>Ga0180220_1002222_pt1 | contig 12920 bp, 10 predicted proteins | sample eDN5th37CBELigBY_FD_151335 | JGI IMG/M metagenome (GOLD analysis project Ga0180220, IMG submission 151335) | Enriched backyard soil microbial communities from Emeryville, California, USA - eDNA 5th pass 37_C BE-Lig BY (version 2) (version 2) | ecosystem: Environmental > Terrestrial > Soil >... | reverse complement strand
ACCGTCATGGCGACAATGTCAGCGCGGGCGTCGACGTCCACCGTTTCCACACCTTCGTCGATCAGCTCGATCTCGGCGTTCAGCTCAGGCGGTACGTACGCGGCCAGCGTGGTCAGCGTCAGCGGCGAGTAGCGGAGACTCTTCCGGAAGATGCCGCCGCGATGACGGTACAGCGGTCCCTTCGGCGAGATGAGAAGGATCTTCAACGCGGTCTCTCCATCCGGAGGAGCCCCGACGGGTACGGCACGGGTGGTGTCGTGAAAAGGAACGATGCGCTCCGGCAGGTCCCTGCCGCAACCCGGCAACGCCCCGGCCGCGCGGAGATCTCGTAGGGTGAGATTTCGTCGTGGAACCGGTGCGCCGCGAGCTCTGTCGCCTCGGCCGTCCCCAAGAGCGGCGGGCGCGCGTCCCGGGTTCGCCTCCCGGCGACACGCGCCCTTGCAAGTGATCTGGCATCGATCTGCGCCGCTGATTACGGCCGTTTCACGAATCGTTGCACGGATCGACGCGCGCGCTAACCAGCGCTCCCGGCCATGGCGCGCTCGGCGGCGACAGTCACCCCAACCTACCGCAGGAGATGGTTGACGCTCGCGTTCGCACCGACGACCCAGATGTGACCGGGGGTGGGACCAAATACGCCGTTCATGTTGTTGTTCCCGGTCGTCGCAGTGGTCGAGATCTTGAAAAAGCTGCCGCCGTCGTAGTGCCAGACCTGGCCGGCGGATGCATCTCCGTTCTTTGCAAACCACGCGTACGTCGGAGAGAGCGCAAAGACATCATTGATCCGGTGACCGCCCGGAAGGGTCGTCGAGTTCCAGTTCAGACCGCCGTCCACCGTCCACACGATGGTCGCGTCGCCACCGGCCGCCCAGATCACGTCCTCCGAGGCGGCCCAGACGGCGAACAGATTGGTCGTGCCGACATCGAGCTCGGTGTCGTCGTACAACGTCCAGTCCGATCCATCATAGTGGAGCAGCCGTCCACCATTCGCGGCGATCCAGATGTTGTCGGGTGCGGAACCGTGGATGTCGTTGAGCGTAGCCGTCGTCAACCCATGGGACACGGTCGACCATTCCGAACCGTTCCAGCGGATGACCGTGCCGTTGGCGCCCACTGCGTAGACGTTGTTGGCGGCAAAGCCCCAAACATGGATGTCCTGTGAGCCTGCGGGAACGGAAGCCGTGTGATCGACCCATTCGTCGCCGTCGAAATACAGGAGTCTGCGGCTTCCGCCAGAAACCCAGAACTTGCCTTCCTCCTCGACCCAGACGCCCAGGAGATCATTGCTGATGAAGCTGCCATCCACATTGACCTGCTGCTCGTCGGACCATGAGTTTCCGTCGTAGATCCGGTAGCGTCCGCTGTTGGCGACCGCGACGACGAACGAGCTGGACACGCCGTGAATTTCATTGACGCCGGCAATGTTTAGCCAATGCGGCAGGATAGGTAGGAGGCACAAAGGGCCGGGGCGAAACACACTCCAGGAGTGGCGGGACACCACTTCCCGTCCCGGAAGACGCGATCGCCAGCGCTGGCGAACCGGGCCCGGGCGGCTACAGGTTGCTTCCGTGCACCGCCGTTGGCCCGAGCGTCCTTTTACAGCTTTCGATGAGCGCGGCCGCGTCCCTGAAATCCGGTGCGTCGAATCCCTCGGTAAAGTCCGCGAGGATCGCCCCCAGCCTGTCGCGCGCCGCCCGCCCCGCGGCAGTACCGCGCTGCAGCCGGGTGAGGGCAGCGGCGGCTCGAAGCATCAGCGAACGGGCGCCCTGTCTTTCGGCGACGTCGAGAGCCACGGTGGTATGCTCGACGGCCGCGTTCCTGTCGCCAGCGCGACGCCGCAGCTCGCCCCGGAGGCGGTGCAGCTCGGCCTCCCAGAAGAACGCACGACCGCTGGTGAGGTGGTCGAACGCTTCATCGAGGACCGCGGCGGCCTCATCGTCCCGTCCGGCGATCAGCAACCCCTCGGCCAGGAGAGCGAGGCAGTAGGGACGTTCCATGGCGGCGCCGGCGGCGTCCTGTTCCGCCAGCCCCCGGCGCAACTCCGTGAGGCCTGCGTCAACCTCCCCGGCGAGGACCTCGGTCCACCCGCGGATGGACCAGGCCAGTGCGCGCGGGTAGGGGTAACCGTGTCGTTCCGCGATACGGAGCGCCGATATCGCGTGCTCGGCGGCGGTTTCCGGTTCCCTCCGGAAATGGTGGATCCTGGCCGCCTGCCATTCGGCTGCCGCGAGCGCGTAATGGAACGACGACCTCCGTGCCAGCTCGATGGACCTGCGGACCGCGTCGCGTGCGCTGTCGGGGTGGCCGAGGAACCACAGCGCCGTCCCCTGCCAGTAGTGGCTGGCCACCACCGCATCGTCGCCGAATCCGGGGACCAGAGTATCGCCGTCGCCCGTGGCGCTCGCGGCGAAACTCGCCGCGTGTCGAGCGTGCTCCAGGGCGGGTGCGAACTCGCCCTGGTGGAAGAGCGAGCAGGAGAGCAGCTCGTGGCTCTCGACGACGAGGGTCGCCGCGCCGCCGGGCTCGACCACGCCGAGTCGTTCCTCCAGAATCGCCTGGGCATCCGCGTAGTTGCCGCGGAGCTCGTGGATGTAGGCGAGTCCGTAGAGCACCTTCGCCAGCGCAGTGGAGTCGTCGAGCCGGGCGGCCAGCTCTCTCGCGCGCGCGTACGCGATTTCAGCATCCGGGTCGCCCCAGCCCCGGGTCACGAGGAGCGCAGACGCGTACGCCCGCTGGAGCGTGAGATCCATCCGTGCGGCGTCCCGGAGATCCGGCCGTCGGCGCAGGATGTCGAGAGCGGCGGTGAGGTGACCGATCGCCTCGGCGTGCGCGCTACGGCTGAGCGCCCGTTTCGCGGCGAGCCAGAGGTAGTGCGTCGCCTGTTCGTCCATCCGTGCCCGACGGAAATGCAGCGCCAGCTCGCCTGCGTGGTGTGACGCGACCGCGCCGTAGCCGGCCTCGAGCCGGAGCCCCGTGTCGCGGTGGAGCCGGGCGCGCCGGGTCACGGGGATGCCGTCGTAGATGACCTCCGGATAGAGCGGGTGCGCGAAGGCGAAACAGGCGGTGAACGTGCCGTCCGGCCATTCCGTCGCAGGCGCGGCGCGAAGCACGGTGCCGTGGCGCGCCAGGGCGGCGCAGCGTCCCTCGACGTGCTCCTCTTCTTCGCCGAGCGCCGCGGCTACGGCGGCGATGGCAAACTCCAGCCCGTTCACGGATGCGGCTTCGAGAATCGCCCGGTCTTCCGGCGAGAGCGTTTCGAGCTGCCGCCCGACGATCGCGCCGAGTGTTTCGGGGATGCCGACGGACAGCTGGGAGAGCGGCCGATCGAGCCGCCATCCATCCGGCCCCTCGATCAGCGCGCCGTCCTCGATCCAGGAATCGAGAAGTAGGGAGACGAAGAGCGGGTTCCCGCCGGTACGCTCGAGCAGGAGCGCCGCGAGCCCCGCGGGAGCCGGCCCGGCCGGTAGACGACGATCGAGGTACGCACGGACGTCGGATTCGGCCCACGCACCGGGCGAAAGGATCACTCCTCGCCCGCTCCGCTGCACATCGGCAGCGATCGTCGCTACGTCCTCGGCGCCTTCGCCGGGGCGCCAGGTGGCGAGCAGCATCAAACGGGCGGGCTCGGGTCGCCGGGCCAGCGAAGCGATGAGGTCCAGCGTCGACGGATCGCTCCAGTGGAGGTCCTCCAGGACCAGGACGACGGGGCGGATCGCGGCGATCATCTCGACCGCCTCGACCATCTCGCGGAGCATGCGCTCGCGCGTTGCTCCCAGCGCGAGCCGCTCGAGGGCCGCCAGCCGCTCCGGCGCGAGCAGGGATGGCATCTGCGCGAGCCACGTGGGTGCGTGGCGCCCCAGCAGCTCCACCAGCTCCTCGCCGCCGGGGCCGCGGCACAGCCTGCCGAGCGCTTCGAGCACCGGCATGTACGGCTCGCCGGCGCCGCGATGGTCCAGGCACTGACCCCGTCCCGCCCAGACCGGGACGTCGGATGCACCCACCCTCGCAACGAAGTCGTCGATGAGCGCTGACTTGCCGACGCCCGCTTGACCGGTGACGAAGACGATCTGTCGCGTCCCGTCGAGCGCCGCCCTCCAGCGCGCGCCCAGCAGGGCCCGCTCCCGCTCCCGGCCAATGAGCGACGCCGGCGCCCCGGCGAGGCTGGATGCGAAAGGTTGCGGCGCGATCGACGGCGGCGCTGACGGCGGCGGCAGCGGCGTCGGGGTCATCCCAACCGCCGGTTCAGGTGCGGCGCCGGCGCTCGCGTGCGTCACGTCGACCGGTTCGCGGTCATCAGGTCGCACTTCGACGGGCGCGACGACACGGAATCCGCGGCCCCGGACCGTGCGGATCACCCGCTGGGACGTGCCGTCGTCGCCCACCGCCTGGCGCGCGGACTTGATGCGGCTGTTGAGGGTGGCCGGCGTGACGAACCTGTGCCGCCACACGGCATCGAGCAGCTCCTCGGGCGGAACCAGTCGGTCCCGGTGCTCGAGGAGGTACGCCAGCACGTCGAAGACCTGGCGCTCGACGTGTCTCGTTTCGCCCGCCACCCGCAGCTCGCACCGGCGAGTGTCCAGCTCGCAATCGCCGAACGTGTAGATCATGCCCCCTCCCGGCGGGCGTTTCTCCACGAAATCTCCGCGCAATCTCCACGGGGAGTTCAAGCAGCGCCCCCCGCCTCGCCCGAATTTGCCTGTGCGCCGGCCGAAAATGGCATCCGACGGCCGGCCGGATCAAGCGGCAATGACACTACACAACAACAGGAGGAAACCATGGCTCGCATGTTCCCTGACCCGACATTCTATCCGTCGCCGGCGCTCGCGGCGGAGGCCCCGGCGGAAGAGCTGGCGTACGTCGCGCTCCTCGCGCCCGGCGGAAACGGGAAGAAGGACGCGCTGGGCGTCGTCGACACGAACCCGGCGTCGCCGGACTATGGCAGGCTGGTGGGGAAGCTGGAGTTCCCCACGGGCGGCAACGAGCTGCACCACTTTGGCTGGAACGCCTGCAGCTCGCACCTCTGCGGCTACGCCCCGAATCCCCACATCGACAGGCGGTACCTGGTGGTTCCGGGCACCCACTCGTCGCGGATCCACGTGGTCGACACCATGCCGGACCCGCGGAACCCGCGCCTGGTCAAGGTGATCGAGGGCGAGGAGGTCATGGCGAAAACCGGCTACGCTGCGCCGCACACCGTGCACTGCGGGCCGGACGGCGTCTACATCAACGCCCTGGGCTCGCCCACCGGCGACGGCCCCGGCGGGATCTTCGTCCTGGACCACGAAAACTTCGAAATCGTGGGGCGGTGGGAGAAGGATCGCGGGCCGCAGTACCTGTCGTACGACTTCTTCTGGCACCTGGGCCACGACGTCATGATCACCAGCGAGTGGGGCACGCCGAACATGGTGAAGGACGGCGTGAACCCGGAGCTGCTCCTCGGCGGGCGGTACGGCAACGCGCTGCACGTCTGGGATCTGAAGACCCGCCGGCACCTGCAGAAGCTGGAGCTGGGCGACGAGCAGCAAATGGTGCTCGAGCTGCGACCGGCTCACGACCCGCGGCGCGCGTACGGCTTCGTCGGCGTCGTGGTCAGCCTGGCCGACCTCTCCAGCTCGGTCTGGATGTGGTACCTCGACGAGAAGGCCGGAACGTGGAAGACCCGCAAGGTCATCGAGATCCCGGCCGAGCCGGCGGACCCGGCGCTGCTGCCTCCGGTGATCCAGGGCTTCGGCGCGGTGCCGCCGCTGGTCACGGACCTGAACCTCTCTCTCGACGACCGCTTCCTGTACGTGAGCTGCTGGGGGACGGGTGATCTGCGCCAGTACGACGTGACCAACCCGTTCGAGCCCAGGCTGACGGGTACGCTGCGGATCGGCGGGATCGTGAACCGGACGGCGCACCCGAAGGCGCCCGGGCAGCCGCTCAACGGCGGTCCGCAGATGGTCGAGATCAGCCGCGACGGGCGCCGCGTCTACCTGACCAACGCGCTCTACTCGCCGTGGGACGCGCAGTTCTATCCCGACGGGATCCGCGGCTGGATCGCCAAGATCGACGTCGCGCCCGAGGGCGGGATGGCGTTCGACGAGCGCTTCCTCGTCGAGTGCGAGGACGGGCTGCGCCCGCACCAGGTGCGGCTCCAGGGCGGCGACGCCTCGTCCGACTCGTTCTGCTACGCGTAAGTGGTGTGGGGCTGGGGGCCGGCCGCCGCGCGAGCGGCGGCCGGCGGGGCTGTAGGAACCGGCTGAAACGAGACTGGAGGTTCTTCAAATGGAATCGTTCGATACTTTCGCCTTGCTGGCGCTGCTGGGGCTGGGCGCGCTGCACGGGATCAACCCGGGGATGGGGTGGCTCTTCGCCGTCTCCCTCGGGCTCCAGGAGCGGAGCCGGCGCGCCGTCTGGCGGGCGATGGGGCCGCTGGCACTGGGACACGCACTGGCCGTCGCCACCGCGATCACCGTTGCCACTGTCGTCGGCCTGGTGATCCCGCCGGAGATACAGCGCTGGATCGTGGCGGCGGCGCTGCTCGCGGTCGGCGTGATGCACCTGAGGCGGCACTTCCACCCGCGCTTCGGCGGGATGCGCGTGGGCGCACGTGAGCTGACCATGTGGTCGTTCCTCATGGCGTCGGCGCACGGCGCCGGGCTCATGGTCCTGCCGATCTTCCTCGAGGCGGGCGACCAACCAGTAGCCGTGGCTGAGAGTCCCGCCCCCGGAGACGTAACGGTTGCTGCGACGTCGCACGTGCACCACGGACACGATCATGGTGCCGTCGAGATTGTCGCAGCGAACGAGGACGTCGCCTTGCATGGGGCGCATGCGGCGCACGCCGCGGCGCTGGGTGGCGTCCCCGGAGACGGCCTGGCCGGGTTGCTCGGCGCGCTGATCCACGCGGCCGGATACCTGCTCGCCACTGTGCTGATCGCGGTGATCGTATACGAAAAGCTCGGGCTCAGGCTGCTCCGTCGCGCGTGGATCAACATGGATGTGATCTGGGCAGGTGCGCTCGTCACAACGGCGGTGCTGTTGGTGGTCCTGTGAAACGGCGAGGCGCCGTGCGGCCCGGGCCGTGGCGCGCCAGAACCCCGCAGATCTTCGACGGTGACGGAAGACTTGCGGGGTTCGTGCTTTTACCGGCGTCGAGTCGTGCTCTACTCCGCCGGCAGCCGGTGGTAGTCGCGACGGAAATAGATCAGCGGACCGCCGGCCGAGGTATCGGCTACGCCGACGATCCGGCCCACCACGATCCGGTGGTCGCCGCCCGGATACGTGGATTCCACAGTGCACACGAACGCGGCGAGCGCGTCAGCCAGGACGGGCGGGCCGTCGGGCGGAAAGAGGCTGGCAGAGAGAGGGCCCGGGTCGGCGATGAGCGAGGCCTGCCGGCGCTGCTCCGCGGAGAGGATACTCACCGCGAATTCGGCACCCTCCTCGAGGAACGGGAGGACGGTTGCGTTCGGGCCGACGCAGACGAGCAGCAGCGGCGGCGTCAGAGACACCGGCGTCACGGCGGTCGCGGTGATGGCGTAGACGTGACCGTCGTCGCGCACCGCGACGGCGGCGATGCCGCTCGCCCAGTTGGAAAAGGCGTCGCGCAGCGCCGTGTCCGCTGCCGCGTCGTCCTGGATCGTGGTGATCGTGGCGATGATCGGCCGGCGAGTCATGTGCTGCTCCTCTCCATTCCGGTAGGGTCCGGTTCACCCGGACCGAACATCAGAATCCCCGCGGCGGAGCCCCTCGCGTTGCCGTGGTCATTGAAGCTCCGCCAGGATCTCACTCCAGACGTCGTCGTCGACTGCCACACCCTCCGTCGCAGCTTCCCGCCGCGCGCGTACCGCCCGGGCGCCCGGATACCTGACTTCTTCATCGTCACTCTGAAAGGCGGCGAGGACGGCGTTGACGAATTCATCGGGGGAAGTCGCCTGGCCGGGGAGCCCCGCCGGGTCGATGGCGATGAACACCTGGGAGAGCCCGGACTCCAGGTGCGGCTCCGGTGGGATCTGGTGCGTCGCCCGGCCGCCCGAAAGCAGGGCTGCTACAAGGTCGAGGAGGAGTGCCAGCCCCGAACCCTTCCAGAATCCGACCGGGAGGACGCGCCCCGTGGCCAGGATCGTGGCCGGGTCGTCGGTCATCTCACCGCTGGCGTCGAATCCGCCCGGAACCGGGAGCCGTTCTCCGCGGCGGCGATAGACGTCCAGCGTGCCGTACGCGAACTGCGACATCGCCATGTCGAGCACGACGTGGTCCGGGGGACGGGGCACGGCGAGGACCAGCGGGTTGTTCCCGGTCCGTGGCCTGGTCGCACCCCAGGGAGGGAGGTTCGGCAGCGTGTTGGTCCAGCAGATCCCGATGACGCCCGCGTCCGCCGCCTGCCACCCGTAGTTCCCCGCGCGCATCCAGTGGTTGGTGTTCGCCAGCGCGACGCACCCGATGCCGTGCTCGCGGGCCAGCTCGATGGCGCGCTCCATCGAGCGGTGGGCGTTCAGCGGACCGGGGCCGGAATGCCCGTCCCACCGCTCGAGGGCGCCGAACGCGGCGACACGCGTCGGAGTCCCTCGGGGATCCACGATGCCGGCGCGGACGGAGCGGACGAACGTCATGAACCTGTTGAGCCCGTGCGACGGCACGCCGTCCTGGCTGGCATCGGCGAAGAGACGCGCGCAGAGGTCGGCGTCCGGGTCCGCGAAGCCTTCGCGGACCAGAACGCGACGGAGGGTGTCCTGGATTTCGTCGTACGGGACGCGGATCATGGCATCCACCCGGTGGTCGGTGAGGGGATGTTCCTCGGAAGCCGCCTTGCCCGGCAGTTCCCGCTGCGACTGTGCTTTTTGCATACGCGAAGGGCCATCGCCGACCCGGACCCCCCAGGTCTGGAGTCTGCCCCCATGACGCGAATCCTGCCCGCCGTGTTCCTCGCGCTCCTCGCCCCGGCGCTGATCTCGTGCGGACCCGACAACACGGTAGACGTCTTCGACGAAGACGGCGACGGTCCCAACATCCCGAACGAGAACCCGCCCAACAACCCCGATCCAGGGCAGAATTCGCCGTCGAAGGTTACGATCCTGCACCCCGGTTCCAGGGCGACTTCGGGGAACTGGTACTCGTACGACCCCGAGGTCGACTCGTGGCGGAAGCTGGACGGCTTCTCCCTCCCCCTGGGGTCCGGCGCCCCGGTCAGCGTCGGCATCGGACCGGGAACATACACGGCGGGGCCGTCCGGCGCCCACGCAGGTTCCGTTTCGCTGTACGCCGGGGAGGCGAGCGTCGCCCTCCGGGCGGGCGGCGTCGGCGCGGTGGGGCAGAACGCCACCCGCGCCGCGTACCTCCAGGATTTCGCAACCGGTGAGTGGACGCAACACGAAATGGCGGTGCCCCGCTACGGGCACACCCTCACGGTGCTGGGCGACGGCCGCGCGCTCATCACCGGTGGCCGGGACGGTGGCTCGAGCTCGCCGCCCCTCGCCTCCACCGAGATCTTCGACGCCAACTCGAAGACCATGAGCACCACCGGGAGCATGACGCTCAGTCGCCAGTACCACGGCCCCTCGATCCTGCCGGGCGGCCGCGTCCTCCTCACCGGTGGCAATGGCGGCGGCAATTCCGCAGAGATCTATGATCCCGCCACCGGGACCTTCACCGCCACCTCGCCGATGCTCGTGCACTGCACACTGCACAGCTAGATGCCGCTCCCGGATGGACGAGTCCTGATCGCCGGCGGCCAGGAGCTGAACCCGCCCTTCGGTCGCCTGCGCAGCGCCGAGGTCTATGATCCTGCCACCGAAACGTTCACCCCGCTCCCGAACATGGCCGTGGAGCACGGGATGGGTCACACCGCGACGCTGCTGCAGTCGGGGAAGGTGCTGATCCTCGGCGGTCGCACCGGCCAGACCGCAGCCATCAACCCGACCGCCGTCGCGGAGCTGTTCGACCCGGCCACCAATACCTTCACCTCCGCCGGCGAGATGACACCGTCCCCCGCTCCGAGCACGGCGCCGTCCTCCTCGACGACGGCACTGTCCTCATCGTCGGCGGCTGAACTCAGAACCAGTCCGGGGGTCGACCTCGCCAGCACCGCCGAGATCTACAACCCCGCTACCAACACCTTCACGCAAGTCGCGGCGCCGCCGCTCCCCGGCCTGGAATGGACGCCGGTGTTCCTGTCGAAGGAGTGAGGGGGCGATCGATAGCGCTTCCGAATAGGCGCTTCGTGCACCTGGCAGCGAATTGGCGGGGCGCCCTCCTGTCGGCGATGAAAGCAGCGCGGCGCGATTCTGTGCGCACAGAATGCCGATCGGCGGCGGCGGCAGGCGGCGTGATTGCCCGCATCGATGTGCCGCCGGAAGCGAGCGAAATCCCGCGCCGGTATCGCGACGCTCGCAAAGCTGTTGTCGATGTCTGCTCGCTGGTGCCGCCGCCGGAGGTCCGGCAGCTCGTGCGGCAGGCGAGGGATGTGGGCGCCACGGTCTTCCTGGCCCACAATCATCCGTCCGGGGATCCGCAGCCCAGCGATGCAGATATGCACGTCACTGCCCGTGCCCTGGTGATCGCACTGAGTGAAGGCGTGGATTTCGGCGGCAGCTATGTAATCAACCACGACAGGTTGGCGGTGATTGCGGATCTCGAGTACATCGGCGACGGCCTTGTGCTCGGTCCGGAGCCGAAGATGATGACGGCGCCCTTCGACAAGAGCCCGTTCGAGTGGACCGCCGCAGACCAGCTTCAGATTTTGGAGCCCGAGCGTGTCTTCGCGTACCTCTCGCAGATGCCGCACGACGGCCGTCGCGTGGACGTGCTGTTCCTCGACACGCAGCAGCGGGTCATAGCGTTCCACCCGATGCGGTCCGCTGAGATCGCGGACACCGCGAAGATGCGGGAGATGGTCCGCCAGACCGCAGCGGCAACGATCATCATCGGCGTCTACGGCCAGGATGGATTCAAGCGGGCCGTAAGCGCGGTGCGAGGCAAGGGTCTGCCCGTGCTGGACGTCGTCGATGTCCAGCATAAGCAGAGCGCGTTGGACAATGGGCTCATTCCCGAGCATATTTCGCCGGAGCCGGGGGGGGGGTCAGCCGAACGTCAGGATTTTCGAGAGGGGGCCACGCTATGGACCAGGGGAAGCCGATAGTCGTTCGGATCGACGAGGTGGACCGGCCGATGATTCTGGACGGTCCGAACAGCCACCAGGCGTACGGGATGGGCGCCCGACCCGGAGAGACCGAGGGCGAGTACCGGAAGCGGATGGGGCTGCCGCCGCTGGACGAGGGGCTGAAGACCTCGAGCTGGCGGAACCGCCGCCCGCGAAGAAGCGCCAGCGCCGGGGCCGCGACGAGCTGATGCGGCCGCCGTCTCTCAACGGCGGATTCCCGGGTGGAGTGGCGCGAGCTGCGCGCGTGCGACTACGCCTTCAATGAGGCCGCCCTCTCTCAACGGCGGATTCAGATAGTCGCTTTTTGTGCAGCACAGAAACTGTCGGCTTCAATGAGGCCGCCGTCTCTCAACGGCGGATTCCGGTTTCGAAATGGGAAACAGGGGCACAGGGTGTTGAGGCGCTTCAATGAGGCCGCCGTCTCTCAACGGCGGATTCCGGACGGCCAGTGTCCATGCAGCATTTCGTATCGCGCTTCAATGAGGCCGCCGTCTCTCAACGGCGGATTCGGGTCATCGCCGATACGGATACTGCGGGGGGCTACATGCTTCAATGAGGCCGCCGTCTCTCAACGGCGGATTCCAAGTACTTCAGCGACGTACTCAATAGCAATGAGATTGCTTCAATGAGGCCGCCGTCTCTCAACGGCGGATTCGAGGCGGCAGAGGCACAGCTCAAGGCCAGTCTGGCCGCTTCAATGAGGCCGCCGTCTCTCAACGGCGGATTCGACAATGGCAACGCAACCCACAGACCTATATTTTCGCTTCAATGAGGCCGCCGTCTCTCAACGGCGGATTCGGCTCGGAGCATCCGCGCGGCCGCGCTCATCGCGCAGCTTCAATGAGGCCGCCGTCTCTCAACGGCGGATTCTACTCCACCGAGCACGACGAGCCGCTAGAGACGTACGCTTCAATGAGGCCGCCGTCTCTCAACGGCGGATTCCAAGAACTGTGGCCGCAAGTACGAGATCATTCCTCCGGCTTCAATGAGGCCGCCGTCTCTCAACGGCGGATTCCCTGGTCATGCTGCTGCCCGCGAAAGGAACGAAATGAGGCTTCAATGAGGCCGCCGTCTCTCAACGGCGGATTCAGGGCGAAACCCCCCTATCTTAGGTCGCAGCGGCGGGCTTCAATGAGGCCGCCGTCTCTCAACGGCGGATTCAGGGCGAGGAAGGTGGGATCGTCCTTCCCTGGCCAGCTTCAATGAGGCCGCCGTCTCTCAACGGCGGATTCAACACGCCCATCGCGGAAGCCGGACAGGTTGGCCCGCTTCAATGAGGCCGCCGTCTCTCAACGGCGGATTCCGCCGACTTTGTTCGGCGCCGAACAATTAGACCTCCCGCTTCAATGAGGCCGCCGTCTCTCAACGGCGGATTCATCACTCGTGGCGGCTCGCGTCGAACTCGGCGCTAACGCTTCAATGAGGCCGCCGTCTCTCAACGGCGGATTCTCCGGGTTCGATCCCCGGCCCCGGCATATCCCCTGAGCTTCAATGAGGCCGCCGTCTCTCAACGGCGGATTCGCCTGCACGGCTTCGATCACTGGGCGCAGGCTGTTCAGCTTCAATGAGGCCGCCGTCTCTCAACGGCGGATTCACACGTGTTGTGTTGCCCTTTCGGGGCGAGTTTGGGATGCTTCAATGAGGCCGCCGTCTCTCAACGGCGGATTCGTCGGCGGTCGGCGGGACGTCGAATCCCCACCGGTGGCTTCAATGAGGCCGCCGTCTCTCAACGGCGGATTCGACCACACCCTTTCACAGAGGGCAACGGTCCGATCGC
>Ga0180220_1002221_pt1 | contig 12932 bp, 15 predicted proteins | sample eDN5th37CBELigBY_FD_151335 | JGI IMG/M metagenome (GOLD analysis project Ga0180220, IMG submission 151335) | Enriched backyard soil microbial communities from Emeryville, California, USA - eDNA 5th pass 37_C BE-Lig BY (version 2) (version 2) | ecosystem: Environmental > Terrestrial > Soil >... | reverse complement strand
CGAGTGCCGAAGGAGGCAGGACGAACCGTGCCCGCTCGCGCCCGGCCCAGGTCTCGAAGAGCCAGGTGTCCGCGGTCCGCGCGGCTTGCCCGGCATCCATGACGAGCGCGACTTGCGCCTCGGAGACGCGACCAGCCGCGCCGGCGAGACGACGCGAGCGCGCCACCGCCTGGCGATAATCGGATTCGAGCGCCGCATATGAGATCCGCGACTCGGCGGGCAGGTCGGTCTCCTGCGCGCGCGTCAGACGCACGAGATCGGCGCCGGGCCTGGTCTCGACGAGATCATCGAGCGCCAGCGCGGTGCGAACGGGCTCGGTGCCGCGGTGCATGAAGCGGATCACGTCTCCGCGCTCGACGGCATCGAGGAAATAGGCAAGCTCCAGCGGCTGCAGCGCCTCGCGGGCCGACATCGCCCTCTCGACGACGAAGCCGGTAACGAGACCGTCCAGGGCCGCAACGTCGATGTCGCCGAAGCCGTAGCCGTCGAGCAGCGCCGCGATAACCGCGCCCAGGTCCTGCTTCGCGACGCGCCCCGTCAGCCAGTGGCCAAGCCGCCAGTTCTCGCCGTCGCTCCACACGTCCTCGTTCTGCGGGAACGCGGGGTACGGCCGCGCATCCCACGCATAGACGTGGATGTGGTCGAGGTCGATCATGCGGCCGCCATAGACCTCGGAGACCGGATTGGAGCCTTCGAGGTAGCCGGCGTGGGCGGGATCGAACGCCTCCAGCAGCGCGCGGAGATAGCGGTGCTGCATGAGGTCGTCGCGCGCGCCGCTCGAGTGGTACGGGACGAACGACTCCGAGCTCTTGGGGTCGACGAAGACGTTCGGCTGGTTGGCGCCCTTGTCGATGGCCGGGCAGCCGATCTCGGTCAGCCAGACCGGTTTCGATTGCGGGACCCAGGCGGTCGGCGACGCGCTCTCGACGCCACCGGGCCGGTCGAAATGCCGATTCAGCCACCAGCTCCGGACATCCTTGTAGCGGAACACCCAGGGCTTGTCGGCGGCGCCGTCAGTGATTGGCGTCCGGATCTGCGCATCGCGATCGGACGCGCTCGCGTAGAACCAATCGTATCCTTCACCGGCGCGGAGGTTCGATTTGAGGTAGGCGACATCATAGATGGAGCGTGCGCCGGCCGATCGGTCGAGGTGCTCGCCGTCGCGCCAGTCCGCGAGAGGCCAGTAGCAGTCTATAGCGACCGCATCGATCGCCGGCGACGACCACAACGGATCGAGATGGAAGTGGACATCGCCCGACCCGTCGGCGGGCTGGTGGCCGAAGTATTCGGACCAGTCGGCGCCGTAGGTGACCTTGGTCGTCTCCCCGAGGATCGCCTTCACGTCCGAGGCGAGGGCAACGAGCGCGGCGACGAACGGATAGGTGCCCGCGCCCGAGCGCACGTGCGACAGGCCGCGCATCTCGCTGCCGATCAGGAAACCGTCGACACCGCCGGCTGCCACGGCCAGGTGCGCATAGTGCAGCACCATGCGCCGGAGCGTCCACTCGGCCGGGCCGGCATAAAGAACGGCATCGCCGGAGACGGTGAAATCGTCCGACATTGCCGTACCGACGAGTTGAGCGATCTGGGCTGCGGCGGCGTCCGTCTTGTCGGGCGAGCCTTCGCGCCCCGGTGCCGGATCGACAGTGATCCGCCCCCGCCAGGGATAAGCCGGCTGCCCGGTCCCTCCCGTGTAGGGATCCTGGAGGGCGTTCTCCGGCGGCACATCCATGAGGATGAACGGATTGAGCACCACCTTGTGCCCGCGCGCCTTGAGATCGCGGATGGCGGCGATAACGGTGTTGTCCGACGGCGTGCCGCCGTAGGCCGGCTCACCGTCGACGATCGAGACGAGCGGCGCTATCTCGCGATCGAGGCCGGCAACCGACCATTCCAGCGGCTCGGTCGCCTTGTCCATGGCATCGACGCAGGGCCGTATCAGGCATTCGCCCGCGCGCAGGTCCGTGCCGAACCAGCTCACGACCAGCGACGTCGAGCGCGCGTTCGGGAGCTGGCGTCCGAGCTGGTCGAGGGCGACATGCCAATCAGTGCCGCCACGCAGCGTGTGTTTGTTCTCGAACGCCGTACTGACGCGGCTGACGGTGCGCGTGACAGGTTCGGTCGCATAGGCGAACTCGCCGGAACCCGGAATGAGCACGACGCCACGAACGAGCTTCGCGAACGGATCGACGGAGCGAAAGACCTCGAACGAGAGTTGCGGGATGCGGTTGCCGAACGCCTGCAGCGCCATGCGCTCGAAAACGATATACGCGGTGCCGCGATAGGCGGGCGCGGCCTCCGCGCCCTCGTGCGCCGCGATGAGGGCGTCGGGCTCCTGGGTTTCGGCGCCGTCGTGAAGGCGCCAGACGTGCTGGCCGAGGTCGAACTGCCGGCCGTCGGCCCACACGCGGCCGATGTCGGTGACCACCCCTTCGCAGAGCGCGACGGCGAAGCTCGCGTAATAGCGGTAGTCTGTACGTGTTGCCGCCGAGGCCGAGGCGATGCCTTTCGAGCTGCCGCTGCCGCCGCTGTCGGAGGTGACGGCCTCCTCCTCGATGTCCGTCGCCCAGATGACCTCGCCGCCGAGACGCGACCAGCCGAAGAGGCGCGGCACCGGGGCGCCTTCGGTCGAGGTCGTCACCTTGAGATCAGAGAGGCGCGGGCCCGAGATCGCGCGGGCGCTCGCACCGAACAGGGCCTGATCGATATAGGAGCCGGCGAGCGCGCCGATCTGCGAGCCGATAGTCGCGCCGGAGACCGTGGCGCCAAGTACCGAGATGCCGGTCGGCAGCACGGCGCCGCCAAGCGCCGCTCCGGCTGCCGTGAGAGCAAGTGTCGCCATCAGTCGATCATCCCGGGAAATCGAAACGCGGCCGCGATGCGCCGTCGCCACCAGCCCGTGAGGGCTACCTCGGCAACGGGCGCACCCTCGACGGCATGAATGAAGGAGAAGCGCGCCGTCGAGCCGCCGAGGCGCGCCGGGTGCATCTCATCCTCTCCCACTCCGCGACCGGCGGAGGCGGGGCGAGATAGAATACCGGCGTGTTTGGCGACAGTGTGCGGACGGTAGCGGAAGACGAGGACATCGCCTGCACCCGCGGCGCTCGGCGCGACCTCGACGAAATGGCGGCGTGCGGCCTCAAGCAGCGTTTCCCGGCCCGTCGCCTCCGACCAGTCGCGGCCGTAGCCGGGGATCTGCTCGGGTTCGCAACCATTGAGCGCGCGCCAGATGCCGCGCACGAGGCCGATGCAGTCGACGCCGACATGGATGCAGCTCGCCTGGTGATGATAGGGCGTGCCGATCCAACGGCGCGCCTCGGCGACGACGTCCGCGCGACGATGCTGCGCTTGGGGTGTCATTGGCTCACTCTGAAGGCAGTGCAGGCGTATCAGCCTGTGGAGGGCGATGTCAGGAAGTCGTTGCCCGGCATGTGCGGAAAGCCGCGATAGTTTACGATATTGGAAAACTTCGCGAGACAGGTGGCATGCTGCTTGTCGCAACCAGCGGTGACGACGAAAGTGTCTCCGGACGCGATCGCAGCACCGGGGAACTGCCACAACTCGAGCGTCGCATCGGGCGAACGCCGCTTATGGCGCTTGATCTCGACGGCGCGTCCAGCATTGTCGCCGGTTGTGAACGTCAACAGGCCGCGCGTGAACCAGCCGTCGGCAAAGTCCACCAGATCGCTCGTGGCGAAGACGCGGTCTCCGAGAGCAGTTGCAACAGAGCCTTCGGCACGGTAGGCGGCGTCCGCAAGGTCGATGCCGCAGCGAGGATCGCCGAGCTCCGCATCGCATGAATACTGGAACACGCGGCCTTTCGTCTGCTGCAGCTCGTGCGCGAGACCACGCACCTCGGCAGCAAACGCGCTTCCCGTCCGGCGCACCTCGCCGATCGAGCCGCGGCGCACGAGCACCCGGTTCCCGGGATCGGTCCAGTCGACGCGAAAGATCTCGACCTCGGCATCGTCGAAATCGCCGGCCGCGAGCGCCGTCTCGCTGAGGCGCGGTGACGAAAGAGCGCTTTCGACCTCGAGATTGTCAACCGAAAGGCCAACCGACTCCCGGATCTCGCTCGCCGTGAAGCCGGATGCGGCCTCGAACGCAGTGCCGCCGAAGACGATGTCGCGGTCGTGGTCGGTGAAGCCGAGCGCGGCTCCGGCGCGAGGTGCGATGCGCCAACACCAACAGAGCGTGGTGACGCCGCTCGCAAGCGCACTCGCCAGCGCGGAAGGAAGGTCTCTCATGATGCGAACCCGGAAGACGATGACGAAAGGCGGCGGATCAGAGACGCAGTTCTACGATCGGAATCGAAGGGATCGCGCCGTGACGGAATCCGGAAAGGTTTACCTCGAGGCGGTCCGTATCGAAGCGGACGGGCACATCGAACTCGAAGCCCGCAGTGACGACATCCCCCGGGAGCGGAATTGCTCCCGAACGGAACGAGACCCGGCCGAGCACGAGGTCGAGATCGAAGTCGGCACCTTCCGTCCGGACCTCGCCATCGATCGCGACGACGACAGTACCGGCGACCGGCTTCGTGATCGGTCGATCGTAGGGCGCGTGCAGCGCGCCGTAGCGCTTCACGATGGCAAACGTATCACGCATACCGTCGCCAATGCCCAGAACCTGGTCCGCAGCACTGACGCTCTGCTCCGGCGGGCAGGACTTGAAGTCGGCGTGATCCTTCCAGCGGAAACCATAGAGACGCCCGCGGCGCTCCTCGAAGAAGGCGATCACCTGATGCAGATCGTCGAGCGACCTGACGCCGTAGCCGGCGTTGTACGACCGCCGGGCATGGGCCCATCGTGCGTTGCGCTCCTCGAAGCCCGAACCCAGGACGACGACGTCCGTGCGCCGCTCAGGCCCGCCAGTCGCGCCGCGCGATATCTGCGTGGGAAAGCGGATCTCGTGAAAAGACATGATGCCTCACTTGGGCGTCGACGATTCCCGACACGGCGCATACTTAGCTACAGATTACGCTGTCCCTGTGCGACGGCGCGCGCCAGCATCGCTGCGATCTGGGTCTCGGAGCTGTAAAAGCTGGCGGCGTCCTGCGTGGTGACGTTGAAGATGATGTTGGAGCTGTTCGCGACCGGGCTGGCGTAGGACGCGGCCTCCTGGCTGCGCCCGAGCGCCGAAGACGCAGCGCCTCCACCAAAAAGACCCGACGCGGCCGATAAAACCGATGGCGTTGCGATACCGCTACCGCTGACGAACGACGGCGACGATATGAGCGCCTGCAGCGCGCTGCCGAAGGCGGTTTCGAGAGGCTTGAACGCCGCACTGACCGCCATCTTCGACAGACTGGTGACAAGCGTGTTCAGGACATCGCCAAAGCCCTTGCCCTGCACCGCCAAGCCAGCCAGCGCATTGGTCAGCGTCCGGCCAAACTGACGTCCGAGACGATCGCCACCCGCAAGCGCCATATTGAGCTGCAACTGGCTGTCCGTCAGGGCGTCGAGCTCGAGACGCATGGCACCGATGTCGGCACCGGTGAGCAAAGAGCCGTATGTCGAGGTGCTGTCAGGCATCTGGTGTGCATTCCTCAGTGAAGGTCGCGCGGGCGCGCTCAGCTCGAGTCCGGGAAGCGATCTATCAGCTCGACAAGCTCATGGCGCCGCATGGGTGGGCGCCCGGGCAGACCGCCGCCAATCCCCTGCAGGGCGGCGGCAAGCTCGCGCGGCGTCATGGCCCAGAAATCGGCGGGGCGGAGACGAAGGAGGCCGAGGCCGGCCGCCATCACCTCCGTCCAGGGAAAGGGCCGGCATCCGTCACATCGGACGTGGCGAGCGCTCCCTCGTCGCTGCTGACCGGCCGTGATGCCTGGCCAGCGCCGAACGTCGCGGTTAACAATCTGGCCACGACGTCAACGAAGCCGGCCGCGCCGCCCTCGGCCTGCAACTGCGCCACATCGCTGTCGGCGAGATCGTGGCCCGCCCCGCGGAGACCGGCGCCGAGAACGCGAATGGCGTCCCGCGCCGAGAGGCGACCCGAGGCGAAGCGATTGGCGAGTGCCAGCATATCCTCCTCTCCGAACGCCGCTTCGAGCTCGGCGAGAGCGCCGAGGGTGAGGCAGAGCGTCATGGCGCGTCCGTCGAAGACGGCCTCGATCTCGCCGCGGTGCAGGTTGGGCATGGCGTGTTCCTCCTCGTGTGGCTCAGACGGCGGCGAAGGCGAGCTCGCCCGCGGACTCGAGCGTGATCTCGAATGCGATCTCGGCATCGTGGCGGCCGGACAGCTCGAAGGCGCTGATCTGGAAGGGTCCGGTGATGCTGCCGAAGTCCGGGATGACGATCTGCCAGTTGCGGATGGTCCCGGCAAAGACGTAGCCACGCACGATCTCGTCGGACGCCGCGTCCTTGAAGATACCGGTACCGGTCACACGCGCCGACTTGGCGCCGGCGCCCGAAAGCAGCTCGCGCCATCGGCCGGCGGATTCCGAATGCGTGATGTCGACAGCTTCCGTATTGAAGGAGATGGCGCGAGATCTCAGGCCGGCGACCGTGACGTACGATCCGGCGCCGTCGGCATCGACCTTCAGCAGAAGATCCTTGCCTCTCTGGGCTGACATGACAGAACTCCGAAAAGCGACAGGTTTTCTTTCTTTCGCGACGCTCGCCCGGACGGTGTCAACCGGGCTCGGTCACCGCGCGCAGGCGCACGATGCCGTGATAGGTCTCTCCGTCCGACTCGCGGCGGGCCTCGGACAACTCGTGACGCAAGTTGACCAGACGGTGCCCTTCGAGCGCGAGCGCACGCTCGTGCAGCGCATTGCGCAGCGCCTGCATGATCTCGTGCGTCTCGCGACGCCCCTCGGCGCGCGACCAGACATGAAGCGTCAGGATGTGCTCGTCGCCAGCTTCCGTTCCCGTGCTCCAGTCGCGCACGATCGACTGGCCGATGGTGAGATAGGGCATAGCGCTTCGCTGCGGCGCACCGTCGAGAATACGGCCCGATCCGAGCAGCGCCGTGACACCCGCATCCCCGGCGAGCGTCTCGTAGACCGACTTCTGCAATGCCCAACTCGAGCTCGGCATCGTCAATTCCTCCCATCTTCCGGGGTTTCGCTCTCTGTCGGCGGCGTTTGCCGGATCTCCCGATCGGAGGCGGCACGCCGCCTGCCGAGCCGAGAGAGGATCTGCTCGGCGACGAGCAACAGGACGCCCGCAGGAACCCTATGCAGGAGCGCACCGAGAAGGCGCAGCGCGGTGCTCACAGCAGCTCCTCGCGGCAAAGACAGCGCAACTGGCGGCGTCGCTCTTCGACGTCGAGCGCGGCAAGAATCTCGAAGATGCGCGTGCCGAGGCGGAAGCGCATGGCCGGGAGAATGTCGCCGCGGTGGCGCACGACGATCTCGTGCGAGACGCGCCCGGCGAGCTGATCGGCGACAACGGCTTCGGTTCCGCTCGTCGGCGTGATGGATGCCCAGAGCTCGGCCACGGGAAGCCACGTGACCACCGCGCCGCCGCCACCGTCCGATACGCGCGTGACGGCCTCGAGCACGATCCGGTGACGCAGCGCGCCGATGTGGACCGCACTCACAACCGCCTCCGCCGATAGGGCGCGAGCAGGTCGGAGACCATGGCCGGCACGGCGTTCACGCCGACGCCGATCTGGACAGGCTCGCGGTTCTCGTACCAATGCGCGACGAGCAGCAGGAGTGCGTGACGGATCGGGGCCGGCACGTCGTCGGTCGCTGCGCCGAAACCTGCCGTAAAGCCGATCTCGATGCCATTGGCGGCGCGCATGGGCGCGATTTCCGCCGCGCCGGAAAGAGAGACAAGGCGGGGCGGCATACCGTGCCCATCCAACAGGAAACTCGCGGGATCGAGCGAGTCCGAGGTCCCTTCGTCGTTCCAGACCCGCACGTGCGCGATCGCGGCAACGGGACGCAACGGCAGCTGCAGACGGCCCGCCTTCGGCCAGCGATCGAGGAAGTATGACCAGCTTTGCGTGATGAGCGCGAGGCCGAGCGCGGCTTCGATGTGGAGGCGCGACGTGACGATCAGGCTTTGGATGAGCGCATCCTCGGCCGTGCCGTCGACGCGCAGGTGGGCTTTCGCCTCGGCCAGGGAAACCGGCTCGAGCGCGGGCCCGCCCGTCATGACGAGAGACATGGGAGATCCTGGACTGAATGGTTGAGTGACCGCAGGTCGGGCCTGCATATGCCGGGCACCCGCAACCGGGCACCCGGCGATGTCGAGCCAGGGGCCGACGCGTCACTCGGCGAACTTCAGCAACTTGATCGCGTTGAAGTCCTGTACGCCGCCACCGACGCGCTTCGTCGTGTAGAAGAGCACGTAGGGCTTCGCCGAATAGGGATCGCGCAGCACGCGAATGCCGACGCGATCGACGATGAGATAACCGCGGCGGAAGTCGCCGAAGGCAATGGCGGTCGCGTTCGCGGCGATGTCCGGCATGTCCTCGGATTCGGCGACAGGGTGGCCGAGCAGGGTCGGTGCCTCGCCCGGCCGGGCGGCCGGCTGCCAGATGTAGTTGCCGTCAGCATCCTTGAACTTGCGGATTGCGGCTTCCGTGGCGCGGTTCATGACGAAGTGCGCATTGGCGCGGTAGGCGCTTTTCACGGTGTAGGCGAGGTCAATCAGCGTGTCGGTCGGGTTCGAGGCCGGAAACGCGCCGGCGACGCCCGTCGCGATGAAGCCGACCTTGCCCCAGACCCACGATCCGTTGGCGACCTGATCGTAGTCGAGAAAGCCGCGTGGCTTGTTGGTGCCGTCGCCTGCGACGAAGGCAGCGCCCTCCTGCTCGGCGAAGGCGACACGCACCTCCTCGGCGATCCATTCGTCGATGTTGACGGCGGCGTCGTCGAGAAGCTGCGGCGTCGCAGCCGGCATCGCGTAGAGCTCCATTGTCGGAAACGACAGCTCCGCGAGGGTGGGCGTCGTGGTCTGCGGACGCGACGCCGTCTCGCCGACCCAACCCGTTCCAGGCCCGGTCAGAGAGAACGGCTTCTTGAAGACGGAGCCCGAGACCTGGCGCACGGTGGCGATGGCGCGGATCGGGGAAATATCCTTCAGTGCCGAGTTAACCGTGCCCTCGGTCTCCGCCGGCACGAGATAACCGCCATCCGTCCCGCTCGCGACAGAAAGCGCCTTCGCCTCGAGTTCCAGAAGACCATGCGTCTCGCCTTTGCGGACATAGGTATCGAAGGCGGACTTGTGGGCGAGATCGGCGTGGTTCTGATGGCTGCCCTGGTCGGCCAGCCGAGGGCGGCGCGCCTTGAGTGAGAGCTCGTCGAGGGCGCGATCGAGACGGGTGAGCTTCTCGGCGGTCACAACATCGTAGGCTCCGCGCGATTTGATCTCGGCGAGTGCCTGGTCGTTGGTCGCCTTGTAGTCCTCGAAGGCGCGAGCAAGGTCGTCGATGGCCGTGGCGAGGTCGCCCGTGCCCTTGGTTTCGTAGCTGTCCATGAGATCAGTTGGTCCTGTCAGGTTGCTCGTGGTTGCGAAGCAGGCGCGCCACCGAGGCCAGTCGCTCGGCGAGGCGGGCATGCGTGGTCGGCTCGAGGGCAGCGTCCCGCATGCCGGAAAGCCCCTTGAGGCCGTGGCGCAGAAGCGCGCGTGCCTCTGAGCGCGTGAGCCCAGCGTCCTGCGTGAGCCAGCGTTCCAGTTGGCGGCCCGTTGGCGTTTCCGACGCGAACGGGCGATGCTTGACGCTGCGGATGCGCGCATCCGGCAGCATCGGGAAGGTGACGATCGAGATCTCCCAAAGGTCGGCCTTCGCGATGCGGCGGACGCCGCGACGGCGATCGCGGTGCGCCTCGAGTGCGCGAAAGCCGATCGAGAGGCCGTCGATCGCGCCGGCACGCATCAGCGAGAGAATCTCCCGTGCGCGCTCCACGCCGGTGGCGAGACGGCCACGTACGAAGAGGCCGCGGCGATCCTCCTTCAGCTCCTCCCAGACGCCGATCGGCTCCTCGGGACGGTGCTGGAAGAGCATCCGGATGCCTTGCGGTCCCTTGCGGGCGAGGCTCTCGCGAAAGGCGCCCGGTGCGACGATGTCGCGGCCAAGGTCCTCGGTGTCGAACAACGAGGCGTAGCCCTCGAAGAGCCCATCGTCGCCGATGGATTTGAAGTCGAGCGCGGTGAAGCGCGCCTCGTTCGGCTCGTGCATGGGACGTGCTCCGGGCGTGCGTTGGTGCGGATGGCGAGATCAGATGCGCGGGTGGGCTTGCGGATCAGCGCGCGGAATCGGGCGAGAAGCCGGCGATGGTGCGTTTCTCGTCGCGGGTGAGGAACGAGGTCTTCTCCAGCGCGGCCCAGAGCGCCTCCCGCTCCGTCGCGAACGCGGGCAGGTTGTCAATGTTCGGTCGCAGCTCGAGCGCGGCGATCGAGGACGAGCCGCCGGCTGTCAATGGCGGCTCCGCCCGGTAGGCCGGTGCCAGCCAGGCGGAGAGCTGCGCCGCGATACGGTCAACCATCGGGAGAACCGTCGTGCGCCAGAAGCTGCGCTGCGCCTCCGCCATGTTCGCATAGGTGTTGTCGCCGGGGATGCCGAGCAGCATCGGCGGCACACCCAGCGCCAGCGCGATCTCGCGCGATGCCACGTGCCGGGCCTCGATGAAGTCCATATCCTTCGGCGAGAGCGACATCGCCTTCCAGTCGAGGCCGCCTTCGAGAAGCAGCGGGCGGCCCGCATTGGCGGCACCCTGGAAGCCGGCCTCGAGCTCGGTCTTGAGGCGTTCGATCTGCTCGCCCGTCAAGTTGCCGTCGCGCGCCGTGTAGACGATGGCACCGGACGGGCGCGCGGAATTGTCGAGCAGAGCCTTGTTCCAGCGGGCCGCCGTGTTGTGCAGGTCTATGGCCGAAGCCGCGGCTTCGAGCGGCGAGAGGCCATAGTGATCGTTAGCCGGATGGAACAGCTTTATATGGAGCATGGCAGCGACGCCGTCGACGGCATCGCCCGAGATGCGTACCGTGCGGCCGGCCACGGAATAGTCGAACGCATCGGGCCAACCGTCTGCCCCCGGCACGACCTGCACGCGATCGGGCCGCAGGAGATGCAGTTCGCGCAACTCGTTCCCGATGGCGACAGCCTCGATGTAGGCATTGCCGGAGACGAGCAGGTAGCCGACCAGGCGCTGCATGAAGCCGGCCCAGGTCTCGTGGGGATTTGGGCGGCGGACGAGATCCTTCAGCGGATGGGTTTCGATCTCCTGCTCGCCGGCATAGAGCAGCAGCGGCACGTAAGCGGCGCACTCTGCGATCATGGCGACGGAGCGGTAGACGATGGCGTTCTGGCGAAAGCCTTCCTCCGCGAAGGTGCGGTAGTCGCGCGGCGTCCAGACGGGGCGGCGCAGATGCTCGAAGGCGATGAGCGGGCCGACCCGGGAGGCTTTCGTTTCGACGGCATCGATGGCATCACGAGCGAGCGTTCCCCTCACCCCTGGCCCCTTCCCGCGAGGCGGAGGGAAAATGGAGCTCGTTGCCGCTGCAGAGCGGAACGGGCGGGCAAGCGCCGCGGCGAGACGTGCACCGAAACGGGGGACGGCGGTGGGCATGGGCACGGGTCCTGTGATGGGGGCGGTTGCCATCTGCGTGGCGACTGTGCGGGTCGAGAGGCACGTGGGCGCCGCCTTCGCGGGCATGACTTTTTTCGTGGCGCGCGGCGACACCCCTGCGGGGAGCCGGCCGCCGCGCGCGGGAGAGAGGCGGGAGAGAGGGTGATCAGAGGCGGCGGATGACGGGATCGCGCGTGGTGGTGAGCATCAGCTCGGAGAGCGCCCAGACGAGGGCGTCGACGCGGTCGGGGCTGCGGCCTTCGGAGAGGCCCTCCGGGCCGAAGTCGCACATCTGGTTCTCGAGCGCCGGAAACTCGCCAACGTGAACCACGCGGTTTTCTGCGTAGAGTGCGGCGATGGGCTCGGCGCGGGCGAACTTGCCGCGGCTGGCGTGGACTTTCTTGACGGGCGCATTGGGATCGACCGAGCGAATGACGTTGACGACGAGATCGCCGCCCTGGTTGGCCTCGGCGACGATGCGATCCGCCGCGAAATCGCGGAAGGCGGCGATGACGGCGCGGGCCCAGGTGGCCGGATCGCGGCCCTGCAGCGAGCGGTCGGCGAGGACGTAGGCGCGGTTGTCGGGGCCGAGGCCCGCGACGACGATGCCGCACGTATCGGCATTCTCGGTGGCGGTGACGGGCGGATCGACGGCGACGACGATGCGGCGCATCTCGGGCGCACGCGCGATGCGTGCCTCGATCATCCAGGTGCGCTGCCAGAGGCTGTCCGGCCGCTCGGTGACGACCTCACCGTCGAGCTCCTGGCGTCCGAGAGCGGTGCCGGCATACATGCGCGTCACCTCAGCGAGGAAGGCCGGAGCGAGGTTGGCGGCGTTGTCTGCCGTGCGGGCGCGGGTGACGGCGGTCGCCTCGTCGGCGATGATCGCCTTGAGCAGCTTCGTTGCGCGCGGCGTCGTGGTGACGACCTGGCGGGGAAGCCGGCCAAGCCGCAGCCCAAACTGCAGCATGTCCCAGGCGCGGCTGCCGCGTTTCCAGCGGCAAAGCTCGTCGCACCAGGCGGCATCGAACTGAGGCCCGCGCAATCCCTCCGGATCCTCGGCGGAGAAGAACTGGGCGATCGCGCCCGTCGCCGGCCAGATGAGCTGACCCTTGGAGATCTCGAGCACGGGGCGCTCTCCTCGCGGATGGACCGACATCAGACCCGAGACGCCCTCGACCATGACGGCGCGGACGTGCGCTTGCGTCGGGCCGACCAGCGCAATGCGGACAGCACGCGGCTCGCCGGGCCAGAGACCAAGGGCGACGGCGCGGACCCATTCAGCGCCGGCCCGTGTCTTGCCAGAGCCGCGACCGCCGAGCAGCAGCCAAGTCCGCCAGGCATTGCCGGCTGCGGTGCGCAGCGGCGGAAGCTGGTCGTCGCGCGCCCAGAGCTGCCAGTCGTGCGA
>Ga0180220_1002218_pt1 | contig 12945 bp, 11 predicted proteins | sample eDN5th37CBELigBY_FD_151335 | JGI IMG/M metagenome (GOLD analysis project Ga0180220, IMG submission 151335) | Enriched backyard soil microbial communities from Emeryville, California, USA - eDNA 5th pass 37_C BE-Lig BY (version 2) (version 2) | ecosystem: Environmental > Terrestrial > Soil >... | reverse complement strand
ATTTGGAATTGGCATTCGACCACCGGGACATTATCCGGGACGCTTACGTACGGATTCAAAAGCAAATGCTGCATTCGACGATCGCCCGCCAGTTCCTGCCCGAGCAGTTTACGCTCAGCGAGCTTTACCAGGTCATTCAGACCGTCGTGCCGGAATTCAGCGAACCGAATTTTATCCGTAAAATCACTTCTACCCGCAGCAGGCAAGGGATTTTGGAAGAAGTACGCGACGAAAACGGCAAACCGCTCAGTTCCAACCAATATTCGCAGCGTCCGGCACAGCTCTACCGGTTTACGGATTATGCGCCGCTGCTGTCCATCTACACGTGAGCGCACGGGCCGCCCTCGATAGCGGGGCGTTCGATCGGTCCCGGTATGTGATGAAAAAAAGAGAATCGAAGGCTTGAAGAGTCATGGACCCTGCAGGGCTGGAATACAAAGGAGGAAGCCTGCATGCAAACAGCAGGTCTGGCACTACATACAGACAAATATCAAATCAATATGATGTATGCGCATTGGGTGAATCGGTCGCATCAGCAAAAGGCGGTTTTTGAAGCGTATTTCCGCAAGCTGCCGTTCGGCAACGGTTACGCCGTGTTCGCCGGATTGGAGCGGATCGTTCATTATATCGCGAACCTGCGCTTTTCGGACGAGGACCTTAAATATTTGTCCGAACAGGAAGAAAATTACGACACGGCGTTTCTGGAGGAATTGAAACAGTTCCGGTTTTGCGGGAATATGTTTTCCGTGAAGGAAGGGGCGCTTGTGTTTCCGAATGAACCGCTGATCCGGGTGGAAGGAACCATCATGGAAACCCAACTCGTCGAAACGGCGCTGCTCAACTTCATGAACTTCCAGACGCTGATCGCCACGAAGGCGTCGCGCGTGAAGCAGGTTGCGGGGGACGATGTTTTGCTCGAGTTCGGAACGCGGCGCGCGCAGGAAGCCGATGCTGCCGTCTGGGGCGCGCGTGCGGCGTATATCGCGGGCTTCCATGCGACTTCCAATATGCTTGCAGGGCAAAAATTCGGCATCCCGACGAAAGGAACGCATGCCCATTCGTGGGTGCAGAGCTTTTCTTCCGAACAGGAAGCCTTCGATACTTATGCCAAAGTGATGCCTGACGAAGTGACGCTGCTTGTCGATACGTTCGACACGTTAAAAAGCGGCGTTCCTCATGCGATCGAAACGGCCAAAAAGTTGGAGGCGGCAGGCAAAAAAATGTCCGCGATCCGACTCGACAGCGGGGATCTCGCTTATTTGTCCATCCAAGCGCGCAAAATGCTCGATGAAGCCGGATTATCCTATGTCAAAATCGTTGCATCCAATGATCTGGACGAAAACACGATTTTGAACCTGAAGGCCCAGGGGGCCCGCATCGACACGTGGGGAGTCGGCACCCAGCTCATCACAGCGGCGGACCAGCCCGCGCTCGGCGGCGTTTATAAGCTCGTGGAGCATGAAGTGAACGGAGAAATGATCCCGACGATCAAAATTTCCGGCAACCCCGAAAAGGTATCCACGCCGGGCAAAAAGGACGTCTACCGCATCGTGGACCGGGTCACCGGCAAGGCGACGGCCGACTACATCGTGTTTCCCGACGAGGAAAAGCCGCGCGACAGCGTGAGATTGAAGCTGTTTAATCCGCAGCATCCGTATTTGCAAAAATACGTTAAAAACTATGATGCCATCCCGATGCTGCAGCAAATATTCGACAACGGGAAGCTCGTGTACGAACTGCCTTCCCTGAAAGAGATCCGCAGCTACCACCGCGAGCAAATGGATCTGTTCTGGCCGGAATATTTGCGCAAGCTCAATCCGGAAATTTATCGCGTCAATTTGAGCGAAAAGGTATGGGATCTAAAGCAAAAGCTGATGGCCGAATTTATGCAAGCGGAAGAATAAACGAAAATATTCGTCACATCAAGATTCGGCGAAGGAATGGATCCGTTCCTGGCCGAATCCTTTTTATATATGGGTAACATACTTTCTAGGAGGGATGAAGCAATGGGAACATTTAAAGCCTTTGTGGTGCGCCGGGCTGGCGAAGGGTTGCGCGGACAAGTCGAAGAAATGAACCTCGGGCAGCTTCCGGAAGGTGACGTTCTGGTCAAGGTGCATTATTCGGGAGTAAATTTCAAGGACGGCCTAGCCAGCGTGCCGGAAGGAAAAGTCGTAAAAGAATACCCGATCGTGCCGGGCATCGACCTTGCCGGCGAGGTCGTCAGTTCAACCCATCCGGAATTCCGCGAAGGGGATCCGGTGTTGAGCACAGGGTATGGGCTCGGTACCGCCCAGCATGGCGGGTTCAGCGAATATGCCCGCATACCGGCGGATTGGCTGCTGCGTCTGCCGGCCGGTTTAAGCCTGCGCGAAGCGATGGGGATCGGTACGGCCGGCTTTACGGCCGCCTTATCGGTCGATCGGCTCATCCACTGCGGCGTGTCTCCGGAAGCGGGACCGGTGCTCGTGACCGGGGCAACCGGAGGCGTAGGCAGCTTTGCGGTCGATATTTTGACAAGATCGGGTTTTGAGGTGACGGCCAGTACGGGCAAAGCAAGCGAGCAGGAGGAATGGCTGAAACACCTTGGCGCCGCCGACGTGATCGGCCGTGAAGACATCTCCCCGACAAGCGCGGGTCCTCTCGGCAAACAACGCTGGGCGGGGGCCGTAGATCCGGTAGGCGGGCCCGGCCTCGAAGAAATCCTAAAATGCATCCGTTACGGGGGAGCCGTCGCGCTATCGGGATTGACGGGCGGGACAGCCTTTAACGCGACGGTGCATCCGTTTATATTGCGCGGGGTCCAGCTGCTGGGCATCGATTCGGTGTTTTGTCCGAAAGATTGGAGAGCGCGCGTATGGAATAAGCTGGGCAAAGAATGGAAGCCTGAAAAGGCGCTGAGCGCAGGGATCAAAGAGGCGCCGCTGGAAGAACTGCCCGGCGTTCTGCAGTCCATTTTACAGGGAAAAGCGGTTGGGAGGACCATCATCCGACTGATCTAATACCAATGAGCCCGGCAAGCCGATGTTAAGATTTCACAATTGCCGCTTTGCATAAACCGTTTGAAATGATGGCATTCTAAGCCCATATTAGGCTGTCTTCCGCTTGAAGCGGTATCAGGGGAAGGGATGAATCAACATGAACAAACGGTTCGCATGGCTGCTTGCTTGCGTGCTGCTGGCCGTTACGGTCGGCTGCGACGAGCATACCGTCATCAAAAAAGAAGTCAAACTGTATAATTTCGATTCCTATTCCGAGGGAAACATCCGGGCGCAAACGAATGGCAGCGGGCTGAACGGCCAGCTTTTGAATCAGCTGCAGCTTGCTTTCGGCGAAAAAAATATTCCATTGACGCATCACACGCACGCCGAGGACGGACGCGGCAATATCAGCTATCAGTATTTTATCCGGGGAAATCCGCAGCAATATGTCAAGCTTCATGTGTTTACCGACGAAAAGGAGCGGATCAAGCGGATCGAAAACTGGTACGGGGACCAAACGCGGGTCGAAACCCCGACTTCCAGAACGTTGATTTACGGAAGAAACAGGGTAGCTTTGATTTATACGTCCTCGGGTAAAAACAAAGGACAATACGAAACCCAGGTTCATGAAATTTTCAATTCGTTGATGGACAGAATGCATTTTTAAACGTAACAAGCCGGAATGCCTCCAAAGCATCCGGCTTTTTTTTAGTTTTGTTTGTAAATTTCGCGCATGACATGCCGCAGCTCCGGTACGATGATCCGTTCCAAAGCCAGTTTGACGGCTCCGGTCGACCCGGGGATGGAAAACACGGCGGTACCGCCGGCCGTTCCGGCAATCGCGCGGCTTAACATGGCAGCGGCTCCGATATCCTCCGTAAAGCTGAGGTATCTGAATATTTCCCCGAATCCCGGCAACTGCTTGTCAAGCAGCGAAGAGACGGCCTCATAGGTCGTATCGCGCGGCGAGATGCCCGTTCCTCCCGTTAAAATGACCGCTTCTACTTCCGGGTTCCCCGCGGCTTCATGGATAAGTTCCCGAATTCCGTCATAGTCGTCTTTGACGATTTCGTAGCGCACGACCCGGTATCCCGCGTCTTCCAAAAGGGATTTGGCCAACTTTCCCCCGACATCCGTTTCCGGCGTACGGGTGTCGGATACGGTCACGATCATGCAGGAGACGGTATCCGGCGCTTGACTGCGGTGTTCGTCTACGGATCTCATCTTCCATTCTCCTCTCTCTTTTTTGGAATGTCTTTATAGGATAGACCTTTGGGGAAAAACATGCAAATCGCTGCGGTCGGCAAAAACGCAAAACATGCGAAGCGGTTGCGGCTCGGGCCGGGGGTGTAGTACACTTTGCCTGAATCGCAAAATTTTGATAAGCAAGAGGAGAACGAACATGCCAAATCAAACCATAACCCCCATTTACATACTGTCCGGCTTTTTGGGGAGCGGGAAAACGACGTTCCTTCAGCGGCTGGTCAACCATTGGCAGGAACGGGGATTGCGCCCGGCCGTGATCATGAACGAGATCGGAGACGTCAACCTGGACGGGCTGCTCGTGGAAGAGCGGGTTCCGATGACGGAGATGCTCAGCGGCTGCATTTGCTGCTCGATCCGCGGCGATTTGAGCGTGGAAATGGCCGGCCTGATCGAAAGGGAGCATCCGGACGTCATCGTGGTAGAAGCGACGGGCATCGCAAACCCGATGGAGATTTTGGACGGAGTAACGGAAGCTGCATTATACATGAAAATCGATTTGAAAGGCGTCATCACCGTCGTCGATTCGGCCCATTTGCTGGAACTGCACCGCGAGCAAAAAGGGAAAACCTTCAGGCTGATGCAAGAGCAAATCCGCGCCGCCTCCTGCCTGATTTTGAACAAAACGGACCGCGTCACGGCAGGCGACCGGGAAGAGCTCAAGTCGGTCATCTCCCGTTGGAACGGCTTTGCCCCCGTCCTTCCGGCCGTACGCTGCGAAGTGGACGTTACCGAGGTGCTGGCATCGCTTGGCGGCAAGAATCACGCACCGGAAATGGAAAAACGGCATAACACGGCCGGAAAGGAAAACGAGCACGGGCACAAAGATCATCATTCCCATTCGGCAGCAGGCCACCATCATGCGCATCATGACCATGTCATGGTGTATACCCATTATTTGCGCGGGCCGGTGGACAGCGGGCAGTTCGAACGGTTTGTGGCAGGACTGCCGCGGGAGGTATACCGTGCCAAAGGCGTTTTGACGTTCAGCGATACGGCGAGCCGGTTTTTGTTCCAATACGCATTCCGGGAGCCCGATTTTTTGCGGATCACGCCGCAGGGCGAAGTGCCGGATGTGGTCGTGTTTATCGGCGAGCATTTCTCAAAGTCGGCCATTGAAGACGGGATGCGGGAGCTTGAAGAAAAAGGGAATCGAAGTTGAATCGATGGGCGGCATGCCGGGCCGGGGAGCCTGAAAAAGAACTTGGGCTTGATTTCAGTGCTTGGCGGTATGTATAATAGTTTGAAATTGAACGTCAGGGATCGGGAGAGTAAGGAAGGTTAACGCATGGAAAGCGAACCGGGATTGGTGAAAGCCGGAACATGCCCCTTCGTGAAGCGCACCCGTGAGACGGCGGATCCAAAGCCTGATTCCGGAATCGGTTTGCTTAAGCCGAGATATCTTAATCTATTTTGAGTTTAGAATCTCCGGGGTCCACGCAAAGTGCCTGATTCGGCTTCGAAGCCGCCAGGCATTACTTCGTGGGAGTATGTTCAGGCAAGTAGATTCGTCCGGGTAACTCCGTTACAGGTTGCGAAGGGAAACGAATGCTTGCGGCAAAGGCCGGGAAGACTCGTTTACTTAGAGTGGTACCGCGGGATATTCAGCTCTCGTCTCTATTATGGAGACGGGGGCTTTTTATTTACAAAAGGAAAGAAAGGTTGATACATGATGCTAACCCAATGGGCTGCAGATGCGCTCAAAAACCACGTGCCGCTGGAAGCGGACGACATATCGAAACTGCTTGAAACCCCGCCTTCCCCGGACATGGGGGATATCGCGCTTCCTTGTTTCGTGCTCGCCAAATCGCTTAGAAAGGCACCGCAGGAGATCGCCAAATCGATCGCAGGCGCCTTTCATCACCCGTACATGACGGCGTCTGCCGCCGGACCTTACGTCAATTTGACGTTTGTCCGGGGGCATTACGGCAGCATGATGATGGAAGAGCTGGGGCAGGGAAAACTGCCGCAAACCGGAAAAGGCATCCGGGCGGTCATCGATATGTCTTCCCCCAACATCGCCAAACCGTTTGGCATCGGTCATCTCCGTTCCACCATGATCGGGGCTGCTTTATACAATATGCATAAGCTGTCAGGCTATGACGTCGTCAGCGTCAATCACCTGGGCGACTGGGGAACGCAGTTCGGCAAGCAAATCGCAGCCTATAAGAGATGGGGAAACGACGAACGGTTATCCGCAGACCCGATCGGCGAATCGCTGAACTTGTACGTTCGTTTCCATGAAGAAGCGGAGCGGGACGATACGTTGGAACCGGAAGCAAGGGAATGGTTCCGGAAGCTGGAGGAAGGGGACGAAGAAGCCCGCGCGTTATGGACATATTTCGTGGACGTGAGCATGAAGGAATTCAACAGAATGTATGAACGGCTGCATGTCCGTTTTGATTACACGCTGGGCGAAAGCTTTTATAACGATAAAATGCCTGCGGTGGTCGAATCCCTGAAAGAAAAAGGGCTGCTCGTCGAAAGCGAGGGAGCGCTGGTCGTCCGGTTGGATGACGAAGGCATGCCCCCGTGCCTCATTTTGAAAAAGGACGGCACGACCATATACCCGACAAGGGATTTGGCCACCGCCATTTACCGGCATGAGGTAATGAAAGCAGACCGGCTTCTGTATGTGGTAGGCAACGAGCAAAGGCTGCATTTTCAGCAGGTGTTTGCGGTATTGCGCCGCATGGGGATGGATTGGGCGGACAACTGCACGCACGTGCCGTTCGGGCTCATGAAATTCGAAGGCAAAAAGATGTCCACGCGCCGCGGCAAAATCGTCAAGCTGGAAAACGTGCTGGACGAGGCGGTCGAACGGGCCCTTGCCATCATCAACGAAAAAAATCCGGAGCTGGAGTCCAAGGAGCGCGTCGCTGAGGCGGTCGGCATCGGCGCGATCATTTTCGGCGACCTGAAAAACAACCGTTTGAACGAAGTGGATTTTTCGCTGGAAGACGCATTGAATTTCGACGGTGAAACGGGGCCTTACGTGCAGTACACCTACGCTAGAACCCAGAGCGTGCTCGCCAAGGGGGCGGCTGCGGATGACGAGGCCCAAGACGCCCCGGTAGAAGCAAATCCTGCCGCAGGCGCCGATCATCTCGGCGATTCCGGCTGGGAACTGCTGAAGCTGCTGACCCGGTTTCCGGAAGCGTTGGAGCGGGGCGTACGCAACCAGGAGCCGTCGGTTCTCGCGCGTTTTGCGCTCGATGTGGCGCAGTCCTTCAATCAATTTTATAATAAGGAAAGAATTGTCACCGAAGACGCGCAGATTCGAAAGGCAAGGCTGCGGCTGACGCAGCTGGCCGGCCGGTCTTTATCGGGGACGATGGGCCTGCTGGGCATACAGACGCCTGAGCGGATGTAACTTACTTTTAGAACCGGGGGAGGGAGTATCAGCTTGTCTTTAACAAGTGCTTCGGAAAGTTTTTCTGACGGTCTGGTCGAAGTTCGAAACGCCTGTAAATCGTACGGCAGGCGCAAGGTATTGCAAGAGATGTCGCTCAAAGTAATGCAGGGCGAATGCATTGCGCTGATCGGCAGGAACGGTTCGGGGAAAAGCACGCTGCTGCGGCTGCTGGCAGGGCTTGCCCGCCCAACGTCGGGAACGCGGAAGGAAATGCAGGGGAGGAAGTTGTCCATCGGTTACGTGCCGGAGCGATTTCCCCCGCTCCCTTTTACGCCATGGGAGTTTCTGACCAGCGTCGCTTCCGTCAGGGGCATGGATAAACATGCTGCGGAGGAAGAATTGAACGATTTGCTGCGGAAGCTGGATATGGAGCATGCGATGCATGTCAAGATGAATCAATTCTCCAAAGGGATGCTGCAAAAAATCAATTTGATCCAGGGGATATGCGGCAAACCAGGCATGCTGCTGCTGGACGAGCCGCTTTCGGGATTGGACGTCAAGGCGCAGGAGGAGCTGCTCCACATGTTGCTTGCGCGAAAACAAGCCGGCACCGCGATCGTCATGTCGGTCCACGAATCCAAACTGATCGACCGGGCGGCTGACCGGGTTCTGCTGATCCGGGATGGGCGGATTGCGGAGGAAACACCGGCAGTACGTCCGACATCTCAGGAATTGACGCGCGTTGTCGCGCGAATGCCGGACTCCGGCACGCTGGCGAGGATTGCCGCCCATGGCGGCGTGGCGGACTGCACGCCTGTTTCGGAGGCATGCCTGCTTGAGGTGGAATCCGGATGGGTCGACCAAGTTTTGCGCCTGATCCTGGACAGCGGGGGTTCGATCGTTTCGGTCACGCCGGCCGCCGGAATGGATGATCGCATGGAGGAGCGGCTGGAATCGGCCGCGAACTAGGGAGGAGAGAAGGAGTTGCTGGCATTATCCCGTTTTTTGCTGAAAAGCTATACAAGGAAACATGCTTATTTCGCGCCGCTGGCTGTCACCTTGCTCGCCATGTTTTTGCTTTATTCCTACAAACCGAACCCGGTGATGGACAGCTATGCCGTCACGTCCGTGTTTTTGTTCGTCGGCTCGGCCTGGATCGCATTGACGTTCCTGAACCATGGAAGCCCGCAGCAGGAGCAGCTGCACATCATTCATGTCGGCAGCATGAAGAGGTACCTGCTCAGCCAGATGGCGGCATTGCTTGTTCCGGTGGCGCTGTGTACCGCTATTTTTATGCTCTATCCAATCGTTGCGCATATGTTCGACAGGCCCGTCCGAATCGGGGAACTTTTTCTTGCGGCAGGAGGCCATCTGATTATGGGGATGCTCGGAACCGCGCTTTCGTTATATTTCCAGTCGGCAAGGATGCCGAACGGAACGAGAGCGACGTCAATGCTGCTGATTCTAGTCATTGCGTCGATCGGAGCCAAATCCATTGTTGCGGGCCTGTTTCCCGAGCAGCTTCAGTGGCTGCGTTGGATTTTTCCGCCGGTATCGCCGATGATGGACGTCCTTCTGAACAGCGGAGAGGAGCCCCTGCATAAGATTTGGCTGATATTAGGATACGGCTTGGCCTATACGCTGTTTCTGGGACTGATTTATATGCTGGTTTCGGTTCGCAGGGATGCCCGCACCTGAACGGGCGGTTTGCGCTTGGCGGTTGATGAATAAAAGCATATCCTTTAACATGGAGGTAAAAGTAAACCATCAGGGCATGATACATGACAGGATAGGGAGGAGGGCATGATGAAGCAGACACGGCTATTGGATAGCGAGCATTCCAAGGAACTATTTGCTTATTTCGGCTTGGCGGTCTATTATTCGCAGGCGCTTGAGCAGCAGCTGGTCAATCTGCTCATGCTCATGAAAGTCTCGCAAGGCAAGGTTCCTACCGAAGAGGATCTCGCCGATTTGTACCATCAGAAGCTGAGCAACTCGCTCGGCCAACTGGTGAATGAAATCCAGTATCATTTCCCTTTTTCGCCGGAAGAAACGACGCAGCTGAAAGAGGTATGGAAGCAGCGGAATTACATCGTGCACGATTATTTCAAGGAGCGCATACAAGAAACCTTCAGCCCGGGAGGGCGGTCGAAAATGATTCGCGAGTTGACCGCTTTTAAGGTGCAAGCCCAGGAACTGGAGCGCAAGCTGCAAAAATACACGAGCGAATTGTACGCGAAGCTGGGGCTGGATCAGGAACCGGGAAAATCGGAGGCGAATACATAGGTCAGACAGAGCTTCAATCTCATGGTTTTGCCAACAATATGAAACATTTGCAGGATGCTTTCCGTCTGAGAGGGTGGAGGTGATCTTTGATGAAAAAGTTTAAAAGAATAGCCGCGGCTCTGATTGCATCCGGCTGTCTTGCAGCCGCATCTTCCGCATACGCTTTTTCGGATATTAAGGACCCCGAACAGGAAAAGATCGCTGCGTCTCTGCAGTCGCAAGGGATCATCCACGGCGTGTCCGCGGACCGGTTTGCGCCCGCTCAGCCGCTGACGGCTGCTCAAGGCATCCAGCTCCTCGTCAAAGCGATGAAGCTGCAGGGAAAGGTGGACGGCCCGCCCCCGCCCGCGAATGTTCCGTCTAAGGCCTGGTATGCGCAAGCCGCGCGCATTGCGGCGGATAACGGAATATCGGTCGGCAAGATCAGCGACTGGAACATGAAGCTGACGAAAGAGCAGTTTGCCGGCATGCTTTATCAGGCGGTGACGGCTACGGGAGATTACGCGACGATCGAAATGTACGTGCAGGTCAAGGACGAAGAGGACATGTCTCCCGAATACAGAGGCGGCTTGCAATTTTTATTGCTCACCCACATCGCCGAACTCGATGCACAAAACCGATTCCATCCGAAGCAGCATATCACGCGCATGGAGGCCGCCGAAATGATCTATAATGCGGTGAAGTTCGTTCAAAGCCATAAGAATCTGGAACCCGGCCCATCGGAAAACGACGTATCGATCCGCGTGGAAAAAGTGAACGACAAGGTCAACAAAATCGTGCTGACGAAGGAAGGTCTGCCGAATCCAGGTTACGGAATCGCGGTCGACCGCATCGAATTTCTTCCCGGGCAGAAGGCGGTGGCCTACTACCATGTGACGACGCCGGCTCCCGGAAAGATGTATCCGCAGGTCATTTCAACCGCCACGGCTTCGTTTTATCTGGACAGCAACATCGAAATCAGCGTCAAAAGGACGCCCGGGGATGACGGGGCATCGATTTCCTTTCCCGGCACGGGCAAAACGATAAAATAACCAATCGGGCTTTAGATCCTTCTCCGGTAACCGGTGCAAGGGTCTTTTTGTTTTCGCCGAAAGGAATCTTTTAAAAGAAAGACAGCCGGCAACCGTTAAATGTATAAGATTTCGTTGATGGGGCAAATAGAAATCCCCTTGTGCAAGCGATTACAATAGCAGCAAGGGGGGAAACGTATGGCGCAGCTCGCAAGCGTAAACAAAGTGGAACACGTCAAGAAAAGGCGGGGAGTCGCTTACCGGTTGGCCAAGCAGTGGGATATCCAGCTGATGGTCGTTCCGGCGCTCGTATTGATTTTTATTTTTTCCTACATACCGATGTACGGCGTATTGATGGCTTTTCAGGATTACAGCATCTTCGACGGTTTTTGGGCAAGCCCATGGGTAGGGTTCAAGCATTTTATCATGTTTTTTCACTCCCCTGAATTTTGGCCGGTCATCCGCAACACGATCATCATCAGCTTGCTGAAATTTTGCATCGGCTTTCCGGCGCCGATTTTTCTGGCGCTCTTGTTGAACGAAGTCAGACACATGGTCTTTAAGCGGGTAGTGCAAACCGTCAGCTATCTGCCGCATTTTTTGTCCTGGGTCATCGTCGCGGGGTTCGCCATGTCGATCTTGTCCACGGATAACGGCAGTTTGAACATTTTGCTGCAAAAGCTGCATTTGATCAAGGAGCCGGTCGGGTTCCTCGGCAAAGCCGAATACTTTTGGAGCATTCTCGTGACGACCAACGTGTGGAAGGAAATCGGATTCGGATCCATCGTATATTTGGCGGCCATCGCGGGCATCAATCCGAGTTTGTATGAGGCGGCTGCCATGGACGGAGCGGGGCGGATCAAGCAGCTTTTCATGATTACCCTCCCTTCGATCATGCCCGTCATTTCCATTTTCATGATTTTGGCGATCGGCAATTTGCTCAGCGCGGGTTTTGAAGATATCCTCCTGCTCGGATCGAATCCGGTGCTGCGGGACGTGGCCAATGTCATCGATACTTACGTCTACAGGGTGGGCATAACGAACCAACGCTTCTCCTACGCGACCGCAGTCGGCCTGTTCAAAGCCGTCATCAGCGTCGGCCTGTTGGCGTTCGCCAACAGCTTCGCGCGCAGATCCGGCAACAGCCTGTGGTAAGAGGCATTGCTCGAAAGACTTGGGAGAAGACAGGGAGGCTGCAATCGAATGTACAAAAAAAGCATCGGGGACAGGATATTCAGCATTTTCGTCTACGGATTTCTCACATTGCTTGGCTTCAGCACCTTTTATCCGTTCTGGAACGGGCTTGTGATATCGCTGAACGACGGCATGGATACCGCCCTTGGCGGCGTGACGTTTTGGCCGCGCAAGTGGTCCCTCGAAAATTATTACGTTGTGTTCCGGGATGATCGCATTCTGAACGCCTTTATGATCAGCGTAATGAGAACAGTGGTAGGCACCGTTCTTTCCGTCCTGTGCACTGCGATATTCGCTTACGGGATGACCAAAAAAGAGCTGATCGGCCGCAAATATTACATGGTGCTGTGCATCGTCGCGATGTATTTCAACGGCGGGCTGATCCCGACGTTCCTCGTGGTTCGCGGCCTCGGCCTGATGGACTCCTTCTGGGTATTCATCATCCCGAGCCTGATCAGCGTGTGGAATATGATCATCTTCCGCACATTTTTCATGGGGCTTCCGGACGGGCTGCAGGAATCGGCGAAAATCGACGGCTGCGGCAACTGGTCCACGTTCTTTCGCATCGTGCTGCCGCTTTCAGGTCCGGTCATCGCGACGCTGGGGCTTTTTACGGCGGTGGCGCATTGGAACGAGTGGTTCCTGCCAAGCATTTATATCACGAAAGAAAAGCTGCTGCCGATCCAGTCCATGCTGCAGCAGATTCTCAGCACCAACATCATGACAGAACAGATGTCCAAACTGGATTCCGCGGCGCAAAGCCGCATGTCGGCCATGAAAAGCGTGACGACCAAATCGCTGTCGATGGCGACGATGATGGTGGCGACGCTGCCGATTATCGCGGTCTACCCGTTCG
>Ga0180220_1002217_pt1 | contig 12945 bp, 14 predicted proteins | sample eDN5th37CBELigBY_FD_151335 | JGI IMG/M metagenome (GOLD analysis project Ga0180220, IMG submission 151335) | Enriched backyard soil microbial communities from Emeryville, California, USA - eDNA 5th pass 37_C BE-Lig BY (version 2) (version 2) | ecosystem: Environmental > Terrestrial > Soil >... | reverse complement strand
GCATATCGAAAGCCAGCTGATTTTCAAAGAACGGGAGCTGGTCAATGCCTTGAAGCAATCGATTCCGGACATCGCGAACTATCAGTATGACCCGCAGGCCAGCGAATACGCGACCAAAAGCGAGCTCGAACGCATCCAGGAAGCCGGAGCGGCCGGCCGGTTCGTCATGCATACGCTTGTGGACCACAAATGGCCGCTGTTTAACGATCAGCTGGAGCTGTATTACAGTGAGCAACGGATCATCTCCTACCGTCAGTCGCCGGTTGAAATCACCGCGGTGGACGATGAAGAGCACCAAAAAATGATGCCTGCGAGCAACGCGCTGAAAACGCTGGTCGAGCGGCATCTTCCGCCGGGATCGGCGATCAAGGACATACAGCTTGGATATTACGGGCAAGTATACAATTCGGAAAGCCAGGTAGCCGCCCCGTCGTGGCGGTTCACATTGGAAAGCGGGGATATGTATTACGTTCAGGGCATCAGCGGAGATGTCACTGTGACCAGTCCGAAGACCGAGAAAGAAAGGGAGTAACGGGAATGGGGATATCTTTTACAGTGTTGTCCAGCGGGTCGACGGGGAACGCAACGATCGTCAGAAACGAAGAAACGACGCTGATGATCGATGCGGGCCTGAGCGCCAAACGGATTGACGAGCTTATGAAGGAGCGGGACGTGACGGGAGAGGAGATCGACGGAATTCTGGTCACCCACGAACATTCCGACCATATCAAAGGCCTCGGCGCCGTGGCGCGGAAATACGACCTGCCGATTTATGCGAATGAGAAAACATGGGAAGCGATGGAGAAGTCCATCGGCAAAATCGCGGAGGAAAACCGGGTCGTCCTGGGCACCGGCGAGGTTCGCGACTTCGGCACGCTGCGGGTGGAATCGTTCGGGATTTCGCATGATGCGGCCGAGCCGGTAGGATACTGCTTTTACGACGGAAACGAAAAATTGAGCGTGGCGACCGACCTCGGCTACATGAGCGATAAGGTCAAGCAGGCCATCAGCGATTCGAACGTGCTTGTGCTTGAATCGAACCATGACATCGAGATGCTGCGGATGGGCCGGTATCCGTGGAACATCAAGCGCCGCATATTGGGCGACATGGGGCATTTGTCCAACGAGGACGCAGGGGAAGCCTTAAGCGAGCTGCTGACCGGCGACCTGAAGCGAACGTACCTGGCCCATCTCAGCCGCGACCATAACATGATGGATTTGGCCAAAATGACGGTGCGCGACAGCATGGAGGAACGCGGCTGCTTTTATAAAGACAGCGAGTTCAAATTATGCGATACGTATTACGACCGCCCTACACCGTGGGATAAGGTGAGTGAACCATAAACTGGTCGAGCTCCGCCGCTTTTTTCTCCACCTCTTCGCGGGTGAGGATGCCCTTGTCGATCAGCAGCTCGATGATGGTGCTTAAGGCAAGGGTATTGCGGTAATGCTCTTCTTTCAAATCCCCAAGCTTGGCCATCAACTGCACGTAGTCCATGCCGGACGGAAACCGCTCTATCATCTGTTCTTCCTCCTTATATCGTTTTATCGTTTTGAAGACGCCTGGATCGCTAATACTATTTTTTCCAAATACAGGCGAATCGATTCCACAAATCACCAGCAGCCGATTTCGATTTCAATTGGGACCTAAAGCCCCCTTGTGGTACAATGATTAGTACCTGAAAAACCTGAAATGCCTTGCTGTGCGAGGGCTTATGGCGTTCGGCCCCCAACCCTTATTTTGGCAGGATCACCGCGTTTTTTGCCGCGGGAATGCCATCATGTTCAGGTATGCTGTGAGTATAAGAGGTGCTTTCTCTTTTATTCTAGTAGCCCGCCGCCCGAATTATTCCTATTTTCAAAGAGAAGGTTTGCAAAACGGCCCGTTTTCCATAAAAATTTCCTGATTTTCTGCTTGAAGGCGCATTTTTAGGGTGATAGAAAAATAAAGGGCCGACGAAACGAAACCTTTATGGCCATCGGTTAGTTTAAGATATATGGGAGCCTAACTTTCAAGAACATGCAGCCTTGTATCCCGAGACAATATTGGCTTAAAACGGCCTGTTTGCTTTGTAGGCCCTTTGCTCGGAAATATTTTCCGAATGGAGACTTTTGCACTACAGAAAAAACGGCGCCGAAGAGGTAATCTTTAGGTATAGGACATCGGATGGATTACATACCTATATGGGTATTGGAGAAAGGCGGCAGAAACGGAATTTAGGCGCTTGATAACGAAGGGGAGAGGATCTCATGGGGCTGTTTCAAGATGATTTTTATTCAACCAAAGTGACGAAACGCAGACGTGTATTCGGCCGTGTTCGCAAGGCACGGGAAATTTGGCCGAGATCCAGGAGCAGCCGCGGGCTGTCGACGCTTCAGATCGCAACGATCAGTTCGGTTATCAGTGCGTTCGTGGCCGTGCTGCTGTTCAGCATGATTACGGGTCTGCCTGCCTCCGGGAAGGCGCCGCATGCGGTCGCCGCCCTGAATTCCAAGCAGGTGGACAGCGCCGCCGATCCCTATGAAAGACTGGTTCAGGCTGCGGCCAAGGTGCGTCCGACCGTCGTGAGCATCGTGAATTACAAGGACGATAAAAAGGATAAAAGTCTGGAAGAGTCGGCCTTAGGATCGGGCGTCATTTTCAAAAAAGACAAGGGGCAGGCCTTCATCATAACGAACAACCACGTCATCGAAGGCGCGCAGGAGCTCGAGGCGGTGACGGTCAATGGGGAGATGAAAAAGGCGAAGCTTGTCGGGGCCGATAAAGTGAACGATATCGCGATCCTTGCCGTAGACGATAAAAACATTAGCGAAGTGGCCGAAATGGGCGACTCGCGGAAGCTGCGGCTCGGGGAGACGGTGCTGGCCATCGGCAATCCGCTGGGGCTGGGCGATACGCTGACCTCCGGCATCGTAAGCTACACGAACCGCGTGGTGCCGGTGTCGCTGAACCAGGACGGCGTATACGACTGGGAGCAGGAGGTCATCCAGACCGACGCGGCCATCAACGAAGGCAACAGCGGCGGAGCGCTCGTGGATCTGAACGGAAAAGTGATCGGGATCAACACGATGAAAATCGCGGACACCGGGGTAGAGGGCTTGGGATTCGCGATCCCGGTGGATCAGGTGATGAAGACGGTCGACGAGCTGATGACGCACGGAAAAATTGCCCGTCCGTATATCGGCATTTATTCGATGGACCTGAACAACTCCTATGCACCTTTGGAGGAAGACCAGCTCAAAGAGCTGAAGCTGCCAAGCGGCGTCAAAGAAGGCGTCGTGGTGCTGGATGCGATCGGACCGGCGCAGGAGGCCGGACTCCGGCTGAATGACGTCATCGTGAAATTCAACGATACGCCGATCCCGACGACGCTGGAAATGAAAAAATTCCTGTACGACAAAGTGAAAATCGGCGACACCGTGAAGGTCACGTTTTATCGCGACGGAAAAGAGCAGACAACCAACGTGAAGCTGGCGGAAAAGCCGGATCAATAAAACGCATTGGAGCCAAAATAAGAAAGGGAACAGCGGCATGCGACGATGCTTGCGGTTCCCTTTGCGGGCAGGCAGAAGTTTCCCCCGCCGCAGGCCCGTCCGTGGTATAATCAAAAGAAAGCTCTGGGAAAACCGGGCGCGCATACGCCTGATGAAGGGCTAAAGTCAGTAAAACTAGGGCAGGATCACAACCTTGTGTAGCGCTGGAAGGGATGCTTTCGATATGTACGTAGTATGCAAAGAACATTTGGAACTTGCCATCGACATGTTCGTGGACGAATACGAGGATGCTCCGGACATCGTGGATTTGAAGGAAACGGAATTTTCCGACTGGGATCCGCCGGTGCAGTGTGCGCATTGCGAGCAGGAGGGCAAGTTTCTGGTGGTCTGACATAAGTGAAAAAGCGAAAGAGGAGCGTGGGAGCACGCTCCTTTTTGCACGTTTAGCCTTAGAAAATGAAAGCAGGCAGCGCCTGCCATAATAAATACATAACCCATGTATGAGGGATGGAGGATTCTTCATGTTGATTCAAATCATTGGCGTCGGCAAATTGAAGGAAAAGTATTTGATGCAGGGCATCCAGGAATACGCCAAGCGGCTGACCCCGTACATCAAATTCCAAGTGATCGAGGTCGCGGACGAAAAAGCGCCGGACACCTTAAGCGAAGCGGAGGTGTCCATCGTGAAGGAGCGCGAGGGCGAACGCATCCTCGCGCAGGTGAAGGAGAGCGCGCACGTGATCGCGCTCGCCATCGGCGGCCAGCTCTGGAGCTCGGAGGAGCTGGCCGCCGAACTCGACCGGCTCGGCACCTACGGGACGAGCCATGTCGTGTTCGTCATCGGCGGGAGCCTCGGGCTCGCCGATGCGGTACTCCGCCGTGCGCAGCAGCGGCTGTCGTTCGGGCGCATGACGCTGCCCCACCAGCTCATGCGCCTGGTGCTCACCGAGCAGATTTATCGCGCGGTGAAGATAAATCGCGGTGAACCGTACCATAAGTGACGGCAAGTTTTTTCGGCGGGGAGCGGGCAAACTCCATGCCTGACAAGGATTTTTTCATTTGGTTCGGCTTTCTCCTTGGAATTTACTTTTACTCTGGGCGCAGTTTAGCCGAAGTTACCCTTATCACAACCCACGAAGAAACCCTTCTAAGGGAGAATTCCGAAAAGCAAATCTACTTGTGTCAGAAGTGTCAGAACTGTCGTGATGCTAGTGACGCAACTTACGGTTCAAAAAATGCTGCCCAGAGGAAACGGTTTTTTACACAATGATGGTGAACTTAGCGGGAAGCTTTTGCTTGCGGAAAGCAAAAGCCCCCTCCGCCGACTTGGCGGAAGGGGCCAGTTCAAAAAAATGCTTTTGGATGGTTGGGTCTAGCTCAAGTTCGATGCCCTCGACCTTACGTCCGTCCTTGACGTGGATCTGCTTGACTACCGTCTGGAGGAGCGTCTTTTGTGTTTCGGGGGGCGACTCGGCGAGCAGTCGCTGGAACTGTGCGAGAGCCTGGCTAACTTGCTGGAGCGGGATGGGGTCGGACGTGCTGTCCGCCAGTTGTCTTTCCGCCTCAGCCTTGCGTCGCGTTAGCTGTTCGTGCTGGATTTTCAGTTCGGTCAGCCGTTCAACGAAAAGGTCGTCGTCGACGTTGCCGGTTTCGAACAGCTTGAAGAACCTCTTGCGCTGGCTCTCGATCGCCGCCAGTTCCTTGTCGATCGCCGCGAGCTCCTTCTGGAGCGGGGTCACGTTTTTTGCTCTGTCCTTGTTGAGCTTCTTGACGATGTCCTCCAGTACCTTCGGCTTCTGGACAACTTCGGCGAGCCGCTGGAAGACGAAGCTTTCGACCATGTCGGCGCGGACGGAGTTTGAACGGCAAACCCTGCGCCCACGGTTGCGAAAGTTGTTGCAGACGTAGTACCTCCGGACGACGACGGTTCCGTCCTTGAGCTTGTCGCGGACGCGGTGCGCGCCCAAGGTCGCCCCGCACTGCGGGCATCTCATCAGCCCGGTCAAGGGGTACGTGCCGTCGAAGACGCGGGGCGGGGAGAACGACTTTTTCACGTACAGCGCTTGGACGGCCTCCCACAGGTCTGGGGTGACGATCGGTTCGTGCTCCCCGTCGACGATGATCGGGTTGGGGTTGGTTCCTTTACGGCGCTTCTCGCTCCAATTTTCGCGTACGTTGTACCTGATCTTCCCGACGTACACTGGGTTAGTGATGATCGTCTTGACGGCCACGCTGCTGAACGCGTTCCCCAGCTTGGTCTTGTAACCTTCGTGGTTCAACTGGTTGGCGATGCTTCTCAGGCCTTGGCCGCTGGCGTACATGCGAAAAATCTTTCGCACCAGCGCGGCTTCGATCGGGTTAACGCGCAAAACGGACTCCTTCCCCTTGCCGGAAGGGATTTCGACCACATCGTACCCCAGCACCTGCCCGCCGTTCCATTTGCCGTTTCGCGCTCGTTGCTTCATGCCCATTTTGACGTTCTCGACAATCGTGTTTCGCTGGAACTCGGCGATGACGCCAAGCATCTGGAGGCTCAGCTTTCCTGCCGCCGTCTCCGAGTCGAAGTCCTTCTCGGAGTAGCTTCGGAACTTGACGTTGTTGCGGTTCAGGTGCTCTATGATGTTCAGAAGGTCAGACATTTTTCGGCTGATGCGGTCGAGCTTCCAGACCAGAACCTCCTGAATCCGGCCGCTCTCGACGTCCCTAAGAAGCTCCTTGAGAGCTGGGCGCTTGTCGATGCTCTTGCCGGAGATGCCAGGGTCAATATACTCTTTGAAAACGACTTTGTGCTCCGTCTTACAATGCGCACGCAGCGTCTCCAACTGGGCTTCGATGCTGTAGCCTTGCTCCGCTTGCTCTTCCGTACTTACGCGAGCGTAAATGGCTACTTTAACTATCGGGGAATCGCTGTTGCTAAAGTTAGGGTTCATGGTTTCTCCCTCCGTTTCTTAACAGGCCCATTCTTTTTCTAGTGGGCCGAATGAGAGCCCGAAATTCTGGCAGGCTAAAAGAGTCTGAATCATTTCTTCAGTCGATTGTGAAAGGCGCTTTTTGTTCTTTTTTAACGTCAATACTACAGGGAACTGGACTCTTCCAAGCCCGTGATTTGCAAGGTATGTCGTCACCATCTCTGCGAGAATGCCAATCATTTGTTGGTAGGGAAAACTATTATCAGTTGTCATTTATCCGATCATCTCTTTTCGTATGTAGTTATTGCAAAGTGATGAAAAGGAAGCGTCAGAAGTGACAAAGTAACAACTGACGCAACTGACGCTATTTTCAACACTTTCAAGGGTGGATTCCAAGAAATCACTTCTTTGCTGGCTGCGGCTTTGCATTGCTTTGTTTTATACCGATTTTTTCGACAGTTGCAACCTTGAAATCCCCGCCGTGACGAATCTCGACTGAGATTCCACACTGCTTCAGATTCGAGAGAATTTCATTGATTCTACGGCTCAACACATGCGGCCCTTTAGGCCACACCTTGTTTCTAATGTCTATCCTTTCGCGCGAAGCGACATCCTCAAGATGGCCAAGTAGTTCTGTGACAGAGCCTTGCCAGTAGTCTGTTTTGCGCATCATGGCGATGATGGCCGAGGCAACCGGATGAGCGGAAGTAGCCTCTTCACTCGCTCGCTTGATGTTGAGGCTGTAGGCTTTTAGGAACGAATCGCCCAATCCCGGTTTTATTGCCTCTGCAATTGCGTAGCCCCAAATGGAGAAATCGCCCATTCTTTGAAGCCCGGCCAACTTTACTGTTGGTCTTATTTGTAATGCCTTACTTAAGACGGTAAATATACCGCTTAAGATGGCAGGCTTGTCATCGTTGAATTCTTGCCAAACTTCCTGTTCTGCCTTTCTCTCGCTTTCGTCTATCCGAGCCAACTCTAGCAGGATGCAACGATCCAATAGGTCTGCTTTTGAGGCAACGACATTTATACCGTTCAAAATGATGCAACGCTTGAACGACAGTATTGTCTCCTCATCATCGGAATACATCTTTCGAGTGCTGTAGCCTCCGCCCGTAGCTGCTACGCAGAGCAAGTCACTGATTTTCTCGGAAATGGAGGTGAGGTTGTCGAAAGCAGGCATGTAGTTGTTCTGTAGAGTAATGGCCAATTCACGAACGGCCGTTTGCATGAAGAGAATGTCATTCGATGCCGGGTCGACGATGCTTCTAGTCATCCTGGTCGAGGTTGACTTTGCGGCCCCCTTTTCCCCGCTGAGGATGAGAATGGGGTGGGGGATTCCGTACACAAAGCAAGAGATGACATACACTAGGTAGAGCAGTTTGTCAGCCTTGCTTTTGAAGCGAACGTGTTTCAGCAGAAGCTTCACGTTACCTTTAGCTGACGGAACAACTTGAGGCAGCATGTTCTGAGATGTTCGGAAGTAAACCGGGGAGACTTGTATAAGTCTCCATCCGGCTTTGCTTATCTCAACGATTGATTTCCCGCCGCTTATATTGAGGTCATAGTAGAAATTGCCCTTGTGCTCGCCAATTCTTGTTTCGACCGAATGCTGCTTATCCGACAATGTGGCGAAGCCTTCGAAATGGATCTTTGCCTGATTCAATTGGTCTGGCTGCGGAATTTGGCCGGTTTCGACGAAATACCGCTTTTGAAGCATCATCGTGAAGGCCTTACTTCTTACTTTTGTGGCTTTGCTGGAATTCTTGCTGTCGAAACAAACGTAGGGCTCTCCTTTGTCGTGAAAGTAGGTGTTTCCAACGGAGCCCAAACGGATGAGACGTTCGGTGACTGTTTCAGTCTGCTGGCAATTACTTTGGTTTATGGTACTTCTCATGGCGGATGCCTCCCTTGGGGTTTCCAAGCCCAGTGTCCGGTCGACCTTACTGCAGAGGCACATGAGATTGGTGGTTTGTTTTGGTTATTGACTTAGATCTGGCCAAGATCTTCGTGACGAACAAGTTAGATTCTAGGACATTTGAGTGGAAATGACATCCCCGGTATTCGGTTAAAATCAAGCTAAATATGGCATTCCTGAGAGGGGTATTTTCCTATCTGGGAGGGGGTGCTCCCGGAAAGGCTTTACAGTCGAAAACGCTCTTAGTTTTACTCCGTTTTCCTTGAGATTACTAATGGGTATCGCCTCAAGAAGCGAATTTGGGGTTGGTATGTTCCTCCGAGATATACGTCTAACGTTTAGACGTTATTCTAAAGGCATAATATTTATTTATAATTGCATTTAATACAAAAAAAGGATGGTGTTTGCTCTCCAGAAGCTGACCTGAAAAAGCGTCAGAAGCGAAAAAGCGTCAGGAAACCCAATTGACGGTACTGACGCTTTTTTGCTTTACCAACAAGTAGGATTCAGTATTGCGTGTTGTCAACCTTTTATCATTGATCTTTTTACCAGAGTAGCCGCCGTTAGCTCGACAAAATGGGAACAAAAAAGCGCCAGTAGAAACACACCTCAGACTCACGGTCTGGCAGTGTTTTTTACTGGCGCGTGGTTTACACTAAAACTTTCCGAACGTGCGGTTCCTTTAATGTCGCTGCCTTTCTTACAGCCATCCAACAAAATCACGTTTTCTCAAACTTCCCGTTGCTGTATGTGAACTCGTCGAACAATCCCTGCGAACCATACGGAAGCATGATCTTGTTTTTGCTGACGCTGATGTCGGACTGCCCCTCCACGTTCAAAAGAAGCTCAAGCGGCGACGTTCCATTTTCAAGGGCGACAAAGTTGTATCCGAACACCCAAACGAAAGTTTGGTCGATTTGATTGCTTGCCGCGACGATCACTTCCGCCGTACCGTCCCCATCGAAGTCATGGTCTTTCAGGTACAGATTGAAGCCGTCTTTTAGATCGCCAAATTCGTCAAATGGGCCGTCCTGTTTCGCAGGCAGAGCAAGTTCCCAACCGGTTTGCATGCTGTCAACGACAACGCGAAGTTTAATGCCGTTAGGCGTATTGCTGCCTACGATGATCGAAGCTTCTTCACCATCCAGTTTGAGCGGGAGTTGCTTGTCATTGTCTCCTGTCCCCCAAATCAGGAAGTTCATTAGCGTGATTTCAGACTCGCCCTGCTCGGGGGCGTTATCGACTTGCTTGGGTGGTTGCTGCGTTGGCGTAGGTTGCTGGCTAGCCTTCGGAGTCTCCGGCGATGGCGTAGCTTGCGCGGTTGTCGCAATTTGCTTGCCTTCGTATTTTTCTGCCGCCTCTACGAGAAACAATGTCCAATCGGGGAGTTCATGGTGCTCGCCGTCAACTGAAAATTCCACAGGTTCGAATTGGCCTGGAGCGAACACTTGAAATACTGAGCGGATACGCACGCTCACCCCTTGATCGGAAAACGTCGACTCGTACATGACGTACTTGTCGACATCGTCTTTGTTGCCGTTACGCGCTACCTGTGACCATTCGACGTTACTGAAAAATTTATCATTTTGCAGCACTTCTTTCATCGTGTACGGTTTACCCGGAAGAGCGGTACTTTCTTTGACCCACTGGACGTACTTGTTTTCGAAGCCACCCCTCGAAAGGATTGCAACGGCTAGCACTAAAAGAGCGACGACCGCCGCCGAGCCAATGAGAAAGGCTGTTTTCTTTTTATTTGTCTCTATTACTGGAATGATGGGGGAAAGCGGCCCGTTGGTTGGCGCTCCGTCGGCAAGAATTGTCCCCATGTGCTGATTGACTTTCTGAGTTACCTTGTCAACAAACTGATTTGCTGCGCTCTTGGAGCCGGACAGTATGTTTATGCGGTTGCCTAGTTTGTCCGTGATGGAAACGGTTGTGTTGAAAGTACGCAACAGGAAAAAGGCGGTCAGAAGTAAAGGCCAAAATGTCATTGTTAATAACGTGACTGCCGCGAAAAGGATGGCAAAAACCATGTCGAACCAATTGATTTTGGAGCCAACTGAAACACCGCTAATCGCAGAAAAAGGTAGTTCGATTGACCTTGAACGCCCTGGAAAGGCCCCTAGAATGAAGTTTTGTGCCTGAATGGTCAGCCGGTCGCCTGAAAGCGTGACCTTGCTCGATTTCTTAAGATAGGTCAGGTAGCTGAAACCGCCGTTCCAGACAAAAGAGAAATTTTCGTTCGTTGTTTCTACTTGCTTTTGTTCCTGATTGTTCATTGGACACCTCGTCTGTATTTTGGAAGTTTCTTCTTGAACAGCGACAGTCCTATTCTAGCATAATAAGTCCCTTTAGGGTAGATTTCTGTGGAAAACACCCCATCGTCCCTTGGGCTGCTCAACGTGCTGTTCTAAGGTTGGCTTAGGGTGATTGTCGTGAGTGAAACCATGAAAAAGGTCGGGGAGGGAATCCGACACTTCCGAAAACAAAAAGGTTTGAGCCAGGAAGAGCTGGCTCATCTGGCGCAGGTCCACGAAAGCTACATCGGCAAACTGGAATGCGCCGAAAAAGTGTGTTCCGTGGACGTGCTTGTCAGGGTGACAGGTGCGCTCGGCGTCTCCCTTGTCGACTTTTTCCGCTACATCCAGCCGGAAGGCGGCGAGAGCGGAGGTACCACGCTAGGCCAGATTGTGGACAGGCTTCGGGGCCGGAGCGTCGAAGAACAGAAAAAGGTGCTGAAAGTGATCGACGCGGTGCTGGACGACAGGTCGAAGTGATGGGAACAACAATTTGAGCCAGCACCGGGCTCGGTTTTAAGCCAATTTGTCGACCTGCTTGGGCAAATTTCTTGCTGGGCTCGGTCTCCGTTGTTTGGCAATTCGTTATGTTGCCAACTGGGCCACTTTGAATGCCTCAGGTATGGTACTCCCGCTTTGAACTACGGAATTTTGGCATAAGCTTACCTGTGCTTTTTCAACTGGTGGGCAACGGTTTTCTTCTCCAAGCGAAATGCCAGCAACTTGGACTGAAGCCGCAGGCCGATGGTGAGGATGGCCTTGAGAATTTCTTCGACAGCTTCGCGGTTGAGCGTTTCCTCGCTCTTGTAGAACAGGTCGATGACGGCGCTTTGCGCCAATTCGCAAACCTTCAGTCGCTGCAAGAGGCGGTCTTCTTGTTCGACGAGCTTTTCGTACGTTTCGTGAGAGCTGCCCGTCACATCCACGCTTCTTCATCCCCGCCTGTCCCTTGCCTCCTCGTCTCCCGGTTGTGCTCGCGTTGACTTGGCTCGGAACGGGTCTTCGAGCCGAACGCAAAGCAGCGTTTCGTCCAGTTCGCTTGTCCACTTGATCGCAGTCAGAACTTCGGAGCCGTGCAGGAGCGGCGCGTCGGCGAAGCTTTCTTCTTCCCAAACGAACTCCGCTGTCTGCCGCTGCTCGTCAACTTCAAGGAAGAAGTCCGAGCCGTCGACGTAGGGATTCGTTTCCTGCGCGTCTGACGTTCGGAGCACGACGCGGACGAGGTGAGTTGGCTTGCGACTGCCGGGTTCCTGAGACAGTCCGTTTTCGACACCTTCTTGGAAAGGCTTTGCCGCCACTGTCATGACCCAGACGTTTGAGCCCTCGTTCGGAACTGCGCCCTTGCGGTCAAACGTTTCCTTGAGTTTTTGGACGATCAGTTCGTTTGCCGTCAGCTTCTTTGAGTTTGTTCGCTCAGCCATTGATCCACCTCCTCGTCGTGTGTTCCCGTTAGCGTGAAGATTGTCACCACAAAGTCGTTGTCCAGCATTGCCGCGAGCCTGTACGCCTGCACTTCGCCAAGGTCGAGCTTTTCGACGAACTCGACTGCGCGGCGGAAAAACTCGCCGCTTTCGCAGCTCAGTCCCGCAAAGTTCAGGCTGCGCAGGTCGTCACCCATCTCTAACAATACAATCGGCCCGTGTTGGTCAAGGCGGAACGCGCTCTCCTCGTCGTCGGCCAATTCGGCCTCTAGTTGCCGAAAGAACCCGGTGATGTGCTCGGTCAGCGCTGCAGGCACTGAACCGTCCCGGCGAAGGTCTTCGATGTCCTGCCGGGTGTAGATGGTTCGCATGTGAACCCCTCCCAAAAAGTAAAAAACCTCCCGGCTTCCGGGAGGTCAGAAAATAATATAAATTCAAGAATTGGTTTATTACTTTGTATTCTGTTTGATCGCGCCTCTCAGATGCTCAAGAAATCGTTCTTCTCCAAGTTTATTGTGTCTTCCATCGTATGTGCTGGAATTAGCATTGTACAACGAACCTTTCGAAAAGACTACAAAATCCCCGCTGAACATTCTGGTCAGAGATCGAGCAGTGCGAGGTAAGGGTTGCCCTTGATATTCACCATAGTCAAAGTACTTTTGGTGAATGTATTTGCCAGGAGAGATTTCTGTCAGTTCTTCGAAATTCAGACTTAGGTTCTCGTACACGCCACTCGGCTTGAGCGGGGAAGTGACTATACGGAAATGTGCCCATTCCAAAGGGGCCCCAGGAAAGGATTGAACCTGAATTTCGAAAGTATCGCTTCTTGAAAATATGAGAAGGGCTCCGAATCTTTGGTAGAATGGTGTTTACTTGGAACACTACACCCAAAGAGAGGAGCACCT
>Ga0180220_1002213_pt1 | contig 12956 bp, 9 predicted proteins | sample eDN5th37CBELigBY_FD_151335 | JGI IMG/M metagenome (GOLD analysis project Ga0180220, IMG submission 151335) | Enriched backyard soil microbial communities from Emeryville, California, USA - eDNA 5th pass 37_C BE-Lig BY (version 2) (version 2) | ecosystem: Environmental > Terrestrial > Soil >... | reverse complement strand
GCACGTAAGAAAGCACCGATTTTGTCGTCTTTTTGGCGGCTTCGTCTTCCCCGTACAGCGACAGCTTGGAAAATTCGATATACCAGTCGCAGAGGTCATCCCAGATGAAGTTATACAGCAAGCGGCCGGTTTCGCCAAACTCATAGGCATCTATTAGACGCGTGATGTCCCGGGAAGTTTCGTTCAGACGGTGCAGAATCCAGCGGTCGGCCGTGCTCAGGTTGCCGCTAATGTCGATGTCGTCATAGGCAAAGCCTTCAAGATTCATCAGGGCAAACCGCGAAGCATTCCAGATCTTGTTCGCGAAATTCCGGGCCTGCTCGACGCGTTCCCAGCGGAAGCGCAGATCCTGTCCCGGCGTGCTGCCCGTCGAAATCATGTAGCGCATCGCGTCCGCTCCGTACTTCTCGATGACATCCAGCGGATCGACGCCGTTGCCGAGCGATTTGGACATCTTTTTCCCTTCCGGATCGCGGACCAGACCGTGCATCAGCACGTCCTTGAACGGAATTTCGCCCGTAAATTCAAGCGCGGTAAAGATCATCCGGGCCACCCAGAAATAAATGATGTCGTATCCGGTCACCAACACGTCCGTCGGATAGTAGCGTTTCAAATCTTCGGTTTGGTCGGGCCAGCCCAGCGTCGAAAACGGCCACAGCCCCGAGCTGAACCATGTATCCAGCACGTCCTCGTCCTGATGGAGGTTTGCCGAACCGCACTTGGAGCATGTTGCGACGTCTTCATAAGCGACATGAATTTCGCCGCAATCGTCGCAGTACCAAGCCGGAATGCGGTGTCCCCACCAAAGCTGGCGGGAAATGCACCAGTCGCGGACGTTTTCGATCCAGTTCAAATAGGTTTTTTCGAAACGCTCCGGCACGAAATTAACGCCTTTGCCCGACTTCTGGGCCTCGATGGCGGCTTCGGCCAGCGGCTGCATTTTGACGAACCATTGCGTGGACAAATAAGGCTCCACGACGGCCCCGGTACGCTCGCTGTGCCCCACCTGATGGACATGGTCTTCGATTCGGATCAGAACGCCCTGCTCCTTCAAATCCTGAACGATTTGCTTGCGGCATTCGCTTCGGTCAAGCCCTTCGTATTTGCCGGCTTGATCGTTCATCGTGCCCGTTTCGTCCATGACCGTAATTTGCGGCAGGTTATGGCGAAGGCCGACCTCGAAGTCGTTCGGGTCGTGGGCAGGCGTAATTTTAACGGCCCCGCTTCCGAACTCCTTATCGACGTATTCATCGGCAATGATCGGGATTTCGCGCCCTACGATCGGCAGCACGAGCATTTTGCCGATCATGTCCTTGTAGCGTTCGTCTTTCGGATGAACCGCGACGGCGGTATCGCCCAGCATCGTTTCCGGGCGCGTCGTCGCGACCGTGATATGTCCGCTCCCGTCCTTCAGAGGATAGGAGAGATGATACAGATGTCCCTGAACCTCTTTGTATTCGACCTCGATGTCCGAAAGCGCCGTCCGGGCAGCCGGATCCCAGTTGATGATGCGTTTGCCGCGGTAGATCAGCCCTTTTTCATGCAGCTTGACAAAAACTTCGCGTACCGCTTTGGACAATCCCTCGTCCAGCGTGAAACGCTCCCTGGAGTAATCGAGGGAGAAGCCCATTTTCGCCCATTGGTCATGAATGGTTTCGGCGTATTTGTCCTTCCATTCCCATACCTTTTCCAGGAACTTCTCCCGGCCCAGGTCATAACGGGTAACGCCCTCCTCGCGCAGCTTCTGTTCCACTTTCGTCTGCGTGGCGATGCCCGCATGGTCCGAGCCCGGAAGCCACAGCGCGTCATAACCCTGCATCCGCTTGGTGCGGATCAAAATGTCCTGCAGCGTAAAATCGAGCGCGTGCCCGATGTGCAGCATGCCGGTTACGTTCGGCGGCGGGATGACGATCGTGTAGGGCTTCGCGTCCTTCCGCTGCCCCGCCTTGAAAAATTCGCCGTCGATCCAATATTTGTACCATTTTTCTTCGGCAGCCTTCGGATCATAAGTCGTCGGCATTTCTGTCGTTAATTTGTTGTCCTGCTCTGTCATTTTCTAACTCCTCCATCACAAGATCAGCTTTCTTCGGGATTTTGCAATCCTTGAAAGAAAAACAAAAAAGCCTTCCGTCCTCAAAGGACGAAAGGCTGTTCTTTCGCGGTACCACCTTTGTTTCGCGCCATGGCCAAAAGCCAAGCCTGACGGCAGCTGTCCTTCCGGACGGATGCCTTCATGTGCGCGACACTTCATGCAGATAACGGCTGCAGCCGGCCATGCCCTAACCCGGCGCGAATGCGACGGGATCAAGCAGACAACTCCCGGGCGACTTCGGTTGAAACAGCATCCTGCGGAATCTCTCAGCGCAGCAATTCCACTCTCTGAAGGGCATGTCATCCTACTATTCCCGTTCATCGTTCTTCATAAAATATATACACATTCTAACTTGGTTATTGACTTAAGTCAACATAACCGGCGTCGTTGCCCGAAGTCAAAAACCTTAGGAGTTATTATTAACATATGCATGTTTCTTAAACCGGTACCTCCGCGAAAAGCGCAAAAAAAGAAACGCCCGGCGCTAATTCGAGAGCCGAACGTTTCCCCAAAACAAATTTACGGAATGTATAATATCTGTCCTTCCTCGATGGTCTGCTCGGAAAGGCGGTTATATAACAAAATTTCGCGGGCGGTAAGCTGATAGCGGTTCGCGATCGTCTCCAGCGTCTCTTCCCGCTGCACGATGCAAAGGCGCACTTTCCGGAATTGATTTTTCTCCGTGCTGCTTCCCAGAAAGAGGTTTTGCCACTGTATGTCGTCGTTGCCTGCCGGCTCGCGATCGGTCTCCTCCGCCACCGGCTCTTCCGGGGCAGCCTGCTGCTCCTGCTGGTTCAGCGAACGGCTGGAGGATAACAACGAGGAAAATCCGATCGCTTCCTTCTCGCCGGACTGCGGTTCTTTTTTGCTGCCGAGCGCGACCCGCATTTCCCGCTCATCCGGCGCTTCTTCCTGCGGCACCGACTCGCTTTGGAAGGCGCTGAACGGGAAGGAAGGCTCAAACGGCTGATCCTGCCCAACGGAAGTCAGGTAGAGATCCTTTTCCGAATCCTCGTCCGCTTGCGTGGCCGTTTTTTCGGGATACAGCAATTCCGACTCGTCTTCATGTTCGAAATGCCAAACGTTTGCCTCGTTTTTGCCTTTGCTGCCGCCGCGCTCCCCGGATTCCTTGTCCGTATGTAACGCGGCAGGCGCAGGCGTTTCTTCAGCTTGCGGCGCCGCTTCGGTAGGGCGCTGTACGGCTGCCGGTTCGTTTTGCGGCGTCTGTGCTTCGGAATCGTCGGGACTCTCTGCAGCCTCCGGAACGGCAGCAAATCCTTCTTCCGAGGCCTCCTCCGCATCCGGGACGTGCGCGGCTGCTTCATCGTACGGTTCCCTGGCCTTCGCCTCATCGGCACTAAACTCCCCTTCCTCCAAAAAAGCGGCAAGCACCGGATCCTCCGCGGGATCCTCGGACGCATGTACAACCGTAAATTCATCCGCATTCCATGACGATTCGGGTTCGCTCGCCGCTGTTTCGATCCCCCGGAGCGAAAGGACGCCGGTAATGTTCATGCTTCGTTTGGACAATAAATCCACGTCGAAGTTTTCGATTTCCACGGAAATCTCGTCCAGCGAAGTGACGCGATTCGCGGGGACCGTGATTTCGACGGGAATGAAATGCTCAAGCCGCTGCGTGCCGTCTTCCTCCCCGTCGCCCCGGTACACACCGGTAAGCAGCAGATGGCCGCGGAGCGCGACCTGCTCATCCTGGCTGATGACCTGGATATTCGGCAGGAGCTCGACTTCTTCCAGCTCGGCTATTCCGGGCAATTCTTCCGATAAATGAATCCGTTCATAAATATCAAAACGCAAACCGTAGGACTGGTCAAACACTAGAATCATGTCCTCCTTTCGGCATATTTCTAACCATGAGCCTGCTCACGGCATGAGCCCCAAAAAGCGTTACTCATTTTATCTATATGCTCCAATTAGGAGGGCATTCCATTTTTGCATGCGTCCGGCGGTTTGCGCCGATATTTTATCTATTTTCATTTTGACAGCTTCCGTTCAAGCTGCTTGATATCGTTTGGCCATGGATCGCCGATGTCGATGCGCTCGCCCGTAAAAGGATGCGAAAAGGCAAGCCCCTCCCCATGGAGCGCCTGCCTGCCGATGAGCGCTGTGCTGCCCCCGTACAGCGCGTCGCCGAGGAGCGGATGTCCCAGATGACTGAGATGGACCCGGATTTGATGCGTCCGTCCCGTCTCCAGCTCCAGATGAACAAGCGAGGCATCTCGGTAGACCTTCCCCAAACGAACGCGGGTCACGGCATGCTGGCCCGTGGACGATACCCGTCTGCGCTGGTTGTGGTGACGGTCCTTGCCGATCGGCAGATCGATCACCTTCAAATCGGCAGGCACTACGCCGTGCACGAATGCCGCGTAGCTGCGGGCGATGCGCTTATGGCGCATCTCTTCGTCCAGTTTGAGCTGGGCCCAATCGTTTTTCGCATACAGCACAGGTCCGGAGGTATATTGGTCCAGCCTATGAATGTGCCGGACGGCGATCTCTTCCCCCTGCATTTGATAGTAAGCTGCGACTGCATGATCCAGCGTCGGCTCCGTTTCTCCCTTTCGGCCGTCCGGGTGGATGTTCATGCCCGCCGGTTTATGGACGACGAGACAAAATTCATCCTCGTACAGCACGCTCAGCTCCCGCCATACGGGTTCAATGCCCGCAGGACGAACAGGAAAGAGGGCCAGCCGCAGCCGGTCCCCTCTCCATTCGATCAACTTGTTCGCCTGCAGCTGCCGAAACAGCTTTTCCGGCATTCCGAGCGTTTTCAGCAGCCATTGGGCCGTAGCTTCATTCCGGTCCGCAGCCCCGGTCAACATTTTCCCCGGGGTCAGTTCCAGCCATTCCCCGCGGCGCCGCCACGCGGTCACAGGTTTTTCAGGGCATTGTAGTTGGCGGCGATGGTGGCATCGATATCCTCGATGCTGTGAGCGGCCGAAACGAACATGCCCTCGAATTGGGAAGGGGCCACGCTGATGCCTTCCTCCACGAGATTGCCGAAATATTTCGTGAAACGCTGGATATCGCTCGCTTTGGCCGTATCGTAGTTCACGACGGGTCCTTCCGTAAAGAACGGGCATACCATGGAGCCGACCCGATTCAGCGTGACGGGTACGCCAAGCTCCTTGGCGTTAGCCTCGAACCCGGCCGCAAGGCGCGCCGCGCGTTCCTCCAGTTGGTCGTAAACCGCAGGCGTCAGCAGCTTCAGCGTCGTGTAGCCGGCCACCATCGCCAGCGGATTGCCGCTGAGCGTTCCCGCCTGATAGATCGGCCCGGACGGAGCGACCTGCTCCATGATTTCGCGTTTGCCCCCGTAAGCGCCGACAGGCAGTCCGCCGCCGATGACTTTGCCGAGGCAGGTCAGGTCAGGCGTAATGCCGAACAAGCCTTGCGCGCAGTTGATGTGCACGCGGAAGCCCGTCATGACTTCGTCGAAGATCAAAAGGCTACCGTAACGGGTCGTAATGTCGCGGAGTCCTTGCAGGAAGCCAGGAAGCGGAGGCACAACCCCCATGTTGCCGGCAATCGGCTCGACGATAACGCAGGCGATTTCTTCGCCGAAACGTTCAAAAGCCACCTTCACCGATTCCAGGTCGTTATAAGGCACGGTAATGGTGTTCGTCGCCACGCTTTCCGGCACGCCGGGGCTGTCGGGCAGCCCGAGCGTCGCAACGCCGGAGCCGGCTTTGATCAGCAAGCTGTCGGCGTGGCCATGGTACGAGCCTTCGAACTTCACGATTTTGCTGCGTCCCGTATATCCGCGGGCCAGCCGGATCGCGCTCATCGTCGCTTCGGTGCCGGAGTTGACCATCCGTACGACGTCGATCGAAGGAACGCGCTCGCATACCAGCTTGGCCATTTCCGTTTCGATCAACGTCGGTGCGCCGAAGCTTGTGCCCTTCGCCGCCGTTTCCTGGATGGCCGAGATGACCTCGGGATGGGCATGTCCCATGATGAGCGGCCCCCAGGAGCCGACGTAATCGATAAAGCTGTTGCCGTCGATATCGTAAATCCGCGAGCCTTGGGCATGATCCACGTAGAACGGCGTCAATCCTACCGATTTGAAAGCCCGCACAGGGCTGTTCACCCCGCCGGGAAGATATTGCTTGGCTTCTTCAAACGCAGCGCGGGAAGCCTCTTCTTTCCGTTTTCCAGTCAAACTGCTCATGAAAGTCACTCCGTTTCTTAAGTTTTAGCGCTCCTGCATCCAGCGGGCAACGTCTTTGGCGAAATACGTAATGATGATGTCCGCTCCGGCCCGTTTCATGCCGGTCAGCATTTCCTCGACGATTGCCTTTTCGCTGATCCAGCCTTGCAGCGCGGCCGCTTTCACCATGGAATATTCGCCGCTCACGTTATAGGCGACCAGCGGCAGATCGAATTGATCCTTCAGCGTCCGAATGACGTCCATATAAGCCAATGCCGGTTTGACCATCAGCATGTCCGCGCCCTCAAGCACGTCCGTTTCGGCCTCGCGAAGCGCCTCGCGGGCATTGGCCGGATCCATTTGGTACGTTTTGCGGTCCCCGAATTGCGGCGCGGAGTCCGCCGCTTCGCGGAACGGTCCGTAAAATGCGGAAGCGTATTTGACCGAATACGACATGATCGGCACATGCTCGAACCCGGCTTCGTCCAATCCGGCGCGGATCGCCTGCACGAACCCGTCCATCATGTTGGACGGGGCGATGATATCCGCTCCGGCTTTCGCCTGGGAGACGGCGGTTTTCGTAAGCAGCTCCAGCGATTCGTCGTTCATCACGTCGCCATGGACTTTACCGTCGACTTCGAACGTATGCACCATGCCGCAATGGCCGTGATCGGTAAATTCGCATAAGCATGTATCCGCGACGACAAGCAGGTCGGGGTACCATTTTTTGATTAAGCGGGTCGCTTCCTGCACGATGCCGTCCTCCACGAATGCGGAGGTACCCACGCCGTCTTTCGTTTCCGGAATGCCGAACAAAAGCACGGCCGGAATGCCGAGGGACACGATTTCATCCACTTCGGCCTTGAGCATGTCCAGCGAAAAATGATAAATCCCGGGCATGGAGGAAATTTCGTTCTTTACCCCTTGGCCGTAGGTCACGAAAATCGGCATGATCAAATCATTGACGTTCAGCACGGTTTCGCGCACCAGGTTGCGCATGCCTGCGGATTGGCGCAGACGGCGGTGTCTTACAATCGGAAAACTCATAATTCATTACCTCCTGTGTCTTTCGTTCTTGCAGCGTATTTCGCTTGCTCATGACGATCGTTCAAGTATGAACAAAGCGAGTCGAGCAGACCGTCGATCGTCGCCTGTTCGGCTACGACGCTGACGCGCAGCCCCGCATCGGCGGCCGTCTTGGCCGTGATTTCGCCGATACAGGCGGCCTCCGCTTTATTCAGCAGCCGAACCGGATCCTGCACGCCCATTTGCTTCAGCTTGGCGATCAGGTTCGTCACGGTCGAGGAGCTGGTAAAGGTGACCACGTGGATGGCCCCTTCCTCCAGAAGCTTCAGGAGCTCCTCGTCCTCGTCTTGGCTCATGACGGTCTGGTAAGTATCTATAGCGGTAACTTCAAGTCCCATTTCGGACAGCTTCTCGGGCAGCCATGCGCGCGCAAGATCGCCCCGCGGAAGCAGTACCCGCTGCCCCGGCTTCAGCCGGCCGCCCAAAGTCTCGATCAATCCCTCGGCCTGAAACCGCCCGGGCAGCTCTACCGGAACGATGCCGCGCTGTCTGAGCGCTTCGGCCGTAGCCGGCCCGACGGCGGCAACGCCAGCCCGGTGCATCTCCCGGATATCCCGGCCCTGCTCCTGCAAATGGCGGTAAAAGTACTCGACGCCGTTCACGCTCGTAAAAAATACCCAATCGTAGCTTTCCAGCCGGGAAAGGGCATTCCGAATCGCTTCAAGCAAGATCGGCTCCTGCGGGTACACCGTTTCGATCACCGGAAATTCGTACGATTCTCCTCCAAGCTCGTCAATTCGCTCCGATAGCCTGGAGGCCTGGGATCTGGCGCGGGTCACGAGGATCCGTTTGCCGAAAAGAGGAAGAAATTCAGCCCATTTCAGCTGCTCCCTTTGCAGCACGACATCGCCGACGACGATGACGGCCGGCGGCTGGAAATCGGCTTCACGCACCCGCTGCTCGATATCCGCAAGCGTCCCCGTCAGCGTCTCCTGCTCGGCGCGCGTTCCCCACCGCACCAAGGCTACCGGCGTGCTGCCGGGTCGGCCGTGACGCATGAGCTGGTCCGCGATGTAGCCGATTTTGGACACGCCCATCATAAAAACCAGCGTTCCCGTGGCATGGGTCACCCGCTCCCAATCGATCATGCGGTCCAGCTTGTCCGGGCTTTCATGGCCGGTAATGATCGACAGCGACGAAGCCATTTCCCTATGGGTAACCGGGATGCCGGCGTATGCGGGAACGCTGATGGCAGCCGTTACGCCGGGCACGATCTCGTATGCAATTCCGTGTTTCTTCAGCAGTCCGGCTTCTTCCCCCACGCGTCCGAAAACCGTCGGATCGCCGCCTTTCAGGCGTACGACCGTATGGCCCTCCTTCGCCAGGTCGACCAGCAACTGGTTGATTTCTTCCTGTTTCATCGTATGCCGGTCCGGCAGCTTGCCGACGTATATTTTCCTTGTTCCCGGCTTGACGGCCCCAAGCAGCTGCGGGGCGGCAAGACGGTCATAGACGACCACGTCGGCTTTTTGCAGGCATTCCAGCCCTTTTACCGTAATCAGTTTGGCGTGGCCCGGTCCTGCGCCGACCAGATATACTTTTCCCGCCATCTCCTCATCCCCTTATTCCCTGGCTTGTTCGAGAATTTCCTCCGCTCCCCGTTCGATCAGCTTCCGGGCTACGTCTTCCCCGAGCTTAAGCGGATCGGTGCCGGTCATCGTTTCCTTCAGGATGACGTCGCCTTCCGGCGAACCGACCATCCCTGTCAGCTGTATAACGTTTGTTCCGGCATCGGAATGATCCTCCGGCGCCTTGACCAATACGGCATGCGCCCCGATCGGCACCTGGCAGCCGCCGTTCAGCACGGCCAAAAACTTGCGTTCCGCCGCAACGGTCAGCTCGGATTCCTTATCGTTGTACAGGGCCAACAGCTTCAGCAGCTCCGCATCATTCTGGCGGCATTCGATGCCCAGAGCCCCTTGCCCGACCGCAGGCAGACAGGTTTCAACCGGAATAAACGCCGTGATGCGATCTTCCCAGCCCATGCGGTGCAAACCGGCAGCCGCCAGCAAAATCGCCTGAAAACCTTCCGTCTCCAGCTTTTTCAGCCGGGAATCGATATTGCCGCGCACCGGCGCAAGCGTCAGGTCCGGACGGTACGCCTTGAGCTGGCTGGAGCGTCGGAGACTGCTTGTCCCTACCTTCGCGCCCTGCGGCAGTTCGTCGATGTTTTTGCCGTCCAGCGTAATGAGGCAATCGCGCGGATCCACCCGGCGCGGCACGGCGCCGTTCAGGAGCCCTTCCGGCAAAACGGAAGGCATGTCCTTCATGCTGTGCACCGCCATGTCGATTTCGCCGTCCAGCATCGCTTGCTCGATTTCCTTGACGAACAGTCCTTTGCCCCCGACTTTCGAAAGCGTGACGTCCAAGATGCGGTCGCCTTTGGTTACGATTTTTTTCACCTCGAAATCAAAATCGAAGCCATGCTCCTTGCATAGCCGTTTCAGGTCGTCGATCACCTGTCCCGTTTGTGTCAGTGCAAGCGCGCTTTGCCTGCTGCCTACTACGATTGTCCGCATTCCTATTCCTCCTGGTTGTCGTGGATCCACTGCCTGATTTTCTCCGCGCTCCAATGGTTAAACCCATCCTGCCGCAGGGAATCAAGCATGTCCGGTCCGCCAGCCTTTTTTAACAGCTTTTGCCGCGCTGCCGGATCGCAAACCTGTTCCTTGACCGTTTTTCGTATTTCATATAAGCAATCGAGATATGCCTCGTATTCCGTTCCGAATTCTTGTTCCAGCTTTCTCCGGATCGTGCGTGCGGCAAGCGGCCCGGCTCCTGAAGCCGATACGGCGATGATGAGCCGCCCCCGGCGCAGCACGCTCGGATGGATGAAGTTTCCCGCCTCCGGACGGTCGGCGACGTTGGCCAATATTCCCCTGTCGGCCGCTTCCTCGGCTATGCGGCGGTTTACTTCGGGATCGTTGGTGGCCGCATGGGCCATAAACGCCCCTGCCAGATCCCCCGGCGCGTAGCTGCGCGGGAGCCAGTTCAATTTCCCCTGCTCATGATGCTGTCGCAAAACCGGCGTTACCTCAGGGCTGATGACCGTCACCAGCGCCGAGCAGGCGAGCAGTTCGCTTACCTTTCTTTCGGCGACCCTCCCGCCTCCAATCACGACGCAGGCCCGGCCCGCGCAATCGAGCATGACCGGCATATACGTCTTCACGTCAGCATCACTCCCCGCCCCAGCGATGAAAATCAGACCATGAATTCAGCACGAAAATAATGATGATAAAAAGATAGCCCGCCAAAAGCCACTTGGCCATCAGCGTCCCCGTATGCTGCTGAGAACGTCTTTTGAACAAGTAAAAATAATAAAATCCGAGCCCCGCCAGCGTCGCCAGCACCTTCAAATCCAGCAGCAGATTGAGCCTTCCTTCCGAGACGACCGACAGCACCGCCACGATAAACGAAACGGTCAGCACGGGCGTACCCACAAACGCAAGCAAATAAGCGTATTTATCGAGCATCTCAAGGCTGGGAAGGCGGCGGACCGCATCCGTCCATTTCTTTCCTTTCAATTTTCGGTGAAGAAACAGATACATCACCGCGAAAACGGCCGCGATGGTGTAAACCACGAAACTAAGATTGGCGAGCGTGATATGCAGGACAAGCAATCCGTGCACGGTTTCCCAATGTTTAAGCGGGTTGTTGCCCGGCGAAAACCACAGCCGGTTCAGCACCTGCACGCCAAAGCCGATGATGCCCAGCAGCAAAACGGCAAATTCCGCCCGCTGCAGCAAATTCATGATCAAAGCGGCAACCACGAGGCTGAACGCGAGCAGGAGCAAAAAATCGAATGGCGTAAAAATCGGAAGCGCATGTTCCTCAAAAGCCCTGATAAACAACGCTCCCGCCTGCAAAACGCCGACAACGGCAAGAAGCCCTGTACCCATCCGCTTCGCGCCCCGATTGCGTCGAATGCAATCCGAGATAAAAAACAGAAGGCTCAGGGCATAAATATAAATGGCTGTATCATAAAATCCAGTGAGCATGTCCACTCCCCCTGACAGCCGATTATAGGCCGGCTGGCGTCAGCGATCCTTTAATGGCAAACGGTTTGTGTTCATGCTTCTCTCTGCTGTAATCGTTTTTCGTTCCGGTTTTGCTCTGAAGGTTTTCCTTCGCCTGTCCGGCGTCGTCAAGCTCGTCTTCAAGCGCGAAAATTTGCGTGAAATATTCCAGCGCCTCATTTCCGTTTTTCCCGGCCGTCATTTCCTTGATCCGGTTGATCGGATCGTGCATCATCTGGTTGACGATGCTTTTGGTCAGACGGTGGATCACCTTGCGTTGGCGCTCGTCGAGCTCGGGCAGCTTGTTGAACAAGCTTTGGAGCGTCTCCTCGTGAATCGCCGAGGATTTTTCCTGCAAAGCCCGAATGACCGGTCTTACGCCTAACGTTTTCAGCCATTGATGGAATTCGTCCATCTCATGCTGAATCATCACTTCGATTTTGGCCGCTTCGGCTTTCCGCATTTCCAGATTGCTTTCCACAATCCCTTCCAGGTCATCAATATCGTACAGGAAGACATTGTCGAGGTCGGCAATCGCCGGATCAATGTCCCGCGGAACCGCGATATCGATAATGAACAGCGGGCGGGACTGGCGTTTTTTCATGCTTTCGCCGACCTGCGCGCGATCCAGGACGTAATCCTTGGCCCCGGTAGAACTGATCAGGATGTCGACTTCATGCAGCCGCCGCAAAGCCTGGTCCATCGTGCACGGCGTCCCCTTGAACTTGCTTGCGAGTTCTTCCGCCCGGGCAAGCGTGCGGTTGGCGACGATGACCTCTTCCGCACCGTTTGCGTACAAATGTTTCACCGTAAGTTCGCTCATTTTCCCGGCCCCGAGGATCATCACCTTCTTGTCGTCAAACATGCCAAAAATCCGTTTGCCCAGCTCTACGGCCGCATAGCTGACGGAAACGGCGCTTTCCCCGATGGAGGTTTCCGAATGGGCTCTTTTCCCCAGCGTAACCGCCTGTTTAAAGAGCATGTTAAACCAAGTTCCCGTCGCTCTTTCCTGCTGGCTCAGCAAAAACGCCGAACGGACCTGGCCCAAAATTTGCGTTTCCCCGATGACCATCGAATCCAGTCCGCAGGTTACGCGGAACAGATGCGAGATGGCCTGTTCATCTTCATATATATATAAATGTCGGGTAAATTCCTCGCGCGGAATGTCGAACCACTGCTCCATAAAGCTGCGAATAAAATGTCCGCACATGTGCAGGCGGTCCACCACGACATAAATTTCTGTACGGTTGCATGTAGCAACGATGACGCCTTCCATGACGCTTTTTGTCTGCACAAGCTGGCTGAGCGCTTCCGGCAGTTCGTTCGGTTCGAACGTGAAACGTTCCCTAACTTCTACAGGCGCTGTACGATAGTTCAATCCGACAACGACGATATGCATTAACATGTTCACCTGCCTAAGCTTTCGTTTCAAAAACCGGATTTTGCGTCGGTTTAGCAAGCAAATCCGCTAAAAAAACTCTCGCAAAATCGTGAAAATCATTTCTGGTCAAAATGGTTGCAGCTTTTGTCGAGTTGCTATATTTAGTATAGCACAGTTGTCTAGTGCTCCTGCATCATTTTATGAAATGTTTATGAA
>Ga0180220_1002212_pt1 | contig 12959 bp, 6 predicted proteins | sample eDN5th37CBELigBY_FD_151335 | JGI IMG/M metagenome (GOLD analysis project Ga0180220, IMG submission 151335) | Enriched backyard soil microbial communities from Emeryville, California, USA - eDNA 5th pass 37_C BE-Lig BY (version 2) (version 2) | ecosystem: Environmental > Terrestrial > Soil >... | reverse complement strand
AGGCGCGCCGGCGCCTCGATCCGTTCGATGAAGATGGTGGCCAGCGGCGCTGTCGCCAGCGTCATGACGTCGACGGACACACCGCGAGCGCGCAGCATTTGCATGGCCGAGCCGTCCACCCACCCCATCTGTCCATCACCAGCGGTCAGGACGATCCTGCCCGTGCCACCGGGCGGAATCATCGCCGCGGCCAGGGCGAGAGCGCCGTCGACGTCCGCGGCGCCTCTGGCCGTCGGAGTCGACGCCGGCCCGCCACCCGTGCGGCGTGGTGACGCGTCACCGATGTCGGCGGTGACCCGACCGCTGCCGACCGCATTGACAGCGCCGACGCTCCAACCGGCACCTGCAGGTACGAGGTCGTCTCCTGCCCGTTCAGCGTCTGGTCGAGTCGGGTCGTCTGCGAGCGCGACCACCACAGCGTAGGCCTCGCGATTGGCGGTCGGGAGTGGCAGTCGCGCCAGTCCGAAAGCGAGCAGTGAGAGCGCACAGATTCGAAGCGCGAGGATGGCACGGCGTCGCCCGGCCAGCGGGGCGCCGCGCGCCAATGCGGCGCGCAGGAGGAACCGCTCGGTCGTGAGCCCGGCAAGGAGCCCTTCCAGGATCAGCGTGACGATCGCCGCGACAATGAGCCACTTCCACCATGGCCGCGACCCCGCGACATCCGACGCGGCCCGGGCGTCAGCCATACCGCCCACGCCCGCCGACGCGTACTCCTGGGCAGCGCCGACCGGCGCGTCCGCGTGCACGGCAATGTGCACCGTCGAATCGCCGGCGAGGAGAGTGTACAAGCCGGCGCGATCGGGGGTGAAGGAAAGCGCGGTGCCGGCCGGCAGCGGCGCCGTCGGGTCATTGGTCGAGGGCTCCGCCCGGGCGATCTCGCCGCCATCGGGATCGAGGATGCGCCAGGCCGCGCGGGCGACACTGTGGTCCAGCTCGCACGGCTGCCCCGCCCGGCAGGGGTCTGCGACCTGGCGGCCGACTTCCGGTACCACCCATTCGATCAGGTTGGCGACGAACGCGGGAAAGCCGAGACGCTGCGGCCAGTTGGAGTCCCGGAACGCGAAGGCGATGAAGACCTCGCGCCCGGCGTTCGTGGTCCGCGCCTGGATCAGGGGTACGCCGCCGGACTCGAGCAGCACGTCGGCGCCCGGAATCCGAGGCAGCGGACGGGCGACATGGACCCGCACCTCGGCCAGCCCGGCCGACCGGGCAAGCGGGTGGTCGGTCCTCCAGCCGTCCGGGCGCCGGTCCCCGAGCGAGTCGGGCGCCGCTGCCGACGTGCCGGGCGCGACGCCGAGCCAGAGGGTGCTCGTTCCTACCGGCGCGTCGGGAACGACGCCATCGAGCACGACCAGATCGTAGTCAGCCGCGTCATCGGGGAGGGCGTTCGCGCGCTCGACGACGACGCCGTCGACCGCTTCAAGTGCGCGCTCGAGCACGAAGTTGCCGCTTCCGACGTACAGCACCCTCGCGATGCGGACCGCGTCCTTGATGACGAAGTGGGCCACGTCGTCGAACACTGGGCCGGAATCGACGACGCGCAGCTCCACCACGCCTGCGCCGGGGAAGTCCAGCTCGGCCTGGAACGGCACGCCCGTCGACTCGCCGACGACCACTTCCCAGGCGGCCCATTGGAGAGGGCGGCTCGTGCCGGTGGGCTGGAAAGCGACCCGGAGCTCTGCCACACCGGCGTCGCTGCCCGGCGAGCGGTTCACGATCCGCCCTGTCAGCCGCCACCGACCGGGAGTGTCGGCCGGGGCCAGCCGGACCCCGGCGAGCGCGAGATCGCGCACCGGCTGACCGAACGTGGCGGCCTCGACTGCCGCATCCGGCAGCACCCGCCGGAACGCCGCCACCGCGTCGCCGGCTCCCGCCGGTCCTGCCAGCACGGTGATCCGCGTCGATTCGCCGTCGCGCGACAGGCCAGGCAGCAGTGCCGCCGCTTCCTCCCAGTCTGCGGCAGCGTGCGTGGCCGTGGCTTCATCGAGGGCCAGTGCCACGTCGTCCGGGCGCTGGTATCTCGCCGCCAGCAGACGCGTCTCGCCGCCGGTCCTGATGAGCGAGATCCTCGTTGCCGCAGGCTCGCCTTCCAGCCTCCGGCGCAGCCGTGCTGCCGCGGCTTCGAACGCCGTGGCCCAGCCCTCCGGCGCCTGCATCTCGGCGGATGCGTCCAGCACGATGATCCAGTGGTCCGTCGCGCTCTCGCGGAGGTGCGGCCGGGCAAGTGCAAACGCGATCGACGCGAGCGCCAGGAGCTGTAGTGCGAGCAGGCGGTTGGGACGGGGTGGCTTCCACGCCGGGCGGGGTGGCGTCTCCTGCACGATACGACGCCAGAGGTGAACGCTCGGGACCCTGACCGTGCGCCGGTTCCGGTTGTGCAGCAGTGCGATCGGAACGGCAAGGAGGAGCAGCAGCAGCCAGAGCGGATTGGCGAAGGTCATCCCACGAGACCTGCGAGCCGCCAGTCGCGGGCGAGAACGCGTTCCACGTCGTCATCGGAACGGACGGCAAGGTATCGCCCCTGCCGTCCCAGGATCGACGCCCGCAGCTCGGAGCGCCACTCGTCGAGGGCGAGCCGGTAACGGGCATGGGCGCCGGCGTCCAGGTGGACCTCTACCTCGTTCGGCGATTCCGAATCCAGCAGCAGGACTTCGCCCTCACCCAACCTCTCAGGCTCCAGCTCTTCCGGCGCGAGCACCTGAACGGCGACGACTTCCTGCGACGCCGATCGCAGCGCGGCGAGCGCGTCGCCCACACCATCGACGAACCAGTCGCTGATCAGGAACGTCATCCCTTCGGTGCTGCCCATCCTGGCCAGACTCGCGCGCACTTCCCGCCTCAGATCCGTCGTGCCCGCACCCCGCAGGCGCTCGAGCCAGGCGAGGAGCGCGGGGACGGCGCGCGTCCCCTGGATCCTGGGGTGCCAGTGGACGCGTCCGCCCGAGAACGCACCGACCAGAACGCGGTCGCCGCCGGCGAGCCCGGCGTAGGCCAGCCCGGCAGCCAGCGCGCTCGCCATCCACAGCTTGGTGGGCGATCCGAACGCCATCGACGCGCTGGCATCGATCAGAACTGTCACCGAGAGCTGCTGGCCCGCGATGTACTGCCGGATGTAAGGGCGACCGAGGCGCGCGTAGAGGTGCGGATCGAGGTGTCGGGTGTCGTCGCCGAACTCGTAGGCGCGGTGGTCGGCGAACTCCAGTCCGCTTCCCAGCGCCCGGGAGCGGCGCTCGCCGACCCCAGTGGACGCCACCGCTCGCAGCGGGTTCAGCCGCGTTCGGCCGAGCTTCTGGAGCAGGGAGGCGGGAAGCAGCGTCATCGTGCTGCGGAGGCGGTGACGGAGTCGAACAGCTCCTCGAGCATCGTCGTCGCCGAAAGCCCCTCGGCGACACCCTCGAAATTGAGCTGGAAACGGTGGCGCAGCGCTGGGAGTAGCACCGCCCGCAGATCCTGGGTCCCTACGTGGAAACGCCCGTGCATGAGCGCGTGCGCCTTGGCTGCGAGGATCATCGCCTGCCCGCCCCGTGGCGTGACGCCGAACCGGATGTAGCGGCGTACCCTGTCGCTCGTGTCGCGCCCTTCCGGTTGCGTGGCGAGAACGAACCGGACGACAGCCCTCCGGACGTGCTCGGCGATCGGCACCGAGCGCGTGAGCGCCTGGAGGTGGAGCAGGTCGGCCGGAGTCAGGACCTGCGGCGCCCTCGCCTGCTCCGCGCCAGTGGTCCGATCGAGGATCGTGTCCAGCACCGCCTCCCGTGGATACGGCATCTCGACCTTGAAGAAGAAGCGGTCGATCTGCGCTTCCGGGAGCACGTACGTGCCTTCCATCTCGATCGGGTTCTGCGTGGCCAGGACGAAAAACGGCTTCGGCAGGGCGTGGACCTGGCCGGCGGCGGTGACGGTCCCCTCCTGCATCGCCTCGAGGAGCGCCGACTGTGTTTTCGGCGTTGCGCGGTTGATCTCGTCCGCGAGGACCAGCTCCGCGAAGATCGGCCCGGGCTGGAAGCGCGTGCCCATGATGCCGCGCTCGTCCTGCACCAGGACCATGGTACCTGTAACATCCGCGGGCATCAGATCGGGTGTGAACTGGATGCGGGAGGGCGCGCCCTCCAGGAGCACGTGACCCGCGCACATGAGCCCGATCAGGACGTGGTCTACGACATCCTCGAGTCCGAATACGACCTGCGCGATTGCGGACCTTGCCCGCTGGAGCTGCTCCAGTTCGCGCTCCAGAGAGCGCCCGGCAACCGCATCGCGCTGGCCCTCATCGGCCCGAATGGCATCCTGCAACACGTGGGATCATCGCTTTCCGCGGCCATCGCCCGGCGTCATGGAGCCGGGTCGACCTCCGGCCGCTCGATCAGGGACTGGAAGTATCGGCTGGCCACGTCGCGATGCGCGAGGCCGATGTCGCCGGTCGGCACCGGATCCTCGTCGGTCTGCCGCCAGGCACTCGTCGTGACCGCGTTGTCGCGCGTGGCCGTGGGCCGGGTCTCCGGGGGCAGCTCGATCGGAACCTGGGCCACACCGAGCGCCGACCGCATCGACAGCGGCATGCGCGTCGGATTCACCAGCTCGGCCAGGAGCTCGGCGTAATACTCGTCGTAGTATTCGGCCAGATACTCCTCGTCGAACGGGATCTGGGCCATCGTCCCCGCCTCGGACCCGGGAGTCGCGGCTGGCGACCCAGAAAGGTCCGGATTCGTCTCCATGCGGATGGACGCGAGCGCCTGGTTGTCAGGCGTGCCGGGCGTGCCGGGGCTATCGCTCGAAGTGGCCGACTCCGCATCCCCGGCGTCCTGCGCGGGGCCAGCAGCGCTCATGGCCTGATTCTCCGACTCCTGCGCGATTCGTCGCTCCGCTTCTTCGATCAGCGCTTCCAGTGCGAGCCGCGCCGCAGCATCGGGCGACGGCTCGGCACCGGGCGAGGTCTCGCCAGCGGCCATGGCGTTGCCGGACTCGGGCTGCTGCGCGGGCGCGTCCTGGGTGGCGCCGGGCGTCGATTCCGCTGGCTGACCGCTGGATGGAGCCTCGGCGCCCGGACCGGCCGGCGATCCGCTGTTTAGCTGCGCGAGTTCTCCCGCGTTCGAGGCGTTCTCCACGTGCTCGAGCAGGTCGGCCAGCTCCATCTCGGCGTCGATGGATTCCAGCTCGCCGGTGGCGAGCCGCTCGGCCAGGTCGAAGATCGCGTTGGCGATCGCAGTGAGGTAGGCATCTTCGTTCGCGCGCGCCGCTTCGGAGAGCACGACGGCCGCGGCCCTCACGCCTGCGGAGGCGTCCGTGGCATCGGCGTTCAGGATTGCGCGGCTGGCGGCGAGGAGCGCGTTGCGTTCATCGGCCAAAGCCGGCGTGGCATGTGGTACTGGCGTCAGCAGGTATCCGGCGGCGATGAGGACGGGGAGCAACCATGCCGGTTTCGGTGCGCGGACCGGGGCCAGCGGCGTCGGGCGCAGAGATCTGGCGCGGCGCTCAGCCTCCCGCAGGAGTGCCTGAACCACTGGTGAATCTGGTTCGCCGGAGGCGGCGCCGCGGTCCAGGTCGATCACCGTCGCGAATAGTTCATCGAGTCCGAAACGGCGGTCTGCCGAACGGGCCACTTCGATCAGCGCGGGTGGGTTGCGCAGGAACCGCCAGACACCGATCGCCACTCCGACGACGAACAACGAGGCGGCGATCGCGAAGGCGGCTGATCTGTCCGGAAGCGAATCGGCGTAGGGGAGCAGTCGGCGCGCGGCGGCTGCGACCGCGTACACGGCAGCGGCGGCCAGCGCCGCCAGGGTTGTTGTTTCGACGAGGCTCAGCAATGCCAGGCGGCTGCGACCGGCCCGGAGTAGTTCCAGGACGGGCGCGGGAACCCCGATTCGCCCGGCGGCGCCAGTGTCGTCGCCCGGCCGGGGCAGCCTGCCGCTTGGTCGCATGTGCCTTTTTTCGGCGAGATACTGTGCTGCGTTGCTTACCAATCCGGTTGGTCACCGGAAGCTACAGGCAGCCGCTCCACCGGTCAATTCCAGACGCCTCACTGTGTTTCCCAGCAGGCCAACGGACAGTATTGACTACGGTTTGCGCGCGACATAGACTGTGCTGCCACTTTCCTCGAAGGAAGGTACGCCCACGCTCGCGATCGCTGGCCGGCACTTTCGTAGTGCCGCCAACGTCAGCAGCCAAGTGGCGTCCGAAGACGGCAGGCGAAGCAGGCGACTCGCCTCCGCCGGATTGATCCGACGTGCCGGGGGTTGACCATGCCGAGCGGACGCGAGTGGCTCAATTCGTCGCGCCTCGTTGCCGCCCCGAAGCGCCGTGTCACGTCCGGCCTGCCGGTTCTCACGTCGCCCGCTTCCGGGGGCGAGCCATTTCCCGTTCCGCGCAACAGGGGGCAATAGGATGAAACGACTCGGTCTCATCGTGCTGCCGCTGGTAGCAGGTGGCGCTGCGGTCGCATACGGCGCCATTCAGCAACAGCAGCAGCCCAGAGCGTTCGAAAACCAGAACGACCGCATCGAGGTGGTACTCCCCGGCTTCGAAGTGCAGCACCTCTACACGATTCCGCTTTCGGAGCAGGGGTCGTGGGTCTCGCTGACGGTCGGGCCGGACGGCAGCCTCTACGCCTCGGACCAGGGGCAGGCCGGCGTTTACCGGATCCGGGTCGGCGGTACTCTGACGAATCCCGAAGTCGAGTCCGTCACGCGCGTGCCGCTGGAAGTCACGGGTTTCCAGGGGCTCGAGTACGCGTTCGGTTACCTGTACGCGAACCGGAATGGCAGCAACGCCTCGGGCCTCTATCGCCTGAGCGACCGCAACCAGGACGGTGAGCTGGACCTGGTCGAGTACTTCGGCGTGGCCTCGGGGAGTGGTGAGCACGGCACCCACTACGTCGTCGATGCCGAGGACGGCGATCACCTCTACCTCCTCGCCGGCAACATGTCGAGCTTCTCGGAGGAGCTGATCACCAGGCGCACGCAGAGCGGCTGGGATGAGGACCATCTGCTCCCCCGCGTAGCCGTGGGGCACGCGCGCGGCACGTGGACGCCGGGCGGATTCGTCCTGAAGCTCAACAAGGACGCATCCGATGTGGCCGTGTTCAGCATGGGTTACCGGAACTCGTACGGCGCGGCCCTCAACGAGCATGGCGAGGTCTTCGTGTATGATTCGGATCTCGAATTCGATATGGGCTCGTCGTGGTACCGGCCCACGCGCGTCGTCCACGCCGTGAGCGGGAGCGACTTCGGGTGGCGGCACGGCACCGGCAAGCTGCCGCCCTACTACGAAGACACCTGGCCCGCACTGGCCGAGATCGGTCCGGGTTCGCCCACGGGCGTGATCTCGGGACGGGGCGCGCGCTTCCCGGCGAAGTACCAGCACGCCATCTACGCGCTCGACTGGACGTACAGCACGATCTTCGCGATCCACCTGACGCCCGATGGCTCGAGCTATCGCGCCGAGTTCGAGGAGTTCGTCGCCGGCAACTCGGAGATCGAAAACTCGCTCCAGGTGACTGACGCCGTCATCGGCGCGGACGGGCACCTGTACTTCCTGACGGGTGGCCGGAGCACGCAGGGCGACCTGTGGCGCGTCGTCTACACGGGCAACGAGTCGACGGCGCCGGCCCCGGCGCCGGACACGCCTGAGGCGAGGGCGGCTCGTGAGCTGCGGCACCAGATCGAGGAGTTCCACGGCAGAGTGGATCCGGCGGCCGTCGACTTCGCGTGGCCGCACCTCTCGAGCCCGGACCGCTATCTCCGCAACGCGGCGCGCGTCGCCATCGAGTGGCAGCCGGTGCACACCTGGGCGCAGCGGGCGTTGACCGAGCCCAATCCGCAGGGCCGGATCGCGGCGATCGTGGCGCTTGCCCGTGTCGGCACGCCCGAGTTCCGGGGCCCGGCGACCCGCGCGCTCCTCGAGCTGCCGATTTCGCAGCTCACCGCCGACCAGAAGCTCGGCATGCTGCGGGCGTTCTCGCTGGTGTTCATCCGGCTCGGCGATCCGACCGAGGAGGAGCGGGCGCAGATCCGGCAGGCGCTGAACGCGCTGCTCCCGGATGCGGGCGGTGACTACCGCGTCAACAAGGAGCTGGTCGAAGTGCTGGTCTACCTGCGCGACGACCAGGTCACGTCTAAGGCGATGGCGCTGATCCGCAACCGCGCGCCGAGCGTCGCGCCGTCGTTCTATCAGGAGCAGCGGATGCGGCGGAGCACGCGCTACGGCGGCAACCCGCTGGCGATCATCTCGAACCCGCCGCCGACCGAGGCGATGGGGATCGCATGGGCGCTCCGCATGCAGCGCGAGGGCTGGACGGAGCAGCTCCGGCGCGAGTACTTCGAGTTCGCCAACCACGCCATGACCTTCCGCGGCGGGTCCGTCTTCATCACGATGCTGCAGGACATGGTGGCAGAGGCGCTGCGCCACACCTCGCCGGAGCACCGCGCGGCGGTGGCGGACATTACCGGCCGCACTTTCGTCGACGAGCCGGATTTCGTGGTGACGCCGCCGCAGGGCCCGGGCCGGCAGTGGACGCAGCAGGAGGCGACGGCCGCGGTGCAGCCGCGTCTGACCAACCGCAACTACGAGGCGGGCCGGAACCTGTTCTTCGCCGCCGGTTGCGCGGAGTGCCACCGTGTGAACCAGTACGGCAGCGATCTTGGCCCGGACCTGACTCTGGCGCGGGGCGGGATGCAGCGCATCATCGAGAAGATCACGGTCCCGGATCTGGTGGTCGAGGCGAACTGGTACGCCCGTGAGTTCACGCTGGCGGACGGGCGCAAGGTGATCGGATCGGTGACGTACAACGGTGACCGGGCGATCATCCGGCCGCGCGACGTGAGCCAGGCGCCTGTCGAGGTTCCGGCCACGCAGATCGTGTCGGTCCGGAAGCTCAACGTTTCGGCCATGCCGCCGAACCTGGGCAACCTGCTGAACGAGGAGGAGCTGGCGGATCTGGTGGCGTTCATCCAGTCCGGCGGCAATCCCGACGCGCAGGTCTACCGGGCCCCGACCCCGGGCAACTGATCCCGTGCGACTCGAACGCGCTGAGTCGTAGCGGCAGGCATGAAGGCTAAGCGGGCCGGGTCACTCGACCCGGCCCGCTTAGCTTTGCGTGCCCACGAACATCATCATTTGACGGTCCCTGCCGGCCCGGTCCGGATGACCCCTGTTGGAAGCGATCGCGCCACCCGCCGGCGATCCGGCTGCTACACTTCCTCCCGCCCGGCGATATCCTCGTCCCACAGCGCGGGTCGCTCGCGGATGAACCGCTGCATCAGCTCGATGCAGGCCGGGTCATCCACGATCTCGACTTCCACGCCGTGTTCCCGCAGGAAATCCGGATTGCCCGGAAAATTGAGCGCCTCGCCGATGACGACCCGGGGGATCCCGAACTGGACGACGGTGCCCGCGCACATCATGCACGGACTCAGCGTCGTGTAGAGCGTGACGCCATCGTAGCGCGCGCGTCGGCCGGCACGGCGGAGGCAGTCCATCTCGCCGTGTGCGGTGGGGTCGCCATCCTGCACCCGCCGATTGTGGCCGCTCGCGATGACGCGGCCATCCTCGACCATGACCGCGCCGATCGGCAAGCCACCTTCACGGTAGGACTCGAGAGCCTGATCATACGCGAGCCGCATGAACGCGGCGTGATCCGTTGGGTCGCTCATGATTGGATTCGGTTTTCGGTGCGCGGTGATCAGTCGCCGCACGGTGCATGGTCAGCCCGCCCGGCGGGCTTCTCCCTGGACGGCCTGCGGCGCCCCGGGGCGGACGGGATGCATCCCGTAAACAGGGCGCAGGTCACGCATCATCGACGTGGATCGTGCTTTACGCCGCTCCGCGGCCGTGCCTCTGCGTGGCCCGCGGAACAACACGAGGAGGCCCGATGCGGATGGTGACTCTTGCGAAGCATGCCGCGACGCAGGGCGTGTGGCAAGGGTGTGTGGTGCCGCTGTGCGCGCGGCCTTGCTGGCGCCCGTTGCGCTGGCTACCTACGACTGATTACCTTTGCCGTTTCATTAGACCAGTGGACGCACAAGGAGCAAGTCGCCACGAACCGGTCCGCCCCGGCGCGAGAGACCTCGGCGCCGGATATCAGCGAATGTGAACGGAGCGACAGGCATGCCAATCAATTCCAGGATGGGCGTCGGCCTGGTAGTAGCGGCCCTCGCCGCGACGACACCGGCATTAGCGCAGCAGCAACCGATCGTTAGCTCGCAGCAGGTGACGCTCGAGGACGGTCAACGTTTTGCAACGCTCCCCGGATTCGTGGTGGAGCGCGTCACGCCCGAGGGCGGACCGACGTATCTCGAGCCGTACAATCCGTTGGCCCCGGATCAGAGCCCGATTGCATCGTCGAACCTGATCGTCATCACCTTCGACGCCGAGGGACGTCCGTGGGTTTCGCCGAGCTCGGCGATGCGTGGTTCGGCGCCACAGCGGCTGATCGATGCCGACGGCGACGGCATCTACGAGGCGATGGCGCCGATCACCCAGGACGTGAACACCTGCCACGGCCTCTGGTGGGTGGACCCGTCGAATCTCTTCTGCGTCGGCTTCGGACCGAAGGAGCCTGACGACCACTGGACCACGGAGTTCGGGAGCCCGGACAATCCTGACTGGCAGGCCGGGCTGTATCGGGTGCGCGACGTCGACCACGACGGCGTGGCAGAGAGCGTCGAGCGTATCGTACCCTTCCAGTCCGGGATGTTCGATCATGGTCCGCACCGCGTGCTGCGGGCGGCCGACGGCAGCATTCAGGTCATCCTCGGCAACGTCGGCCCGCCAACCGAGACCTCGACGAATCTCGATTCCATCCTGAAGCTGTATCCGGAGCGTGACTTCCTGCCGCGCCTGACGGACCGCTGGGGCAGGACCACGATGCAGTCGTCGGTCGTGCGCGTGGACACGCTGGCGAAGCGGGTGGATGTCGTGTTCGCCGGATACCGGAACGCGGTCGGCTTCACCTGGAACCGGCTCGGCGAGACGTTCTTCTTCGACAGCGACATGGAGCCGGAGATCGGCAGCCCCTGGTACCGGCAGATCCGGTCGTACCACGGCGTGCCCAACGCGGACTACGGGTTCCGGAACGGCAGCAACAAGTGGCCGATGGACTATTTCGACATCCTGCCGCCCGTCCGCGAGCTGAACCGGGGGTCGCCTACCGGCGTCGCCGCATATCACGCGTGGGCGTACCCGCCCGAATGGCGCGACGTCATTTTCGAGGCCGACTACTCGTGGCACCGGATCCTCTACAGCAAGGCGACGCCGAATGGCGCTACGTACACCATGCGCTCCGATTCGGCGACCTTCGTCAGCGGTCCGTCTCTGCCGGTCACGGACATCGAAGTCGGGCCCGACGGGATGCTGTACTTCACGCTCAACGGGGCGGACGGTGGCCTGTTCCGGGTGCGTTACGTCGGACCGGAGCCGGAACAGCCGGACATGAGCGGAATCTACGCCGTCACGCGCCAGGCGCAGCCGCTGTCGAGCTGGGGCTTCGCGGCGATCGAGCGGGTGAAGGAGTCCATGGGCGAGAACGCGTTCCGGGCTGCGCTGATCGCGCTCGCGCGGGACCGCAGTGAGGCGAGCGAAGATCGCTTCATGGCGCTACTCGAGATGAACCGGCACGGGGTCCCGCCGACCGTTGAGGAACTGCGGGAGCTGGCGACGGATCCGGACCAGCAGGTGCGTGCCACGGTCGCGCTCCTGGTCGGGTTGCAGCGCTCGGACGCGGCGAGGGCACTCGCCCTGTCGATGATCGAGGACGACGACGCGTTGGTGCGACGCCGCGCGATCGAGGCCGTTGTCGCGCAGGGGTTGACGCCTGCGAACTCCACCGCGGAGATCGCGAACGCGATGTACGCACGGCTGTTCGATCCTGACCGGTTCGTGCGCTACGCTGCCCGCGTCGCGCTCCAGCGTACGCCGCGTGATGCGTGGCGTGAACGGGCGCTGGCCGAGACGGATCCGGTTGCTGCGTTCCCGGCGCTGCTCGCGCTCAACAACACGGTGACGTCGGACAACGACCGCGGCGAGATCTACGATCGGGTGATCCAGTGGCTGGAGCGCACGGACCTCTCGCCTCAGCATCGTCTGGACGCGCTGCGCATGTTCGAGATCGCAGCGTGGGACCGGGTCGGCGGCGCGCCGGCGCCAGTGCGGCAGCGTGTGCGTGACATCGTGCTCGCGCAGTACGCGGACCAGACGCCGCGACTGAAGCTCGAAATGGCCAAGGTGCTGGCGTACACGGCGTCCGGCGCGGGTTTGCTGCCCAACACCCTCATCGGCATGCCGGAGACCATCTATCTGCGGAGCCGTCAGTCCGCTGAGATCAACTCGCGGATCATCGATCAGGTCCTGACCGCGATGTTGTCAGAGGAAACGTCCATGACGGTGCAGATGGACTACGCCTACGCGTTGAGGTTCATCGACTTCGGCTGGACTCCCGAGCAAAAGGCACAGATGATCGAGTGGTTCGGCGCGGCGATCGACTACAACTTCGGTGGCCGCAGCACGACCGGGTTCCTGCGCAGCATCTGGAACGAATGGTCGGACGTGCTGACGCTTCAGGAGCTCGATTCGGCGGTTGCACGGTTCCCCAACCTGGTGCCGGCGAACGCCCGATAAGACGCCGGCGCATGAGCAGGCCACGGTGGATCCCCGCGTTCGCGGGGGTCCACCGGGCGCCGGGCATTCAGGGCGATGCGCTATGCGGAATGCCGCCCAGGGGGCTCCATTGCACCCGCTTTTGAATCACCGCCGGTCCAACGCGTGCTCATTGTCGCGTCCAACGGTGGTCGTTCGCGCCAGCGCTCCAGGTCATCGCGGGACCTCTGCCAGTACACCACTTCGCCGCGGCACCCTGATCAGTCGACCCGCCAGCGACGCCACCCTTCGTCGAAGAGGATGCCCGACGGGACGCGGCGGCCGCCAGGCGCTTCAGCATGCGTAGAGCCCCGCGGTAGTTAGTCCTGCCT
>Ga0180220_1002211_pt1 | contig 12960 bp, 9 predicted proteins | sample eDN5th37CBELigBY_FD_151335 | JGI IMG/M metagenome (GOLD analysis project Ga0180220, IMG submission 151335) | Enriched backyard soil microbial communities from Emeryville, California, USA - eDNA 5th pass 37_C BE-Lig BY (version 2) (version 2) | ecosystem: Environmental > Terrestrial > Soil >... | reverse complement strand
CCTCTGTGGCCCCTCTGCGGAAACGCATGTAGCGGATAACTACGTCATGAGTATTTATCCATACTGATTCGCCGGCAATACAAACACCATCACCTGGTGCGGTCTGCCCCGCGATAGTGATATATGGCGCACGAATGATTACCGGGCTTTTTAACTGAATAATACCCGAAACATTGAAAACAACTACTCTTGCCCCGCCCTGCTCACAGGCTTCCCGGAATGTACCCGGACCGCTGTCGGCAAGACTGGTCACTACATAAACTTTACCGCCGCGTCCGCCGAAACTGTGAGCCCCTCCGCCTTCAGCACCAGGGAAAGCCGGAATTTTGGCTTGAGGAAGATCAGATGGTTTAGCCGCCCACGGAATAAATGGCTTTCCTGCTTTCGCTTCTTTCTCTACAATTGGAAGCGCTTTTTTCCAGGCTTCATCCGAGCGTTTTTCTGCAGCAGCTAATTCCGCATCAGCAGCAGCCTGAACGGATTCAGGGATGACAGGATATTGAGCCGAAGCAGTCTGTATCATTGCCGCTGATATTCCTGCAGTACACAGTAACAAAAGTTTTCTTTTCATTTTCTTTCAGTTTAATAATCTGGCTTGTTTTTATTTTTTAGCAGTCTGCGGCAGCACATTTTCCAGTTTCACCAAGCTGTTCAAGTAGTTTTCAATATTAGTATAGCCGTTCTTCGTATAAGCCGCAGCATCAGACGGATCTTTTGGATTTAAACCGTTTTTAGTTTCCCATTCATCAGGAATTCCGTCATTATCAGAATCCTTGTACGGTTTTCCTTTATATTCCGGATATCCTCCCACCTGGCTGATATCTGTGATAATACCTCCTTTATAAGAGTCAATAGGCAGACGGCGGTGTTTGAACTGAGTCTCGGGCAGTTTGACATTTTTAAGATAGTCAATCTTTCCCGTCCTTACCTGCTCAACTACACGAATATCTACCGGGTCTCTTTTAGGCAGTGTTGCACCTACGTTATTCAGCACATACTCATACGCCTGCTGAGCGGGAACAATAGTTATAGCAGGCATTGGCAGCGGTTTATTTACTTTCATAGCTGCGAAGTAAGGTTTTGCCTCTTCAAAGCTCATCAGTTCGCCGTCCTTACCTTCCATCTGAATACCGCCATTCCAGTTATCATTCGTTACCTTTTCATTGCCATGAATGATATTTCCGTTTACATAAGCCCTTCCAAATACCACATATGGAAGCTTGCTTCGCCCTGATTCGGGCTTTAATATTCTGTAACTGATTGGCTGATTGAGCGGAGTAAGCGGCCCCGGCTTATAATAATTATTGATGATATTATACATCGCTTTATAATCGCCTCCATCTGTAGAACGATGCACCCAGTTAAAGACTACATTATTAGCAAAATTGAATATGCCGTTCCAGCCTATAGACGGATTTCTTGCCGCGTTATCCGCCCAAAGATTACGCATAAACGTACAGTTTTCGCCGCCCAGCGTGCTTCCGAACGCATGGTTCCATGTATCCAGCGCTTCAGAAAATATCGAATTTTGAATAGTAATATTTACGGTACCTAGCTTTTCCTCCTGCTTGCCTGTGCTGTCGTTGTACATATGGCGGTACATCGACATATTCTCATCCAGTCCCCAGCTGGCCGAAACATGGTCGATCATGATATTGCCAATAGGATTTCCTCCAATGGCATCATCGCGGCGGCCCACATTAGTTTCGCCGCGGCGGAAACGCATATAACGGATCACCACATCATGTGTATTTATCCATACAGACTCACCTGCAACGCAGACACCGTCTCCAGGAGCGCTTTGTCCGGCAATGGTAATATAGGGTGCACGAATAATAAGAGGACTTTTTAGACGAATAATTCCTGCTACATTAAAAACTACAGTCCTGGCGCCTCCCTGTTCGCATGCCCAGCGCAGTGAACCTGGCCCGCTGTCGTTAAGATTGGTAACCACAAGCACTTTACCGCCACGGCCGCCAAAGCTGTAGGCACCTCCGCCCTCAGCGCCGGGAAATGCCGGAATTTCCGCCTGCGGCAGATCAACGGGACGGGCCGCCCATGGAATATAAGGCTTTCCTTCTCTTGCTTCCTTTTCAATAATTGGCAGTGCTTTCTGCCAGGCTTCATCTGAATGACGCAGGGCATCTTCCATCATTTTATTTGTGGCCGCTTTTACTTCAGAAGGTACCTGCGGATATTGAGCAGACGCCTGTTGTATATTGAAAATCAAAACGAACGAAAAAAAACTGATACAATACTTTTTCATATTAACTGTTTATGACTGGTACAAAATTTACTATTTTTCTGCTATAATTACTTTCTACTTTTTCTTACCAACAGCAAAATTAAAGTTGATCTGGTGTTCAGGTAAATAAGCTTTGCTGGTTAGAAAAACATATTGATTTCAAATTTATAGTTATCATGCGGCACATTACTGTATCATGTTCTCCATGTATTATACAATCTTAGCCACGACCGTAAATTAAATGCTGCAAAGGTTAGATCTTGAGAAATTCTTAATCAAACTAAGGAATGCGGATCGGCAAATTTCACTCTCCCTTATACCTTGATCTGCTGTTTCATTTTTCTCTGGCCGTTTTTAGGTGTAAAGAACTAAGGTATTAAGTAGTAAATCGCTCCTAAACTGACACTTTGTCAAAAAAACCGCTTTGGAACAGCCCTTGTTATTCTGAAACCTGAAAATTAACATCACAAATTTGATAAACCATGCAAGAAAAAGGTACGATTTCCATTCACACCGAAAACATTTTCCCGATCATTAAGAAATTTTTATATTCTGATCACGAAATTTTCCTGCGTGAACTGGTGTCAAACGCGGTGGATGCAGTTCAGAAAATAAAGAGGCTTTCGTCTTTAGGACAATTCCAGGGCGAACTGGGGCAGCTTCAGGTATCGGTTTCTTTTGATGAGAAGAAAAAAACCATTACAATTTCCGATAACGGAATCGGCATGACTGCTGATGAGATTAAGAAATATATTAATCAGATTGCCTTTTCGGGGGCTGCGGAATTTGTAGAGAAATTTAAAGATGCAAAAGACGCGAACGAACTCATCGGCAAATTCGGTTTAGGGTTTTACTCTGCTTTTATGGTAGCCGACAAGGTGGAGATACAGACGCTTTCTTACCAGGAAGGCGCACAGCCGGCCCGCTGGATCTGCGACGGCAGTACCGAATTCGAGATTACCGACGGCAGCCGGAAAGAACGTGGAACGGATATTACACTGCATATAAATAAAGATTCAAAAGAGTTTTTAAATAAATTTAAGCTTCAGGAAATCTTGGAGAAATACTGCCGTTTTCTGCCTGTACCGATTAAATTTGGAACAAAAACAGAGCAGGAACCCGATGGGGAAGATAAGGACGGCAAGCCGAAATATAAATCTGTTGAGGTAGATAATATTATCAACAACACGCACCCTATCTGGACTAAAGCACCTTCTGAATTAAAAGACGAAGATTATCTCAATTTTTATAAAGAACTTTATCCATTTTCGGAAGATCCGCTGTTTTGGATCCATCTGAATGTGGATTATCCGTTTAATCTGACCGGAGTACTGTATTTTCCCAAAGTAAAAAATGACTTTGATCTGCAGCGTAACAAGATCAAGCTTTTTTCACGCCAGGTATTTATCACTGACGAGGTAAAAGATATAGTTCCCGAATTTTTGATGCTGCTGCACGGAGTAATTGATTCGCCCGACATTCCGCTGAACGTTTCCCGCAGCTTCCTGCAGGCCGACAGCAATGTAAAGAAAATCAATACCTACATCACTAAAAAGGTTGCCGATAAACTTGCCGAACTCTTTAAAAAAGACAGAAAAGTGTTTGAAGAAAAATGGCAGGATATTGGTCTTTTCGTGAAGTACGGTATGATCAGCGAAGATAAGTTTTACGAAAAAGCCAAAGATTTCGCCCTGCTTGAAAACACTAAAAGCGAACACTTTACATTAGAAGAGTATAAAGAAAAAGTAAAGCTTGAGCAGACTGACAAGGATGGTACATTAGTTTATTTATATTCTACAGATACCGCTAAACAAGATGCCTTTATTCAGTCGGCTGATAAAAAAGGGTATGATGTTTTGCTGCTCAGCTCGCCGATCGACAACCATTTCATTAGTCATTTAGAACAAAAATTAGAAAAAACCAGCCTGAAACGTGTCGATTCTGATGTAATTGACAAACTGATACAGAAAAAAGATACGCCGGCGCATGCACTAAGTGAAGATCAGGTAACAAAAGTGAAATCAGTATTCGAAAAAGCTATTCAGAAGCCAAATATGACGGTTGAAGTTGAAAGCTTAAGTCCTGAAGAGCTTCCGGTTACGGTTACTATGGATGAATTTATGCGCAGGATGAAAGATATGGCGCAGATGGGCGGCGGAATGAGATTTTACGGCGCCATGCCTGAAAATTATAAAGTCGCCGTCAACGGCAACCATCCGCTTATCAGCCGTCTGGCAGCAGCAGATAATGAGCAGGAACAGGCACAGCTCGCCCGTCAGGCTTTTGATCTTGCACTGCTGTCGCAGGGTATGCTTACAGGAGCCGATCTGACTGCTTTTGTTAAGCGTAGTGTTGAATTGATTTGATGAAAAAGGATGAAGGAAGGTGTCTAAGTTATGTCATTGCTTCAACCTGAAGGCTGTGTATATCATGGACGGTGTCCAAAGGACTCCTATGGCTAGGTTTTTAACAAAATCTGACAGGTTTTAAAAACCTGTCAGATTTCTCGCTCCGAAGAGTCCTTTGGACAATAACGGAAATTCATATTTTTAGACAGCTCTTAAATTTAATTTGCTATTTATTTTCATGCAGATAACAGCAGACAACAAACTAAAAAAACTGATTATAGTAGGTGATCGCGTTTTAATTAAACCGCTTAAACCCGAAGAGAGAACAGCTTCGGGCCTTTTTCTACCTCCCGGTGTAGAAGAGAAGGAGAAAGTACGCCAGGGCTACATTATGAAAGTTGGCCCCGGCTATCCGATCCCTCTACCCGTTGACGAAGACGATGCATGGAAAGGACGGGATGAAAAGGTGAAATATATTCCCCTTCAGGCACACGAAGGGGACCTCGCTATTTTTATTCAGAACGCGGCAACCGAGATCGTTTATGAGAACGAAAAGTACTTTATTGTTCCGCAGCAAGCCATTCTTATGCTCGAACGCGAGGAGGAATTATAAGGTAATTGTCAAAACCGTCTCCAGCCAACTAAAACCCCTAATTTGGAACGCTTTTTGCGCCTACTAATTCTTGAATTAAATTCAAAACAAAACGGAACTTTTTTATTTTTTTATCGTTAAAAGGTTAACTTTGCACACTTTCAAGAAAGGGGTACCTGATAATACATGAGACAACTCAAAATAACCCAATCCATTACCAACCGTGAATCTCAGTCTTTAGATAAGTATTTACACGAGATTGGTAAGGTAGATTTAATTACTGCTGAGGAAGAAGTAATTCTTGCTCAAAAAATCAGAGAAGGCGATCAAGCCGCTTTAGAACGTTTAACAAAAACGAACTTACGTTTCGTCGTATCAGTAGCGAAACAGTATCAAAACCAGGGTCTCACCCTCGGAGACCTGATTAACGAGGGAAACTTAGGCTTAATTAAAGCCGCAAAAAGATTTGATGAAACTAAAGGTTTCAAATTTATTTCTTATGCAGTTTGGTGGATTCGCCAGTCTATCCTGCAGGCTATCGCCGAGCAGTCGCGGATTGTACGGCTTCCATTAAACCAGGTTGGTTCTCTAAGTAAGATCAGCAAAGCTTTCTCCAGACTGGAGCAGGAATACGAACGCGAACCATCTCCGGAGGAGCTGGCAGATACACTTGAAACCACGGTTGACAAAATTTCAGATACTTTGAGCAATTCCGGCCGTCATGTCTCTATGGATGCGCCATTTGTTCAGGGAGAAGAAAACACGTTACTGGATGTACTGGAAAACAATGACCCAAATACAGACAGTACGCTGATTGATGAATCTTTGTCAGAGGAAATCAAACGCTCACTTCAAACGCTTACCGAGCGTGAACGCGAAATTATCGTGTTATTCTTTGGATTAAGCACCAATCATCCGCTTTCGCTGGAAGAGATTGGCGAGAAATTTAATCTGACACGTGAGCGGGTACGCCAGATCAAAGACAAAGCGTTACAGCGTCTGCGGCACACATCCAGAAGCCGTATTTTGAAATCTTATTTAGGATAATTCAAGAAACATAAAAAAAGAAGCCCCGGGTGAAAACTCGGGGCTTCTTTTTTTATATATTGCCTGAAAATCTTCCTGAAATGATAAACCCTTCCCTTTACGATCAGATCAGTCCATCAGAAGCAGTTGCCTATCAAAAAGAACTTCGAGAGAAACTTCAGCTGCGTCCTTTGAAAAAAAATATAAGGACAATTGGCGGATCAGATATTTCGTTTAACAAGTTCGCTGATATAGTATACGCAGGGATAATTGTTTTGAGCTATCCAGACCTAGAAGAGATTGAGAAGATTACGATCATCAGCACCGCGAAATTCCCGTATGTACCTGGTTTATTAGCCTTTCGAGAAATCCCCGCCCTGCTGGAAGCCTGGAACCAGCTTGCTGAAAAACCGGATGTACTGGTTTGTGATGGTCACGGTATTGCTCATCCCCGGCGCTTAGGAATAGCCTCTCACTTTGGAATTTTAACCAATACCCCCACTATCGGATGCGGAAAGAGCAGACTGACAGGTTTTTTTGAAGAACCGGGAAGTGAACCATTTTCAAAAAGCCTCCTTCTGGACAAAGGTGAAACTATTGGTGTTGTACTCAGAACAAAAAAAAATTGCAAACCTGTTTTCATCTCTCCTGGCAACAACATCACGATAAACGAAAGTATTGACATTATCACCCGCTGCGTCGGAAAATACCGCATTCCCGAACCAACCCGGAAAGCGCACCTGCTGGTAAATGAAGCACGGGTGCGGCATCGGAACGAAAAAGCTTGAACTAAACGTGGGTTTAGTATTCGGGAAGATGAGGCTTATTTTTAAGTATTTCCTCCACCCTGCTCATAATTTCATCGGTCAGCAGAGGAAGCACTTCCAAAGCTGTCAGGTTCTCTTTAAGCTGTTCCTTTTTTGATGCTCCGAGGATCACTGTACTCACATCAGGATTTTTAAGACACCAGGCCAACGCGAATTTTGGAAGACTAACACCCAAGTGCTTTGCAACAGCATCAAGTTTCCTAGCCTTGTCTATATTTTCTTCCGTAAGCACTTTTTCTTTCAGCCAGCCTAATGATTGTATCGCGGTAAAACGGGTATCTGTCGGAGATGCATTATTATACTTTCCCGACAGCAAACCAGAAGCCAGCGGAGACCAGATGGTTGTTCCGAGGCCATGATCTCGAAAAAGCAGAAAATACTCTTTTTCCAGTTTCTCACGTTCAATCATATTGTACTGCGGCTGTTCCATTGCAGGGCCGATCAGGTGGTTTTCTTTAGAAACACGAATAGCGTCCATTATTTCGGCAGCCGACCATTCTGATGTACCCCAGTAAAGTATCTTCCCCTGCTGCAGTAAAGTGTTCATTGCCCATACCGTTTCTTCGATAGGCGTATTACGATCAGGTCGATGGCAGAAATATAAATCCAGGTAATCCAGCTGAAAACGCTTTAATGCCGCATTACAGGCTTCGATAACGTGCTTTCGTGAAAGACCGGTACGGTTTGGCCCTTTATGTTCTGCTCCAAAAAACACTTTGCTGGAAACGACATAAGAACCCCTGTCCCAATTCTTGTCTTTAAGGATTTTTCCCATAACGATTTCCGATTTGCCTCCTGCATAACCTTCGGCATTATCAAAGAAATTAACACCGTTTTCGTATGCGATGCTCATAAGCTCATCTGCAGTTTCATCAGAAATTTGATTTCCAAAAGTCAGCCAGCTTCCTAACGACAATGCGCTGAGCTGTAAGCCAGATTTTCCAAGTCTTCTATATTCCATATTAATACTTATCAATAATGCTTTCCTTTTGTTTCGTTTTCTTGAGAATAAAAACAGGAAGAACGGCAGGATCGTATTCCTACAAGAATCTTGTTTACTAGAAAAGGCAATCTGATCTTAAATTACAAATTGCGGGCAGCAGGAAATCGTGAAGCGTTTGGTAATCAGGCAGGTTTTAAAGCAGATATACCAGAACTAATATTGCGGCCGGTTCAAGATCGCTTCCTTCACAATCGCATCCTTAAAATCAAAATCGGCATAGGGATGGCTTTCCTCGTCTTCCTGATAAAGTTCCAATTTATGCTGATGCTGTTGATGAATAGAACGGGAACGAAGCACTTCTTCTACTGGCCTTTCCGGATTTCGGCTGGCAGAACGTATTAGAGCTTCTGATTTTATACGCCCAATATGTTCTTCTTTGGCCGACCTTGGCAAAGGTTCTCTATAAATTGTTTCATACTCCGGTTCATAACGAAAAACCGGCTCGGGGGCTTCCACTGAAGTTGGTTTGGGTTTAACCTCTCCACTTACCTGCTTGGGTACAGCCACAGGTTTTTTCTCTTCATTGCTTTCAGGCGAAGCAGGGTTACGCCTTTTCGCTTTATCCTGCTCTTTTTTGAAATTGTCATATATCTTGTAAGCCATGACGGCCAGCCCGACTAAAAACGGAAAAATTTCTTCCATAGAACTATTTAATTATTTCACGAAAAACACACAGAGAAAAAAAGACGCAGAGAACACAAAGAAAAATCCTTTGTGGCTTTGTACCCTGCGGTTTTATTTTTTTAACCGTAAACCTGCTGGTCCCCGCGAAAAACATCCTTTGAACCTGGCTCTAAGTTAAAACAATTATCCCAAACTCTATTAGAATAATAGCAGCGGAATACTTAAATTGTGCCCTGTTTCAGAGAAGGCGAACATAAGGAAATGCAGCTCACGCGTTTAGAGATCAAGGGGTTTAAAAGTTTCGGGGATAAAATCACCATCAACTTCAACGAGGGGGTAACGGCTATTGTTGGACCGAATGGCTGCGGAAAATCTAATGTTGTAGATGCTATCCGCTGGGTTTTGGGTGAACAGAGCACTCGTATGCTGCGTTCCGAAAAAATGGAAAACATTATTTTCAACGGAACGAAAACCCGCAAAGCATCCCAGCTTGCAGAAGTTTCTTTAAGTTTTGATAATACAAAGAACATTCTTCCAACCGAATTTTCACAGGTTACTATTACCCGCAAACTTTATCGCAGCGGCGAAAGCGAATACCGCCTCAACGATGTGCAGTGCCGTTTAAAAGATATAACGGATCTATTTCTTGATACCGGTGTCGGCACCGATTCCTACTCCATTATTGAGCTGAAGATGATTGATGAGATCATCAATAATAAAGAAAACTCACGCCGGGGCTTGTTTGAGGAAGCTTCAGGCATCTCTAAATATAAAATCCGTAAAAGACAGACATTTAACAAGTTAAAAGATACGGAAGCGGATCTCAGCCGGGTAGAGGACCTGCTTTTCGAGATTGAAAAAAACCTGAAAACACTTGAAAACCAAGCAAAAAAAGCTGAACGCTACTATCGGCTGAAAGAACAGTATAAAAGCTTAAGCGTGATGCTGGCTTCGTTCAGGATTGCCGGCTTCAGCCAGTCGCTGGCAAGGCTGGAAGAGCAGGAAGAGAAGCAGATTACAGAACGCACCGTCATAATCGCAGAGATTGAAAAGCTTGAAGCGGCTGTACAAAAGCAGAAACTCGAACTGCTTACCAAAGAAAAAAACTTGTCGGCACAGCAGAAAGCAGCAAATGAGTTTACGGCAAAGATCAGGGCTTACGAAAGCGAGAAAAAGATCAAAAACGAACAGTTACGCCATCTGGAAGAAAAACAGAAAAGACTTTCTGAGGAGCTGGAGCGGGATAAAGGCCAGCTGAACCATGTGCTTTATAATATTAAAAGGCTGAATGAAGAACTGTTCCAGGAAAATGAAAAGCTGGAAATCCTAAAATCCAGTTTAGATTCAAAGAAAGAAGAACTGGACGAACTTCGTGTACAGCAGCAGTCTTCAAAAGCGGGCCTCGAGCAGTTTGCTAAACAAAACACAGAGCTGCAGAACCAGGTTTATAAAGCTGAAAAAAACATCGCCATTCTAAATATACAAAAAGAGGCACTCTTACAGGAAAGCCAGCGCAATATTGAAGATACCGCGTCGAAAGAAACGGAACTGAATGAATTTAATAAAGCCGTCGCGGAACTCGAAAGTAAGTTAAAAATACAGCAGGAAGTACACCTGGAAGCACAGCAGCAGGAAGAAGAACTGGCTCAGCAATTGGCGGAAATCGAACAGCTGCTGAGTTCACGCAAAGAACAGCTAGCGGCAGAAAGCCGGAAACTGGATGCCAGGCAGAACGAATATAACCTGACCAAATCGCTGGTGGATAACCTGGAAGGTTTCCCTGAATCGATCCGGTTTCTAAAAAAGAATACCGGCTGGGCTAAACAGGCTCCATTGTTTTCTGACGTGCTATTTTGTAAAGAAGAATACCGTATTGCCATAGAAAACTACCTGGAACCTGTGATGAACCATTATGTGGTAGAAACTTATGCTGAAGCGGTCCAGGCTGTACGGCTGCTCAGCGATTCTTCCCGCGGACGGGCACAGTTCTTTGTTCTGGAAGCTATAAATAAGCTCCCGGCTAAAAGTAAGATCACATCCGACAATCCAAACCTGCTCCCTGCATTGGAAATTATTGATGTGGAAGCACGTTACCGGCCTCTATGTGAGCACCTGCTTTCTCACGTATTACTACTTCTGGAAGGTGGCGAGGAAGGCCTGGGGGTCGAACTTCCAGAAAGTGATGCGGTAATCCTCAGCAAAAGCGGAAAGTTCAGCAAATCACCGACCGGAATGGCAGGCGGTTCTGTCGGCTTATTTGAAGGGAAACGCATCGGGCGGGCAAAAAATCTGGAGAACCTTGCCAAAGAGATCCGTTCGCTTGAGAATAAGATCAGCGGTTTGAAAACTGCAATTGAGCAGGACGGACAGAAGATCATCCATCTGAAAGAAAATTCAAAAAAAGAAGAGCTTCAAACATTACAGCAGGAATTACACCGGCTGCAAAATGAACTGGTGTCGGTAAAAACCCGTCAGGAACAATATGCGGCGTTTATAGAAAACAGCCAGAACCGCAAGCAGGATATTGAACAAAAACTTTCTTCCATCACTGTTGAACTGCAGTCGGCTGAACCAAAGCTCAATGAGTTAAAAAATCAGAAACAGAAAGCTGCGGATGAACTGTCAGAAAAACAACTGGCTTACCAGGAATTATCAGAGATCGTAACGGAAAAATCAACCGCTTATAATCAGGAAAATATACGTTTCCATCAGCAGCAGCATAAAGTATCAGGAATTGAAAAAGACTTGGATTATCGCGACAGCCAGGAACAGAACCTCAATTCTAGGATACAGAAAAACAGCGCTGAGCTGGAGCAGGTAAAAACTGAAATCTCTCGGACGCTGCAGCATGTCGATCATTCGGATGAAGATCTGCTTGCGATGTATTCTCAGAAAGAGGAACTGGCAAAAGGCGTGGAAGAAGCTGAGCAGGACTACTATTCAACTAGAGGAGAAATTACAGAATCGGAGAACAGTATCAGCGATATGCGCCGTAAAAAAGAACATGCTGACCTGCTGAATAATGAGATCAAAGACAAAAAGAACAACCTGAAAATCGAGCTGAACGCATTGAAAGAACGTTTGGCTGTTGAATTTTCTATTGATATCAATGATTTATTGGATGCGGAAATTCCTGAAAACGAAAATGAGGAAGAACTGCGTGAAAAAACCGAACGGATGAAACGCCAGCTGGATGATTTTGGCGCTGTAAATCCCATGGCAATGGAAGCCTATCGGGAAATGAATGAGCGTTATACATTCATCAACGACCAGAAAAAAGACTTGCTGGAAGCCAAAGCCTCACTTTTGGAAACCATTAAAGAAATTGATGATACAGCACGCGATAAATTTATGGATGCCTTTAATAAGGTACGGGAGAATTTTATCCGTGTATTCCGCTCGCTTTTTAATGAAGAAGACAGCTGCGATCTGATCTTAAGTAATCCTGATAATCCGCTGGAATCGGACATTGATATCATTGCCCGGCCTAAAGGCAAACGCCCGCTTTCGATCAATCAATTATCGGGAGGTGAAAAAACGCTGACCGCTACTGCCCTGCTATTCTCACTTTACCTGCTGAAACCTGCGCCTTTCTGTATTTTTGATGAAGTAGACGCCCCGCTGGATGATACCAATATTGATAAGTTCAATAATATTATCCGCAAATTTTCTTCCGAATCGCAGTTTATTATTGTCTCACACAATAAACGGACAATCGCCAGCACAGACATTATTTATGGAGTAACCATGGTGGAACAAGGGGTTTCGAGAGTGGTTGCCGTAGATTTAAGGGAAGTAGCTTAATGTAAGATTACACAGATTAGTGCCGATTAATATGATTGATAAGTTTACATCGATTGAATCTGGTTTTTAACCTGCTCTAAAATTTCCCCTGCTTCTCTCATGTCAAAATCTTGGTGCTGTTTCTTTTTTACGCCCAGACTCGTCAGTTCGATATAGAGATCAGGTTTTAGATTGTGATTATCCAGACAGGCTTTTGAGCAGGCCAGCGGACAGCCGTCGATTACAACGATCTTTCTTCCAGACTGTGCGGTACGAACCAGTTTTTTAACATTTCCTCCTACCCCTGCAATGCACGACATCTCCGCTGCACCCGCCCTGTCCAAACGGACCGCTAAATAATTGGCCATCTGTGCTGCACTCGAACATCCAGAACAGGAATAAACAATGGGAACTTCATTTAATGCTGTTTTCATCCTAAAGGTTTTACAGCAAAAATAGAATAAAAGATAAAAATATCTTTATTTAATTTAATAAGATGGAGATATTCCCTG
>Ga0180220_1002210_pt1 | contig 12974 bp, 14 predicted proteins | sample eDN5th37CBELigBY_FD_151335 | JGI IMG/M metagenome (GOLD analysis project Ga0180220, IMG submission 151335) | Enriched backyard soil microbial communities from Emeryville, California, USA - eDNA 5th pass 37_C BE-Lig BY (version 2) (version 2) | ecosystem: Environmental > Terrestrial > Soil >... | reverse complement strand
AAAGTTCGGCCGCCGATTCCACCAGGTCGGACAGGCAGGCGAAATGCTCCAGCCTGATGAAGGCGATGTAGTCGGCGACATCGACCATCCTCAACTCGGCGACCACCGGTTCGATGGCGCGCGCGAGGATGATCTCGCGGGAACTGGCATGCGGCTGTCGGTTCATGACACCTTTTTCTTCGCGTAGACAATCCGCACCAGCTCCGCCACGGCCTGGTAGAATTGCGGCGGTATCACACTATCGACCGAAACTTGCTTGTACATGGAGCGAGCGAGCGCAACGTCCTCGAAAATAGGAATTCCATGCTCGGCTGCGATCTCGCGGATCCTCAAGGCGAGCAGGTCCTGGCCCTTTGCAAGCACCACCGGCGCGGAATCTTCCTCCCGCACATATTTGAGTGCAATCGAGTAGTGGGTCGGGTTGGCGATCACCAGCGTCGCCCTTGGAACAGCCGTCATCATGCGCCGGCGGGCGCGATCCCGCGCAACCGACCTTATGCGCGATTTCACGATCGGGTCGCCTTCCGACTGCTTGAGCTCGTCCTTCACCTCCTGGCGGGTCATGCGCATGTCCTGCCGCCAGCTGAAGCGCGACCAGACGATGTCGGCCGCCGCGATGGCGCCCATGATGAGGACGATCACCGTCAGTATGTCGACTGCCGTCGACCGGATCACCCCGCTGTATTCATACGGGTTGGTGATCATGCCCGACAGCAGCCTGAGGTGTTCCCCTGAAAAGGTCAGTGCCAGCACCGCGCAGACGAAGCCCAGCTTGGCCAGCGACTTGAGGAACTCCACAAACCCCTGCAAACCGAACAGGCGCTTCCAGCCCTGGGCGATGGAGATGCGCGAAAGCTGTGGGCGGATGCGCTCCCCGACGAATTGCGGCATGTTCTGGAATACGGAAGCGCCGATACCCGCCGTGGCCAGCAGGATCAGGAGCATGGCAAGGGCCTTGCCGATCTCGATGATGACGATTCTGTAGAGCAGGATGACGTCGGCGCCGCTATCTATCGGCCAGTCCTCGGGCTTTTCCAGGAACACCGACAGGAACATGCCCAGGCCTACGATCGCATCCCTGGCGTAGAAGACAATGAAGACAAGGATGGCGACAAAGGAGGCAAAGAGCGCGACTTCGCGAGAATGCGGCAGCTTGCCCTTCTCGATGGTGTCGCGGACCTTCTTTTCGGTCGCTTCCTCGGTTTTGGATTCCTTGTCGGCCCCTTCGGCCATGGTCCGCGAAGCCGCTCAGAGAAGTCAGGCCGCGTCGGCGCTGGACGCCGAAGGCAGCTCGAATGCGCCTTCCTGCGAAAGGCGAAGAACCGTGGAAGCCACTTCCCTGCGGGCATTGGCAATGTCGGCCACCGTCACATTGTCGTTGCGCTGCGCCAGTTCGGCTTCGACCATGCGGCGCGAGCGCGGGCCTATGGATGAAAGCACTGCTTCAACGAGTTCCGCTGGAGCCCCACGTAGCGCAAGGGTGATGGTTTCGGTCGACATGCTGTCAAACACCTGCACACGCGCCCTCTGAGACAGCGCCGGAATGTCGTCGAAAGTGAAGACGCGGGACCGGACTTCCTCCAGATCCGGGGTGCCAGCCTCCTCGAGGTCCTGCATGACCTCGTCGAGATGCGACTTTTCCATCTCGTTGAGCACGCTAGCTACGCGCACTTGCCCTGCCAACGCGTTTTGACTGGAAGTCTCCCCCAGAACCCGGCTGCGAATCTGATTTTCGACGATCTCCTCCGCCGCTGCGGGCACGTTGCCGAGCGTCATCATTCGCTTCATGACCTCGATACGCAGCGGCTTTTCGAGCGTCAGCAGGACATCGGCCGTGACACGCGGCGCCAGCCTGGACAGTACCATCGCGGAGATCTGCACATGCTCGCCGGCCAGGAATGCGCCGAGCCGCGCAGGCTCAAGCTTTTCCAGTTCCGGCCAGACAGGTGGCGGGCTGTCCTGCCCGGTCTCCGGTTGCCGTCCATCCATGATCGCACGGACTTCTTCCGGTGACAGCGACTCGTTGAGGATCCTGTCCATCTGATCGGCGGAATCGATCAGGCCCGCCCCTTCCGTGAACTCGGCCTCGAACTCGGCTACGATCCGTTCCAGGTCCGCCTGGGGGATCGTACGCAACATGCGCGCGCCCTCGATAAGTGACTTCAGTTCCTCCTGCTTGAAGAACTTGAGGAGACGGCTGGCCGACGGCTTGCCCATCGCAACCAGGATCGCGGCGGCTTTCTGCGGCCGCGTCAGGGTCAGCGATTGCTGGTTCATTCCTTCCACCCTCGCATCCGGCCGCTGAGGCATGTTGTCACCGTCAGGCGCTCCTCGCCGTTGCGATCACTTCCGTGAGGCGGATACCGAAGCGGGAGGGATCGCTTTCGAGGACCGTTATCTCCCCGCGGGCAATGTGCCGTCCATTGACGACGATATCCACCGGTTCACCGATGCGCCGGTTCAATGCCACGGTGGAGCCCTTCTGCAAGGCCATAAGCTCCGAGACGGGCATTTCCGCCGAGCCCAGCACGATCTGAACCTCAACGGGGATGTTCATGATGATGCTGTCGGAGGGGCGAGAACCAGAAGCTGTACCCTGCGCCTCGGCGCTGGAGCGCTTTTCCTCTTCCTTGAGCACGCCGCGCAGTTCCTCGATGGCGCGGTCGAGTTGCTCATCGGGCGCGTTGAAGTCGGCTTCCGGGCTGGTCTTGTTCATGCTTGTTCTCCCGTGCGGGCCATATGGTTCATCAGCCTGCGCTCAGGCTGTCCATGAAATCCTGACCGGCATCGTAGGGATGCCTGATCCGGACCGTGTAATTCTGCCCCAGTTTTCCGAACTCGCACACAAACAGGGTGCGGTCGCGGGCGGACAGCTGGGCGTTTGCCTGAGCGGATTGCTCTATCTCGATCACCTGACCGGGCCTGAGCTGGGCGAGCTGGCCCAATGTCATCCGCGACAACGGCATCGTCGCCTCCAGCGTGACCGTCGAGCGCATGACTTCCTGCGAAAAGCGCATGCGCCAGTCGTCCCCGGGAATTGTTTCCCCGGAAGGCGTGCCGGCGCCACCACGATACTTCAGAAGTACGCGCTGTGGCATGATCAGGTTGATGGTTCCTCGCGCTCCCGGCGTGACGATCCCCAGGGTGATGCGCACGGCAGGCCCGTCACGGAGACGATGCTTGGCCATCTCCACACCGGAGATTGCCTGCGGCACTGGCAGCTTCAGGTTGAAGGAACGCTCGCCGGAGCCGTTCACGGCCTGGGCGATCTGCTCGAAGACTTGGGTGACGACATCCAGCTCCAGCGGCGAAAGCGGGCGCTCGATCGGCGCAACCGGCGCGGCTGGATCGCCGCCGAAAAGCAGGCTTACGATGAGGGCGACCGCCTCTGCGTCGATCGTAAGCGCCAGCGCATCGGGCGAGATGGCCGAGGGCGTCACCGACATGGCGTGATTTGTAACCGTGGGGCGCGCGTCGGTGTAACGGACAAGTTCCACGCCCTGCAGTTCCACGGTCACGTCGATGGCGAACTTTTCCGCCAGCGCTTGCATGATAGCGGGCACCGCCCGCTCGCCGACGGAGCGCGCCGCCGCCTTCACCTGGCTCGGCTCTCCCGTGGCGCCAATCAGGCGCTCCAGGATCGGCGAGCGGGTTTCGGCCGGTGTCGCCGGAGCGTCCATCATCCTAGCGCGGTTCCCGTTCGAAAGCGTTCATGGTTCACGCTGCCTTCCTGTCGGAGGAGCCAGCGTTCATTGTGCTCTGCTCGACCGCATCAATCGAAGGACGGTCATGAGAGGAGATGGTCTTTCGGCCAAATTCGATGGCCACCTGCGGCAGCGAGCCGTTCATGTACGCAAGCAGGGTCTGCTTCACGATGACATAGAGCCGGTTCTTCTTGTCGCGCACCATCTTGATCTTCGCCGCGATCGGCCCGACCACGCAATAGGAGAGAAAAATGCCGAGGAAGGTACCTACAAGGGCCGCACCGATCAGGCCGCCCAGGATCTCCGGCGACTGGTCAAGCGCACCCATTGCCTTGACCACACCAAGTACCGCCGCAACGATGCCGATGGCCGGCAAACCGTCGCCCACCGCCGAAAGAGCGTGATAGGGCTTGAGCTTGTCGGCGCGAATCGTCCGGATTTCCTCGTCCATCAATGCTTCGATCTCGTGCGGCCGCGCATTGCCGATGATGATGATGCGGCAATAGTCACAGATGAAATTCGTCAGGTCCTGGTTCTTCAACACCGTCGGAAAGGCCTGGAAAATGGCGGATTCTTCAGGATTATCGATATGCGCCTCGACTTCGCTGCGCGATTTGGTCTTGAGTTCGCGCATCAGTGAGTGCAGGACGCCGAGCGTTTCGAGATAGTCGCGCTCCTTCGGCACAGCCTGCTGGAAGGCCTCTATGATGCCCCGGCCGGCATCCTTCACCACTTTCATGGGGTTGGCGACAAGGAAGGTGCCCAGTGCGGCGCCGCAGATGATGACCACTTCCCAAGGCTGCACCAGTACCTGGACATGGCCGCCCATCGCCATGAAGCCGCCGAGAACGCAACCCAGCGTCACCACGAATCCGATCAGAATCCCCACGTGTGGCCCTTCCGCATATCACTTCGGACCAAACGGATAGCTTCCGTGCCTTGCGTGAACCTTGAAACGGGCCGCCAGCCAGATTCAGTTTCGCGCAAGGAACTCCGCTTATTCTCGGCGTAAGGCTACCGCCGGAGAAGCGCGCGTGTTGAGCACCTATGTCAGCTATCAGTTAATCGCACGGGACATCCCGAAGGCGATCAACAGGGTTGAGAAACAACCCTCTGTAGAACGCGAGACGCAGTACTTTCTCGAGAATATCGGGAAGGTCACCAGCATCGACGAATTCGTCGATAATCCGCGGCTGTTCAAATACGCCATGAAGGCATTCGGCCTTGGCGAAATGGATTACGCCCGCGCTTTCATGAAGAAGGCGCTGAAAGAGGGCGTTGCCGACCCCGACAGCTTCGCCAACAAGCTGACCGACAAGCGCTACGCTGAATTCGTGAGGGCCTTCAATTTCGCGGAACTCGGCGCTTCAGCGACAAACTACAATGGCGCCCAAACGGACGTGCCCAGGAACTACGCGCTACAGGTCGATGTCGGACCGGTTCATGAGGCCTTTTCCTTCACCGACCGCGAGACCACCTACTATCTCTCCCGCATCGGCAACGTGAAATCGATCGACGATCTGATGGCCGACCAGCGCCTGCTGGACTACGCCATGGCAGCTTTCGGGCTGGATGCCGATGCCGAGCCGCCGGAAACGGTGCGCCAGATGCTCGAAGGCGGCGTGAGCGACCCGGAAAGCCCGGCCAACAAGCTTTATGACAAGCGCTATGCGGCGTTCGTCGCGGCCTTCGACTTCCACCAGTACGGCGCCGAAACGACGGCCCGCGCCGAAGTTCTCTCGGGCGTACCCAGAAACTATGTCGACAGCACCGGCATGGTGCTCATCAAGCCCAGCGAAGCCTACATCGAGCAGGAAACCGAGTATTTCCTCGCCAATATCGGCAAGGTCAGGAATGTCACCGAACTGCTGGCCGACAAGCGACTGCTGACCTACGCCATGGCCACCTATGGCCTCGACGCCTCGACCGAGTCACCCAAAACGATACGCAGGATGCTCGAAGGCGGCGTGAGCGACCCCCTAAGTCCGGCCAACCAGCTTGCCGACAAGCGCTACGCCAGTTTTGTCGCCGCATTCAATTTCGCCGAATACAGTGAAGACGCCACGAAACAGGATAGCGTGCTGAAAGACACTGTCCGGTTATACGGCGAGAAGTCGCGCCTGGGCCTGATCAAGCCAACAGCCGACTACGTCCGGGCGGAAACCGACTACTATCTGGCCCATGTCACCGAGGTGAAGTCGATCGACGATTTCTTCGCCGACAGACGGCTTTACGACTACGCCCTCTGGAGTGTCGGGCTGGACCCGGCCAGGGAAGACCCGAAACTGATCCGCGCCATCCTTGAAGGTGGAATTCGTGACCCCGACAGCCTCGCCAACAAGCAGGCGAACAAGGCTTACAAGGCTCTGGCTTCCGCTTTCAACTTCGAAGCCTACGGCGAGGAAGCCACCACATACCGGCCAAGCCAGCAGCCGGTAGTTGAAAAATATCTGCGCCAGACGCTGGAAGAGAACGCCGGGCAGTCCAACCAGGGCGTGCGGCTGGCGCTCTATTTCGAACGCAAGGCGCCAAAGCTGGAGGACTGGTACCAGGTGCTGGCGGACAAGGCGCTTTCCCAGGTCGTGCGCGTTGCCTTCGGCCTGCCCGAGTCCTTTGCCAGAGCCGACATCGACCAGCAGGTGAAGGTCTTCGAATCCAGATTCGACATTTCCGATTTTGCCGACCCCGCCAAACTGGAAAAGTTCATCACCCGCTTCACCACCATGTACGAGTTGCAGAACCCGACATCCACGGCCACTACCTCGGTGAGCGTACTCTTCGCGCAGCCGACGACGATCGGAGTCTCCACCGATCTGCTGATGGCAATGCAGCAACTGAAGTTCTGAGGGCGCGAAATGCAGCACAGCCTATACGTCTCCCTTTCCGCGCAGATCGCCTTGCAGCGGCGCCTCGACACCCTTGCCGACAATGTGGCCAACGCCTCCACGATCGGCTTCCGGGCTACGGAGATTCGCTTCCAAGATGTCGTCTCCGGGACAGGCCAGAGGTCTGTCTCATTCGCCTCCTCCGGAGATACCTATCTTTCGCCGACGCGAGGCGGGCTGACCGAAACCGGAAACCCCTACGACTTCGCCATCCGGGGCGATGCCTGGTTCGCCATAGAAACCCCTGCCGGCACGGTTATGACCCGTGACGGCCGCTTCTCGATGAATGAAAACGGCGAGCTGGTTTCCATTGAAGGCTACCCCGTTCTGGACGCCGGGGGTGCGCCGATCCAGCTCGATCCCCGGGCAGGGGCACCACAGGCCGGCGCAGACGGTTCATTGCGCCAGGACGGCCAACTCGTAGCGGCCATTGGCCTGTATCAGTTCGATCCTGGCGAGAATTTCGTCCGCTACGGCAATTCCGGAATTGTGCCCGAACGCGAACCCGAGCCGGTGGCCGACCGCATCGATGTGGGAGTGGCGCAAGGTTTCATCGAGGAATCCAATGTCAATCCGGTGCTGGAGATGACGCGGCTGATCCAGATCCAGCGAGCTTTTGAGAATGTCGCGGCGCTCATCAGGCAGACCGGCGCCTCGACCGAGGAAGCCATCAAGACTCTCGGCTCGAAGTGACCGGCTGATCAATGACTGCTGCGCTGCCTATCCGCGCCACCGACAAGTCGGGCGCCTGCGAGGGCGATGGACCGCTGGCCATGCTGGATCGGCTGTGGCGCCGCTTCGAGGACGACGAGGCGACAATCCGGCGCGGAGGCCTGATCACCGAGGTTTCCGCGACACACTACACCGTCAAGGGCTTGTCCGGGGTAGCGCGCCTCGGCGATATGGTCGAGCATCGCGGCCAGGACGGCACGAACTGGGGCGAGATCGTCCGCATCGGCCGCGACCAGGTGGTTGTCGCGCCCTATGAGCAGAGCCCCGACACCGGTATCGGCGACGCCGTTTTCCGCCGAGGGCCGCTGACCATAGCGCCGCATGTTTCCTGGCGGGGCCGCACGATTGATGCGCTGGGCCGCGCCATCGACGGCGGGCCGCCTTTGCTGCGCGGAAGCGATGCGGGCGCCCGCCCGCACGCAACGCCGGGCGCTCTTGAACGGCAGCGGGTGGGCACTTCCTTTCATACCGGCGTACGCGCCATCGACATCTTCACGCCTCTCTGTTTCGGCCAACGCATGGGCATCTTCGCCGGCTCCGGTGTGGGCAAGTCCACCCTCCTCGCCATGCTGGCGGCAGCAAATGCGTTCGACACGGTCGTGGTGGCACTGGTCGGCGAGCGCGGCCGAGAGGTACGCGAGTTCCTGGAGGACACGATAGGCCCGCTGGCGATGGCCAAGACCGTCGCGATCGTGGCGACCAGCGACGAAAGCGCCATGATGCGCCGCCGCGCGCCGGACACCGCCATGCGCGTTGCCGAGCATTTCCGTGACTGCGGCGACCGCGTGCTCCTGGTCCTGGACTCCATAACCCGTTTTGCCCACGCGCTGCGCGAGGTGGCGACGGGTAGCGGTGAGCCGCCGGTAGCGCGCGGCTATCCGGCCTCGGTTTTCACCGATCTGCCAAAGCTGCTGGAACGCGCCGGCCCCGGAGCTGAAGGAAAGGGTTCGATCACAGCCATCATATCGGTGCTGGTGGACGGCGACGACCACAATGATCCGGTGGCGGACTCGGTCCGCGGCATTCTCGACGGCCACATCGTGCTTGACCGCAGCATCGCCGAGCAGGGCCGCTATCCGCCGGTCAATCCGCTGGCTTCCATCTCGCGCCTTGCCGCAAAGGCATGGAGCCCGGAAGAGAGAACGCTCGTGACGAAGCTGAAAGGGATGATTTCGCGCTTCGAGGACACGCGCGACATCCGGCTCCTGGGTGCCTATCAGGCGGGTGCCGATCCGGAACTCGACATGGCGGTGCGTCAGGTGCCGCTGATCTACGAGGCGCTGACGCAGACGCCGCGCGATCCTGTCTCCGCGGATCCGTTCGCCGACCTCGCTCGGCATTTGAAGATGAGGCAGGACGCCGATGGTGGAAACTGAACGGCAAAAGACCGAGAGGTTGCTGAGGGAGCAGCTGGCCCGCATAAGGCAGGCCGAGGACGCTGCCGGCACGCCGGGTCCTGCGGTTGGAAAGTGGAAATTCCTGACCAGCCTTGCGGCTTTACGCCGGGTACGCAATGACAGCGTTTCAGCGCGGCATCCGCATTCGCGCTCCCTTGCCCTGCGCTGGCTCAGAATAGGAGCCAGGAACGGGCGTGAGCCCCATGCCGATACCGAGGCGCATGGCGAAGGGGCCCTATCCCGGGGCGACGGCGCGACCGGCCGCGATTGGGGACCGCCACCCAAGGTCCGGTTCCCGAGGCAGGACAAGAACAAGGATCGCCGCAGCGACTTCATCTTTGCCAGCCTCGGCGTCATGCTTGGCCTGACCTGCGGGCTTTTTCCCTGGTACATCTTCTTCAATCAGGAACAGTTCGGCGTGCAGGCCATCGCATTTGGCGGTCGCGGCAAGAATGCCGGGCGCATCGTGGTGGAGCCCAAATCGGACGAAGAGCTGGTGGAGTTCGCCTCCCAGCAACTGCCGAGAAATCTCGACCTGATATCGACTGGCACGGCACGGCCGAACTCTGGGGCTTCACAGGAGGCGCCGGGCCTCGATCAACAGCCCTTCCCGGACGAAGCGGCGGATTTCCGTCTCGTCCATGTGGCCAACGGACGAGCGATGATCGAGGACGACGCCGGCCTTTGGATCGTGCAGCAGGGTTCGCGCCTGCCCGACTCGACGCGCGTGAAGGCGATTGAAATGCGCAACGGTCAATGGGTGCTGGTGACCAGCGGCGAAAGGGTGATCGAGATTTCCCGGTAGGCTGCGCTTGAGGGCTCCACGCAAGGCCCACGCAAGACTGGGAAACTACTCTTCGGCAACCTGCCCGGAGAGTTTCGATGGAGCCTGTCAGTCTATTCGACCTCGCGTCCAAGCAAGCCCGCTGGCTCGCTGTCCGCCAGACCTCGGTTGCCGGCAACGTCGCCAACGCCAACACGCCCGGCTATCTGGCAACGGACGTCGAGCCCTTTGAAAAAGTGCTGGATCGCCGACCCGTCACGCTTGCCGCTACCCAGACCGGCCATTTCGGCACGCCCTCCGCAAAGGACAAGGTGGCGGTCAGGCCTGTCGAGTATTCCGGTCCTGAACTGCCTTCGAAGAACACCGTCGTTCTGGAGAACGAACTCATGAAGGCAGGCGAGATTCGCCGCTCCTTCGAGCTGAACACGGCCATCGTCAAGGCGTTCCACGCCATGATGATGACAGTAACGAAGGGTTGAGGCGAAGATGGACGCGCTCACGGCAGCCTTGAAGGTGGCAGCTTCCGGTCTCGGCGCCCAGTCCGAGCGCCTGCGCGTGGTGTCGGAAAACCTCGCCAACGCGCAGTCTACGGGAACAGCGCCCGGTGCTGACCCTTATCGCCGCAAGACCATTTCCTTCGCCGCGGAACTCGATCGCCTGACCGGTGTCAGCCTGGTCGAAATCAACTCGATCGACCGCGACCCCTCCGATTTCCCCGTCGCGTTTCAGCCCGGCCACGAGGCCGCCGACGAAAACGGCTACGTCAAGATGCCGAACGTCAACGTGCTGATCGAAATGGCCGACATGACCGAGGCCAACCGGTCATATGAGGCTAACCTGCAGGTCATCAGGCAGGCGCGCGATCTCATTTCCATGACAATCGACCTGTTGAGGAGTCAGTCATGATCGGCGGAATCAGCCCAATCCAGCTCAGGCCCGCAGGCACCGAAGACCCGACGGGTACTTTCCTCTCGGGGGGAACGGCCCCGGCAGGCGGCACCGCAGCCGAAACCTTCGCCGAGGCGCTCGGCCAGACGGCGGCAAGGACGGTGGATACGCTGCGCCAGGCCGAACAGGTTTCGCTGGATGCGCTGAAAGGCAATGTGGACACGCGCGAGGTGGTGGACGCGGTGATGAGCGCACAGCAGGCGCTTCAGGCCGCCGTCGCCATCCGCGACAAGATCGTTTCGGCCTATCTCGAAATCAGCCGTATGAGTATCTGAGGAACGCCCATGAAAGCTCTGGCCATCGCCGCGACCGGCATGAACGCCCAGCAGACCAACCTGGAAGTCATCGCCAACAATATCGCAAACATAAACACCACCGGCTACAAGCGTGCGCGCGCCGAGTTTTCCGACCTTCTTTACCAGGTGGACCGCCTGCAGGGCGTGCCGAACCGGGCCAACGCCTCGATCGTTCCCGAAGGCGCTTCCATCGGCCTCGGCGTCAAGACCAGCGCCGTGCGCAACGTCCACGTGCAGGGAGCCTTGACGAGCACGGGCAACCAGTTCGACCTGGCCCTCACCGGCAAGGGCTGGTTCCAGATCGAGGGCGCTGACGGCAGCACGCTCTACACCCGGGCGGGTGCCTTCAACACCAACGCCATCGGCCAGCTTGTGACGGTGGATGGCGCCAATGTCATCCCCGCCATAATAGTGCCGGAGGGTACCGTCGAGGTCATCGTCAACAGAACCGGGCAGGTATTCGCGCGCATAGAGGGCGAGCCCGATCTTCAGGACATCGGTCAGCTGACGCTTGCGACCTTTGCCAACGAGGCCGGCCTTGCGCCGCTCGGCGACAACCTCTTCCAGGAAACCGTCGCCTCGGGCCCTGCCAATGTCGGAATCCCCGGTGACCCGGGTTACGCCACCATCCAGCAGGGTTACCTGGAGGATTCCAATGTCGACCCCGTCAAGGAGATCACGGAGCTGATCTCGGCGCAGCGCGCCTATGAGATGAACTCCAAGGTCATCCAGGCTGCTGACGAGATGGCTGCGGTCATCTCCAAGAACATCAGGTGATGATAGTGGCAGTGCGCTTCATTCGCATCGCGGCTCCCCTGCTGGCGCTGCTTCTCGGCGCAGCCCTGCCGGCAGTGGCAGACGAAGTCGTACTCATACCAAGCCGCGTGATCTATCCCGGGGAAACCATCACCCTTGCCGCGCTGAAGGAAGTGACGCTGCAGCCCGGCCGTCAGAAGCCCGATGCCGTCGCCACTACCGAACAGGAGCTCGATGGAAAGATCGCCAAGCGGACGCTTCTGCCGGGCCGCTATATTCCGGCCAACGCAATCCGCGAAGCCTGGCTGGTCGACCGGGGTGCGCCCGTACAGGTCTATTTCGTGGCTGGCGCCCTCACCATCTCGGCCACGGCCGTGACATTACAGCCCGGCGCGGCCGGCGACCTCGTCAAGGTGCGCAACATCGACAGTGGTAAAGTGTTCACCGGCACGGTCATGGCCGATGGCACCATCAGGGTCGGCGCATCATGAAGCGCGTCTCGTGCATAATGGCAGCCCTTGTCCTGGCGGCGCAGCCGGTGCTGGCCGACGGTCTCACTGCAAAGGCCAGGCAGGCCATTGCGGCCAAGAACGGCGGCGCCTTCGACGATCCCGACTATGATGCAGCGACAACCGCGCGCCTGTTTCAGGTGTCGGCAGGACCAAGTTCCCTCCCGCCTGGCCAGGTCGCATCGCGCATCAAGGATATTGCACAACTCCAAAGCGCCCGTGACAACCAGCTGGTGGGCTACGGCCTAGTTATCGGCCTGCAGGGCACTGGCGATTCGCTGCGCAATTCGCCTTTCACGGAGCAGTCCATACGCGCCATGCTGCAGAACCTCGGCATAGCGACAGAGGGAGGCCAAGCGCGCGCCAGAAATGTCGCGGCCGTCATCGTCACCGCCGATATGCCGCCCTTCGTCCAATCCGGCGCGCGCATCGATATCAACGTCTCTGCCCTTGGCGACGCAACTTCGCTGCAGGGTGGCACGCTGGTGATGACGCCGCTGAAGGCAGCCGATGGCGAGATCTACGCCGTCGGCCAAGGCTCAGTCGTGGTTTCAGGTTTCACCGCGCAGGGTCAGGCCGAAACTCTCACACAGGGTGTGCCTACGGCTGGCCGCATTCCGGGCGGCGGGCTGGTGGAGCGGGCTGTCGATGCCGAATTCGGCGATCAGTCCATCTTGACCCTGCAATTGCGCAACCCGGATTTTTCTACCGCCGTGCGCATAGCCGACGCCATCAACGACTATACCAAGAACCGGTTCGGCGTCCGGGTCGCCGCCGAGCGTGATGCCCGCACCGTATCCATCCGCAAGCCGAAGAATGTTTCTGCGGCGCGCTTCTATGCCGAGATCGAGAATCTCGTCGTCCAGTCCGACACACCGGCCCGCGTCGTCGTGGATTCGCGCACCGGCACGATCGTCATCGGCAACGAGGTGAAGATATCGCGCGTCGCGATCAGCCACGGAA
>Ga0180220_1002209_pt1 | contig 12976 bp, 9 predicted proteins | sample eDN5th37CBELigBY_FD_151335 | JGI IMG/M metagenome (GOLD analysis project Ga0180220, IMG submission 151335) | Enriched backyard soil microbial communities from Emeryville, California, USA - eDNA 5th pass 37_C BE-Lig BY (version 2) (version 2) | ecosystem: Environmental > Terrestrial > Soil >... | reverse complement strand
CTTCTGCAGCCGCTTTCATAATTTGGTTCATCCGCATCTCCCGGATCGCGTCATTCTGTTCTTTGGTACGTGGTGACATGGTTCCTCCTTTTTTTAGACCTACGGTAATGTCAATATAAAACACTATACATCATTGGGGAATAAGGATCAAGCACTCCGATTCGCCTGTTTTTTCGGATAGAGCTCTTAGAGGAGCTCCTTTTTTATTCTATGTCCCTAATTCTCCATGTAAATATTATTCAACTCCAGAAGGGATATCAAGAAATAAAAAGGGTCAACCATAAAAATGGTTGACCACATCATACGTAGGCTACGATAGTTCAATTCATTGATTACACGCGACGACAAATAGGGAAGATCCCGTACGCTCAAGACGTTCGGCTAAGAACAGGGCATAGGATGGCATCCGGCAGTCGTCCTTACCCTTGGCCGAATATAAGTTCCTTCACTTTGTTTTTATCCAATCGTTTGATTACTTCGGTGATCAGTTTCACGGCATTTTCGAAATCTTCGCGGTGAAGAATCGCCGCATGCGTGTGAATATATCGCGTTGCAATGGAAATCGCAAGCGACGGCACGCCGCCTGCCGTCACGTGAATGGCGCCCGCGTCGGTGCCGCCGCCTGCGACATAGTCGAATTGATAAGGAATGCCGAGCTCATCCGCTGTGTCGGTAACAAAGTTGCGCAGACGGCGATGCGAGATCATCGATCCGTCATAAACGAGAATTTGCGGCCCTTTACCCATTTGGGCCAAGGCGTCCTTCTCGCTTACACCGGGCGTATCGCCTGCGACCCCTACATCAACGGAGAAGCCAATATCCGGTTGAATGACATTTGCGGCCGTTTTCGCTCCGCGCAAGCCTACTTCCTCTTGAACGGTGCCGACGCCGTACACGGTATTCGGATGCTCGACGTCTTTCAATTGTTTCAGCACATCGATCGCTATGGCACAGCCGATACGGTTGTCCCATGCTTTGGCCATTAGCATTTTTTCATTTTTCATCACGGTAAATTCGCAAACCGGTACGACGGAGTCGCCCGGGCGAACGCCGAACTCCATCGCTTGTACTTTGCTTTCCGCGCCGATATCGATGAACATCTCTTTTTTGTCAACCGGATTTTTGCGGGCTTCCGGCGATAAAATGTGCGGTGGTTTCGAGCCGATTACGCCGGGAATATTCCCCTTGCGGGTCATGACGGTCACCCGCTGCGCCTGCATCACTTGCTCCCACCAGCCGCCGAGCGGTTGAAAGTATAGAAAGCCTTTCTCGTCAATCCTCGTCACCATAAAACCGATTTCATCCAAATGCCCGGCTATCATAATTTTAGGACCGTCCGGGGCCGTGCCCGTTTTTTTGGCGATCAAGCTGCCGAGATGATCAACCGACACTTCGTCGGCATAAGGGGCAATGTGCTCCCGCATAACGTCGCGTACTTCATCTTCGTGACCCGGTACGCCGTTGGCATCGGTTAGCGCTTTTAACATTTGCAGGGTAGAGTCCATGGATGTTCCTCCTTCATTATTATTGATTTCAAACTATTATATATGAATATACAGATCAAGTCATTTTTTGCCCGTGCATGTAGAGTGAATAATGCCTGGGTCAGCTGTAGGACGCTGCCGCACGAAGGCTATCGTAGAGGAAAACGTTTGTATGGGAACGAAGATGTTAGGCGGCTCATGTCCTGGAAAACAGCGAGAGCGGATAAGAGCGGCATCCCTTTAAGCGCAGATGGCGACGAATGGTATTGCCGACCGATCCGCCGGGCAAGAAGGAGGGGATCATATGACCGCCTGAAGTCAGAGGATGGGTTCAGCAGTACAAAGATGAAAGCGAGGTGAATGGTTGTTGGCTTGGCTGTACCGTCAATATACACGAAAGATTCAAATGCGGCTGACGATTTATTTCCTGCTTCTATTACTGCCGCTCGTCTTCGTAAGTCTGTATGTCAATTTCCGGTCCCAGGCCGTTCTCCTTAAGCAGGCGGAGGAACGGACAAGAGGGGCGCTGACTTCATCGATGGACTATATCGATCTATCGCTGCAAAGCGTGGAGGAGCTTTCCACCATCGTGTCCACTGACGATCGGATGTTAAGGCTAATCGATAACGTTGGACCGAAGCTTAATGCGCAGTCGTATGTCAATTTTGCCGAACTGTTGAAACAATTGTCCGGGCTGACTTCGGTCAACCATCTGATATCCCATGTTTCTCTATTCCATGCCCCTTCGCATATGATGCTGTCGACCACCCAGGGAGGAAAGCGGATCGAGAGCGCGCAGCAGCGGCAGGAACTGAACGAAATAGCCGAGACCAAAGGAACCGGGATCGCCTACATGACGCCGGATTATCCCTTCCCCGAAGGACAAACGTTAGGTTCGGTAGCTAGAACAGACAGCGTATCGCTCGTACGGACGATGGACCTGAACAATCCGGATCGAGAGCCCAATCTGCTTCTGATCAGCTTGAACAAAACCCGTCTGCTTGACTTAATCCGATCGCTGCTCCCTTCGTCCGGCGCCCGGATCGATCTGTACACCGATGAAGGCAAGCTGGTAACCAGCACGGGGGACAAAGCCAAGGAGCTAAAGAGCGAATCCACTGCCGAGCCCGGAGAGTTCATGGTTCGGGTCACTTCCCGTTATTCCAAATGGTCGCTGGTGCTCGTTCAGCCGAAGGCGGAGCTTTATAAAGAAACAAACGTGCCGAGGTTCTTTACGTACATCATTATCGGTGTGAGCGCCCTGCTGGCGGTTCTTATTTCATGGGGAGTCTACAGCGGAATCGCCTCGCCAATCCAGCGGCTGATGAGGGGGATGAAGTCGGTCGGAAGCGGCAATTTCAGCATACGGCTGAAGGAGGACCGAGATGACGAACTCGGTTATTTGACGCATTCCTTTAACCGGATGGTCGAGGAGCAGCAGGATTTAATCAAGAACTATTATGAGCAGAAGCTTAGGTTCGCTCATACTGAGCTGAAATTTCTGCAGTCGCAAATCAATCCCCATTTTCTCTACAATACGTTGGATTCCATCTATTGGACAGCCAAAAACTACGATGCCGATGAAATAACGGAGATGGTTCTCAATCTCTCCAGCTTCTTTCGGCTAAGTCTTGGCAAGGGAAAGGAAACGTTCACCGTCGAAGAGACCGTTACCCATCTGCATTACTATATCCGGGTCCAGCAGCTTCGATTTATGGATTCGTTCACGGTCCGCTACGAGCTTCAGGAGGAGACGCGCCAAATCCCGCTGTTGAAGCTGGTGCTGCAGCCGCTGGTGGAAAATGCGATCGTCCATGGACTGGAAGCTTGCCGCGAAGGGGAACTTGTCGTTGCAAGCTACCTCCAAGGTGATGATCTCGTCCTTGAGGTTCGCGACAACGGCAAAGGAATCCCGAGGGAACGGCTTCAATATATCCGCGATGAACTGGAGCGGCTATCCGCATCTGAATCCGGTCCTTACTCTTACTTGGAGCACGGGGCGAAGGACCTGTATGGATTGCGGAATGTGCACTCACGTATCCGTATCTGGTATGGCTCCGGCGCAAAATTGACGATTGAGAGCAAACAGGGCTCCAGAACTATAGCTGCCCTCATCTTGCCGCTTGATCGGTGTCAGGACGAATACAAACCGAACACGACGATGACATCAGTACAACAAGGGGGGAAGACCAATTGAACTTATTGATCGCGGAAGACGAAGACAGGCTGCGAAACAGCCTTGCTTACAATATTCTTTGGGAAGAGCATGGAATAGAGGTGGTGGGGCTGGCTGAGAACGGATTGCTCGCCCTTGAGTTGTTCGAACACCGGAAACCGGACATTGTGCTTATGGATATTCAAATGCCCGAAATGGACGGTATTGCCTTGATTCGTGAAATCCAGCGCAGGGATACCATGGTCAAGCTTATTATTTTGAGTGGTCATGACAATTTCGAATATGCGCAAATTGCGCTGGAACATGGTGTTGTCAAATATCTGCTCAAGCCAGCGGGCGAGGGCGAGATTGTAAACGCAGTGCTGGAAGCCGCAGACCAGCTGCGGTTCGAACTGGAGCGGCTTAACCACCAGATCAGGCTGGAGGAGCGGTGGGAGCAGCATTTGCCTTATATGAAAGAGATGTTTATACAGCATTGGTTAAGCGGTAAATACGACCCGCAGCAAGTGCTGGAGATCGGTCGTGATCTGGGGATCGAACTGGGTCATGACTGGCAGTACACCGTTGTCGTTCTGGATATGGATGATCCGACGGCAAGGGAAGCCGGCCCCGGTGATCGGGATCGGAGAAAGCGGATGTTCTCCCTGAACAGACTCGTAACAGAACTCCTAATTTCCGTTTCGGCGTGGATTGTCATGGATACAAATGAACGTACCGTCATCCTCTTCCATGCTCCGGCCGGAGAAGACGAAAACAGGGAACTGCTTACTGTCAACACGATTGTCGATCGTCTCCTCACAAGGCTGAAGGAAGTTTTGAAAGCACCTGTTAACGGAGGAATTAGCGGCGCAACCGGCGGGCGGGAGGATGTCAACAAGCTGTATTTCCAAGCGGTGAAGGCACTTCAAAATCGGATGCTGTACGGATCGGGGATTGCAATACCCTACAGGGAAGAGCAGCGGGCGGAATGTTCTGGGCTTGAGGTACACCCACACATGGAGAAGACGCTTGAAATTGCACTGGAAACAGGAGATGAAAGAAAAGCCCGGGCAATCATCGATGAGATGTGGGATACAAGTCTCGGTCAAGCGGTGTCGCTGGAAGAGGCGCGCGAATACGTGCTCTATTGGAGCGGCTTGCTGATCCGCATGATACAAAAAATGGGATGGAGCGTCAAGGAAGTCACAGGCGACGACTATGCTCTGTTTCAGAACTTGCAGCTGCTGTCGACGAAAGAGCAGGTCCGAGGCTGGATCTCCCGTACCGTCGAGGGTATTGTCGCCCAGGTGGAGCGGCAGCGGAAGGCGGTCAGTCACCAAATGGTCAAGCGAATTTTGAACATGGTTGAGGCCGAGATCGATCAGGAGATGACGCTGCATACGGTAGCGAGCCGGATGTATGTCAACTCTTCCTATTTAAGCAGGTTGTTCAAGCAGGAGACCGGGAAAGCGTTCTCCGCCTATGTCGTGGAACGAAGAATGGAACTGGCGAAAGCCACGCTGCAAAAAGGCGCAAAGGTATACGATGCCGCGCGAACCGTCGGATACCGTGATGTGAGCTACTTTACGAAGGTCTTTCGCAAATATTGGGGCGTGACCCCAAGGGAGATCAAATAAACAAGAATGCCGGGTTTCTCATGCAGACATTATTTTAAACATGAAATTACCGAAAAAAGTAATCGCTTTCATCTACCGACCAACGATTGATGCCCTTACACTTATATCAAATTCTTCCTTCGCGGGCGAAGAGAAGTAAGAAGGAGGTCGGTCTCTATGGGCTTACGGGCATCCCCCGAACCGAAGGGCAAGACCGGCAAATTCAAGAAGGCTGTCACCGACATCCGCAAAGATTGGGATCTCTATCTGGCCTTACTGCCGGGCATCGCATTCTTGCTCCTATTCAAGTACACGCCAATGTACGGTATCGTCATTGCATTCAAGGACTTCAATATTTTCGAAGGCATGGCGGCAAGCCCGTGGGTTGGATTCCATCATTTCGAGAAGCTGTTCGCTTCCGAGAGCTTTCTGCAGGTGTTCCGCAATACCCTGATCATTTCGGTGTATAAAATCGTGTTTCTGTTCCCGCTGCCGATCATCATCGCCATCCTGCTGAACGAGCTCAGAAATATGATTTTCAAGCGTTCCATTCAGACGCTCATCTATCTTCCGCATTTTTTATCTTGGGTCATTGTAAGCGGCCTATTCATCGATCTGCTTTCCGTCAATGGCGGAATGGTCAATCAATGGATCACGGCGCTGGGAGGAGAGCCGATTAAATTTTTCCTGGACAGCAGCGTGTTTCGCTCCGTCATTGTAGCATCAGCCGGCTGGAAGGAGACGGGATGGAGCACAATCGTCTATTTGGCGGCGTTGACGAGCATCGATCCCCAGCTATACGAGGCTGCGAAAATGGATGGCGCCGGCAAATGGAAATCGACGCTGCATATTACGCTGCCCGGTCTCATTCCGATTATTCTGCTCATGTTCATTTTGCGGCTCGGTTCCGTGCTTGAGGCCGGTACGGAGCAGGTACTCGTTATGTATAACCCCAGCGTTTACAACGTCGCCGACATTATCGGCACCTACGTGTACCGGATCGGGCTGGGCGAGCAGGATTACAGCTTCTCTACGGCGGTCGGCCTGTTCGAGTCGGTAATCGCTTTCATTCTTATCGTAACCGGCAACTCCCTGAGCCGAAAATATTTGCATCGCGGCATTTGGTAGAAAGGAGCTGACAATCCCGTTATGAATTCCGTCAAGCCTGAGCCGCAACCCGCTCCAACACGCCGACGAGGCATTCGGTTATCTCTGTCCGAACGCATTTTCCATGCGCTTAACGTCACTTTTTTTGTACTGCTCGCCGTGACGACCGTTGTGCCGTTTCTCAATCTGATCGCCAAGTCGCTCAGCAGCGAAGCAGCCGTTGTATCCGGGATGGTAGGGATTTTGCCCGTAGACATTCAGTTCGGGACATACCGCTATGTGCTTACGCAGAGCAGCTTTCTCGGCTCGCTGCGCGTTTCGGTTACCGTGACGGTGCTGGGTACGCTGCTGGCGCTGGCCATGACAACGCTGGCTGCATATCCGCTGTCCAAGAAACGGCTTCGTGGAAGGAAATTTTTCATTCTGATGTATATCTTCACGATGCTGTTTTCAGGCGGGCTGATCCCCACCTACCTGCTGATGCAGAACCTGCACCTGATCGACAAGCTGCCGGTGCTGTTCCTTCCGGGGATGATCAGCGTATACAACATGCTTATTATCAAAAATTACTTTGAAGGTCTTCCGGACAGTCTGGAAGAATCAGCGAAACTGGACGGTGCCAGCAATCTATCGATCCTATGGAAGATTACGCTGCCGCTCTCACTGCCCGTGCTGGCGACGATTGCCCTGTTCTACGCCGTCGCTTTCTGGAACGATTACTTCGCTTCCCTGATCTACATCAACTCACCTGAGAACAAACCGCTCCAGTTGTACTTGAAAGAGCTGTTCGTTACGTCCAGCGACACGTTTTTAAAATCGGGCAACTGGGCTGACAACGCCATGAACAGTTCGCCACAGGCCATTCAGGCAGCTTCGATCATACTCGCGACAGTACCGATTCTTCTCGTGTATCCTTTCCTGCAAAAGTATTTTGTGAAGGGCGTTCTTATCGGCTCCGTCAAGGAATAGCCGCTTGAATCAGACGGGATGCGCCTTCAATAAAGGAGGTGAAGAGATACGCTGAAGGCAGTCTAAAGGGATGCATCATCCTGATTGATAAGTAAGCGTATGTATTGAACTTTAGCTGTAGGAACGTGTACAGGAAGTCTCTAAATAATAGAGGAGGGGTTATCGTGAATCGCAAGAAATTATGGAGAATATCAGCCGTGGTAAGCATTGCAGCAGCGATCGCCGTTAGCGGTTGCTCAAAGTCGGAGCAAGCCCAATCGAATAATGCGGGAGGACAGCAAGGAGATGGGGATAAGCCGCAGCTGCGCCAGTTAATGCAATACAATCGCTTCGAACCCAGTTCCGACCCCGTCGCCAAATATTTGAAAGAGAAGACCGGGTACGATGTGAAGTACGACATGCTGCCGGTAGAGAATGCCGATGAGAAATTGAACTTGCTGATGGCCAACAAAGAGCCTTACGACTTCATGAAGTTGACTCCAAACCAGTTCGCCAAGCTGTCTTCCTCGGGTGCGCTGGAACCGCTGGACGATCTTTTGGATAAGTATGGAAGCAACTTAAAAAAGGTGATCAGTCAAGCTTCCTGGGATGGAGCCAAAATCGACGGACATACCTATGCGATTCCGGAAGGCAGTTCTGGCGTTGCCACTGGAACGGCCCTCGTGTACCGAAAGGATTGGCTGGATGAGCTTGGTTTGAAAGAACCGACAACCCGTGATGAGCTATATAACGTATTAAAAACGGTCAAAGAGAAGAAAAACGTCATTCCAATGGCGGGCGGGAAAGATCCCTTTCAGGCTGAAATAGCCTCAACGTTCGGCTGGATGTACGGTCCGTCGACGTACTGGAAGGAATCGAACGGCGAAATCGTCCATTATGTGGATGATCCGACAACCAAGGAATATTTGGCGTTCATGAACAAGCTGTATAATGACGGCCTGATCGACCCCGAATGGGCTATCAACCAATCCAATACGGTGATCGAGAAATTTACCAGCGGCAAAGCATTCATGTACCGCGCCGGATGGTTTGACGCTGAGAATATCAATCTGGCTCTGGCGAAGAGCAATCCGAACGGCAAGATCGCCATTCTCCCTTACATGAAGGGAGACGACGGCAAAGCCGCCCAAGTCGGCACAGGCGGAATCTCATGGTTTATAGCGATTCCGAAGTGGTCGACGAACAAGGATGAAGCGATGAAGTATCTGGATTTGAAAATGGACGCGGAAATCTTCAAGGGGAATGCGCTCGGCATCGAAGGAACTCATTATAAAGTGGAAGACGGCAAGTATTACCCTATTCTGCCCAAGTTTAACGAAGAATGGAATAACGGCAGCGCGTTCCTGACCGGAGTGGATGAAACCAATTACCCAACGTATTGGGAAGCCCGTGTCAGAAAGAACAAATATGTTCAAACCTATTATGAAACTTATCAGAAGAACGCGAAGGACATCCTTTTCGGGGACGCCCTGATCACCGCGCCACCGATTCCGGAAGTATCGAAAAACGTTCAAAAGCTGCAAAAGCTGGCGGAGGATACGTTCATTAAGTACATTACCGGCGCGGAGCCGTTGTCCGGCTACGACAAGTTCGTGGAGCAGTGGAAAGCCGATGGCGGCAGCGAGATGATCAAAGCGGCCAACGACTGGTATCAATCGAGCAAGAAATAGCTGAAGTACGTACCTTGTGACTTTGCTTCGGTACGTAAAAATGAAGCTGCATCCGTTACCATGACGGATGCAGCTTTTTTAATCCATAAGAATATCATACGGCCCGGATCACAGGCCATTCCAGTTCGACGCCCTGCTGACGAAGAAGCGTCTGGAAAGAGTTCAGCTCCTTATCCAGATTGCGCACCCCGCGCGGCGAAATGCCATGGTCCAGGCAATAGGAGACAAGCGATCCTGCCGCTTCCCCGATATTCCATTCAACCGGGTGTAAGCGGTAACATCCGTTCGTAATATGGGTTACGCCGATATTTTTGCAGGCCGGAACGAGATTTTCCATCCGCTCTGGAATCAAGCTGCCCAGCGGAATATGAAAAGGCAGGGAGGACACGTCGATATAGTTCCGCCCTCCAGTGCTGGGATGCAGGTCGATCCGGTAGCAGCCGATGCCAACCGAATCATGGTACCGCTCAGACGTTCCGCCCGGCCGGTCTGCTGCCAAATGCTGCTCGAGGACCGTGAATTCGGCGCGAATGCGTCTGGACTCGCGGATGTAAGGGGACATGGCAAGGCCGTCCCGGGTACCCACGATGTCCGGCCGTAGTCTCAGGCCGGGATAACCTTGACGGCCATCCAGACGGGGGGCTTCCGTCTGCAGCCAATAAAGAAGCGAAAGGCTGAGCTGCCGCGCGCCCTCAAGATGGCGCTGACGCTCTGCATCGTCCACTTCGAACGGATTGCCAAGCCAATAATCGTTTTGGGGCCAGTTCACGAGCGTGACCGAACTGCGGAAAGTGCCGGGAACAAAATTCGCCTGATCGGCAATTTGGCGGTATTGGAACAGCGAAAACCGTTCGGTGCCGGGAAACAACTCATATTGGACCGGTTCCAGCGTCTGCGGCTTAACGGCTGTCCAGCTAAGCAGCTTATCCGGCCAGAAGTCCGGTTTGTAGTCTTTCCAGAAGGCGTACTGTGCAGGTCTGTCAATGGTATGGTCTTCATCCGGCAGGTAATCCACCGCAAAACAGTGGGTGAATCCTTGCATGTCCTGCGGGTCGGCTTCCCCTTCGAGGGCATGCGGCTCTCCGGTCTGGCTGACCGATTCGGCCCCGGTGACATATTCCGTGCCCGTTAGCGGAAGCACGTCGCCGCATTCGGTTGCATCGATGAAATAGTCCGAGGTCAGGACGGAACGCTGATTCGTCTGCAGACACCGAACGGTTACAGAACGTACCCGGTCCCTTTCGGTTTCCGCCGATTCGATCCGGTGCCCGGTCAGGATGACGACGCGCCCGCTGAGCACGTATGGTGCCAGCATTTCATGCAGAACAGAGAGCGCGACTCTCGGATCATGGCATAGTCGGCTTACACTCCCGTTGCCTGGGTTCAGCAGCGGGTTGGCGGCAGATGCCGCAGTCAAGGGAAGATAGCGCCGGTAGTAAGCGCGGATGCCATCGCGGAACTGCCTGTAACTCCGCGTACAGCCGAACGATTCGATCCAAGGGTGCTCGTCAGGAGGGACGGCTTGGCTCGTCAATTGCCCTCCGATCCAGTCGGTTTCCTCGGTCATTATGACGGATTTGCCTAAGCGGGCAGCAGACAGAGCAGCCGCGCAGCCTCCGGTGCCGCCCCCGATAATAATGCACTCTGCTCGCATTTCATTCATCACGCTGATTCCTCCTTGTCGGTCGCTCATTACAATGAGCGGAATTGGGAAGGGATGGTACAATTGCAATTGTACAGGACAGATGAATCCGTTTGATAGTAATATGTATGACTTTCATCGGTAGATTGATGAGGATATTCAATTCATTGTTTTATTGAAGATGCGTGGAAAAAACGGAGAAACACTTAGAGAAGTTCATGAAACGGCGAATATATTTAAAAAAGTTTATTCTCTTACTGAACCTTTTTCCCCACGGGAGCGAATTAAGGGTTGTAACACGTTCAGGAGGGGCCCCCATGAATGATAAAGAGTTACTTCCGTGGCTTGAAAAAGCAACGCTCGGCGACGAGTCGGCCTTTCAGCTAGTCTATGAGGCGACTCACCAAGACGTCTATAGGACGGTTGCTTTTCTCGTCTACAACAAACAGGACATTGAGGATATCGTGAATGAAGTTTACATGCGCATGTGGCGATCGTTTGACAAATACGACCCGAACCGACCGTTCCGGTTTTGGTTGCACGGGATCACGATCCGCCTTGTCCAGGATTGGAAAAGAAAGGCCTGGCGGAGAATTCGCCTTTTTGAACGAAACCGCCAGATGGCCTGCGAACAGTTCGACTTGACGGATAAAGCCGTGCTGCAGTCCGAAATGCAGCATGAGCTGTTCAGCCTTGTCCGCCAGTTGTCGTACAAACTGCGAGTGGTCGTCATCCTGCGCTATTTTCACGACTATGCTCTGGAAGAAATCGCAGACATTCTGCAGATCCCCGTTGGCACAGTGAAATCCAGGCATCATCTGGCACTGAAAGAACTCCGGAAACGATATGAAACGACGGGAGGAGACGCGTATGTCCATTGACAAGGAATTGCGTGAAGAGCTTCGCCAGGTGGCAGATTCGATGGAATGCCCACCGGATTTGTATGGACGAGCAAGGCGGTCCTATCAACACTATGTGAACGAAAAGAGAGGTAGATCTCCCATGAAAAAACGCGTGCTCGCATGTATTGCCGCAGTAGCCATTCTGATTCCGTCTGCCGTATTCGCTTCTTCCTTTCTGGCTGATGATATTTTCGGACCTTCTGAGAAACTTGAACAGCACGGCGTTTCGCAGGAAGAATATCAAGAGATTGAGGGAATGCTTCAGGCAGCAAAAGGCAAGCTCACGGAAGACGAGTTCAAGGAGTATATGGAGCTTACCAAGCAGTTGGTGCAATTAAAGCTGAAGATGACCGATAAAAATGGGGTCAGATATGAGGAGAAGCTGACTAAAGAAGAACAGCAGCAGTGGGCTCAGCTCACTTCCAAGCTGGCCCCGTACTTCGAGAAGATTACCGGAACCGCCAAGCCGTAAGAAAAGGAAGGAAGGACCCATCCGACGTGGATTGGGTCCTTTTTTTCAGGGAGTTTTCGGCCGGACAGTTTCCTACCGTGAATGCCTTAAATATCCGAACTCGTTACCGTCTCTTTTGAAGCAAGTGACGAGTCAAGCATCTTCAGGTTGACTGAAAAGGAAAATTATCGTATTTTTATATTGACATATCTGCAGGTCAAAAAAATAAGGTCTATCCGATCATGTCTCCGCGAACGAAAGAGCAGAATTGCTCGACGATTTGCCGTGGTGCGTTTTCGAGCAGGCGAACTCGGTCATTGAAACCGCCTTGGGCGGCGTAGGACCATGACCTGAGCGGCTGCGGAATTATTGCGCTTTTGCTTCGCCTGTGGTCGGAGGATCTATCGGAGTTCATCCTGTACAAAATGCGGGCGGGAAATTTTTCGCCAGCTGCCCCACGGCCACTATAACGAGCTGTCCAAACGGTTTCACGAAGAGCTGTACTTGCCGCTGGCAGAGATTTTGCGGGAATGCGTCGAAGGGCGTAGGGCCGGAAAAGGCGGCCAACATGCTGATTGGCTCGCTTGTCGGTAATGCCGGATTATATATTCATCATCAACGCGGAAGAGATGAATGGCGAAGAGGCTGCAGAAACTTTGCTTACGGGAATTTCACCTGGAGGGATACGATAATATGGTAACTTTGAAATCGGCGGCGCAAATCGAAGAAATGAAAATCGCCGGGCAATTCGTGGCGTCATGCCACAAAAGAGTGGCCGAGATGATACGTCCTGGCATCACGACGCAGGAGATTAACGATGAAGTAGAGCGGCTCATCGCGAAAGCCGGCGGGAGGGCGCCCACTTTGGGCTACAACGGCTATCCGTATGCAACATGCACTTCCGTAAACGACGTGATCGCGCACGGGTTCCCGAACAACAATCCGCTGCGTCAGGGAGACATCGTCACCGTCGATATCGT
>Ga0180220_1002208_pt1 | contig 12977 bp, 7 predicted proteins | sample eDN5th37CBELigBY_FD_151335 | JGI IMG/M metagenome (GOLD analysis project Ga0180220, IMG submission 151335) | Enriched backyard soil microbial communities from Emeryville, California, USA - eDNA 5th pass 37_C BE-Lig BY (version 2) (version 2) | ecosystem: Environmental > Terrestrial > Soil >... | reverse complement strand
TTCGGGGGTAACATCATGCGTCGACTCTCCCCTCTATGTAATTCAGCTTATACATCAGCCAGATAAACGGCTCATCCACGCGGATCGGGCTGACGACGGACTGCATTTTTTGGTTGACCGGGTTGCTTCCCAGCGCCGATACCGCAAAATACGCCGTATTGGAAAAATAAACGTCCATCGTGCCTTTGAACGGGCGGTCCACCTTTTCGATGAAGCGGCGGATCTCGCCGTCGATGTTTTCGAATTCGGTCAAATTGAGCGCCTTCCGGTGTACCATATTGTGGAACACGTTGCTGTTCGATTTGATATATTCGCCATCCTCGTCCTTCAAGGAATGGAGCATGTCGCTTTTGGTCAGCACCACGGCGGTCGGAATATCGGTTTTGCCCTTATCCTCGTAAGCGATAAAGTCGCCGAACAACGTCAGCACCACATCGCGCGGCTCGTCGTATTGCGATACCCATTCTCCGGGCTCGTCGCCCATCTGGATGCGGATTTTATCGCGGATGGAGCGGATTTGCAGCGGATCGACCATAAACAGGATGCCCGCCGAATTTTTGATGTGCTGGCCGTGCAGGCCAAGGTAATCCTCGTCGACCATCCCTTCGCCCGCCACGTCGAAGAACACCAGCGTCAGCGGCGGCTTCGTCTCGTCCTTGAACACGAATTGGAAAATAAAAGGCTCCTGCATTTTTTCCTTCTGCGTCGATGCGAGCAGGTCCCCGCGCTCAAACAGCGGCTCCTCGTACATCGTCCGGAATTTGCGGCTGATTTCCGCGTTCAGCGGCATGCATGCCGCATTGAAGTGATCGGCCGTCGAATGCTGAAGCGTATGGATCAGCGACGTCATGTACACGGATTTGCCGACCTGGGAAGCGCCGATAATGGAAATGATGTTGCTCGGCACCTTGCCCGACGTAACCGGGAGCTCGTTATGGCATTTCGGGCACAGGCGGCGGCGCGTCACTACCCCGTAGCGGTCATTCAGGCCGACCAAAACGTGATCGGAATAGATATGACGTTCTTCCGGAATTTCGCTCGGCCGCAAAATGGCTTCCATGTCGTACACCGAGTCCAAGCCGAAGCGCTCGCGGTACCGGTTCAGCACCTCATCCTCCTGCAGCGCATAATCCTCGTCATCCTCCCGGCTGTGGGCCGCGCGGAAGACGACTTCGTCCGGCGCGAATTTGCTGAAGCAATACGGACACACAATATCGTAAAAAAGCGGCCTTGGCTCGGCGATCGGTTTCTTTTTGAACATATCGAAAATGCCCATCGGTTTCCTTCTTCCCCCTTTGGCTGGTGGGTTGCCGCACGGCAGCCGCGCTGCCTATGCGCATGGATCATGATATCAAAAGTTTCGAAATAGTTCATTATGAAGCTTTTTATGGAATGATTCGTTTATGTTATTAAAACTTCACTCTATAAATAAGGCTTATCATAAGTAAGGCTTCATGCCGAGCATTGCGCAGCGGACCGATGCGATTGGCGGAATCGAGCCGCCGATCACGGCGTCCAATCGATTCGCCCCCTTCGCGACCTTTTGCGTCGCCTTACTTGTCTTCCTACTACATTATACTTCCTAAAGCAAGAAACTTCTCGTTCGGGTGCGCGATCCCTATAAAATTCTTCCCCCGGCGGGCGCCCACACGGGAATCAAGCTGATTCGCTCCTGCGAATCAGCTCACACTTTCCTCCCGAAACACCAAGCGGAATGTAAATTGCCCGGAGAGTTTACGGGCCTCCTTTGAAGTCGTGTTATTGTCCTTGCTTCAACGGAGCAGGCGGAGGCAATCTCTTCGCTCCTGCGAATCTGCTCACACTTTCCTCCCGAAACACCAAGCGGAATGTAAATTGCCCGGAGAGTTTACGGGCCTCCTTTGAAGTCGTGTTATGTCCTCATAGTCTATTCCGATAACACGACTTCAACAGAGGCCGAAGGGAATTTACATGGAGCGCCCAATTTACGATTCCGGCACCAACTCATACATCTGCCCATACCTCTTCCCGTCGGTAAAAAACAGCCGCACGTAATCGTTTTTGCCGACCTCGATCACCGGGAGCACGTTCACCCCGGCCTCGAAGTCGGCCACGAAAGGATACAGCGTGCCGTCGTCTTTATTCGCCGGGTAGCCGCCGGACTTTTTGACGTAGCAAAGCGCTTCTTTCGGGATCGGAATCTCGGTCGTGACCTTGATCTGCACCGACTTGTATTTTTGCAGCCAGCCGCCTTTGTGGCGAATGGAAAACCATACCTTCGCCCTGCCCGTGCTGAATTCCCTCCGGTTCTGGCCGTCATGCTGGCGGATCAGTGCCGGGCCCTCCTCCGTCTCGGTCGCCGCATAAATCGTATATACGACCTTGCCGACGCCGTCGATCCGGTCGTGATAGCCGTTGGCGGCTTTGTATTCGTTCCGGGTGTACAGCTTCAGCCTGCTCATATTCGGCCGGCGGGCATCCTGCATCGGCTCCTCACCCGCCATGCTGCGCTCGATATAGACCGCGTTGATATCCTCCGGCCAACGCCAGCGGAGCGTACAGCGATCTCCATCCAGCTGATGGGTCACGCCGCGAATGAGCATGGAGCTGATATCCGCATCGATGAACCTCATCCTGACTTCTCCTCCCGTTTAAAATCCTCTGCTGCTGCCGTTTTTGGATCGGTCTGCAAATCCTCCCCGCGAACGCCCGGCCTGGCCCGGACGATGCAGGCCTGCTTCGATCTTCCCGTTCTCTTTGACCGGCACGATCGCCGTAAATACCGCAAGCACGCCGGCGAGCACCAGGCAGGCCAAAAGCCGGATGATGCTGTCTTTCCAATCTTCGCCCGTCAATCCGAACTCGAGCAGCAATCCCGCCAGCAGTCCGGAAACCGTGCCTCCGGCGCCAAAGCTGCGCGCAAGGTAACGGTTGTCGAAGATGAGCCCGAGCGCGATGCCGATGCCGGCGCCGATCAAGCCAAGGAATACCACGCGAGCGATCAGGTAAAGGGTGCTATTTGCCTGCGGTCCGGTCCGCTCGGTGACAAGCGTGCGCTCGCCTGCGTCCCGGTATATTTTCTGGAACACCGGCGACAGATCGCCGGCATTTTGCACGTCGTAATACTGTCCGCCCGTTTCCTGCGCGATCGCCTTCAGCAGGTCGGAACCTTGCGGATCCATCAGTCTCAACCCGATCGTGTTCACTTGCACTTGCTTTTGTTTATATGGGGCAAGCGCCGAATTCAAGTCGACGTCACTTGCGCCGTCGGAAAGCAGGACGACCATCGTCCCGCGCCCTGCATTGCCTTCATCCTCGATATGCTTCATCGCGTCCGACAACGCCAGGCCGATGTCCGTGCCGCCGTCCGTCGCTTCCAGCGCTTCGATTTCGGCGGTCACTTGATCCTTGGCAGCCTGGTTTTTTAATGTCGTAAACGGCTGCAGCAGCGTCGTCTGGTCGTTGAACATCAGCACCGCTACCCTGTTGCTGCCGTCCATCCGTTCGATCATGTTTTTGGCGGCGGCGTATCGTTCGTTGTCCGGGTCCGTCTGCGTCATGCTGCCCGAGTTGTCGATCACCAGCGCGATGTCCTTCACCGGCTTCGTTCCGCCGCCGTTGATCTCGTATACGAATTCGAGGGCCAGCGCCAGGACGAACATCATCACAAACGTGGCAGGCACCAGCAGCTTCCACGACGTCCCCGCATAACGCTGCTTCCAGGAGGGACCGTTCAGCCGCGGCGACATGACTTCGGCTATCAAGCAGCCAAGCCCGATAAATAAGGCAAGCACGCCAAAATAGAGACCGATCGTCACGATCCGGGGCCAATCTTTTCCCCACGTATTCAGCACGATCTCCGCGATGATATAGCCGACGGCACCGCCAAGCAGGCTGAAAAGCAGCAGGAGCAGATTCAATTTTCGCTGCATATCCATCTTCCTTTCTTATTGGCCGAACGATGATTCAGCCGGCCGGTCGAAAACGGGACGGAGCTTTCGCTGGAGCCGCCCGTTTTCAATTTTTATCTTTGAAAGAGCCCTTTGCTCTCTCTTGAATTCCGGCGATCACTCCAAACTCATAATCGCCGAATCGGACCGCTGTCACCGCTACTTCAGCTCCGGCAGCCTTTCGGCTTCGATGCCATGGAATTCGTAGCCGTTTTGGACGTAGGTTTCGTAATAAACCTTGCCGTTGCGGTAATACATCAGATCCTCCAGATGAAAGCCGCCCATCAGATTCAATTTCTCGACGCCGCTGCTGCGTTTCTCATGCACGACGCCCAGCTTGTAGATGCGGGAGGTTTCGTCGGCTCCGGCAGCGTACCGGATAAACTCGCTTTCGGCATCCCCGAAAAAGTATTTCTCCTCGTAGCGGTGCTCTTGCGTGTACTCCAGGAGGCGCAGGTTGATGACCGCATGCTCTTCCAACGTCCGGTACAGCTTTTTGAACAGCTCTTCCTTCGAAAGCACCTGGCGATTCCCGTATTCGGCCGTGACATTCGCACGGTTCAGAAGCTCTTCTTCGAAGGTCTGGTCGAACGCTTCGGATTCCAGCAGTTCTCTGCGGCACACTTCGATCAGCCGAAGGAGCATCCGCTCCCTGCCTTCATCCAGAAGCTCCGCGAAACTCCCCATATAGCGCTCCTCGAAAAAGACGCCTTCGCCGCGCCGCGACTCCAGCCCGCGCATCAGCTCTTCAGTGACCACGCCGTAATATTCCATGATGTTCTGGCCGATGTAATCGTCCGCCTCCCGAATGCTCGCGCGGGCCGCATGAAGCAGCGTCTCCTCTACTTCCGTAAGCTCCAGCGCTTTTTGCTTATATTCGGCGTGAATCCGCGCCAGTTCCGCCTCATACCGCCGATACAGCTTCAATTCGGTTTCCAACAGGAGCAGTTCCAGCTTCCGCCGGTAGACCGTGTCGAAGAAAAAACGGATGAAGCTGCGCACGTTATGCTTCTCCATCAGCGGCCGTTTCGGGAACGGCTGGTTTTCGACGCGTTCTTCATAATACCTTGCAAGATCCGCTTTTTCGGCTTCCAGATGCACCGCCAAATCGCGGATGCGGCTCCGCACCGCTTCCAGCACGCTGCCCCCGTTTTTTTCGTCCGTCCATAACGCGATCCCGAAAATCCCGACGGCCGACTGTTCGCGCAAACGGCGGCGGATCCGTTCCCCCAACCCTTCGCCGGTTTGCAGTTGCTTCAGGCGCTGCTCGGTTTCCAGTACGTAGTTGTCCTGAAAATAAGCCTCGCAGCCGCCGCCGAACAGCGCTTCCTCCGCGTCGCGGAGGGTCATGCGCTTTAACGTGCCGTAGCTTACCGGATGCGTCATCATGCCGGTCATCTCGGCGATTTTGCCGCCGTCCGGGACGGTTCTCTCCGCCTGCTCGGATATGGCGGCCGGATCGAGGCCGAAAAACGACATTTTTTCTTTGAATCCCCATTCCGGCACGTTTTTCATCCGGCTGAGCAGTCCCCCGTAAAAATGGTACAGCACGGCCAGGGCAATCGACTCGTTTGGCCGCTTGACGCGGGAAAAACCTGCCGAAACGTATCCCTGCCGCCCGGATTCGGTCATGACGTTGTTTTTGAAGGAGGTATTGTTATACCCTCCGGCATTCATATCGTAATGGCTTTCTTTCTGCTTCCGGTTTTTGAGCAAGCTGACGTGGCAAATGATTTCATAGTTGTCCTGCATGCCGTGGGCGGCCGTAATGCCGCGCTCGTTTTTGTCCGAAAGCACGTACACGAGATCAAACAGCGGGGCCGGCCGATGCGTGACCGGGATGGATAACCCGTCCTCCGTCACATGCAGTTTTGCCGAAAAGCTGTACTCCGGGCTCTGCATCACTTCAAGTTCCCTGAGGAAAGCCACCCCTGCCGAACTGCCGTATCCGAACGCCTCCATCTGGTCCCGCTCGCTGATCAGGACGTACAAATCCATCTGCACCGATTTGAAGGACTGGGCGAAGATCGATTGCGCCAGCAGCGAAACTTCCGGTATGAACACATTAAGCGGGTCGTCGACCCGCGTAATGACAGAAAGATGAATGCGGTCGAATGACGAATAGAGCCGTCCGTAGTCCGCTATGTTGTAGCTGAGCTGCCGCAGCGCCCGGTTCAGGGCGTACAGCTGCTCCTCGTCCCGGTAAAAGGAACGGTACAGCTCTTTGCGGAGCGTCTTGGAATCCTCTCCGGCCGGACCGGCGTCGATCGCAAACCGGCTGACCCGCAGCTCGGCGCTGCCGGCGTCTTCGGCCTTCCCCGATCCCGGGGAGGCCAATCCCGGATTCGCTGATGCAGACCGCTGTGCGCGTGACGAAGGCCGCCCTCCCGGCGCGCTCCCGGTTCCGACATGAAAATACATGACGCCGGCGCTGTTGTCCCATTTTTTATGATTGATGCGCATCATCGGTTCGATGGCATCGGCCGACTTATCCCCAATGAATAAAAACACGGCCGGGTAGTGGATGCTGCTCTGGTCATCCCCTTTGCCCGACAGCTTATCCTGATCGGCGGCATAACCTGCGGCGAACCGTTCCAATACCCGCTCCATCATGATTTCAACCTTCTGCGGATATCGTTTAATTTGGACGAAACCTGCTTATAAAACTGATGGCGTTCTTCCCCGTCGGCCAGTTCCACCTTTTCGTATTCCAGCGTCTCCCGCGCATCGAGGAACGCCCCGGCCAGTTCATCCAGCTTGGCAAGCAGCGCCGAAATGTCCTCGGAAGCCGTCAGTTCCTGGTCGCGGCGGGAGGATTTGCGCAGCAGCGTGCTCCGGCTTCGCTCATCCAGACCGCGGAAATGCTTGTAAACCTCGTACTCCACGTAATTGACGCTTTTCATCAGGTTCGCGAACGGCTCCCAGGCTTCCTCTTCCGGATCGCGGTCGTAAACGTACAGCGCCCCTTTTTTGCAGATCGTGCCGGTATACATCGCTTCGATAAACTGGTCGAGCCATTTTTCCTCGTCCTGGTTTTTGTCGATGACGGCCTCCAGCTCTTTCAGTTTGGATTGAATCGCCTCATATTTCGCCAGTTCGGCGCGAACGCGCGCAATCAGCTCCGGCGAGCGGATCAGGTTCTCTTTCGCCATCTCTTCGTTGATGCTCCCGAAAATATCCTTGACGCTTTCCTGCTCCAGCCCGTCTTCGAGCAGCCGTTTCAGTTCGGTGGCGGCCCGCTTCACTTCGCCGAGATTCGGTTTGGCTGCGCCAAGCTGCATGTCGTAAGCGCGAAGGAGTTGATCCAGATCAAACGGCTTCGTATGGATCACCGCATAGCGGTTGCTCGTGTTATGGTCGACGCCTTTTTCCACGATGATCTTGTAGCCAAGCGCCCGGTCGAATTCCGCCCGGACGCGGGCGTTATAGTTTTGAACCCGGGGATTGACGTAGGTTTCTCCCCATGATTTTTCCGGAATCGGCGACGGCAGGTACGTCCAGTTGGCACGGTCGGTTTGCACCAAATGTCGCCCGATGCCCTCTTTGTCGAGGATGGTGCGCTCGTAGCTTTCCTCGTATACCTTCAGCGGCGTATACACGAACAGCGGCACGCCGTTTTTCGTGTTCAGCCAGAAAATCCGGTTTTTCACTTCGCTTTCCTTCACCGTGAAATTCGATTTGCCGATCGAATTGCTCTGGTAGTTCCGGATCCCTTTCAGGATGCTCGGCGCCTGCACAGGTACCGACACGAAGCCCCAGGATGGGAAATACAAGTTGCCTGCGCTGTTGCTCAAATGGAAGACCGGCACGGCCTCCTCGTCCAGCTTGCTGGCGATTTTGCGCTCGACGAATTTCTCGATGGATTCCTCCTGCCCGAACTTCATCACCAGGAAATCCTCCATCGACTTCGTGATGAGGTCGCCGAATTTCTCGGTCAGGAAGTCCGAAATGGAGCTGACGATATCGATTTCCTGCTCTTTGATCCATTGGTTGGAATGCTGCAGCAGCTCTTGGGTGAAATCGCGGATCAAATCCTCCACGTCCTTCTGTTCCATCATCCGGTTGATGACCTTGGAGATGTCCGGCACGCTGACGATATTCCAGTAGTACGTTTTGTTGCCTTTATGGTCCTGCTGCTCTTCGCCGTTTAAGAGAATATCCCCGTTTTTGGCGAAGATGGCGTTCAAAGCGTTCAAAATTTCCGTATATACGTTATAAATGCGGTTGTTTTCCTGGTTCAGGAGATCGTACAGATCCTCGTAAAACTCGATCATCTGCTCGGTACGCTCCACGTCCGCCATCAGCCAATATTCGTTGATTTTCGCTTCGATGTAGACGTTTTTCTTTTTCTCCTTCGAGACAAAGGCGCTTTTGGCATCGCCCAGCCGTTCGTTCGCCTGCTCCCTTGCCGCTTCGATGTCGCGCGGAATGCGGGTCAAATTCTCCCGCAGCGTCTCGATGTAGGACAGCAGCATTTTCAGGAGGCAGAAGCCTTTCTCCGTATAAAGCAGGCGCGATACGTAAAACGGCCCCTGCTGCGGATGCAGGAAGATGCGGCGCACCTGGTCGCTGAACTGCTCGATGATTTCGCCCGGCAGCTGTTTTTTCGCCTTGATGTATTCTTCGCGGGCGCGGGCCAGAAACGTCTGCTCCAGCTCCGTGTCCATGCTCACGACCTGGTTTTTTACGACGTTCGTATAGCTCAGGCGCTCGCTGTTCTGGTAACCCGGCAGCGGTTCGGGCACGCGGGATTCGAAGGTTTTGACCATCGTGTCGAGGTCGATGCCGAGCTTGCGCGCGAATTTCTCCACGTCTTCCTGGCTCGGCGCCTTTTCGAACATCGTTTCCATTTTGCCGAAGAGGCGGTATGCCAGGAAAGTGGTCATTTCTTCGATCGGCAGCACCGCGGACGATGCGCCGATAATGTTGTAATCGTAGTTGGCCGGATACATCTTGTTCATCTGCGCGATGTTGGTCCGGATGTTGCTGATGTAGTCGTGGATCGCAAACTCTTCGCCCGACTGCTTTTCCTCGCTGGCCATGAAGTTCGTGATGTTCTCGGCCGTGACGTTCATGCAGTAATCGTACGCGTTTTCCAGCAGCTTGCCTTCCGTGTTCGTCGCGGAAATGAGATGGCACAGGTTAAACGGCGGCAGCGGCGAGTTGACGGTCAAAATGTTGCCGTACTGCTGCTTGAAGCGCTCGCCGCGCGCGTCGACGTTCATCCAGTAGTCGAGCTCCTTCAAAGCGGCGTAGCCGTTTTTCTTGATGTATTCGCGCGTATGCTCGCTCAGGCTCTTGTTCGACAGATTCACGTCCGGCGTAAACAGGTAGCCGAGCGTATTGACGCGGTCGATCCCCGCGGAGCCGTAATCGCGTTCGATGATGCCGCGCACGATGTAGGCGATGTCCAGGAAGCAGCCGCTGCCCGTTCCGCCGGAAAGCCCCGTCAGCAGGAACACCATCAGCTTTTTGCTGGTGCCGACGGAGAGCGTTTTGATCTTTTTGTCGATGGCTTGAACCACCTGGTTGATTTTCGTGAACAACAGCAGGCGTCCCGCCTGGCGCACCCCGGCCGCGCCGTTCATGCCGTCGGTGATGCTTAGCTCCGGAGACAGCCAGTCCGTGATGTACGGCTCCAAAATGCTGCGGTTCTGCAGCAGCCCGCCGATTTCGGCGTTGGAGAGCAGGACGAATTCGTTGATCGAATCCAGCCCCACGCCCTTGTAACGTTTATTCCTGTCCTGTTCGTTCGTTTCGAAAGCCAAAAACTCCACGTTGGACGGCTTCTCCATTTTTTTCTTGGACAGCGGGTCCTCCGGCAGCTTGAAGCGTCGGTTGATCTGGTATTTCAGGCGCAAAAGCGCGTCGATCCCCGTGCCTCCAAGACCAATGATAAGAATCGGGTTGTCGATCGTGTCGACCCGGATTTTCTCGCTGACGATTCCTCCGCCAAGCGATACGTCAAGCTGCTGGATGTGTTCTCTAACTACCGGTTTCATCTTTTCCCCTCCTGAGTGCTTCTCAAGGTTCGTATATTTCGTACGCTCGATTCTAGCAATATCACACCAAATATTCGATCAAAATCGTCTTATCCACCTGCGGCAGCGAGATGCTCAGGCGGTCGCCGCTTTTCAGCTCGGCTCCCTGCGCGGCGTTCACCGCGCGCCCCGATTTCTCGACGGTGCAGGCAGAGCCGTTTTTCAGCATGAGCCGGTCGTTTTTGCCCGGCGTGAAGACGAGTTTTTCCGTTTCCTTCAGCTCAGGCGCAAGCTGGAGCAGCTGGTGCAGGTTGAATTTGCCCTTGAAGGCCGTCAGCTTTTTATATTGCGGATACGTTTTTTCGCCGGTATTTTCGTCGCGGATCTCCACGACCATCTGCCCGACGAATCCCTTATTCGCTTTGCGGACCGCCCCCATGACGAAGTAGGCGGCTGCGGCCAGCGCGGCCAAAGCGACGATGCCTATCACTACGGGCCACACCGGAAATGGTTTCTTGTCTTCCTTGTCCGCCTCCGGGGCCGCCCCGCTTCCGGCGGCGCCGGCTTTGGCGCTGATCGTCACCGGCTTCGATTCCCGGTAAAAGCTTTTGTCTTCGGCCCGAACCTTCAATTCGTACCGATGTTTCTCCTCGACCTTGTAAGAACCTTCGAAATGGTCGCCCTTATTGGCAAGCTCCACTTCCTTCGTGCCGCCGGCATCGAGATCTTTGACGAGAAGTTTGGCGGTCATGTTGTTGTAAAGTCCGTTATTGCTCAGCTTCTGGCCGCTGGCGACCAGGTAGGCGTTGATGTCGACCGTGTCGCCCTTCTTGACGGTTGTCGATTTCAGCGGCGCCATGGCCAGCTCGAGATCATAGTTAAAAACGAGATTGATGTCGATTTTATCCTTGGGGACGCCCTTCACCTGCAGCTTCCAATCGCCCTGCTCCGGCTTCAGCAGTTTGATCAACGAATACGTCTTGGAGGTGGACCGCTGTACGTTAGCCGACGGGATCGGCACGCTTTTGCCCGACGGATCGGTCAATTTGACGTCCACCGGTTTGCCGGACATCAGCGAAATGTTCGCTTCCATCACGTTTGCGTTCGGCACGTTGACGGTGACTTCCTGATAGCTTCCGTTGGCCGTAATCGAGGTGACGGGCACGATTTTCAGCTTTTGGTGGCTGGCGAAAATTTCGCTTAAGATTTGCGGCAGGTCGTCGGCCGAGCTGGTCGAAAAGGATTTGCCGCCGGTCTGGTCCGAGAGCTTGGAAAGCGCGTCCTTGTTCAGCTTGCCGTCCGCATTGAGACCGATCGTATAAATCGGAATGCCGTCGGCCTTCGCTTCCTGCACCGATTGGCTGAGCTCCTGCTCGGACTGGGCCGCAGTCCGGCCCGATTTCGGATTGAGCTCATTGTTGCCGTCAGCCAGCACGACGATCATCGGTTCATGGCCCGGTTCCGCGCCCTGCTTCAGCACCTTGACCGCTTCCTTCAATCCGACGGAAATGTCCGTGTACGCCCCGCGGTCGATTTGGTCGATGAATTGCTTGAGATCGTTTTTGTCCGCATCCGACTGAATCGTAAGCAGCGCTTTTTCCCGTTGGATTTTGTCGGTGTAGGAGACGATCCCTACCTTGTCCCCTTGCGCCTGAAGCATATCGATGAACATTTTCATCGCTTCGCCGCTGATTCTTTTCGGATCGCTTGCTTTCATGGAATTGCTCGCATCGAGAACCAGCACGGCGTCGATATGGGAAGACGGCTGCGCGGCGGCAGCCGAAATCCCGGGGCTTAAAACCGGCAGGATCAGCAAACATGCCAGCAGGAGACAGAGTGCTATTTTATTTTTATGAAGCATAGACTTTCGATACTCCTTCTCTAGTGAATTATCAGATTTTCTCAGGCCTTCCTTCTACTTTAGGAAAAAAGTCTTAAAAAATTCTTAAGAAACGATAAAATTGCGTAAGCAACGAATCTAAAAAATTTCCAATCTAGCAGCGAAACTGCCGTGAGACGACTAAAAACTCCCAATACTTTTATATTATGATATAATTAAAGCCGGCAAAGTTCAATGAGAGCAGCCGTCGCGCTGTACATAGGACATAAGTCCCATCTACGAAAACTCATCGCTTTGAACCCCGAAAGGAGTGCGGATTATGATTGCATACGGATGCCTCGGCATTTTGTTTCTTTTTATCATGATAAAAATCGCCGTGTACTTCCATCGACAAAAGAAAGCTCCGACGCCCGAGGATATCGATGAAACGCTCCTGGAAATCGCCAATCCGCGGGGGGATCGCGCATGATGGCCAAGAAAAAACCGCTGATCCTACGCCCTTATCATAAGACGAGATATGCCTTCGAAAAGTTAAGAATTTGCAAACATTGCCGCTTTTTTACCGTGCTATGGGAAGACAAATGCGTCAATTGCGGCAGGGAGGCCCTGATTCCGGTCATGCAGCAGGCTCGCATCCAAGCCAAACGTTCCATGCAAAACGAGCGCCTGATCGCCCTGCTCATCACCCTTGCGGCCGTCCTGTTCAGCCAAACCTTCCTGCAGATCGTCCTCAGCCTTGCGGGCGGAATCCTGCTGACGGGTCTGCTTTGGTGGTTTCAGCGGAAAATGATCGAACCCGAAACCCGGAGGCAGCTGGAAAAGCTGCTGCGAAGCAGCGAACGCCGAATCATCGAAGGTATTTATACGAATCTGACGACCGCTTCGGCCGCCATTAAAGACGAGGAGCAGCTCGGCTACGAAATTTTGCGGGAAATGGCGACGATCGTACATAATGACCGGATCCGCTTGCAGCAAATCATGCTCCTTCAGTCGTTTGCGCTCCGCAAAGACATGGATCTGACGCTCGAACCGCTCATGATCAGCGATTTCGAACCCGCCCTGGCGGAATACATCGGCGAGCTGGCCAAAATCAAACGCGAACTGATCAAACATAAAGCCATCCGGTACGTGCTGCGGTACGAACGCGAAATCCTCGATATGAAGGACGGGGTCCGAATCATGGCGCTTGTCGCCGGCGCGGCCGTCCGGATGAAAACGTACGTGGAT
>Ga0180220_1002206_pt1 | contig 12989 bp, 11 predicted proteins | sample eDN5th37CBELigBY_FD_151335 | JGI IMG/M metagenome (GOLD analysis project Ga0180220, IMG submission 151335) | Enriched backyard soil microbial communities from Emeryville, California, USA - eDNA 5th pass 37_C BE-Lig BY (version 2) (version 2) | ecosystem: Environmental > Terrestrial > Soil >... | reverse complement strand
CCCCTTCGATTCCCAGGATCAGGCCGTTTTGAAAGAGATAGTCGTACCCGAACGTCGCTCCGCCGCCGAAGGCTGTGTCCGAGGTCGATCCCCGCGCTACCTCAGGCTCTTCGATATCGAAGTTCGTGTTGCCCACCTGGCCGAAAACGCCGAACCGCAATAGGCCGGCGCCGTCGTAATTCTGTGCTTGAGCTTGTCCCGAGACCAAGGCAGCCATGCAGAACAGGAGTGCAGCCGAGGCGCGGGTGATGGCATTTGCCGTCATGGCCGTCCTCTTGTCATGCGCTGATGCAGGAAACCGCAGGCGACTCGCAAAATGCTACCACAGGTAGCATTCGAGGACGTTTACCTACCGCTAACCGAATCGCAGAATTGCAACCATGTGTTGCAAGCTTACTCCGCTATCGACCATCTGGGGAGCGCACAGGCTGTCTGGAGAATATCCGTATCCATCGTGAGCGCACGGTAACACTCACGCTTCCACTAGGGAGAGGCCAAGGAAAGTACCGGGATGCCGTTTCCGCCTTGCTCGGAACGCTCTAATCCCGGTCCTCGCTCTCGCCCTCGTCTGAGCTTGGCTCCGAGTCAGAGAGATCAAGCTCGCCCTGCTCCTCTTCGTCGTCGTCGCTGTCGAGAGGCAACTCGTCAGGCAGGAGCGCCGCGACGTCTTGCGGCTCGGGCACTTTGAAGTCGGGCGGCAAGTTGGAGTCGAGGAGACCCGCTCCCTTGAGCTCCGCGAGTCCTGGCAAATCCTTGATGCTGTCGAGCCCGAAATGCACGAGAAAGGCGTCCGTGGTGCCATAGGTAACGGGCTTTCCTGGCGCCCTCCGGCGACCGCGCGGCCGTATCCAGCCTGTCTCGAGCAGCACGTCGAGAGTCCCTTTCGAGGTCGTGACCCCGCGGATCTCCTCGATCTCTGCGCGGGTCATCGGCTGGTGGTAGGCAATGATCGCCAGCGTTTCCAGCGCCGCCTTGGACAGCTTCCGTTCCTCGGTCGCATGCTGCTCGAGCAGATGCGCGAGATCCGCCGCGGTCCGGAAGGCCCACTTGCCAGCCACGCGCACCAGGTTGATGCCCCGGCTGGCGTAGAAGCCTTTCAGCTCTTCCAGGAGCGCAGGCAGCTCCTCGCCAAAACCCAGGCGCTCTCGCAGCCGGCCCTCGTCCAGCGGTTCGGAGGCAGCGAAGAGCATCGCCTCCAGCATGCGCAACTTCTCTCGTCGATCTGCCGATGGCAGGGCCGCAACATTCCCGGCGAAGCCGCCAGGGCTGCTGCCCTGGGACCCGTGGGGATGAGTCGAGCGCGTCCCCTGTTCCCGATCCTGCGGAAGGCCGCCTGCTTCGTCAGCGCGGCTCCGCTGGTCATGACTCTTGTTGTTCTCGGAACTCTGAACCACTGAGAGCCTCGGCGGTACCATGTCGCGTTCCTTTGCTCGCGGGCTGCTGCCGTTTACGCAGCGCACTCGCCGGCTGAGCTACCCGATTCTCTGCCACTCGGACTGGCCGTCCTTCTTACGCATGTAGATCGGGGCGAACGGCGCCTCTTGCCGGATTTCCACGAGTCCCTCTCGCGCCATCTCGAGTGTTGCCCCGAACGAGCTGGCCAACACTGTGCGGCCAGCCTCGGGTGCCGGCAGATAACGCTCGAGGAAAAGATCGAGCTGCACCCAGTTGCCCGTGTTCTCGCCGATCAGTGCTTCGAGGCGCTGGCGAGCATCCTTTATGGACCACACCGTTCGCGCTTTGACGACGTGGACGCGCTTGACCGTGCGGGTGCGCTGCTCGGCATAGGCCTTGAGGAGATCGTAGATTTGCGCGGTGTACGTGGTCTCGCGTACCGTGCGCATGCCCTCAGGCATGCCTCGCGCGAAGACGTCCCGCCCGAGCCTCAGGCGGGCCATCAGCTTCTCGGCAGCTTGGCGCATCGCTTCGAGCCGCATCAGCCGGAAGGTCAGCCGCTGGGCCAATTCCTCGCCGCTAGGCTCGGCTTCGTTCTTCGTCTCGCGCGGCAGCAGCAGACGCGACTTGAGGTAGGCGAGCCAGGCCGCCATGACGAGATAATCGGCAGCCAACTCGAGCCTCAGCCGTTCGGCGGCGGATATGAATTGCAGGTACTGCTCTGCCAACGCCAGAACGGAGATACGGGACAAGTCGACCTTCTGCAGCCGAGCCATCGCGAGCAGGAGATCGAGCGGCCCCTCGAAGCCGCCGACGTCGACGATGAAGGCCTCCTCCGCGCGCGGGCCATCATCGGGGCTCGGCATCTCCCAGGTCCCGGCGCGGTTTTCGAGCTCGATCTTCTGCTCAGTCTCCATCCAGCACTCTTGCTCGAACCCTCACCGGGCCCGTAGTGGAAAAGCTGTAGAAGAGTACACCGATTCACGCAGTGGCTTCACACTGCCGCCATGAGCACCTGACCGAGTGCGGCTTCCGCCTCGGCCCTGTCGAACGCTTCGTTCCGTGCCAGCACGGAGAGGCAACGCTCGAACCGCCGGAGCCGTTGACCAGTGAGCGGCGGAACGCCGGCGGCCGCCTGCTCCATTTCTGCGAGATTGCCGTTGCAATGCAGAACGACGTCGCTGCCGGCGCGGATGACGGCTTCCGCCCTCGTCCGCATGTCGCCCGTGAGCGCCTTCATCGAAAGATCGTCGCTCATGAGGAGCCCATCGAAGCCGATCTCGCCGCGCATGATCTCGCGCGTGACAATCTCGGAAATGCTCGCCGGAGCATCAGCGTCAATGGCCGTATAGACGACATGCGCCGTCATTGCAGCCGGCAGATCGTTGAGCGCGTGGAACGGAGCGAAGTCGATAGCCGACAGCTCTGCGCGCGGCGCATCGACGACGGGGAGTTCGAGGTGACTGTCCGCGCGTGCGCGGCCGTGCCCAGGCATGTGCTTGATCACCGGCAGCACGCCGCCCGCGAGATGCCCTTCGGCGACGGCCCTGCCCAGACGCGCCACCGCTTCGGGTGTCGTGCCGTAGGCACGATTGCCGATGATCTCGTGAGAGCCGGGCGCCGGAATGTCGAGCACCGGCACGCAATTCGAATTGATGCCCACTTCCTTCAAGTCGGCCGCCGTGAGGCGCGCGACCAGGCGGGCCGCCCGCTCAGCTTGATCTGAATCCTCTGCTGCCACGGAGGCGAACGAGGCGGCTGGGGGCAGCTCTCGCCAATGCGGTGGCATCAGTCGCCGCACGCGCCCGCCTTCCTGGTCGATGAGCACCAGGACATCGTCGCTACCGATGGCCGATTTGGCGTCTCTAATCAGCTCGCGAAGCTGGTAGGGGTTCACGCAGTTACGCGCGAACAGAATGATCCCGCACGGCCGCACGCCGGCTAGAAACCGGGCCTCCTCGGCCGACAGGTGAGCTCCCGCAAGCCCTGTGATGAGCGAAGCACGCATCGGGACAGGCTATACCTGCCTGTGGCGCGGATTTGGGCAGGACAAGGTGACGCTGTGAAGAGAAATAGCGAATGGCGAATGGCGGATTGTGACCGTGAAATCGCCAAGTCGTGAAGTCGTCAAATCGTCAACAGAGCGCAGGGAAGCCGCGAGACCAATCCTACGACTTCGCCATTTCACCAATTCACGACTTCAAGCCTCAATACGCCGTTACCCAGCAGCCCTCGAACCCGACGGACTTCAACTGGCCGCAGAGATCGGCGGCGGCTTCACGGGAGCTCGGGGGGCCGACGACGACCCGGTACATGGTGCCGAGCCCGCGCGCGCTGAGGTCGGCCTCCTGTACGTCCGGAATCTTGTTGTGCAGCACCGAATTATACTTCTGCTGCAGGTCCGCGAAGGTTTTCAGAGCGTCGATACGGCTTTTCTGCGAAGCCAGGACGGCAACATAACCAACGGGATTGGACTTGGGTGCTGGCGCGACCGCGGCCTGCTGCTTCGGCGCCGGACGCGCAGCTTGGGCGGCAGCTGCCGGCGCGGGCGAGCTCGGCACCTGCACCACGGGGTTGCGCGGTGGCGGAGGTGGTTCCGGTTGAGCTTCCGCACGGGGTGCGGCAGCCGTGACAACGGGAAGTGACGTCTCGGGCGTCGCTTTCGCAATGATCCGTGGCGCGGGCGGAACCTGCGCCGACTGCTCCGGCTCCTGGTTCGGCATCATGGTCGGGCGGCCACCGAAGCCGTTGACGATGGTCATTCCGGGAACTGCGACGGTCGCAGGGGGCAGCCGGGGCTCGGCAGGTGGGGGCGCAATGGAGCCGTCACGTCCGACAACGATGGTCGGAACTCGACGGACGCCGGAGTCCGCCTCGTCCAACGTGCTGGCGCGCGCGCTCCCAGAGCTGCTCGATCCGCCTTCCTCGAGCCGGCCCATCAACTTGCTGTCGGAATGCGCGAACTGTTTCCCGCCGGGTTCCTCAGGCTGGGACTTCACCGGTCCCGCATCCGCCCTGATGACAGGTGGAGTGCCCTTCCCGCTCGGTCCGACGATCGCCTTGTAGCCGTAAGCCAATCCGCCGCCGACGACGATGGCGCCGGCCAGCGCAGCCGCGATCATCAAGCCGCGGCGACCACGTGCCGGCTCCTCGTATTCGTAGTCGTCCGCATCTTCGTCGGCATCAGCCTCGAACTCCTGTCCCGGCTCCGCGACAGCAAGCTGATTGCCGCCAAGTTGCGCGTAGTACTCAGCCGCACCGGCACGATGGCCGCCGGCATCGAAGGTGCTGACGTCGAAACCGTTCGGATCAGGCCAGCGGGGATCTTGCTGGCTATTCCCGTGTGCACCGTATGGCGCCCCGTGGCCATCATCGGCGGGCATGTAGCTGCCGAGGTCGTACTCTCGCGGATCCGGAGCTGCCTGCGCCCGCCCGGAGCCCTGCGGGCGAGGATCGTGCCCGTGCCACTGGCTGGCCTGCAGCTGATCACGCAATGACGCTTGCGTGCGCCGCGCGGAATTGGGGTGCTGAAGCTGAGAAAGCCCCTGGTGGTCGTACCCGGCAGGCTCCTGCTGGTATGAGGCGTGTCCGTGGGCTGCCTGCCCGAGATAATCCTCGAAGCGGGGCGGATAGGCGTTGGCCTGTGGCTCGTGCGGCGCCGCCGGCTCGCCGAAAAACGGCGGATGCTGAACGGGCCTGGAGAAAGGCGGCTGTCCACCGGTATCTGCAGGATACCCCGGATCAGAATACTGATCGGCCCCGTAGTGCCCCTGATCGTAGTGATCCTGCGGGTAGTGATAGGCGCCCGCTTGCGGCTGGTGCGGATAAGCCCCGTAATCGTGCTGTGAAGCCTGTCGCGGATGTGCGGCGCGCTGCTCTGGGAGGATTCCCGGCCATTGGTGCTGCCGGTGAGAGCGGGCCGCAGGCTGTTCCGGCAGGTCCGCATCAGCGGACTGCTGCCAATCCTGATGATAGCCGCCCCCTCGAGTCACCGGACCGTTCGACCGTGACATCTCCGCTTTCCCTTCGCACCAACGCGCCCCCGACGAATCACGTTATTATCGCATTTCATCAGGGGCCTGCACACCGAGGACTGCCAACCCTGACGCGATCACCCGCTGCGTGGCTGCGACAAGCGCGAGTCTCGCGGCAGTTGCTCCGCCGTCCTCTGGTTGTATGAAGCGCAAATGTGGCGATTCATTGCCGCGCGCCCATTGCTGGTGAAAGGCCGAAGCCAAATCAAAGAGATAGAACGGGAGCCTGTGGGGTTCTCGTTCGCGTGCTGCGCCTTCGATGATGCGCGGGTAGCGGGCGAGCTGCTTGATGATGTCGATTTCTCCGGCGTCTGACAGGCGTGAGAGATCCGCGGCGCGGATAGCTGCTTGGTCCAGCTCCGGGAAAGCCTCGCGCACATTGCGGAACACGGATGCCGCGCGCGCGTGGGCGTACTGAACGTAGAAGACGGGATTGTCCTTCGACTGCTCGACCACCTTGGCGAGGTCGAAGTCGAGCGGGGAGTCGTTCTTCCGCATCAGCATCATGAAGCGCACGGGATCGCGGCCGACCTCGTCAACCACGTCGCGCAGGGCGACGAACGTGCCGGCCCGCTTCGACATGCGCACGGGATCGCCGTGCCTCAACACCTTTACCAGCTGGCACACCGGCGTAGCAAAGTTCGCCTTGCCATCCGAAAGCGCCGCCACCGCTGCCTTTAGCCGCGGGATGTAGCCGATGTGATCGGCACCCAGAACGTTGAGATAGTAGTCGAAGCCGCGTTGCAGCTTGTTGTAGTGATAGGCGACGTCGTAGGCGAAGTAAGTGTAGCTGCCGTCCGACTTCATCAGCGCCCGGTCGACATCGTCGCCGAAGGCCGTCGAACGGAACAGCGTCTGCTCTCTGTCCTCCCACTCCTCGTCGTCGTGCCCCTTGGGTCGCGGCAGGCGGCCTTCGAAAATCAGGTCCTTCTGCCGGAGCAGCTCGATGGCCTCCTTCACTTGATCGCGGCCGTTAGTGGTCAGAGAGCGCTCGGAGAAGAAGACGTCGTGATGGACGCCCAGCGTGTGGAGATCATCCTTTATCTGATCGAGCAGCTCGGACACGGCCGCGTCGCGGACGATGGGCCGCCATTCCGAATCCGGCGCGTCGAGCAACGAGCGCCCGTGCTTTTCGGCCAACTTTTGACCGATCGGCTTCAGGTATTCACCTGGATAGAGCCCCGGCGGAATCTCGCCGATGTCCTCGCCCAGCGCCTCGCGATAGCGGAGGTAAGTGGAGCGCGCGAGCTTCTCGACCTGCCCGCCGGCATCGTTCACGTAGTATTCGCGGGTGACCTCGTAACCCGCGAACTCCAGCAGGTTGCAGAGCGTGTCTCCGAAAACCGCCCCGCGGCAGTGGCCCACATGCATGGGTCCCGTCGGATTGGCCGAGACGTACTCGACGTTCACCCGCTGGCCCTGCCCGATGGCGGAACGGCCGTATTCCGTGCCCTGGTCGAGAATGCTCGTCACGAGCCGGTGCCAAATGTCAGGGGCCATGGTGAGGTTGAGGAAGCCCGGGCCGGCCACCTCGATCCGCGCAAAGGCAGCCTCTCCCCGCAGCTTGTCCGCCACGAGATCGGCGATGTCCCGCGGCTTCATGCCCGCAGCCTTCGCCAGGACCATGGCAATGTTGCAGGCGATGTCCCCGTGCGCGGGATCGCGCGGCTCCTGCAGCTCCACCTGACCGATGGGAAGATCGGCCGGAAGCTGGCCGTCAGCCTGCAAAGCCTCGAGCGCGCTGCGGATGCGCTGCTCCACTTCGGCGAATACGTTCATCTGGCTACCTCAGGAAACACGAAATCGGCCGCGGGCGCTGGCCTCGCCCCGGACATTCACGGCTCGCGCAGGGGCTAACGCAATTCGGGGGTAGCGTCAAACAGCCGGCGATGCTCCGAAATAGCGTAGCGATCCGTCATGCCGGCGACGAAATCCCCGATCAGACGGGCGCGGCGGCGAGCATCCAGAGCGTCGGCCTCCGCCGCCCATTGGGCCGGCATGGCGCTCAAGTCCTCGCGGTATCTCGCAACCAGATCGCGGACGATGCTCTCGGCTCTGTCCATGACCGCCATAACCCGGGCGTGCCGGTAAAGCCGCTTGAACAGGAAGGCCTTTAACTGTTTGGCCCCTGCCTCTCTGGCGGCTGAGAAGGACACCACCGGACCGTCCGCCCTGCGGATGTCCTCTGGGCCCTTGGGCGCAAGTTCCGCAAGCCTCGCCCGCGACTCGCCCACGACGTCGGCAATAAGCACGGTGATGAGTTGCCGCGTCACCCCGTAGATCCGGCGCGAGCTGTCGATTGCGGGCATCCGCTCCAGATCGTCGAGAATGGGCACAAGCAGATCGAGATGGCGCAGGTCATCGAACGCAATCAGGCCGGCGCGCAGACCGTCGTCGATATCGTGGGTCATCCACGCGATCTCGTCCGACAGCGCTGCCGCCTGCGCTTCGGCCGATGGCCAGGCATCGAGCACCAGGTCCATGTGCTGCTGGAAATTGCGGACGGCATGCACGAGGACCGTGTCGCCCGGCTTCTGGCTCCCCAGCGGGGGTCCGTTGTGTTTGACGAGGCCTTCCAGCGTCTCCCAGGTCAGGTTGAGCCCATCGAACGCCGCATACTTCCGCTCCAGCCGCGTCACGATGCGGAAGCTCTGCACGTTGTGGTCGAATCCGCCGACCTCCCGCAGAGCCTCGTCCAGGGCCCTTTCGCCTGCGTGCCCGAACGGCGGATGCCCGAGGTCGTGAGCCAACGCGATGGCTTCCGCCAGATCCTCGTCGAGGCAGAGCTGCCGCGCGATCGTTCGCGCGATCTGTGCCACTTCCAGACTGTGCGTCAGCCGATTGCGGTAATGATCGCCCTCGTGGAAGACGAACATCTGCGTCTTGTAGTTGAGCCGGCGGAACGCCGTGGAATGCAGGATGCGGTCGCGATCCCGCTGGAGCGGACTCCGCGTGGGACAGTCGGGCTCGGGATAGAGCCGGCCTCTGCTGGGGGCACAGCTTGCCGCATAGGGCGCCAGGGCGCGGGCGCCGGGAGCGAGCTCCGCGCCATATCCCCAATGCCTCGTTTCCTGCTCCATGAGCTCGGCCACTTGGACGATCGGCCTAATGCGCTTATCTTAAGTTCCGTCCACGTGATAGGCGCGATTCTTGCCGGGGTGCAAATCAGGTTCACCCGAGGCTATCGGTCGCGCCAGTCCGTTCGAGATCGATCCTGAGCAACGCCATGACCGAAGCAAACGTCACTCTGAGCGAAAGCGCCGCCCGCCGCATCATGGAGATTGTGGCTGATGAGCCGCGGAATAAGCTGCTGCGCGTCAGCGTGGAAGGCGGCGGCTGTTCAGGCTTTCAGTACAAATTCGATCTCGTGGCCGAGAGCGAGCCGGACGACATCGTGGTCGAGCGCAACGGAGCGAAGGTGCTAATCGACCCGGTGTCAATCATGTACATGGGCGGCGCCGAGATCGACTTCGTCGACGACCTCATCGGATCGTCGTTCAGGATCAACAATCCCAATGCGACCGCGGCATGCGGATGCGGGACGAGTTTTTCGATTTAAAGCGGTGAATTCGCCAAATCGTGAAATCGTGAAGTCGAGCAATCGCGACTTCACGACCTCACAATTTCACGATTTCACGACCATTTCAGTCTTTCGCCCGCTCCACGTACGTGCCATCCACCGTCGACACGACGACACGGGTGCCGGCCGTGATGTGCGGCGGGACCATGACGCGGACGCCATTCGAGAGCACCGCCGGCTTGTAGGATGAAGCCGCCGTCTGGCCCTTCACGACCGGATCGGCCTCGACCACCTCCAGCGTGACCCGCGGCGGCAGCTCGATGGAGACCGGATTGCCTTCGTAGAGGCTCACCGTGCAGGTCATGCCCTCCTGCAGATAGACCGCCTGATCGCCGACGACTTCCTTCGGAACGGTGATCTGGTCGTAGGTTTCCGGGTGCATGAAGGTGTAGCCGGTCTCGTCCTCGTAAAGGTAGTTCAGCTCGCGCTCGTCGAGGTACGCGCGCTCTACCTGCTCAGTCGTACGGTAGCGCTCCGTTACCTTGACGCCGTCGGAAATGCGACGCATCTCCAGGTGCGTAACCGGTGTGCCTTTGCCGGGATGGATGTTTTCCGCCTTGAGGACGACGCACAGCTTGCCGTCGATCTCGAGCACGTTGCCCTTGCGGACCGAGCTTGCAATGACCTTTGCCACGTGTTTCTCCGTTCGGTTGAGCGGGGTCCGCGGCCGGCGCGAGCGCGCGGCGTTGCGGGACTGCATTGCGATGTGCCGGGGTTCATAGCGTGATCGGGGCACGAGGCCAAGGCCAGGCGTGCCGCATCGTCGAGTTGCAGCAGGAACAGAGACTCTGAATGGGAGCCTCACTCAAAACCAGATCCTCCCCTTGGTGGGATCCAGGCCGGCATGCCGACCGGCGTCCATTCCTGCTTGCGCGCAATCGCATCAAGGCGGAGATCCGCCGGTGGTTTGAAGATCGCGGCTTCACTGAGGTCGACACCGCCATCCTGCAGGTCTCGCCAGGCAACGAGGCCCACCTGCACGCCTTCGAGACGGCGCTGACAACGCCCGATGGCAGCCGCCACCCGCTTTACCTTCACACTTCCCCGGAGTTTGCCTGCAAGAAGCTGCTGGCCGCAGGAGAAAAGCGCATTTTCACGTTCGCACCCGTTTTCCGTAATCGCGAGCGCGGGGCCCTGCATCATCCGGAGTTCATGATGCTCGAGTGGTACCGGGTCGACGAGGACTATCAGGTGCTGATGGACGATTGCGCGGCCCTGCTCCAGGTTGCCGCCGAGGCCGCCGGGGCAACGCGCTTCGTTCATCGGGGGCTGGAGGTGCCCTGCTCGGCGGAGCCGGAGCGCGTGACCGTGCCGCAAGCCTTCGCGCAGTTCGCTGGTATCGACCTCCTCGCCACGACACCTGCGGGTGTGCCTGACCGGGACGCGTTGGCGAAAGCCGCTATGGCAGCAGGCGTAAGGGTAGCGGCCGATGACACCTGGGCCGACATCTTCAGCCGCGTCCTGGTCGAGCGGATCGAGCCGCATCTCGGCCGCACGCGGCCGACGGTCCTTGCTGAATACCCGGTGAGCGAGGCCGCCCTCGCCCGACCCACGACTGCAGACCCGCGCGTGGCTGAGCGTTTCGAGCTTTATCTGTGCGGCGTTGAGCTCGCCAACGGCTTCGGCGAGCTCACCGAGCCGGAAGAGCAGCGCCGCCGGTTCGAGGCAGAAATGAACGAGAAGGCGCGCGTTTACGGCGAGCGCTACCCCCTCGACGAGGACTTCCTGGCGGCGCTCGCGCACATGCCGCCAGCCTCCGGAATCGCGCTCGGCTTCGACCGGCTGGTCATGCTCGCGACAGGGGCCAGCCACATCGATCAAGTGGTCTGGACGCCGCTGCCGGATGTGACCGGCTGAACGGCTCAGCCAATCATCCGGGCTCGCGTCGCCTCGTCGGTCGGTGGGGATCGAGATTGGTGTCCGGGTGACCTCGAAGGATCTGCCATGCCGACTACGATAGAGCGTGCGTTCGGCAGGACAGCATTCGGCCGCGACGCAGGCGCCTATGCCGAGGCGCGACCTGAGTATCCTGCCAGGGTCTTCGAGATTTTGCGCGAGACGTGCCATGCTGGGCCGGGCACCGCGGCCTTCGAGATCGGGCCAGGAACGGGGCAAGCCACCGGGCGGCTCCTCGATCTCGGTTGCAGCATCACCGCGATCGAGCCCGATGAACGTCTTGCCGCGGCACTCGGCGAGCGGCTGAAGCAGCATGCGGCCCGCCTATCGATCCTTCCGCTTGCGTTCGAAGATGCGGCGTTGCCGGCGTCGTCGTTCGAGCTCGGCATCGCCGCGACGTCACTGCACTGGCTCGATCCCAAGACAGCGCTGACGAAGGCGTTCCATCTCCTGCGACCAGGTGGACGATGGGCGATGTGGTGGACCGTCTTCGGTGATCCCGACGACATGGACGACTTCCAACGCCGGACACAATCCCTGTTCGAGGGGTTGGAGCGGAGCCCGTCACATGGCTCGGGCAAGCATTTCTCCCTCGACAGGGCCCGTCGCATCGCCGAGCTGCAAGCGGCAGGGTTCGGGATGATCGCCTACGAGGAGATTCGATGGAAACCCACGCTCGACAAGCGTCAGGTACTGGCGCTGACAGCCACCTTTTCTCCTGTCAGGCGATCGGCGCCGTCGGAGCGTGAGCGTTTCCTCGAAGAGATGGCGAAGATCATCGACGAGGATTTCGGCGGGGTCGTCACGCGGAACTTCCTGACCGCAATTTACACGGCCGAGCGGCCGCTTCGCCGGGATACGGACCGGACAACGGGCGTTCTTGACAGCGGCAGGAATATCGGCCCCAAGGCGCCATGAGCAAGTTCGACAAAGCGATCGTGACCCCCGCCGGCCTCGCCGCAGCGGACCTCATCGCGCGACAAGATCTGGAGCGCCTGGAGGCCGTCGCGGCCCGCTATGCCGTCTCGATCACGCCGGCGATGGTGGAGCTGATCGACCCGGCCGATCCCGCTGATCCCATCGCGCGCCAGTTCGTGCCCGACGTGCGGGAGTTGAAGACGGCTCCCGACGAACTGGCGGACCCGATCGGCGATGACGCCCACTCCCCTGTGCCGGGCCTCGTGCACCGATATCCGGACCGCGTGCTGCTGAAAGTCGTCGGCGTGTGCCCGATCTACTGCCGGTTCTGCTTCCGCCGCGAGATGGTCGGCCCCGAGCAGGGCGCTCCGCTTTCGGCCGACGCGTTCTCGGCGGCGCTGAACTATATCCGCGCGCGGCCGGAAATCTGGGAAGTCATTTTCACCGGCGGCGACCCTTTCGTGCTCTCGCCTCGGCGCATAGGAGAGATCACTGCCGCGTTGGGCACAATACCGCATGTCGAAGTTCTGCGGTGGCATACGCGCGTGCCGGTGGTGGACCCATCGCGTGTTTCGGAAGAATTGGTGGCTGCCCTCCGCGGCTCGCCGAAGGCCGTTTGGGTCGCCATCCATGCCAATCACCCGCGGGAGTTCACGCCCGCAGCAAAAGCGGCGTGCGCGCGGTTGGCCGATGCGGGCGTCCCGCTCGTCAGCCAAACGGTGCTGCTGAAGGGCGTCAACGACGATCCCGACACACTGGCTGCGCTCATGCGCACGTTCGTTGCGAACCGGATCAAGCCCTACTACCTGCATCACGGCGATCTCGCACCGGGCACCTCCCATCTGCGCACCACGGTTGCCGAGGGGCAGAAGATCGTTCGTCAGATGCGCGGGCGTATTTCCGGACTGTGCCAGCCCACCTACGTTCTCGACATCCCAGCGGGCGCCGGAAAGGTGCCAATTGGGCCCAATCATATCCGGTCGGGAGAGACGTCTACCCAATACGTCGTCGAAGCTCCGGATGGCAGCGAGCACAAGTACAATGATTGCGTCGAGCCGGACGTCGCTCTCAACAGCCAGAAGAAACGCGCTTAGAGTCGCGCACCGTCTCGCCCGAACAGGTGCATATGCTCAGGATCGAGACGCAGCGCGACTTCATCACCCTTA
>Ga0180220_1002205_pt1 | contig 12993 bp, 10 predicted proteins | sample eDN5th37CBELigBY_FD_151335 | JGI IMG/M metagenome (GOLD analysis project Ga0180220, IMG submission 151335) | Enriched backyard soil microbial communities from Emeryville, California, USA - eDNA 5th pass 37_C BE-Lig BY (version 2) (version 2) | ecosystem: Environmental > Terrestrial > Soil >... | reverse complement strand
CGCTGGTGGTTCTTTCGCGCTGGGCCGCCCGGGCATCTCGACTTCGACCTGGTTCGGCACGGGCTGCCGCTGCTCGGCTGCGCCGCGGTCTGGATGGGGGCCCACGGGTGGCGCAAGCGGCTGCCCCCCATGTCGTTCGTGCGGGCGAGGACCGACGCCCGCGGCGGCGAGCGGGTGAACACGCTGGACCGTGAGGCGAGGGAGCGCCTCATGTGGAAGGACCCGCTGCGGGCGCGCTTCTACTCCAACCTGCTCGCGAACTTCCTGGTCCCCGCCGGCACGGTGGGGCTCGCGGTGGCAGCCGGCGTGAAGGGCGGGGGTGGACCCCTCTCCGACGTGCTCGTCGCCAACGAGGCGATGGTCTACGCGGGGACCATCAGCCAGGCGGCGAAGATCTATTTTCGGAGACAGCGGCCCTTCGCCAGGTTCGCGCACGAGAGGCCGCCCGAATCGGAGCGACCCCTGGAGGCGATGGAGGCAGCGGGCGCAGACGATCGGCGGGCCCTCGCGCTGGCGCGGGCGAACCAGATCGACGACGACGATCTCTCCTTCTTCTCCAGCCACACCAGCACAACCGCCGCCTTCGCCTTCGCGGTGGCGCAGATCGCCACCCGGCGCAGGGTGCGCACGCCCCTCGTCTTCCTCCTGGGAATCGCCGCCGGGCTCACCGGCTACCTGCGCATCGCCTCGGATCGGCACTATCTCACCGACGTCCTCGCCGGGGGAGTGGTCGGCGCCACGGTGGGCACCCTCGTGCCGCGCTGGCTCCACCCCGTGCCCAAGCAGGAGCCCTTCTGGCGCGACATGGAGTTCCTGCACCTCCTCGGCTAGCCTCGCCGAAACCCGCCGCCACCGCGCGCATCCAAACGCGACGGAAGACCTCCTCGCGCGGACGGGTTTCGCCCTCATGGCCCATCCCCTCCCTCGCGAGTTTTATGATCGGGACACCCTGCAGGTGGCTCGATCGCTCATCGGCTGCACGATCCACCGGCGCGTCGGCCGGCGGACCCTCGTGGGTCGCATCGTCGAGACGGAAGCCTACGTCGGACCGGAGGATCTCGCGTGCCACGCATCGAAGGGCAGGACCCGGCGCACCGAGCCGATGTTCGGGCCGCCGGGACACGCCTACGTCTACTTCATCTACGGGCTGCACCACTGCTTCAACGCGGTGACGGAGGGGCAGGGCTCGGGCACGGCGGTCCTGGTGCGGGCGGTGGAGCCGATCTCCGGCTTCTCGGGGGACGCGCGCACGAACGGGCCGGCGAGGCTCACGAAGGCGATGGCGATCGACCGTGGGCTCGACCGCCTGGATCTCACCTTGGGGGAGGAGCTGTGGCTGGAAGAGGCGTCTCGGCCCGTCGGGTCGATCGAGAGCGGCAGGCGGATCGGCGTAGACTACGCCGGGGAGTGGGCGGCACGGCCCTATCGGTTCTGGGAGGCAAAGAATCCCTGGGTCTCGGTGCTTCCTCGCCGGAAGGCGCCCGTGGTAGAAGCCACGGTCCACCGGACCTCCGGAAAGGATCGGCCCCGACGATGAGCACGTTCGACGCCACCGCCTCGCTCCAGAATCCGCCGCTGCCGGACGAAGAGCTGGTCGCCCGCTTCAACGGCCGCAAGGATCGGGCTGCGTTCGACGAGCTCGTCCGCCGCCATCGGAACCGCGTCTACTCCCTCGCCCTGCGCATGGTGAAGAACGAGGACGAGGCCCTGGAGATCGTCCAGGAGACCTTCCTCGCGGTGTTCCGCAAGCTCCCCGAGTTTCGGGGCGAGGCCCGGTTCAGCTCCTGGATCCACCGGATCGCCGCCAACTTCGCGCTGATGCACCTGCGGCGCAAGAAGGTCTCCTCGCAGTTCGAGGAGGACATCGGCGACGCGAGCGCCCACTTCGACGCGGAGGGGCGCTGGGAGATCTTCCCCACCGGCATGTGGGGACGGCGGGCGGACCAGCTCGCCCTCGACTCCGAGCTGCGCGCGAAGCTGGTGGACGCGGTGGAGAAGCTGCCCGAGACCTACCGGGCGGTCTTCATGCTCCGCGACTGGGACGGCTTGTCCTACGAAGAGATCGCGGAGACGCTGGAGACCACCGTGCCTGCGATCAAGAGCCGGCTGCACAGGGCTCGCCTCGCCCTTCGAGAGGACCTCGCCCAGTATTTCGAGGGGAGGGGAGCATGAACTGCACCAAGTCCAAGACGAACTGCAAGAAGTGCGTCGACCTCCTCGTGGACTACCTGGAGGGCGCGCTGCCGAGGGAGCAGGAGAGGGAGCTCGACGAGCACTTCATGGGCTGCCCGCCGTGCCTCGACTTCCTCGACCAGTACCGCGCCTCCACCAAGCTCGCCCGCGAAGCGATCGAGACGGAGATGCCGGAGGCCCTCGCGGCCAAGCTCGGCGAGTTCCTCGGCAAGAGCTGCAAGTAGCCAGGTGGCCACCGATCGAAACGCCGCCGAGGCGGCGCTCCCCGTGGTGCCCCGCGTCGCCGCGCCGGCCGAGCGCCTGATCCTCCAGGACCTGCCCGAGGCCCAGGCCATCGAACGGTTGGCGTCGTTCGGCGCCACGCCCGCCGAGGCGCGCAAGCTCTGGTCGGCGGTGGTGAAGCGCCGCCGCGACGCGGCCGAGCTGCGCGCCGTGCCCCAGGTGCGGCGGGTGGTCGTGGACGCGGTTCGCGAGGCGCTGGACACCCCCCGGGTCCGGGTCGCGGCGCGGCGCACCGATCCGGCGGACGGCTTCACCAAGTACCTCTTCGAGCTCGGCGACGGCAGGCGGGTCGAGGCGGTGCGGATCCCGATCTTCGAAACCCACTACGTGGTCTGCGTGAGCTCGCAGGTGGGCTGCGCGCTGGCGTGCGACTTCTGCGCGACGGGGCGCATGGGCTTCCAGCGGAACCTGCGGCCGTGGGAGATCGTGGAGCAGGTCCAGGTGATCCGGGAGGAGGCGGATCGCCCGGTGCGCGGCGTGGTCTTCATGGGGATGGGCGAGCCGTTCCTCAACTACCGGAGCGTGATCGCCGCCGCGAAGATCCTCGCCGCGCCGGCGGGGCTCGCCATCGACGGTCGCGCGATCACGATCTCCACGGCGGGGTGGGTGCCGATGATCGAGCGCTACACCGACGAGGGCCATCCCTACCGCCTGGCGGTGAGCCTCACCTCCGCGATCCCCTCCAAGCGCGTCGACGTGATGCCGGTGGAGAAGCGGTGGCCGCTGCCCGACCTGATGGCGGCGGTGCGCCGGCACACGCTCGAGCGGCGCACCCGGGCGATGCTCGCCTACGTGATGATCCGCGGCTTCAACACCGGGTACGAGGACGCCGTCGCCCTGAAGGAGCTGGTGGGCGACACGCCGGTGAAGATCGACCTCATCGAGGTGAACGACGCGTCCGGTCGCTACCTGCCGCCGCTCCCCGACGAGCTGGAGCGCTTCCGGGATCACCTGCAGATCCTCGGCGCGCCGGTGGTGCGCCGCTATTCGGGGGGCAAGTCCATCGAGGGCGCGTGCGGGATGCTGGCCGGGGTGGGGTGACCTCCGGCGTCGTCCGGACGCGAGGGGAGCCGCCGCCTAGCCGAGCAGGAGGAGGACGACCAGGGCGAGGGCCGTCGAGATCGCCGTGATCGGCAGCCCGTAGGCGAAGAACCGCCAGAACGACACGCGGCCCCTGGCGCCGGCGAGCCCACGAACGCCAGGTACGACGGCCCGGAGAGGTTGGCGACGAGCAAGATCTGCGGGTTGCTGGTGGGGGTCGCCGCCGAGCCTGCGTTCGCGCCGAAGGCGATGGCGAGCAGGTAGGGCAGCGGCGGCAGATCGGGAACCTGCGGGTCGCCCGAGGATCGCTACTCCTTCTGCACCGCGGCGGGATCCATCCAGGTCACCTCCCAGTGGTGGCCGTCGGGGTCGTAGAAGCTCTGGTAGTACATGAAGCCGTAGTCGACCGCCGGCATCGCCGCGGAGCCCCCCGAGGCGAGCGCCTTCGCGTGCATGGCGTCCACCTCTTCGCGGCTGCCCGCGGACACCGCGACCAGCGCCTCGGTGTGCGAGGCGGTGTCGGCGATCCTCCTGTCGGTGAAGTCCCGGAAGCGCTTCTCCGTGATCAGCATCACGAAGGCCTGCTCGTTGACGACCATGCAGGCGGCCGTGTCGTCGGTGAACTGCGGGTTGAACTCGAAGCCGAGCGCGGTGAAGAACGCCTTCGAGCGGTCCAGATCCTTCACCGGGAGGTTGAGGAAGATCATGCGGGCCATGGGGTCGTCTCCTGTCGAGAGAGGGTCGTGCTCCTTCGACGGCCGCAAACCCGAAGAATCATCGGTCCCCCGTCACGGCGGCACGATCCATCGGGGGATCGACCCCGGGCCGCTCGCGCCGCGCGAGGACGCCTCCGCCTACGGGGTCGCGGGGATCCGCGCTCACGGGAGCTCGGGCGGCAGCCCGAACAAGGGGAAGAGCGCCTGGGTGTCCAGGAAGTAGGTGAGCCCCGAGATGGCGTCGCCGTCGAATTCGAGGGTGATCAGGGCCCAGGGCTTGCGCGGACCGCCCGCCGGATCCGGCTTGTACTGGCCGAACGCCGGGGCGCCGCAGGCCCGGGTGGGGACGAGGCGCGAGTCCCTGCACGCCGCGCCGCGGCCCAGCATCCAGTCGCGGATCGCCTGCGGCCCCCGCAGCCACAGGGTGTAGGGCGGCATGCACATGGTGGCGTCCTCGCGCAGCAGCGCGGTGAGCGCGTCCATGTCGTAGCGCTCGAAGGCGCGCACGTATTCGTCGACGAGGGCGATCTGGGCCTCCGAGAGGGGACCCTTCCCCCGGGAGACGTCCTTGGTGGCCAGGGTGGCGCGGGCGCGCTGCAGGGCACTGTTCACCGAGGCCACCGAGGTGGCGAGGATCTCGGCGATCTCGGCCGCGGTGCCGCCGACCACCTCGGTCCACAGGAGCACCGCGCGCTGCCTGGGGGTGAGGTGCTGGAGCGCGGCCACGAAGGCGAGCCGGATGTTCTCCTTGAGCACCGCGCGCTCCTCCGGCGTGGCGTCCGCGGGGAGGGCGCGGGCGTCCGGGATAGGCTCGATCCACCTCGACGCCGGCAGCTCCACGAGGGTCATCTCCGTGTCGCCGGCGGGGCCGAGATCCATGGGCATGGCCCGGCGCTCGCGGGCCTCGAGCATGTCGAGACAGACCCGGGTGGCGATGCGGAAGAGCCAGGTGCGCAGGCTCGATCGCCCCTCGAAGCGGTCGAGGTTCCTCCAGGCGCGGATCATCGTCTCCTGGACGGCGTCCTCCGCCTCCGCGGGCGAGCCGAGCATCCGGTAGCAATGCCCCGTCAGCGCCGGGCGATGCGGCTCGAGGTCGATGTCGTCGGGTCGAACGGCGGATGGCGTCGTCATGGTCTGGGTCTCCGGATCGGCGGCGCGCCCCCTCGAATGGCCGCAAGCTACCAGGGCCGGACCGCGCCTCGCCACTTCGCCGGATCCGCCGGGAGGCCGCCTCCTCCCCCGTTTCGCCGGGGATCCGGCGCACCGCGGGTTGGCGGGTGGGCGCCCGCCCGGGCTTCCCGGTTGCGGGCCGTGGCGTCTTTCGCTATCCCCTGGCCCTCGATTCGACCTTCGCGAAGGGGCTCCACGCCATGACCGTTCCCGTCCAGAAGTCCGAGATGCCCGTCTTCATGTCCACCGGGCTGCCGCTCGTCTCGGACCTCGCCTACAAGGTCCGCGACCTCTCCCCGGAGACGGTGCGGTTCGGTCGCAAGGAGATCGAGCTCGCCGAGCACGAGATGCCCGGCCTGATGGCCGTGCGGAAGGAGTACGCGGCGTCGAAGCCGCTCGCCGGCGCGCGGATCATGGGCTCGCTGCACATGACCGTGCAGACCGCCGTCCTGATCGAGACGCTGGTCGAGCTCGGCGCCGACGTGCGCTGGGTCTCCTGCAACATCTTCTCGACCCAGGACCACGCCGCCGCCGCGGTGGTGGTGGGGCCGAAGGGGACCCCCGAGAAGCCCGCGGGCGTGCCGGTCTTCGCCTGGAAGGGCGAGACCCTCGAGGAGTACTGGTGGTGCACGCTGCAGGCGCTGCGCTGGCCGGACGGCAAGGGTCCCACCCTGATCGTCGACGACGGCGGCGACGCCACCCTCCTCGTCCACAAGGGCCTCGAGGCCAGCCGCACCGGCCAGTCGTCGGATCCGGCGTCCACCAAGGTGCAGGAGGAGCAGGTCGTCTTCACCCTGCTCCGCGACCTCCTGGCGCTGGACCGGGGGTTCTGGGAGCCGATCGCGGGCGGGATCCGCGGGGTGTCGGAGGAGACCACCACGGGCGTGCACCGCCTCTACGAGATGCAGAAGAACGGCACGCTGCTCTTCCCGGCGATCAACGTCAACGACTCGGTGACCAAGAGCAAGTTCGACAACCTCTATGGCTGCCGCCACTCGCTCGTGGACGCGATCATGCGGGCGACCGACGTGATGATCGCCGGCAAGCGCGCGCTGGTCTGCGGCTTCGGCGACGTGGGCAAGGGCTCGGTCCAGTCGCTCAAGGGGCAGGCGGCGAAGGTCGCGGTGACGGAGATCGATCCCATCTGCGCGCTGCAGGCCTGCATGCTGGGCATCGACGTGGTCACCCTCGAGGACGTCGTCGACACCTTCGACATCTTCGTCACCGCCACCGGCAACAAGGACATCATCACCGCGGAGCACATGCGGCGGATGAAGCACAACGCCATCGTCTGCAACATCGGCCACTTCGACAACGAGATCGACATGGCCGGCCTGGAGCGGATGCGGGCCAAGGGCGAGGTCGAGAAGATCGAGATCAAGCCCCAGGTCCACGAGTGGCGCTTCAAGGCCACGGGCCGCAGCATCATCGTCCTCGCGGAGGGGCGCCTCGTGAACCTGGGCTGCGCCACCGGCCACCCGAGCTTCGTGATGTCGAACTCCTTCACGAACCAGGTGCTCGCCCAGATCGACCTGCAGGCCAACGCCGAGTCCTACGGCAAGACGGTGCAGACGCTGCCGAAGCACCTCGACGAGAAGGTGGCCCGGCTGCACCTGGACGCGTTCGGGGCCAAGCTCACCCGCCTCACCAACGACCAGGCGAAGTACATCGGCATCCCGGTCGACGGGCCCTACAAGCCGGACCACTACCGGTACTGAGCGGCAGGCCTCGGGGCGCCGGCGAGGCGCCTCTCGCGAAGCTGCGGGGATGCGCGCGGGCGGCGCCTGCGCGCGGCCCGCGGCGAGGGAGCCCGCCGCGCGTTGACGCGCGTGGGGGCGTCGGCTACCCGTAGGGCGCACCTCTCGCATCGGAGTACGCCCCGTGAGCCTGCTGTCCGCCCCTCCCGAAGTCCACCCCACCACCGCCGACATGATGGCGTTCATCGACGCCAGCCCCACGCCGCACCACTGCGTGGAGGAGGCGCGGCGCCGGGCGGAGGCGGCGGGCTTCACGGCGCTCGACGAGCGCGAGGCGTGGTCCCTCGAGGCGGGGAAGGGCTACACCGTGTCGCGGGGCGGGGCGATCGTCGCGTTCCGGGTGGGGACGGTGCCGCCGGCGGAAGGGGGCTTTCGCCTCGTCGGGGCCCACACCGACTCGCCCAACCTGCGGGTGAAGCCGAACTCGTACTACACGAAGGAGGGCTGCCGGCAGCTCGGCGTCGAGGTCTACGGCGGGGCGCTGACCTACACCTGGCTCGATCGCGATCTGGGCCTCGCCGGCAAGGTGGTGTGCCGAGGCGACGCGCCGGGCACCTTCGAGACCCGGCTGGTCCGGGTGGATCGGCCGATCCTGCGGGTACCGTCGCTGGCGATCCACCTCGACCGCGACGTGATCAAGAAGGGCCTGGTGCTCAACCCCCAGAACCACCTCCCGCCCCTGCTCGCCATGGCCCACTCGTCCCTGCCCGACGGCCTCGCCGGGCTGCTGGGCGAGGAGCTGGGCGTGGAGGCGGATCGGATCCTCTCCTGGGATCTGTCGCTCTTCGACTTGCAGCCCGCGGCGATCGGCGGCCTGCGCGGCGACTTCGTCTTCTCGCCTCGCCTGGACAACCAGGCCTCCTGCCACGCCGCCCTCACTGCGCTCCTGCGCGCGCCGGCGGCGGCGGCCACCCAGGCCGCCTGCCTCTACGACCACGAAGAGGTCGGAAGCGGCAGCACGGCGGGCGCCGGCGGCTCGCTGGTGGAGGATCTGCTCCTACGGATCCTGCGTGCCACCGGGGCGGAAGGGGAGGCGCTGCCGCAGGCCCTCGCCCGCTCGTGGCAGGTGTCGGCGGACATGGCGCACGCCGTCCACCCCAACTACGCCGACAAGCACGATCCCCACCACGAGCCGCGCCTCAACGGCGGCCCGGTGATCAAGATCAACGCGCAGCAGCGCTACGCCACCGGCGCCGAGGGCGAGGCCCTCTTCGAGGCGCTGTGCCAGGACGCGAAGGTGCCCTACCAGAAGTTCGTCAGCCGCACCGACGTGGCATGCGGGAGCACCATCGGTCCGATCAGCTCCGCGCGGCTCGGGGTGCGCACCGTGGACGTCGGCAACCCGATGCTCTCCATGCACTCCATCCGGGAGCAGGGCGGCGCCGAGGATCCGGAGCGGATGACCGAGGTGCTGCAGCGCTTCTACTGCGTCTAGCCACGGCGGGCGGAGCGGAGCGATCCCTCCGCAAGGCCCGGCGCGTGAGGACGTGGACTCGAGGGCATCGCAGCGCGGCGGACGATCCCGATTGGAGGAGCCGAACGGTCGGGAGCACCCCGAGGAACGGCGGCGTCCGCCTCCGCAGATCCGTGGCGCGTGCGAGCGCGCTCGCCGGTGGTCGGGCAGCGGACAGACCGCGGCGCGGGCGTCGGCATCGCGCGGCCGGCGTCGCTAGATTGCTCGCTCCGCGGCCCCGCTCGGGCGGGCCGGGGGCTCGGCTCCCCCGCCCCGCGCGGCGCCGCCATCCGACCTGACAGGAGCGCACGCCGACCGTCCCCCTCGATCCGCCGACCGCCTACGGACTGGCCGCGCTCTTCATGCTGCTCGGCACGAACCTCGTGCGCGCCGGACGCGGCCGCGCCGCATTCCGGGCGACGGCCCTCTTCGTCGTCGTGTTCGCGCTGACGGTGCAGTACTTCCTGCTGCGCTGGCCGGGGTGGATGTACAGCTACCTCATCCCCGAGACGGACGTCCGCTTGGGCTGGCTCTCGCCGGCGTTCTTCGCGGCGGTCCTGGGAGCAGGGCTCGCCGGGGCCACCGTCTCGCTGCACTTGATCCGCGCCGGGAGGATGGCCCTCGCCGCCCTGAACGTGCTCCTGGGCATCGGCGCGTGGATCGCGATCTGGATCGTCACCTGGGATCGCTACTTTCACCTGGGCGACTACGCGAGCTACCACGCCGGTCTCGCCATCCCGGTCCCGGAGTCGGCGCCCTTCACCCGCGCGCTGAACGTGGTCGGCGCCATCCAGGGGATCGTGGGGCTCGCCTGCGCGGTGTGGATCGTCTTCGAGGGGCGCCGCGCCCGGCGCAGCGGCGCCGTGCAGCCCGATCCCGCCCCGATCGAGTGGCGGGACGCGGGGGCCGCGGCCCCTCGAACCCCCCCGCCGCCGAGCGTGGTGGAGGGCGGCCTCATCCGGGGAATCCGCCCCATCGACGGGACGCCCCTCGAGCTCGTGCCCGTCACCCCGCTCTCCGAGATCGACGGGATCGTGCGCCGGGCGCGAGACGCCCAGCGCGAGTGGGCGCTGCGGCCGGTGAGCGAGCGCGCCGACGCGATCCGCGCCGCGGGAAAGCGCCTGCTGGCGCGGGCGGAGGAGGCGGCGGCGATCCTGGAGGAGGAGAACGGCAGGCCGCGCGCGGAGAGCTACCTCTCCGAGATCGTCCCCAGCGCCGACCTCTTCTCGTTCTGGGCGAGGAAGGGCGCGCTGCTCCTGCAGGGGACCGACGTGCCGATCGATCCGCTCACCTTCCCGGGCAAGCGCGGCGTGGTGGAGCGCGTGCCCCGCGGGGTGGTGGGCGCGATCACCCCCTGGAACTTCCCGCTGATGCTGCCACTGCGCACGGTGGTCCCCGCGCTCCTCGCGGGCAACGCGGTGGTGCTCAAGCCGTCGGAGCACGGCGCCCGCGCCGGCGCGTTCCTGGGCAGCCTCTTCGACGGGCTGCTCCCGCCGCACCTCCTCGCCGTAGTCCAGGGAGGCGGCGAGGAGGCCCAGGCGATCCTCTCGGTGGGCCTGGACGCGCTGGTGTTCATCGGCTCGCCGCGCACCGGCCGCGCGGTGGCGCGGGCCTGCGCGGACACGCTCACGCCCCTGGTCCTCGAACTCGGCGGAAAGGACGCGGCGATCGTGCTCGAAGACGCCGACCTGGACCGCACCGTGAACGGCGTGGTGTGGGGCGCGTTCGCCAACGCGGGGCAGAACTGCGCGGCGATCGAGCGCTGCTACGTGCTCGAGGGGATCGCGGACGCGTTCATCGCGCGGGCCCATGCGCGGATCGCGACGCTGCGGACGGGGTGGGGCGGCGAGGGCGAGGTCGACGTGGGGCCGCTCACCACGCCTTCGCAGAAGGCGATCGTGGACGCGCAGCTCCGGGAGGCGGCCGAGCGCGGCGTCGTCCGCGGCAGGGCCGAGCGAGGCCCCCGCTTCGTCGAGGTGGAGGCGCCCGAGGGGAGCGTGGTGGTGCGGGGCACGCCCGTGCGCGGGACCGACGCCTCCGGGGTGGAGGTGGAGGGGACGAAGGTGGGCGGCACGGAGGTGCCGCCCGCGGGGGGAGGCGAGGTCCTGGCCGGCGCGATCCCGCCCGGCGACGGCCTCCAGGTGGCGCCGCACCTCGTCGTCGATCCGCCGGAGGATCTGGCGCTGGTGCGGGAGGAGACCTTCGGGCCGATCCTGCCGATCTTTCGGGTGAGGGACGAGGAGGAGGCGATCCGCCGCGCCAACTCGTCGCCCTACGGGCTCACCGTCAGCGTCTGGTCGAGGGATCTGCGCCGGGCCGAACGCATCGGCCGCCGGATCCACGCCGGCGTGATCACGGTGAACAACCACGCATTCACCGGCGGCCTCGCCCAGGCGCCGTGGGGCGGGGTGCGCGGCAGCGGCTTCGGTGTCACCAACAGCCCGCAGATGCTGGAGGAGCTCACCCGGCCGCGCTTCGTGCTGGTCGACCGGAGCAAGGCCGAGGCCGAGCTGTGGTGGTACCCGTACGACGCGGGCGTCCTTCGCCTGGCGCGAGGGCTGACGCGGCTGCGATCGGGGGAGTTTGGCGCCCTGGGCGACGTGCTGGGGGGCTTCCTGGCCCGGCGCCGGGCGACGGGAGGGGGCCATGCCCGCCGCTGAAGGCCTCCCGCCCGACCTCGAGCAGGACGCGCTCGACCTGCTGGTGGAGCTCCTGCGGATCGACACCACCAACCCGCCGGGGAACGAGCGGCCGGCGGCGGAGGTCTGCGCGGCGCGCCTGCGCGCGGACGGGCTCGCACCCTTGCTCCTCGAGGGCGCCCCCGGGCGCACCAACCTCGTCTGCAGGTGGACGGGGACGGGCGAGGAGCGCCCGCTCCTCCTCACCGCCCACCTGGACGTGGTCGAGGCGAAAGAGGGCTGGAGCCATCCGCCGTTCGGCGGGGAGATCCACGACGGCTTCGTGTGGGGCCGGGGCGCGATCGACATGAAGCACCACGCCGCCATGTGCGTCGCGGTGATGCGGGCGCTGGCGCGGTCGGGCGCGCGCCTGCGCCGCGACGTGATCCTCGCCCTCGTCGCGGACGAGGAGGCGGGCTGCGATCTGGGATCCACCTGGCTGGTGGAGAACCACCCGGATCTGGTGCGAGCGGAGTACGCTATCGGTGAGATCGGCGGCTTCACCCTCCACCTCGAGGGGAGGCGCTTCTATCCCATCCAGGTGGCGCAGAAGGGCGTGCTCTGGATCCGGGCGCGGACGAGGGGGGATCCGGGCCACGGCTCGATGCCGCGGGAGGAGAGCGCGGTGGGCGCGCTGGCCACCGCGGTCGAGCGGCTCGTCCGGCACCCCCTCCCGATCCACCCCACCGCCACCTCCCGCGTCTTCCTGCGCACCGTGGCGGGGGAGCTCGGCGGCGTGAAGGGGTTCGCGCTGCGCGCCCTGGCCTCGCCGAGGCTCGCGCCGGCGGTCCTGCGGGCGATGCCCGACCGGACGCTGGCGCGCAGCCTGCGGGCGGTGCTCTCCAACACCGCGAACCCGACGGTGCTCCGGGCGGGGGAGAAGATCAACGTGATCCCCTCCGAGGCGGAGGCGCTCATCGACGGCCGCTCCCTCCCCGGCCGCGCGGGGGCGCGGATCCTGGAGGAGATGCGGGCGGTGCTGGGGCCCGAGGTGGAGCTCGAGGTGCTGCGGGAGGCGAGGGCCCTCGAGTGCCCCTTCGACACGCCGATGTACGAGACCCTCGCCGCGGCGGTGCGACGGGCGGATCCGACGGGGATCCCGGTGCCCTACATGATCCCCGGCTTCACCGACGCCCTCCCCTTCTCGCGCCTCGGGGCCACGTGGTACGGCTTCGCTCCCGTCGGGCTGCCGCCCGGCGTGCCCTTCGCGGACCTCTTCCACGGCAGGGACGAGAGAATCCCGGTGGAGGGCTTCCGTTTCGGACTACGCTTGCTCTTCGACGCGGTGCGATCCTTCTGCGCCCCGCCCTGAACGGGAGGTTTCGATTCCATGGCGTCCCTCTTCACCCGCATCATCGCCGGGGAGCTTCCCGGCCGCTTCATCTGGAAGGACGAGCGGTGCGTGGCCTTCCTCACCATCGCGCCGCTGGCGCCGGGGCACACCCTGGTGGTGCCGCGCGAGGAGATCGATCACTGGATCGATCTGCCCGAGGACCTCGCCGCCCACCTCATGAAGGTGTCGCAGAAGATCGCCAAGGGGATCCAGAAGGCGTTCGATCCGGTGAAGGTGGGGCTGATGATCGCGGGCCTCGAGGTGCCGCACGTGCACCTGCACCTGTCGCCCATCCGCACCCTGCAGGACATGAACTTCGCCAACCAGGATCCCAACCCGGATCCCAGGGATCTGGACGACGCCGCCGAGA
>Ga0180220_1002204_pt1 | contig 13000 bp, 10 predicted proteins | sample eDN5th37CBELigBY_FD_151335 | JGI IMG/M metagenome (GOLD analysis project Ga0180220, IMG submission 151335) | Enriched backyard soil microbial communities from Emeryville, California, USA - eDNA 5th pass 37_C BE-Lig BY (version 2) (version 2) | ecosystem: Environmental > Terrestrial > Soil >... | reverse complement strand
CCTGCGGCGCGGCTGCGATCTGGCCATCAGCCGGGAACATCCCGAGCTTGACCCGGATCGTCTCGGTCTTGCCGTAGCGCATCACCTCGAGGTCGACATTCGTGGACGGCGCGAATTCCGCAATCTTGCGCGCGAGATCGCGGCTGTTCTCGACCTTAGAGCCGTTGACCGAGAGGATCACGTCCCCAGCGCGGAGCGTGCTCGATGCGGCAGGGCCGCCCGGCGTGAGCTCGTTGACCAGGGCACCGCGCGGCTCCTTGAGCCCGAGGCTTGCGGCCTTGTCCTCGTCGACGCTCTCGATCTTGACGCCGAGCCAGCCGCGGCTGACCGACTTGTTGGTGCGAAGCTGCTCGACGACATCGCTTGCCGTCTTGGCGGGAACGGCGAAGGCAATGCCGACATTGCCGCCCGACGGACTGTAGATGGCCGTGTTCACGCCGACGACCTCGCCGTCGAGGTTGAACGTCGGACCACCGGAGTTGCCCTTGTTCACGGCGGCATCGATCTGCAGGAAGTCGTAGGGACCCGAGCCGATGTCGCGGCTCAACGCGGAGACGATGCCCGCGGTCACCGTGCCGCCCAGACCGAACGGATTTCCGACTGCCAGAACCCAGTCGCCCACGCGCACGGGCTTCGACGAGAACTTGACCGTCGGAAGGGGTCCCTTCGGGTTCTCGATCTTGAGAAGCGCAATGTCGGTGCGGGGGTCAGTGCCGATCAGCTTTGCGTCGAGCTTTTCGCGATCATCGAAGCTGATCTGGATCTTGGCGGCGCCGGAAACGACGTGGTTGTTCGTCACAACATAGCCGTCGGGGGAGACGACGAAGCCCGATCCTTGCGCCTGCGCCCGGCGCGGGATGCCCGGCACGCCCCCGCCAAACTCACGAGGGAGGTTCTTGAAGAACTCCTTGAGCGGATGGTCATCCGGAAGCTCCGGCAGAGGATCGCGGCCACCCGGGCGTCCGCGGCTCGCGATGCGCGGGCCTCCGCCGGCGACGACATGGATGCTGACGACGGCAGGCTTCACCTTCTCGATGATGTCGGCAAAGGTATAAGGGGCCCGCCCGTACGGAGTCGCGATCGTGGGCGCCTCGGCCCGTTGCGCTTGGGCATCCTCAGGCAACCAGAGAGCCAAACCGCCCAGCGCCGTCGCCGAAAGCAGCGCGGCCGGCACCAAACGCCGCATGACGCCGACGCGAACGCAACCGCGGGACTTCGGACTCGGGACCTGCATGTGTCTCACCTCTCAATGTCACTTCGGGCGCTGATCGACGCTCTCGTTCGTGGTATAGAGATGGTTGCATTACAGAGGCCTTGCAGCGCCATTAATCTTTGGTAATCCGGTGACGCCGCTCGCGCGACTCGGGGGAGATGCTCAGGGATGGTCCGATGGGCGATTGCGTAGTACCGAAGCGATGGGGACTTGTCCTCGCGCTCACAGCGCTCGTCGCCGGAGCCCAGCCGGCCTCGAGTGTGCCTTTGTCCCGGAATTCCGGCGAAGCTGCGGGGTCGCGTTTCGAGCGCGTTGCCATATTCGGCACGGACGACCGCGCGGCGACCCCGTCCCGCTATGCCAGGGCGGCGGACAGCATCGGCCTCTTCTTCTCGAATCAGTCGCGGACCGTCTGCACCGCATTTTGCGTCGCACCCAACATCGTTGCGACGGCGGCGCACTGCCTTTCCCAGCCTGACGGCTCCCCCGCCCGTCTCTCCGACTTCATGTTCGCCCGCGGCTACGACCGCCTGCGCGACTATGCTCGGATCGAGGGTTATGCGTCCGGGTCCAGCCCGCAGAGCATCATCATGGGGGACTTCCAGCATCGCGTCCGCCCGCCGATCGATGCCGCGAACGACTGGGCGCTCATCAAGCTGAACCGACCCATCTGCCGTGACGGCGGCTTGCAGGTGACCCCGATGACGGCTGCGCAAGTGGCCGACGCGGCGCGTTCGAGCCGCATCTTCCAGCTCTCCTATCATCGCGACTGGACCCAGTGGCGGCTGGCATACTCGAAGCCCTGCACGGTCTCCCGCAACTTCAAGTCGGTGCCATGGACGTCCATCGCGCCGGACTTTCTCAATGCGGATAAGATGCTGCTGCATCAGTGCGATACGGGGGGAGCGTCGTCGGGTTCGCCGATTCTCGTCGATCGGGGCGGCGACGTTTCAGTGGTGGGGATCAACGTCGGCACGTATGTCCAATCGAAGATCCTGACCGAGGGCGGGCAGGTCACGCTTCGGGAAAGGGCCGAAACGGTCGCCAATACGGCTGTCAACGCGGGCGTGTTCGCGGACCGGATCGAGTTGTTGCGGAACGCAACCATCCTCTCCTCCGGGGAGCCGCTCAGGGACCTGCAGCGAAGACTCAGCGAGCAACGGCTCTACCAAGCCAATATCGACGGCAGCTACGGGCCTATCCTGAGGAGCGCCATCGAGGGCTACGAGCGACAGCGGCGCATGCCGATCACGGGTCTCGCGACGCACGAGCTGCTTCTGCGGCTCAATCGCGAGGCGCTCGGCCTGGGACAGGTTTCGCCGAGCAGCGCCGTGCCACCGAGGCGTTGATCGCGCACGCCGAGAAGTCAGCTCGACGAGCGGCCGTCCCGGTTGAGGATGTCGTCAAGCCGGCGCTTTTCTTCGTCGGAAAGCGGTGCTTCAATGGCGGTATCGGGTGCAGCAGTACGCCCCACGGTGCGAAATTGCCTCACTGCGAAGACAGTCGCCCCTGCAAGCAGCAACAGAGGCGCCAGCCACAAAAGCACCGTTCCGGCATTGAGCGGCGGTCGCAGTAGGACGAAGTCGCCATAGCGCTGGACGACGTAGTGCACGACCGCCTCGTCACTGTCGCCGGCTTTCAGGCGCTCGCGAACGAGCAGGCGCAGGTCGCGGGCGAGCGGCGCATTGGAATCGTCGATCGACTGGTTCTGGCAAACGAGGCAGCGCAGCCCCGCCGAGATGTGGCGCGCCCTCGCCTCGAGGCGCGGGTCGGAGAGAACCTCGTCAGGCTGCACGGCCAGCGACGGCGTGCCGTCCGCAATGGCGGCGAGCGCAAGCAATAGCACGGCAACCAGCCGTCTTCGCGGCGCGCGGCAGACGCGCCTGGCGAAGGTGAGCGGAAAGCGCCGGGTTGCGTGCATCCTGAGCCTCACTCCGCCGGAACGATGACGGTCTTCCGGGACTTCCTCGGTGCGCCAACCCTGAGGCGGCGGTCCGAAAGCGAGAGAGCGCCGCCGATGAACATCAGCACGGCACCAATCCATATGAGCCTGACCAGCGGATTGAAATAGAGACGGACGGCAAAGGCGCCCTCCTTCTGCGCGTCGCCCAGCACGACGTAGAGATCGCCTCCGAGCGCAACGTGGATGCCGGCTTCGGTCGTCGGCTGGCGCGGTGCATCATAGAGGCGCTTGGCAGGAAAAAGCTCGGTGACCGGGCTGCCGTCGCGGGTGACGGTGAAGCGGCCGCGATCCTCGCTGTAGTTCGGCCCCCGTCCCGAGTCGATACCGTGGAACGCGAGGGTGTAGCCGGCGATCGACGTCTTCTCGCCGGGCTTCATGGCGACGATGCGCTCGCTCTGCCAGGCGGTGGTCGCAACAATTCCGATGACCATCAGCCCGACGCCGGCGTGGGCCGCCGCGGTGCCCCAGGCCGACCGGGGCAGATTGGCGAGGCGCCTCAACACCTCGCCCGCGTCGGCCCGCCCGAGGCGGGCGCGGAACAGGACCTCCCAGACCGCACCGGCGAGCACCCAGACACCGAGGGCGAGCCCGAGCGGCGCCGCCCAAGGCCCGGGCACCATGAACGCGAAGGCGAGCACGACCGCTACGAGGGCAACCCCGGCCGCGACCAGGAGACGTTCGGCCGCGGCGCGAAGATCGCCGCGCTTCCAGCCGAGGAACGACCCGAACGGCAGAGCGAGCAGGAGGGGCACCATCAGCGGGCCGAAGGTCAAGTTGAAGTAGGGGGCGCCAACCGAGATCTTGTCGCCCGTCACGGCTTCGAGCGCCAGCGGGTAGAGCGTGCCGATCAGCACCGTCCCGGTCGCCGTGGCCAGCAGCACGTTGTTGAGGACGAGCGCGCCCTCGCGCGAGATCGGCGAGAAGAGGCCGCCCTGCTTCAGCTCGGCGGCGCGAGCCGCGAAGAGCGCCAGGCCGCCGCCCGTGAAGATGGTCATGATGGCCAGGATGAAGACGCCCCGCTTCGGGTCGACGGCGAAGGCGTGGACCGACGAGAGCACGCCGGAGCGCACCAGGAAGGTGCCCATCAGGGAGAGGGAGAAGGTGAGAATCGCGAGCAGGATGGTCCAGACCTTCAGGGCCTCGCGCTTCTCCATCACCAGGGCCGAGTGGAGCAGCGCGGTCCCGGCGAGCCAGGGCATGAAGCTCGCATTCTCGACGGGATCCCAGAACCACCAGCCGCCCCAACCAAGCTCGTAGTAGGCCCACCACGAGCCCATGGCGATGCCGAGGGTCAGGCACATCCACGCGGCGAGCGTCCAGGGCCTGACCCAACGCGCCCAAGCGGCATCGGTGCGCCCCTCGATGAGCGCCGCAATGGCAAACGAGAAGGCCATCGAGAAGCCGACATAGCCGGCGTAGAGGAATGGCGGGTGGAACGCGAGCGCCGGGTCCTGGAGGATGGGATTGAGGCCGCGGCCTTCCATGGGGGCGGGGCTCAGGCGCTCGAAGGGATTCGACGTCAACAAGATGAAGACCAGGAACGCGAGCGAGATCGACGCTTGGGCGCAGAGAACGCGCGCCTTGAGCGTGGCCGGAAGATAGCCGCCGAACACGGCAACGGCCGCGCCGAACAGCGCCAGGATGAGGACCCAGAGAACCATCGAGCCTTCGTGGTTCCCCCAGACGCCCGAGAGCCGATAGATGAACGGCTTCGCCGAATGGGAATTGGCCCAGACGTTCAAGACGGAGAAATCGCTCCTGACATAGGCGTCGGCCAGCATGACGAACGCGATCAGCACCAGCACGAATGTGCCGATCGCCGCCGAGCCGCCGACGGCCATCAGGCGCCCGTCGCCAACGCGCGCACCCCAGGCCGGCACGACCATCTGCACGAGCGAGACGAGCAACGCGAGGATCAGGGCGAAATGTCCGATCTCGACCGTCATGTCGTCTCTTCTCCAGGCCTCATTGACGCGCCGTCCCGGCTGGTGAGCCGGGATGCGTGGCACCCTCGCCGAGCTTCACGCCCTTTTCCTTGAGGGCCTTGGCGACCTCGGGCGGCATATAGGTCTCGTCGTGCTTGGCGAGCACGGTGTCAGCGCGGAAGCGGCCGCTCTCGTCGAGACGGCCTTCGGCGACGACACCCTGTCCCTCGCGGAAGAGGTCGGGGAGCACGCCGCGATAGACGACCGGCACGGCCTTGATGGTGTCCGTTACCTCGAACTCGACGTCGAGGCTCTGGCCACGCTTGACGCTGCCCGAGGCAACCAGGCCGCCGAGCCGGAAGCGCTGGCCAACCTGCACCGGGTTGTCGGCGAGATCGCTCGGCGTCTTGAAGTACGTGATCGTGCCGCTCAAGGCAAACAGGACGAGGCCGACCGCCACGCCGATCACGAGAAGCCCGGAGAGAATGAAGGCGAGGCGCCGTTGCTTGCGGGTCATTCCTGCTCCATCGGTGCCATCACGTGCCGAGCCCGAGGCTCTTCGCGAGATCAGCGAGTGCCGCCAGCGCCTGCGGTTCGTCGGCCAGCGACCGCCGGGCACGACCAAGGGCGGCCACGGCCTCGTCCTTGCGGCCGAGGACGGTCAGCGCGCGAATGAGCTTCTGCCATCCCGCGAGGTCGCGGCCGTCCTTCTCGAGGCGATCCGACAATCCGGAGACCATACCGTCGATCATCGCCTGCCGGTCGGCTGCGGACAGGCTCTCGGCGGCCTTGATGTCGGCGGCGCTTGGCCCGCGGCCGGGCTTGGCAGCACCGGCACCGGCGGTCGGCGCCGACGGCGTCGCCCGCGCTTCGCCCAACGCGGCGCGAACCGCCGCGATGCGGTCCTCGAGCACGGGCCGCCACTCGGCGTTCGCCGGAGCCTCGGCGATAAGCTTCTCGTAGTCGGCGGCTGCCTCGGCGAGGTTACCGTCCTGCTCTTTCGCGAACGCGAGCCAGAAGCGCGCCTGGACATGGCCCGGCTCGAGCTTCAGGAGCCGCGTCAAGGCGCCTTTGGCTTCGTCGCCGACGCGGCCGTTGTCGCGGAGCATGGCCGCCTCGGCGAGCCCCGCCAGACGTCGCGTGTTCTCGCCGAGGAGATGAATGGCGCGCCCGAAGGCAAACGCCGCATCCGAATAGCGGTTGAGCCGAAGATAGACGGGCGCGATCACGTCCCAGCCTTGGCCGTCGCCGGGATGCTCCCTGAGACGGGCCTCGACGGCGGAGACGAGCTTCGTCATCTCGGAACCGATCGGCGGGGAAACACGACGCGAGGCGATGGGCTGAGCTGGAATGCCGGGGGAGCCGGTCTGAAGGTAGGCGGCGAGCGCGATCAAGGGGAGAAGCAGCCCGGTGATGGCAGCGACGCCCAGGCGGCGACGGGCGGCGGGCGAGACGACGGCGCCATCGGCACGGGCAGAAGAAGGGGATAGCTCATTTGGCGGAGAAGCGTTCGCGAGGATGCGCCGGGCAATCTCGCGACGGGCTGCCTCGGCCTCGTCCGAACCGATGAGGCCGCGCTTGGCCTCGGCGTCGATCTCGGCGAGCTGGTCGCGGTAGACGGCGGTGGCTGCATCGCCGTCCATGCCGGCCGCATCCGGGCGCGCCAGAAGCGGTTGCAGCAACGTGACCACCACGCCTGCCGACATGACAGCGAAGACAACCCACAGCAGCATCTAGAGTCCCGGGCGCGAACGTCCTGTCGATTGAATAGGCACGCGTTAGCCGGGAAGCAAGGATTGCGGCTTGATGTCCCGCAAATGCCGCGGGGCCTCCACTGCGCGATTATGCGGCGGAGAGGCCCGCCCGAGCGTCAGCCGACATTCTGCCATGACCCGTCGGGGTTGCGGCATGCCGTCCCGCGCATGGCCTGCGGCCGGCCATCGATGTAGATGGTGTGGGTGTAGTCGCGGCAATCGACCTCACCTCGGCGATACGGCGCCATCGGCACCACGTCGCCATGCCGGCCGTTATCGGGATTCCTCCAGCGAACCGGCCGGCCTGATGGGCCCGACTCGAAGGCGTCATACTCGGCCTGCTGCGCGAGCCGGCGGTCCTGCTCGTCCATCGAGCGGCCGATCTCGCTGCCGACGATACCACCCACCACCGCGCCGACGATCGTCGCTGCCGCCCGGCCACCGCCCTTGCCGACCGTATTGCCGAGAAGTCCGCCCGCGATCGCGCCGACGGCCAGACCCGTGTCGGCCTTGCTCGGCCCTTCGGGCCCGCAACCTCCAATGGCAACTGCGCAAGCCAGTGCCGCCACCCCCACCACCCGGTGCATCGTGATCGTCCTTCCTGAAAGTCCCCCGAGCGAACACGACCAACGCACTGGATACCGGGTGGTGGCGCCCGCAATTTGGGCGACCTTCGTTATCGATTTTGTCGAAACTTCGGCTCCGGGCGACGTTTTCCCCGCATTTTCATTGGGTCTGACTCACGCGGCGGGGAGATCGAGCTGTGCGCTCAAGCCCCCCAAAGCGGCGGCTTCGAGCCGAAAATGCCCACGATAGGACTGAGCCAGGTCCGCCACGATGGAATGGCCGAGGCCCGATCCGGGCTTCGACTCGTCGAGTCGCCGGCCTCGCTTGATGCCCTGCGCCCGCTGCTCTGCCGTCAACCCCGGTCCGTCGTCATCGACCGAGATGCGTAGCCGCCTCGGATGGCGCTCCTCCTTCGCGATCTCGACGGCAACGGTGATGGCGACCCGGGACCTCGCCCACTTGCAGGCATTGTCGGCGAGATTGCCGAGCATCTCCTCGAGATCCTGCCGCTCGCCTTGGAAGCGCGCGTCGTCGGGGCAGTCGACCACGATCTTGAGATTGCGGTCGCGGTTGATGCGGCCGAGCGCCCTGCCGATGGCGTCGGCGACGGGACGCACCTCGGTGACGCGGCCGATGACGTCGACATGGGCGATCATCCGGGCCCGGTCGAGATAGTAGGCGACCTGATCGCGCATGATCTCGGCCTGCTCGGCAACCTTGCGGGCGCCCGGAGAGGCATCGTCCCGGATCTCGTTGGTGATGACGGCCAGCGGTGTCTTCAAGGCGTGGGCGAGATTGCCGACCTGCGTTCGCGCGCGCTCGATGATGTCCTGGTTGGATTGGATGAGCGCATTGAGCTCCGTCTGCAGCGGCTCGATCTCGGCCGGAACACGACCCTCGAGACGTTCGGCCTCGCCCGAGCGGATGGCGGAGAGGCGCCGCTCGACCCGGCGCAGGGGCTGAAGGCCGTAGCGGACCTGGAGGAAGGTGGAGAGGACGAGGCCCAGGCCGGCCAGCGCCAGCGAGAAGACGAGCGGCACGCGGAAATCGCGCACACGCGTCTCGGCGAACTCGAGGTTGCCTGCGACGATGAACGAATAGAAGTGCGGGTTCTCGTCGTCGCCGGAGTTGTAGATCGTCTCGGCGATGCGGAGAGGCTCGCCGGCGGGTCCCCGAGTATCGTACCAGATGATGTTGTAGCGATCTGGAGCGAGGCCGAGCTTCGACGGCAACGCGAGCGATTCGCTTGCCAGCGACGTCGAGATGAGGCGCTTGCCGGGGCTGTTGCCGAGGGGCGTGATCTGCCAGTACCAGCCGGAATGCGCGAGCTCGAACAGCGGCTCGCCGACGTTCCGCGGGATGCCGGGCTCGGGCTCGCCGCGGTCCGTGGAAAAGGCGATGTTCAGCGTCAGGAGCTGCGACAGGCGGGCATCGAAGCTCTGGTAGGTGTCGCGCGTGTGCACCCAGTCGATGGCCAGCCCCGCCAATGGGAGGACGAGCACCGCCCAGACGGCGGCGGTGCGAAAAAGCCGGAAGGCGAGAGAGTTAAGCTTCATCCTTCTCGGGTGACAAACGATAGCCGAGACCCCTCACGGTCTTGATCAGATGCGATGGGATCTTCTTGCGCAGGCGACCGACGAAAACCTCGATGGTGTTGCTGTCCCGGTCGAAATCCTGGTCGTAGAGGTGCTCGACCAGCTCGGTCCGCGAGACCACGCGCCCCGAATGATGGAGCAGGTAGGCCAGGAGCCGGTACTCGTGGGAGGTGAGCTTGACCGCCTGGCCTTCGACGGTGACCCGGGCCGTCTTGGTGTCGAGGCGGAGCGGGCCGCACTCGATCTCGGCCCGGGCATGGCCGGTGGCACGGCGCACCTGGGCGCGGATGCGCGCGAGCAGCTCCTCCATGTGGAACGGCTTGGCGACATAGTCGTCCGCCCCGGCGTCCATGCCCGCGACCTTGTCGCTCCAGCGGTCGCGGGCCGTGAGGATGATGACGTGCATGTTCCGGTCGGCCCGCCGCCATTGCTCCAGCACCGAGATGCCGTCCATCTTCGGTAGGCCGATGTCGAGCACGACAACGTCGTAAGACTCTGTTTCACCAAGGAAATATGCCTCTTCGCCATCCATGGCCTTGTCGACCGCATAGCCGGCGGCCGTCAGCGCGGCAACGAGCTGGCGGTTGAGATCGGGATCATCCTCGACAACGAGAACGCGCACCGGGGAGCCTCTTCGGTTGCTGATGGCGGCGATGGTTGTCGCTCCGCCCTGGTCGCGAAGACAATAGCGTCAAATCGTGGCGCTGTCGCGAGGAGCCCGGGAGACGGCCAGCCTGCTACGGTTCAGCGGTCGCGGGTGGCGCTGACGGTCAAGGTTCCGATGTGGCCGTCGAGGCGGCGCAGGACCAGCCGGTAGACGAACCCCTGATCGGCCTTGCAGAGCAAGATGCGGACGACATCCCCGCCGAGCTCGCCGCGTGCCATGTCCTGCACGTCGATTGCCGAGCGGAGCTTCTCGCGCGCGACGATGGGGGCGGCCTCGGACCATTCGCCGTAGCACTGCGATGCGGCATCCGCCGGTCTGGACCCGGCGAGCGGCAGCAGGCTCGCGAGCGCGGCCACGGCGAAGGATGTGGTTAAGCGACGGGGCATGACGACCAGCCTGGTGGCTCCTTGCGCCTTCGATACGTCGTTGCGACTGAACCCGCGATGAATAGGCCGCTAGTGTGGTGGATTTGAAGCTCGCTAGATCATCTCTGCAAGCTCGGAAGCGAGCTTCAAATCCGAAAACCACACTAGAAACATGAGTTTTGCCAGTGTCCTGATCGATTCCGAAGTCCGTTCGGAGCTTGCCGCAAGGAATGACGAACTTCGGAATCGGGACACTAGATTCGAAGCGACATGGGACGGCGCGCGAGCGGCAGTGCGGCGCGCGTGCGGCCGACGATGGTCATGATGGTGCCGGCAAGACCGCCCACCGCCTGCACGACGGTGACGACATCGGTGCCGAGCTGCTCGATGAGCGACGACGGAATGTCGAAGCCGAAAACGGCGAGGATGGCCGGGGCGACGGTCGAGAGAGCGGTGATGAACGTCCCCCAGATGGTGAGCGAGTTGCCCCACCATTTGGCCTCGCTCGACGGCGCAGGCAGCGGCGGATTTCCGGTATCGGGCATCGGTTTCGTTTCCTTTTCCATGGGGTTCACGATCTCGGGTAATGGTGTCTCGGTGGCGGCCGGGATTTGCGGCGCGGCCGCTGCCGTCAGCTCCAGCGCTTGCGCGAGGGCCTTGTCGACACGCGCCAGCCAGCCGCGGCCAAAGCGCCAGAAGTGATGCAGGCCGCGATAACGCTCGCGCCGGATGGCGGCGTAACGCTCGAGCGTTTGGGAGAGGCGTCGCGTGTGGGCGGCGGCGAGCGTGAGGGGGCCGATCTCGCCGTCGACCGCGACACCGAGCGCGGCCTGCAGCATTCGGGCCGCTCCGGCCACGCCCTGATTGACGGCGCAGTCGAAATGAAAATGAGCGAGTGGCATTGGGAGGTCCGGGCAGCGCGCGGGGCGCCAATACCGTTCCAGGTAGATGTGCCGGACGTCGGCATCGGGGATGCGCCGCAGGTCGGCCTTCAGCCGCGCGTGCGATGCGGAATTGAGAGCCTCCTTCCTGAACGCGGCATAGACGGCCAGCGTGATGCCCTTGTTGGTGGGACCTCCGGGATCGAACCGGTCGTCGGTGAAGCCGCCCTCGAACGCGAGAATGCGTGCGAGCGACCAATCGAAGCCGGCGGCCGCGGTCGTGATGGGCGACGTCGGATCGCTCTTGGCGGCTGGCACGCGAAAGCCCAGCAAACGGCTTCTCGCAAAGCCTTCGACGGTGACGGCCTCCGACTGGTTGCCGCCGAGCAGCACCACGCGCGCGCCGGTCATGCCCACGAGAAAACCGACGTGACCGAGTGCGGGATCGGCACCGCGCGACAGGACCGTGACCGCCCCCAGCGGCGGCTCGCTGACCTCCTCGCCCCAGGACAGGTAGGAGCGGGCTAGCAGCGAGCCGGTGCCCGCGATGCCGGCGCGCTCGAGACACGCGCCGACGAATGCGGCGCACCAGGGCGTCGTGTCGTCGGCGACCTTGGGATGGCCCACACGCCGGATGTAGTCGTCGATCCGTGCGTTGCTTGCGGGGCCGGCGATCTCCCGCTGGCCGAGCTCGGCCCATGCGTGATCGAGCCACGCCGGCTGGCGCAGGGTGGCGTCGGGCATGACAAACTCTCCGGTTATGGAACGATGCGGGGCGCTGTGGAGGTTGCGCGTCGGTTCCGGCTCTGTCTTTCCCAGGCATTCGACTGGACGGTTTTCTATTCCGAGCAATGAAGCGAGACGTTCACCCCCCGACCTCTCCCCGAAGTGGAGGTATCCCCTGAAAGGAAACCGACTCATTCAAAGTTGCGCCCATCCAATGTAGACACCCCTAGATCACCGCTTCTCGTGGGGCGCCGCGGCCGAGGACGGCGCTCATCTGATGGACCCGGACCGTCACGCTCGCCTGCGGCGCTCCGAAGTCGGCGGTCTGATCGGCCGCCGTGTAGAGCGCGCCCGGCGTGGCAGTGGCGATGGTGCGAACGACGATCGATCCCGAGAGAATATCGACCTCATAACTCTCGGCCGCCTCCGCGAGCGGCACCTCAACGGCCTCCCAACTGTCGCCGCCGAGGCGCGTGCGCCTGATCCAGGCGATCTCGAGATCGCCGCCGCTGCGGCGACCACGGATGTGCACGGGGCTGAGCGGACGCAGGCCCACGCCGCGGAAGACATGGGTCGTCGTCCGATAGGAGGCATCGCCCAGGCCGCGCTGCGCCGGGCCATAGCGCCAGAAGAACGGCAGGCCGATCTCGCCGAGGGTCAACGGCACTCTGGTCAGCGCTCCGTCCAGGACGATGAAGCGGGCACCGGGCGGGATCACGGCGCGCATGGCTCGCTCCGTGCCGACCTGGCCGCGCAGGAGTGTCGAGAGCTCGTAGGTCTGCGGCGCGACCAGCGTCGCTGTCTCGAATTGCAGCACCTCCCAGTCGCCGTCGACGCCTTCGATGGCCGCGGCGTTGGCTCCGGCGAGCAGGTTGAGAGGCGTGGTCGAGGCCAGCACGCCGGTGTCGAGCTTCACGCGAACACGACGCGCGCGATCAATCCGGGCCTCGCATCCCGGCGCGAGAGGGTCGAGCGTCAGGCCGATCGTCGCGCGGCGTGTTGCAATGGCGGCCAAGGTGAAGTTCGACTCCTCAACCGAGCGGTAGAAGGCCGCGCCGCCTGACGGCCATGGTGCGCGTGTGGCCGCCACATAACCGGACGACTCTGTTTCGCTGCCGGTGAGCAGGGGCAGATCGAGAAACATCGCGAGCACGGCGCCCGTCTTGTCGCCCTCGGACGGGACGACAGGGCGGACGACGCTGCCGCTACCCGTGTAGACCGTGGGATCGATCGCAACCGCGTCGATGTCGCGGGCGCCGTGCTCGCCAATCTCGGTGATGCGAAAGAGCCGGGACTGCCCGCCGCGCTCCAGGGCGACGAGGTCGCCGGGCTGCAGCGCGAGTG
>Ga0180220_1002203_pt1 | contig 13002 bp, 11 predicted proteins | sample eDN5th37CBELigBY_FD_151335 | JGI IMG/M metagenome (GOLD analysis project Ga0180220, IMG submission 151335) | Enriched backyard soil microbial communities from Emeryville, California, USA - eDNA 5th pass 37_C BE-Lig BY (version 2) (version 2) | ecosystem: Environmental > Terrestrial > Soil >... | reverse complement strand
CTCGCCGGGCTCCGCATCGACAACCAGCGGGCCGCGCTCGAGACGGCAGAGATCCAGTCGCAGATCACCGACCTGCAGGTCCGCGCCCAGATCGAAAACGTGGCGTACCAGGTCCGGCAGGCGTACTGGGCGCTCCGCGCCGCGATCGAACAGGTGGAGATCCAGCGGCTGAACCTGGAACAGGCCCAGCGCACCCTCGAGCAGGACCGCGAGCTGGTGCGGCTCGGGCGGCGTACCGAGCTGCAGCTCCTCCAGTCCGAGGCGCAGGTAGCCAGCGCCGAGCAGAGCCGCCTGAACGCCGAGATCCAGTGGCGGAACCAGGAGCTCGCGTTCAAGCGCCTCCTCGTCAACGGTCCGAATGATCCGCTCTTCAACCAGGTCATCAACCCGGTCGATCTCCCCGTCATCGTGGACCAGGAGGTCGACATCGATGCCGCGATCCAGACCGCGCTCCGCGAGCGCGCAGACATCCGGCAGCAGCGGTATCAGCGGGAGATCACGCTCCTCAACCTGGACGTCTCGCGCTCCAACGCACTCCCCGACCTGTCGTTGACGGCGTCGTACTCGGTGCAGGGCGTCGGCGGCAACCTGTTCGAGCGTTCGGGGCTCGGCGGCGATCCCGTGCTCGTGCAGCCCGGCGGCTACATGGATGGGCTCAGGGCGCTGAGCGATTTCGACGCACCGACCTGGAACATTTCGCTCAACGGCTCCTATCCGCTCGGCACCAACACTTCAAAGCTCAACCACGAGCGTGCCGAGATCCAGGCGCGGCAGGCCGAGCTCCAGCTCGCGGCGCAGGAGCTCAACATCATCACGCAGGTGACGAGCGCGGGTCTCGCCGTGCGCAATACGTACCTCCAGCTCGAGGCCGCCCGCCGCAACCGCGCGGCGTCGGAGCGTAACGCGGAGGCGGCGATGCTCCGGTACCGGCTCGGTGCCGCGACGAACTTCGAGGCGGTCGCGGCGCAGAACCAGCTCACGCAGGCACGGCTCTCCGAACTCCAGGCGACGATCAACCACGTCAACGCGATCGCCGAGTTCGAGCGCGTGCAGTACATCGGCAACTGACTCGACCCGGCGCGCGCTGGGGCAATCCCAGCCGCGACGTGCCGCGATCGGCACCATCGCAGCCCGCTCTGGCCATCGCCACGGCGGGCTGCTACCATTTCCGGTTCGGTGCGAAAAAGCCCGAATGCCCTTCCCGGAGGTCGCCGTGCGCACGACGCTGGCCATTTTCGTGGCGCTGGTCGCCGCCGTCCCGAATCTCGCGGCGGCGCAGTCGGATTCCCCCACCCTCGACATCTATTTCATCGACACGGAAGGTGGGCAGGCGACGCTCTATGTGTCGCCGTCGGGCGAGACCATGCTGGTCGACACGGGCAATCCGGGCGAGCGGGACCACACGCGTCTCATGGAGGTGCTCCGTGAGGCGGGTGTGGATCGCATCGACCACCTCTTCCTGACGCACTACCACGTCGACCACTACGGCGGTCTGGAGGCGCTGGCCGCTGCGGTCCCGATTCTCAACTACTACGATCATGGCCGGTCGTCGGAATCCGATCGCCCCGCCGTCGCGGCGTTCGAGCAGCGGTACGCGGAGCTGACGAGTCGCGCCACACGCACCAGTGTGCGTCCCGGCGACCGGGTCCCCCTTGCCGGCGTCGACGTGCTCGTCGTCGCCAGCCACAGGGAGCTCCTCCGCGAACCGATCGCGGGCGCGCCCGGCGTCGGCGACCCCAATCCGGCGTGCGAGAGCTTCCAGCCGATCGACCAATCCGCGTTCCCCGATATCGACAACGACCACTCGGCCGGTTTCGTGATGACATACGGCGAGTTCCGCACGATCAACCTCGGCGACCTCATGTGGAACTACGAATACGCGCTGATGTGTCCGAACCTGCTGGGGCGTGTCGACGTCTACCTCACTTCACACCATGGCCAGGGCATCTCGGGGTCGGCGGCCCTGGTGCATGGCCTGCGTCCGCGCGTGGCCATCATGAACAACGGCACGCGCAAGGGTGGCGCCCTGAGCACCTTCGAAATCCTGCACGCGTCGCCGGATCTAGAGGATCTCTGGCAGCTTCACTGGTCCTATCACGCCATGGTGGACCACAACGCACCCGGCGTGTTCATCGCAAACCTGGACGATCCGGCCGTGATCGCGGGTGTGATCAGCCCAGCTGCGGAGGGGGGTGGTCAGGGGCGAGGCGGAACGCCGGCGGCCCACTCGCCGGCGCACTGGATCAAAGTGTCGGCCCAGGCGGACGGCACATTCACCGTGACGAACAGCCGGAACGGATTCTCGAAAACGTACCGGCCCGCGAACTAGCCGCTCACGAGCCGGTACGAGGCCGGAGGGTGGCCGCGGTGCCGGGCTATGTTTCAGTTCGGGGGATCAGCGCCCGACCATGGCCTCGACATCGTCCGGCCGGATCGGGAGCTCGGCCGTGAGGATTTCGGCGCCGGATTCCGTCACCAGCACATCGTCTTCCAGCCGGATACCCATCCCGCGCATCGCTCCGGGCACGCCTTCCTGATCCGCCGGGATGTAGAGCCCCGGCTCGATGGTGAGGACCATGCCAGGCCGGAGCAGGCGAGGACCGTCCACGAGGGCGTAGTCGCCCACATCGTGCACGTCGAGTCCCAGCCAGTGTGACGTGCGGTGCGGGTAGAACGGTCTGTACCGTTCCTCCTGCTCCAGGATCGTGTCCCCGTCGCCGTCGAGGAGTCCGGCCGCGATCATTCCGGTCACGAGAGCGGCGACGGCGGCCCTGTGCACCTCGTCGAACGCGATGCCGGGCCTGACCGCCGAGATCGCCGCGTCGTGCGCCGCGAGCACCACCTCGTACAGCTCCCGCTGCACCCCGGTGAAGGTTCCGGACACTGGATACGTGCGTGAAATGTCGCCGTTGTATCCGTCCACCTGCGCGCCGGCGTCAATGAGCACCAGCTCACCCGCCTGCATCGTTCTCGAGTTGTCGATATAGTGGAGGACCGTGGCGTTGTTCGCCGAGGCGACGATCGTGGCGAACGCCGGGCCGTATGCACCGCGGCTTCGGAACGCCCCCTCGATGGCGGCTTCAACAACCCATTCACCTGCACCCGGCCGGATCGCCGCCGCGCCCGCCCGGAAGCCCTCTGCGGAGACCGACGCCGCGGCGCGCAGCATGGCGATCTCAGCGTCGTCCTTCACGAGCCGGATCTCGTCCATGATCACGCCGGCGTCTACCAGTCGCACGGGACCCATGCCCGTGCGCTGCCGCCGCTGACGCCCCCGCATGAGCAACCGCATCACCGCGCGTTCGACTTCCGGTCGGCCGCAGTCGAGCCGGAAGTAGATCGTGTCCACGTCCTTCACCAGATCGAACAGCTTCTCTTCCAATGCCTGAATCGGGTGTGCCGCGGTGGCGCCGGCCAGCTCGCCCGCCGCTTCCGGTCCGAGGCGGGGCCCGGTCCACCGTTCCCGTTCCGGATCCCGCTGGCGGGCGAAAAGGGTGAACGGCGATTCGACATTGGCGGGGCAGAAGACCGCGACCGCCTCCGGCTCGTGGAGGCCCGTGAGATACAGCAGGTCCGGCGCAGGCCGATAGCGCACGTCGAGGTCGCGTCCGATCACGACCTCGGGAGCTGCGGGCACGATCAGCGCCGCATCGCCGCCCAGACGATCCATAATGGCAGTGCGGCGGGCGACGTAGTCCGGTGATGGCAACGCCCGTTCAGTCATCCTGCGCCGGTTCCTCGATTTCGATGGTCCATTTCAGCTCTACGCGCATCAACGTCGAAGTCAGGTCCTGCTCGGGTCCGCCCACAGACACGCGCTGATCCAGTACCAGTTTCGCGTTCACCACGCCACCCGGCGCGGACGGAATCCACACGGCCGGCACGAACAGCTCCGCCGGCGGCCGCCCCACGCTCGACACAACGAACAACGGGCCGCCGTCCGTCAGCTCGAGCTGCCAGCGCTCGAAACTCGGGAAGGGCGACGGTTCCCTGGGCAAGGGCGACAGGGGCAGGATCAGGTTTTCGCCGCGAACCAGCCGAATGCGATCGGGGCCGCTCCGTCCCGGGAGCGCGACGGTGACGTGGAGCGGCTGCGCCGCCCCTGGTCCGGCAACCGGGAGCACCATGGGGATGACGACGCCACCACTCCCCGGAGTCGGCACCGGCGTCTGCGCCGAGTAGAGATACCAGCCACGGTCGTCCATCTCATCCGGCACAAGCGCCTCGTCCAGGATGCGGAGCGTGTCGGTCACGACGGGGCGGGGCCAGCCCTCGGCGTCGGTGCCGGGAAAAAACATGGCCGTCACCGCCAGCACGCTGGTCGTGGCGCCACCGGGTGTCGCACACGCTTCCTCAACTCCGCCGGAATCCGGGCACGAATCGGGGTCGCCGCCATCCACGAGGACGGCGGAGACCAGTACCTGGGCGGCCAGATCCGGCACGCCCGGCTCCTCCGGACCGACGAACTCGACGCACCCGGCGAGACAGAGCGCGATGCTCGCGCCAGCGATTCGTCTCACCGCTGTTCCAGGTATTCGGCCTCCATCTCCCACGGCCGGTCGTGGTAGTCGTCGAAGGCGAAGGCCAGCAGGCCGTGCAGGTTGGTGGCCAGGTTGATGTCGATGTAACCCTCGACCATTGCCCCGCCGGGCAAGCGCTGGAGCAGCCATTCTTCGAGCGGCCCGGTCAGCGCATGGAATAGGAAATCATCCTGGATCGTGTGGACCCGTTCATGGGCGAAGGTCGAGCGCAGGTGTTCCTCGCCCCATTCCGAAATGTCGCTCAGGAGGATCGTACCGGCAGCGGAGAGGCCGCTCGCCTTGCCGTGGCCCCAGCGGCTTTCGATCAACTGATCCGGCACCCTGAATACCGGCATTCCGGAAGAGATGCTCGCACCCAGGTCGAAGTCGAGGCGAGGCTCGGCCACTGCCCAGCCGAGCCAGATCAGGTTGGCGAGATCCACGCGCGCGTGAACGGGCCTGGCGGCGCCCGGCTCGACGTATACGTGCACGGGACCGACGGGGAGGAACAGGCGCTCCAGGCTCGGGCGTGCTTCCGCGGCGTTCCGGACGATCGAGCTGCCAACGGCGCTCATCTGCCGACCAACGAGTCCCGCGCCGTCGAACCGTTCCACGGCGATCCGCTTACCGGCGTACGCGATGGCACCGCCCAGCGCACCGCGCGTGAAACCGTCCTGGAACGAACCGCCACGCAGCTTCTGGCTGATCCCGGCGGTGAGCGCGCCGATCAGCGCGTTTCCGCTGAGCACCGTGAACTGACCTACCCAGTGCGGATAATCGTCCTGGCGCCCTTCGAGCGGTTGCGAGGCCAATCCGGCGCCGGGGCGCACCGCGGGCTCCCCTACGGTCATGAAGCCGGCGCACAGCACGGCCAGCATCGTGAGCGCGCGGCGGGGGACGCGGCGCGCCCGCGTCGCGCAGGACGCATCGAGCTCCATCGCAAAACGACCAGAAGTAGAACGACTCGGGGTCCGTCGGGACGGGGTCAGCACCTGATTACACCGGGTGCTGTCTGGCGTGCCGTCGTGGTGGGGGATCGGGGCTGACGCCTGGCCGGAGCTGGCCGTGGCGCGGCGGGGCGCGCCGGACCGGAACGGGCCGGCGCGCTGCTCCGGGGGCGCCTATACCGCGTCCGGGTTTACGCGACTCTCGGCGATCTGCGTCAGCCGTTTGTCGGTCTCGCCCTCTTCGTCCAGCGTCTGCTGGAGCAGGTTCGCGTGCTCCGTGAAGCCGAGCTGGTCGGCGTAGGTGCGGACCGTGCCATAGGCGGCGATCTCGTAGTGTTCGACCCGCTGCGCAGCGCCGATCAGCGCCGCATCCAGCACGTCGGGCGACACATCCTCGCGGATCAGGTTCTCGCCTTCTTCGATGATCCCTTCGATTCCCCGGCACTTCCGCCCACTCGGCTTCTGACCGAGGTCGTCGAAGATCGATTCCAGGCGACGTACCTGCTCCTCGGTCATGCGCCGGTGCTGCTCGAATGCCTGCCTGAGCTCCTCGTGCTCCGTCCTCTCCGCCATCTTCGGAAGCGCCTGGAGAATTTGCTTCTCCGCGTTGTACAGATCCTCGAGCTCATGGACGTAGAGGTCCTGAAGCGACTCCATCCGCATTGGGCTCCTCCTTCCGGGCATCGGTGCCGGGATGGCCGACCGCGGCGAGGGCTCGCCACGGCGGGACCGCCGGTCGGTTGCGGGGCGTTGACGCCGCCCGGAGGGATGCAATTCAGGTGCCCGCTCGTGCCGTCGGCGGGGCCGCTCGCTCCACGACATTGGGCGAGGCGAGGGCTAAGGCTAGGTGCTAGGGCCAGGGCCAGGGCTAGGGCGCTCGCGGCAGGGCAGGTGTCGGCGACAAACACCATCCGGTCCATTGGGGCGGGCGGCATCGACCGAAGCCACCGGGCGCGGGAACGGGGAGACGCAGTCAACCAGCCCTGGCCCCAGCCTCAGCCCTAGCCCTATGCCGTCCGGCCTTGTTACCTTCCCGCCATCTCTGAAACGCCCATCGGGAGCCGTGTCATGTACATATTCCGCGAGCCCAAGGTAACGATCCTCGCCCGGCAGGAGTTCGTCCCGCCAGCGCACATCCAGTGGGACAGCGATACGGACGTAGCCGGGCAGAAAATCGCGGAGTTTGCGGGGCGGTTGTGCTATCTCAGTTTCGGTCCCGACGCCGGTCTCGAGGGTGGGCACAAGCTGATCGCCGGCCGCACGACGAACGAAGCCTACCTGGCCAACATCCTGAAAGTGCGGCACGGCAGCGTGATCGAGCACGCCGTCTGGACCGTCCTGCTGGAAGGCATCAGCCGCGCCCTTACGCACGAGCTGGTGCGGCACCGCCACTTCTCGTATTCGCAGCTCAGCCAGCGGTACGTGGACGAATCCGAGGTCGCGTTCGTGCTCCCGCCGGAGATCGAGGAGGGTTCGGAGGCGTTCGAGATCTGGCGCCGGAGCTGCGAGCGTGCGCTTGCCGACTACCGCGAGCTGCTCGCCCGCGTCGAGGAGAAGGTTGCGGACGAGCCGTCCGCCACGCAACGGAAGAAGCGCGCCCGCCAGGCTGCCCGGGCGGTCCTCCCCAACTCCACGGAGACCAAGATCGTGGTTACCGGCAACGCCCGGGCGTGGCGGCACTTCGTCGAATTGCGCGGCAGCGCTTCCGCGGACGCGGAAATCCGTCGCCTCGCCGTCACCATGACGCGCCTCCTCGTGGCAGAAGCGCCGAACATCTTTGGCGACTATCGGATCGTGCGGACCGAAGGCGGGATCGAGGTCGTCGAAACGGACTACCCGAGCGTCTGAGGGCGACGACCGGCGGTCCGCCGGTGTTTCACCGGCGGTCAGAGCTCTTCGGGTTCATCCCACGTCTCGCTCCAGAACTGCTCTTCCTCCGCCCGGATCTCCTTCAGATCGAGCGGCTCCTCGAGCTCGATCCGTCCGGACGTCTCGATCTGGCGAATCAACTCGTCCGAAAGGAAGTCGCCGCCTTCGAGCCGTTTCGCGGCCTCGAGCCGGCGGCGATAGAGGAGGCCGCCGGCCAGCGCCAGCACTGCAAACAGAATACCGAGTCCGGGTACGAGCATCAGCCGCGCGGGGTGGGCAGGTCGACAGGGCGTCCTCTCCGTCCCCGGAAGGTATCACGCAGTCGCCCCGGCTCCAACCCCTGGTACCGCGCCCGTGGCCCGGTCATGCCGCGATCCGGCGCTGCTCCTCGGCGCGCTGACACTCCACGCAGAACTGGGCCCACGGCACGATGACGAGGCGCTCGTAGGCGATCTCCCGATCGCAGTTCTCACAGACCCCGAACCGTTCCGGGCTCCGGTACAGCCTGCGCAGCGCGTCGTCGATCGCGTAAAGGATCCGTCCCTCGTTGCTGGCCAGGAGGTAATCCTTCTCCTGCTCCATCGTGTCGGTGCCGTCGTCGGCCGGATGGAACGGGTACAGCGACAGGTTGCCGGCCTGGATCTGTGGCGAATCCTTGTAGCGCTCGTCGAAGGCGGCGATGGCCTTCAGTGCGCGCTCCCGCTCCCTGAGGAGGCGCTGTTCCAGGCGTTGCCTCTGCTGTTTCGTCATCGCACCGTCCCCCGTCGTTCTGTCGTTTCCATTGAGGAAAAGAGAGGCAACGATCGTTCCGATGCGGAACGAAAAGGGGCTGAGGCCAGGGCTAGTGTAATCGCGGTGAAGCAAACTCCGCCGCGTGCAGGCCACCGCCGCGATCCCTGTGCGCGCCGGACCCCTCCCGGGGTACTGCCCTTGGCCCGTAGCGCAATGGCGCACGGGCAACCGGCCTACTCGCGCGATTCTTCGATGCCAGCCGCCGCCCGTTCGCCGTCACCACGCCAATAGTCCCTTGCCTTAGCCCTGGCCCCAGCCCTATGCCGTTCTCACGCCGTTCTCAGCCGATACTGTCCACCGGCACCCCGAGAAGCTCCACCTCCGGTGGCGGGGGCCGGACCGGGGTCGGTTCCGGTTCGGTCTGCGGCTGTGCTGGCGGCGGCTCGGGCTCCCGCGCGGCCGGTGGTGCGGCTTGCGACGGTGCAGGTCGATCGGGCTCGGTAGCGGGTTCGGGTTCCCGCTCGGGGAGCGGCTCGCCCTCGCGTCCGAGGAGCGGCGGCGGTGCGCGCCTGGGCTGCTGCGGCCGACCGTTGCCGGTGTCCGTCCGTGGCGCGTCGCCCGTCGTGGCAGGCTGTTGGGATGGCGACATCCCCGGCGCCGACGGAGCCCGCCGCACCGACGGTGAGCTCCGGATGACGCCCGGCGCGTCCATTGCTCCTGCCAGCGGGTGCGCCGGCCCCCACTCGGTCACGTGCTCCACGCTGTCGCGTGGCGACCGGGGGCCCCGCCGCTCAATGCGCGGCCTCAGCCAGGATGTTCGCGGAGCCGTGTCCTCGGGTTCGAAACGCTGCTCGTAGCGACCATTCCAGGCGAAGCGGTCGAGTTTCGCGAGGCTGTCGTCGGGCAGCTCCGCGAGCCATGTCGCATCGTACGGCTCGGGCGGGAGCGGCGGCAGCAGGAACGCCGGTATCCGCAACCTGGCCGCGCGACGTCCCTCGAACTGGCCGTCACCGTCGGAATCCCACATCTCCTGCTCGACGACGCCGTCGTCATCCAGATCGAACATGTACTTGCGGGGCACGCCCCCGTAGTCGACGACGAACATCCACCCGCCGCTCGCCGTCGCCCACGTCGTGATCAGCAGCTCGAGCGGTTCTTCCGGAGGACCACAGAAGCTGTAGCGGTGGCCGACGTAGGTCAGGTGCCCCAGCGGCGGCATGGGCACGCTCGGACGCCGGATCTGCGCTGGATAGACGGGTGGCGGCGCCGGCGCTTCGTATTCGAGCAGCGCCGGGTCGATCTCGACCGAGACCCGCCCGGCCTGTCGCTCGTCCTCGTCTTCGCCGAAGAACGAGTAGAAGATCTGGAGGCGGCTCAGCGCCTCGCTTCCGACCCCCGTCGCCGGCACGAAATCCGGGACCGAGTCGGAGAGGGCAATGCAGTGATAGGTCGGGACGATCGGCTCGATCCAGATCGTGTCGAAGGGGAGCGGAACAGCCTGCTCACTGGGCGCTACCGGTGGTAGCTGTACCATGAACTCGTAGCGGACCAGCGGGTTCCCCGGCGTGACCCGCCCCGCGAGAGCCTCGCCGTTGGTCCACGTCAGGCGATAGCGGATCGGCACGTTGAGCTCGAGTCGGTTCGGCCGAAACGCCTTCCCGCCGACGTTGCGAACTGCGAGAACGAGGGGCACGCGCGTGACCGCGCCGGGCGTGACGATCATGGAGTCCGCGGCGCTCGCGGGGACGTGGACATCGGCCTCGTACTCGCCACTCGCGTCGAGCGCCACCAGCTCGAGCACGGCCGGACTCGCCCGCCAGCGCATGAAGAGCGCCAGCCCGAGCACAGCCACGCCCGCAACCACCAGGACGACACGACGGCTGCGCCGCCGGTACCCGAAACCGTACCTCCGCCTCATCCCCGCCGATCTACTCCCCGGGTACACACGACGCCGCGCTCCCGCCGGCGCCCGCTATTCGCCTCCCCCCACTGCAATGTCCTGACCAGGAGCCCGCCACCCGACAGCGGTCGAGACCCGAGGTGCGGGGCTGACCGCGGCAACCGCTTCGGTACGTGTGGGACGTCGTAGGGCGAGAAGGGCTAATGCCAGAGCTGAGGCCAGGGCTAATGGGGCTCGGGGTTCCCCCTCGAATCAGGGCTATCGCGCTCTCATCGGGGTCCCCGCATGCGCGGGAACGACGGCTGGCGAGGGCCACTGTGGCGCCAGTGCAGGATCGGCGGCAGTTCCGGGATGACCGAGCGAGGCTCGTCGCCCTCGCCCGCCTCGAGCCCAATTAGCCCTGGCCTCAGCTCTGGCCATAGCTCTGGCCTTGGCCCTATGCCGTTCCCAGTATCCTGTCGGCAGCTCGCCGGCCACTGCGGACCGCGCCCTCGACCGTCGGGGAGATGAGGTAGTCGCCGGCCAGTACGACCCGCGGCGATGGCCAACTGGCATCGAATCGCTCGAGGTGACGGATATAGCCGGGCGTGAAGAGGGTAGCGCCCTCTGGGAAGCGGGCGACCCGTGCGCGTAACACCCGTCGGCCAAACCCGGGGAGCACGGCCTCCACGGCCGGGAGCAGCGTTTCGATCACCCGTTCGGCCGGCGCATTCACGAGCGCCGGCGCGCGGTGCGGGGCGGGGAAGACCACGACGGTGCTCCGCTCCGTTCCTTCCAGACCCGTGCCTTTCGCCGGCTGGAGGCAGATCGCGGCGATATCCGCACCTGCGCGCTCCGTCCGCGGCACCGAGATCCCGAAGTACGGGAGATCGATGCGTCCGTCGATGAGCAGCACCAGTGAGCACGTCGGGCGCTGCCGTATGCCGTCGAACCAGCCCGCAGCGCCAGCGTCCAGCGATACGATCTCCCGGACGGCGCCAGGTGGCACCGCGACCACGGCGGCGTCGTGCTCACGGATGTCGCCGGCACGATCTATCAGCACGCGGTCGCCCTCGTCCGACACAGCCGAGACCAGCCGGCCCCATTCGAACCGCGCACCAGCGCGCTCCAGCGCCGCCGCCACGGCGCGGGCCAGCTCGACCACGCCGCCACGCACGCCGAAGAGCTGGACCGACAGCCCTGCGCGCGCCAGCGCATGGAAGAACGCCGCGCTCGTTTCCTCCGGCGTCGCGCCGTAATAGGCCGCGACCAGCGGGTAGACGAGAAGCTCGACGAAGTCGGAGCCGAGCTCCCGGGTGCCCCACGATGCTATCGACTCGTCGTCCAGGGCTTCAGCGCCGGCACGCGCCGGCTCTATCGGGTCCAGGCGATCTGCGTGTTTGGAAAGGAAGGTCAGGTAGCGGGCGGCGAGACGCAGTTTGAGCGTGGCCGGGAGCGCACCGGAAACCAGCATCCGGCTTGCAGAGCCATATTCGATGCCGTGCAATCGTCCGTCTCGCCACAGGGCATCGCGCGCCGACGCCCGCACAAGGAGCCCTCCGGCCCCGACGTCAGCGGCCAGGCGCAGCGTGTCCGAATAGTAGGACGCCATGAGCTGCACCGCGGTGTCCGCCCGGACGCCGTCCAGCTCCGTCGTGCGCAACCGCCCGCCGGGCTCTTCCCTCGCCTCATACAGTGTCACCCGCGCGCCGGCGGCAACCAACCGGTGGGCCGCGGAGAGTCCGGCCATCCCCGCTCCCACCACTGCCACCTCCAGCCCCTGCCCCTTGCCACCGGTTCCGATCCGCGTCATTCCGCGTTCCCGTCGATGTTCTCGGGTGAAAAATACAAGTGCCCGCAGGCGATTCGCCCGCGGGCACTTGTCTCACTCCCGACGCGATCTGTCAAGCCGATGTGGGCTTCCAGCGACCAAATGGCAGCGTCGGCAGCGTTCGCACCCTGCCACCCCATACGAACGCTCGAATCACTGGCCGGCCCGTCGGCCTGGCGCCATCTCGAATCACGATTCCCGGTGGCCCCCAGTCGCTCGACCGCCGGGCGTTGTCGTCCGATGTCTTCATGGCACGCTCCTCACCTTCTTCGGTCCGCCACCTCGCACCACCTCCAGGCCGCTCTTGGCCGCGCACCTGTTCTACGTGGAATCATCGCGCAGTGGCGCTGCGCCACCCCAACGCACGTCCCGTTCCGGGGCCCGCTATCGAGCACAAGTGACAGGCGGATAAAAGTTTACGTCGATGACGGGAGGCGCCCCGGCCATCGACCGTCCTAAATAGAGGGCGGCGAGGTGTGTCGAAATGACACGGGAGGGTCGGGTCAGCGGGTGTTCTCTGAGGCCGCGTCAGCGACGACGACCGCCTCGAAACCCGCGGCGCGCAGAGCCGCAGCGGTTTCATTGGCGGCTTCGGCGGATTCGTGACGCCCCACGCGAACCCGGATCAGCGAGTTGGCGGGGACTGTCACGATGCGCGGATCGAAACCGGCGAGTCTGAGTCGGCCGGCGAGTACCTCTGCCGGCGCGCGCTCGGCGAAGGCGCCTGCCTGCACGGCGAACTCCGGTTGTGGCGGTTCGGTGGGGGTAGTATCGGTGTCAGGTGCCGTAGAAACCGGTTCGATCATCGGCACGATCGCTCCGGCGTCCGGTTCAGCGGCCGGTGAGTCCGGTGGCAGCGCCGCGCATGGCGGGTCGGCGTCGGCGGCGCGGAGCAGCGGTGCCACGATGATGTCGCCGCGGGCGGCCTGGAGCCCCGCATCGATTGCCGCGCAACGCGCCTGGAAATTGCCGGCGCGGTCGTGTGCACGGGCAAGCCACAGCAGCGCTTCACCCCGCAGGGGCGAGCCGGGATAATCGCGAACGAGTCGCTGGAGGTATCCCACGGCGCGGTTCGCGTCGCCGCTCGAGAGGGCGCTCTGCCCGAGTCTCAACAGGGCGAGGCTCGCGTCCGGCGAGACGGGATACCCGAGCACGAGCGCCAGGTAGTCGTCCTCGGCGGCAGCGGCGTCGTGAGAGAGAGACGCGCGGAGGAGGAGCGCGTGG
>Ga0180220_1002200_pt1 | contig 13011 bp, 16 predicted proteins | sample eDN5th37CBELigBY_FD_151335 | JGI IMG/M metagenome (GOLD analysis project Ga0180220, IMG submission 151335) | Enriched backyard soil microbial communities from Emeryville, California, USA - eDNA 5th pass 37_C BE-Lig BY (version 2) (version 2) | ecosystem: Environmental > Terrestrial > Soil >... | reverse complement strand
GGAACAACTGAACGGACAAAAATTTCTCATTCTGGGCAACCATGACCGGGGGCGGAGCAAAACTTGGTGGCTGGATGCCGGTTTTGACGAGGTCAGCGAATATCCTATCGTCTACGAATCCTTCTACATTTTGTCCCACGAACCTCTCTACATGAATAAACATATGCCTTACGTCAACATTCATGGACATATTCACAGCCAGAAATACGAAGGATTGCATTACTTCAATGCCTGCGTGGAGCACTTCGATTACAAGCCGGTTGCTTTCGAAGTTATCCGCAATTCCTTGGCCGCCAAAGAGGAACAATAAGGAAATAAGTCTATATTCATAAACGCGTCCTCCGGATATGGTCCAAAGGTTACAAATTTTTGGCTGGATAAGCTCTTGAAAACAACATAATATGAAGATAGAGATGCTGGCTTGCAATGAAGCTGTGCGACCAAAGAGAGGAGCTTCACGTTGACGAGCAAAAAATGGATCATTGCGGCAGCCGCAGTTATCGCCATATGTTCTGCGACTTCGATATTCACCTTAGCCAAGGATAATGCTATAAAACAAGGTTATTCCGCTGCGGAGCCGGTGGCGTCTCACGCCGTCCGACAAGCGAACGGAGAAGTTTCGCAGCTTTTGCGGGACGATGCCGGCCATGATACGATGAATAATCAAGACCAAGCCCCCCAATCGGAAATTGAAACGCCCGAGGAGACCATCGCCGAATCCGACGATCACATCATACATATTACAGGAATCCAAACAAACGAGGGAACTTACGACCATCTAAAACTTGAAACACCGGCGTTCAGCCGCAGCCTACCCGGTTATAACGTAACGAATCCGACCTATGCACCGCAAATCATTTGCGAAGACGTGAACGGGGACGGCAACAAGGAGTCCGTCGTTATTTTGACGACCGGATACGGCACCGGAGTTTACCGCTCCGACGTTGTTGTGTATAATTCAGAAGGCGACAGGATACCGGTAGAAGATGCCAACACGGCGTTTTTGAAGCAGTTTGACGGGAGTTTTAACGGCCAAGGGCTTACGCTGAACGTTCATGGGCAATCGTATCAAGTTCCATATGCGCTCATTTTAACGGATCGTACCCGGTTGAACGGGCGGCCGCAAATCGGAAGCATCATGCAGTATGCCGTTACGGGCAACGTGTTAACCGCTACGACTGCGGTGCAAATTTCGCCAGCGGAATTCGTGGGAGACCTGACAGTCACATATACGTTCAAAAATGGCCGGCTGCAGGCCGGGAGCGCCACCTTCGAACTGTATCCGGAATACAGCTCCTAAACGCAGGAAAGGAAGTATATGAAATCATCAAGAATTACATACGTATTTATGGCCATGCTGGCGGGCATGTTTTTGTTCGTGTTTTCGGGATGCTCCGTCGGTTTGCCGGACACCGGGACGCCGGTTTCCACGGCAGGACAGAAGCTGAAAGTGTATTTTCTGGACGTGGGGCAAGGAGCTTCGCAGCTGCTGGTGACGCCGTCGGGAAAAACGATGCTCATCGATGCGGGGAATAATGATAAAGAACAAGTGATGCTGGATTACATGAAGCAGTACCATATTTCCAAGTTGGACGTCGTGATCGGAACGCATCCGGATGCCGACCATATCGGCGGGCTCGACAAAGTGATCGACCAGATCCCCGTCGAAACGATCTACATGCCGAAAGTTCAATCCAATACCAAAACGTTCGAATCCGTATTAAAATCGATCAAAAATAAAGGGCTGAAGGTCAAAACGGCAAAAGCGGGCCTGTCTTGGGACCTCGACGATGAGGTGCACGTGGACATGCTGGCGCCGACCCGCAGCTATGACGATTCCAACAACATGAGCGCCGTCGTCAAGGTCACCTACGGACAGACGTCGTTCCTGTTGACCGGCGATGCCGAAAGCGCAAGCGAAAAAGACATGATTGCCTCGGGGGCGGATTTGCAGGCGGACGTGCTGCTTGTAGGCCACCATGGCTCGAATTCTTCGACAACCTTGAGTTTTTTGAAAAAAGTAAATCCGAAATATGCCGTGATCCAGGTAGGAAAAGGCAACACCTACGGCCATCCGAAAAGCGCGATTTTGAGCCGCCTGCAGAAGCAGGGCGTTGAGGTGTTCCGCAATGACCGACAAGGAACGGTTGAAGTCGATTCGGATGGCAGCTCGATTCAGATTTCCACGGAAAGGTAGTGGGACGTATGAAAAGCATGACCGGAATTATCGAAGGTTTTGAAGGCGAATTTTGCAAGATCGAGCGGGATGGACATGTGGAAGCCGTGCCTAGGAAGAAAGTGGACGTCACCGCGAAAAGTGGCGACGTGGTCGAATGGAACGGTGAACAATGGATTCCGAACCGGGCTTTAACCGCGCAACGCACCAAGGAAATCCGAACATTGATGGATGACGTATGGGACGATTAACACAGAAAAAAACCACCTGAGAAGGTGGTTTTTTTCTGTGAAATCAATTATTCAACGATCAGTTTGCCCTTCATATCGCTGTGACCCGCACCGCACATGACGGAGCAATCGAAGTCGAACGTGCCGGCTTTGTCTGCCGTAAATTCTACGGAGCCGTCCTTTTGCAGGTTCACGTTATAGTCTGGAATTTCCAAACCATGCGCACCGTCGGTGTTTTTCAACGTGAGTTTCACTTTTTCGCCTTTTTTCACTTTGATTTCGTTTGGCGAAAATTCAAAGCTTTTGGCGTTGACGGTAATTTCTTTCACGTCTCCGCTAGCGGAAGAAGAAGAATCGCTTGCGTTGCCGGAGCTGGAATCGTTATTGCCGCATGCGGCTAACACCGTGGCGGAAAGAGCTGCGACGGCGATCAGAGAAAAGATCTTTTTCATTTCTATGGCCTCCCCTTTTTGGTTAAAGATTGTTTAACCATTTACAAAAGACGAGTTTACGCTTCTCGTTTGCCGCTGTCAATGCCATTTTTTTGAAGAGTCCCCTGGCATCAAATCACTGCACTTTATGGGGAGGCACGAAACAATGCCTGCAGCGCGGCTCATAATCGTCGGAATCGCCGATCAGAATGATCGAGCCGAGCGGCGCCGGCTTGCCGTTGACGATGCGTTGGGTGAAAACAGCCTCAGGGCTGCCGCAAACGGCGCAAAATGCGGTGAGCTGCTGGATGTCATCCGCCATCGCGAGCAGGCCGCCGATATAACCGAATTCTTTTCCCCTGTAATCCATGTTCAGGCCGTCGACGATGACATGTTTTCCGCGGTAGGCGAGTTCCTCGACCAATCCCAATATCGGTTTATTGAAAAATTGCACTTCATCGAATGCGACGACATCCGCATCGGCCGTTTCTTTATAAATTCGGGCAAGAAGCTCGTCCGTCAGATGCCTTGGAATGGAAATGGCCGGGAGACGGTAGCCGATCCGGCTGACGATTTCATCCTTGGCGTAACGCTGATCTTCCGCCGGCTTATAGGCAACCAGCTTTTTCCGTCCATATTGCACGAGTTTTTGGCATCTGCGGATCAATTCACCCGATTTTTCGCTAAACATGGGGCCCGTGATTACGGTAATCCGTCCTTTATTCACCTTTATGCTCCTTTCCCGCTTAAAAACCAGGTATTTTCATCGCTGGATGAAAAATCACGAAAAATAGCGGCTTTTATAGAGTACCATAATCTGTTGGGGGTGGCTATAGACATTTGGGACGCTGGCGTTGGCCCGGCGGAAAGTGGTAAGGTTAAAGAGATGAGTACATATGCACACGGAGGAATGTAGCGATGAAAGAGAAATTGGTGGAATTCCGGGAGAGAATATCTGCGTTATCGCCGGAGCTTGAACGGATTCCGGAAGCCAAACAGTTGATAGAAGAAATGCTGCAGGAGATGAACGAGCTTCACCGGCAAAATCACGCGCTACGGAACAGGATATTAAAGAGCTCCAGCAAGGAATCGCGAATGTCGAGCAAACTGCGGGACGCCTTATATGAATGACTATGCGTAACCCCGGCTTCGCTTTGAAACATGGCTGCCGAGAATTCCCGAGAGGTAATTTGGCGGAACCGATACACACAATCCCCATTGCCGCTATATGCTGTTACAAGGTAGAACGAGAACTGTCGGCGGGGTGATGAGATGAGCCGTTCCAAGAAAAAAACGTCGCGCAAGGCCCAGGCATTGCCGAAAAAACGGCTCCTGCGAACCTCGGCGCGGCCGAAATTGAGCCCGCAGCAGATCGCTGTGATCGGAGGGCTCCTTTCGGGTTTTTTTGTGGTGGAATCCTTGATTTATAACCGCAACAATGAGCTGAAGGTCATTTTGACGAGCACGACGTTGACGGACTATCCGGTGCTTGGCAATAAAGAGAGGGAAGAGCGGGAAGACGAGGCACTGGAGCTCATCGCCAGCGAATCGGATAACGGATCGAATGAAACGGCTTATCCCGCCCGTAAAATATAGCAAACCCCGCCTTGAATCGCAGCTTGGCGGGGTTTTGTCATCGTCTTATTATGAGGTTGGCTGGGCGGGCGGCTTGGGTTTGCGTTTCTCCTTAAACCTTGGTCCGACGTAATTCCGCTTGCGGTCCCGGTACAAAATCCATCCGCCAAGAAACGTCATGCCGGCAAGGAACAAGAGAAGGCCAAGCAAAAAATGCCCCCATTCAAAGGAAGGATGGGCGACGCTTGCATCCCCATGGACCGAATAAAACGCAAATACGGCGTCTTTCATAAATAAAAAACCTGTCACCGCCATCAATCCGGGGATGACGAGGATTAGAATGGCAATAAAGCGGGAAATGACTAATTTCATACGGAATATCCCTTCCTGTCATTCGATTTTGCATAATCCTATCATACCGTTTTCAAGAACTTCTGTCCATTTCGCCGGGGGTTTGTTTGTAAAGGAGGAAAAAGAGAGTAAAATAGAAAAGATAAAACATCACGGTGTTCCCGGGTGAGGGAGACCGTTCACGACAAACGATCAGCATGGATAAAAATTTATGGATAAATGTGGGGGATGGACATGACAATAACATGCGATGTGGCGGTGCTCGGCGGAGGAACCGGCGGATACGTGGCGGCGATCCGGGCGGCGCAGCTCGGCAAACAGGTTGTGATCATTGAGGCGGACAAGCTCGGAGGGACCTGTCTGCACCGGGGCTGCATCCCTAGCAAATCATTGCTGCGCAGCGCCGAGGTGTATGCCGAAATCCGCGACAGCGAAAGTTACGGCATCGAGACCGCGGGCGCGACGCTGGTGTTCTCCAAGGTGCAGAACCGGAAAACGGCGATCGTCGACCAGCTTCACCAAGGGGTGCAGTACTTGATGCGCAAAAACAAAATTCAAGTGATCCATGGCAAAGGGCGCGTCACCGGCCCGTCGATTTTTTCGCCAAAAAGCGGCGCGGTAGCCGTTGAACTGGCGGACGGCGAAATGGAGACGGTGGTTCCGGCGAACTTGATTATCGCAACCGGATCCCGTCCGCGCACGCTCCCGGGCCTTGAGCCGGATGGCCGCTACGTGCTGACGAGCGACGACGCGCTTCTTCTGGAAGAGCTGCCGGAATCCATCATCATCGTCGGCGGCGGCGTCATCGGCGTCGAATGGGCTTCCATGCTTAGCGATTTCGGAGTCCGGGTGACCGTCGTCGAAGCGGCCGACCAGCTTTTGCCGGCCGAGGATCAAGACATCGCCCGGGAGCTGCAGAAGCTGCTGACCAAACGCGGGGTTGCCGTTCATACGGGAAGCACGGTACAACCGGATACATACCAGGCCAAGGATGGACAGGTCACCATCGGCATGCGCAAAGGAGAGCAAAACGAGACGTTAACCGCTTCGTGCATACTGGTGTCGGTCGGCCGTCAAGCCAACGTGGAGAATATCGGGCTGGAGAACACGGATGTGCGCGTGGAACGCGGTTTTATTGAAGTGAACAAATTTTTGCAAACCGGGGAATCGCATATTTACGCCATCGGGGACGTGATCGGAGGCCTGCAGCTGGCCCATGCCGCAAGCCATGAAGGCATTGCGGCGGTCAATCATTTGGCGGGAGAACCGGTTCACCCCGTCCAGCCTCATTTGATTCCGCGCTGCGTATACACGCGGCCGGAGGTTGCCAGCATCGGCATTACGGAGAAGGAAGCCCGCGAGAAAGGCCATGAGGTCAAAGTCGGCAAATTCCCGTTCCAGGCGATCGGAAAGGCGTTGGTTCACGGCAGCAAAGACGGGTTTATTAAGGTTGTGGCTGATGCTAATAGCAACGATATTCTCGGCGTACAGATGATCGGAGCCCATGTGACGGATTTGATCAGCGAAGCCGCTTTGGCCCAGCTGCTGGATGCGACGCCATGGGAGGTCGGCCAGCTGGTGCATCCGCATCCGACGCTTTCCGAAATCATCGGCGAAGGCATGCTGGCCGTGGACGGATTATCCATCGGCATGTAACGCCCCGTTGCTGGACATCGTTTCAGCCCGAGCAAAAAATTAAAAACCTTCTTTTCTTTTTGGTGCGGAAAGGATTATAATAAAGTTAACCCAAGTCTTAGTACCAGGTTTTAATATCAGGTTAAGAATTTGGCCTAAGGCTTTATTAATAAGGAGGTACCTACCATGAGCGAACAAGGTACTGTTGGAACAGGGCATGAACATGAGCAGCTTGGACTCAGCAACGGACAAGTGATTGACATGTACAGATATATGCTGCTCGCACGCAAATTCGATGAGCGCAATTTGCTGCTGCAGCGCGCAGGCAAAATCAATTTCCACGTTTCGGGGATCGGGCAGGAAACGGCACAAGTAGCGGCCGCCTTTGCGTTGGATCGCGAGCGGGACTATTTCCTGCCGTATTACCGCGATTACGGGTTCGTCATGGCCGTAGGCATGACGGCGCGCGAATTGATGCTGTCCTCCTTTGCGAAAGCGGGAGACCCGAACAGCGGCGGACGCCAGATGCCGGGGCATTTCGGCAGCAAAAGGCTGCGCATCGTGACCGGGTCCAGCCCGGTTACGACGCAGGTTCCCCATGCGGTCGGCATCGCGCTTTCCGCGAAAATGAGAAAGCAGGATATCGTTTCGTTCGTTACTTTCGGCGAAGGCTCCAGCAACCAGGGCGATTTTCACGAAGGCCTGAACTTCGCGGGGGTTCACAAACTTCCCGTCATCGTAATGTGCGAAAACAACCAATATGCGATTTCGATTCCGGCGCACAAGCAAATCGGCGGCAAAGTGAGCGACCGCGCGCTTGGGTACGGATTTCCGGGATTCCGGGTCGACGGCAACGACGCGCTTGCGGTTTATAAGGCCGTCAAGGAAGCCCGCGAGCGGGCGGTCCGCGGCGAAGGGCCGACGCTGATCGAAGCGATGATGTACCGCCTGTCCCCGCACTCCACCTCCGACAACGATTTGGCTTACCGGACGAAAGAGGAAGTCGAGGAGAATTGGAAAAAGGACGGCATTGCCCGTTTCAAAGCCTATTTGATCGGCTGCGGCATTTGGGACGAATCCAAAGACGCCGATTTGCAGGAGCAAATTTCGCTCGAGATCAAGGACGCGACCGAATTTGCGGACAACGCGCCTTATCCGAAGCCGGAAGAAACGCTGCTGCATGTCTATGCGGACGATCGTGAAGAGGGGGAAAAGGCATGGCAGTAATGGAATATATCGACGCGATTCGTCTCGCGATGAAAGAAGAGATGGAAAAGGACGAATCCGTATTCGTTCTCGGCGAGGATGTGGGCGTGAAAGGCGGCGTGTTTACGACCACCAAAGGTTTGATCGAGCAGTTCGGCGAAGACCGGGTGCTTGATACGCCGCTGGCCGAATCCGCCATTGCAGGCGTAGCGATCGGGGCAGCGATGGTCGGCATGAAGCCGATCGCGGAAATGCAGTACTCCGATTTCATGCTGCCGGCTACCAACCAGATCATTAACGAAGCGGCCAAAATCCGCTACCGCTCCAACAACGACTGGAGTTGTCCGGTCGTCGTCCGGGCGCCGATCGGCGGCGGAATCTTCGGGGGGTTGTACCACTCCCAATGCCCGGAATCCATTTTCTTCGGGACGCCGGGCCTTAAGATCGTCGCTCCGTTTACGGCTTATGACGCAAAAGGGCTGCTGAAAGCCGCGATCCAGGATCCCGATCCGGTGTTGTTTTTCGAAAACAAAAAATGCTACAAAATGATCAAGGGCGACGTGCCTTTGGATGACTATACCGTGCCGATCGGCAAAGCGAATGTGCTCCGCGAAGGGGCCGACATTACCGTCATCGGTTATAGCATGCCGCTGCATTTTTGCATGCAGGCTGCCGAAGAACTCGAAAAAGAAGAAGGCATTACCGCCCATATCCTGGATCTGCGCACGCTGCAGCCGCTGGACCGCGACAGCATCATCGAAGCGGCCCGCAAGACGGGCAAGGTGCTGATCGTCCACGAGGATAACAAAACCGGCGGCGTCGGCGCCGAGGTGGCGGCCATCATTTCCGAGGAATGCCTTTTCGACTTGGATGCGCCGATCATGCGCTGCTGCAGCCCGGACGTGCCGGCCATGCCGATCAGCCCGCCGATGGAGAAGTTTTATATGCTGAGCAAAGACAAAGTGAAGGAAGCCATGCGACAATTGGCAATCTACTAGGGGAAGCTTAGGGGTGAAAATATGTCTGAAAATCAAAAGTTAACCGATGTGGTGATGCCGCAGCTGGCCGAAGCGCTGGTTTCGGCGACGATTGCCAAATGGCTCAAGCAGCCGGGAGAAAAAGTCGAACAGTACGAGCCGATCTGCGAGGTCATGACCGATAAAGTCAATGCGGAAATTCCATCGACCATCGATGGCGTGATGGTGGAGCTGATCGCGGAGGAAGGCCAAAACGTGAGCGTCGGCGAAATCATCTGCCGCATGGCCGTCGCCGGCGGGGCTCCGGCTTCCGCCGAACCAACGCCGCAAACGGCTTCGGCGGTTTCGAACGTTACTTCCGCCGCTGCCGCAGGCGATCAGTCCATGAGAAACCGCTATTCGCCGGCCGTGCAGACGCTCGCCGCGCAGCATGGCGTCGATCTGAACCAAATCCAGGGAACGGGAATGGGCGGCCGAATCACGCGCAAGGACGTCCTTGCGTACGTGGAAAAGGGAGGGGCTGCTCCGCGGCAGCCGCAAGCTCCCGAAGCAGCGCCTGCCCGGGCGGAAGCTCCGTCGCCGTTCAAGGATTTGCCGCACGCCGATCCGGCCGTCACGCCGGAGCAATACATTCCGGTTCAGCCGGTATCCGAAAGAAATTCCGGCCTGCATATGTCGGAATCGCCGAAAATTCCGCCGATCGAGGTGGAAAGAGGCGAACGCGAAACGCTGATTGACGTGACGCCGCTCCGCAACGCGATTGCGACCAACATGCGCCAAAGCGTATCCGAAATTCCGCATGCATGGACGATGGTTGAAGTGGACGTGACCAACCTCGTGCTGCTCCGGAACAAACTGAAGGATGAATTTAAACGGCGGGAGGGGTATAATTTAACGTATCTGGCGTTTTTCCTGAAAGCCGTCGTCAATGCGATCAAAGATTACCCGATCATGAACTCCGTTTGGGCCGTCAACAAAATCATCGTAAAACGCGATATCAACATTTCGCTGGCCGTAGGCACGGAGGATTCGGTCATGACGCCGGTCATCCAAAGGGCGGATCAGAAAAATATCGCGGGCTTGGCCCGGGAAATCGAAGAGCTTGCGACCAAAACCCGTCAAGGCAAGCTGAAGCTGGAGGATATGCAGGGAGGCACCTTTACGGTGAACAACACCGGTTCCTTCGGGTCCATCCTGTCGTATCCGATCATCAACTACCCGCAGGCCGCCATTTTGACGTTCGAATCGATCGTGAAACGTCCGGTCGTCATTAACGACATGATCGCGGTGCGTTCGATGGCCAACATTTGCTTGTCGCTGGACCACCGGATTCTCGACGGTGTCATCTGCGGACGGTTCCTGCAGCGGGTGAAGGAAAACATCGAAGCGTATACGCTGGATACGAAAGTGTATTAAGAAAGTGCATGAAAAGGCAGTCATTCATCATCTGGAGAGGACGTGATTTCGGTATGGGCAAAGAACTTCATGTTTCCTATACGCCGATGATGGGTTATGATGCAGCATGGGATTTGCAAAAATCGATCGTAAAAAGCATTGACCTTGGAGAGCAGCAGGATACCCTGCTGCTTTTGCAGCATCCGCCAACCTATACCATCGGATCCCAAAGACATCCGGAGCATTTGCTGCTCAGCAAGGAAGAACTGGAGGAAAAGGGCATCGGTTTGTTCGAAATCGACCGCGGCGGCGATATTACATACCACGGGCCGGGCCAGCTGGTCGGATACCCCTTGCTTGTTTTGGAGGGGGAAGGGCTGGATTTGCACGCTTACTTGCGCAACCTGGAACAAGTCATCATCAATTACTTAAAGCACCATGGCATCGACGCCGGCCGCAAGCCCGAATATACGGGCGTATGGGTCGGGGACTTGAAGGTATGTGCCATCGGGGTCAAATTCAATAAATGCCGCAGCCGCCGGGCATTCGTCACCAGCCACGGCTTCGCTTTCAACATTAAAGCGGGCATCGAAACGCAGGGCTTTTCCGGAATTATTCCTTGCGGCATCCAGGAATACGGCGTGACATCGCTTGAAGGTTGTACCGGCAAGACGTTTAGCGTGGAACAGGTTGCCGAGGAGATCGTGCCTTTTTTTGCGGAGGTTTTTCGTTACGAGGCGGTCGCCGGCACCGTCCCGGGTTCGGCCCGCTGAATCAGCGGGCGATCAGGGATTCGACCACTCCGAAAATGACGGAGCCGAACATGGCGAACAGCATCAGGTAAACAAACACGCGAAACCATTTCTTGTTTTGCATAGCTACTCCTTTTTCGATAGATGATGTATTAGCTTGGATAACATGTCATTTTGATGTTAGGACAGCTATGTTTATTGTAACTTAAACGCAGGGAGAGAGGAAAGTCCAATGATCAGACAAGACCGTTTGGTGGAAGAATTCATGGAGCTCGTCCAGGTGGACAGCGAAACGGGTCATGAGGAAGAGATCGCGGAAGTCCTGAAAAGAAAATTTTCGGATCTCGGGCTGAGCGTGACCGAAGATGACTCGAAGAGCAGAACGGGCCACGGGGCGGGGAATTTGATCGTCACCATGGCAGGCACGCCGGGTGTCAAAGCTCCGAAGCTGTTCTTTACATGCCATATGGATACGGTGGCGCCCGGCAAAGGAATTCAGCCGCAGCTCGGCGCGGACGGCTGGATCACAAGCGACGGCACGACGATTCTCGGTTCCGACGATAAAGCGGGGATCGCCGTCCTGTTCGAAGCCATCAAAGTCATTCAAGAGCAGAACATCGAACACGGACAAATCCAGTTCGTCATTACGGCCGGGGAGGAATCGGGCCTGCTGGGGGCCCGCTCCATGGATCCGAAATATTTGGATGCGGACCTTGGCTACGCCATCGACTCCAACGGGGAGATCGGCGCCATTGCGGTAGCGGCTCCGACGCAGGCGAAAATGAAGATGAAAATTTTCGGCAAATCGGCCCATGCGGGCGTAAATCCGGAGGACGGCATCAGCGCGATTCAGGTGGCTTCCAAGGCGATCGCCCGGATGAAGCTCGGACGATTGGACCATGAAACGACGGCCAACATCGGAAAATTCGCCGGCGGCGGCGCGACCAACGTCGTTTGCGATTACGTCGAAATCGACGCGGAAGCCCGCAGCATCGTGCAGGACAAAGTCGAACGGCAAATCGAACATATGCGCGAAGCGCTTGAAAGCGCCGTTCAGGAATGCGGCGCGACCTGCGAATTTATCAGCGAAATCGTCTACCCGGCGTTCAACTTCGACGAAAACGACGACGTCGTGAAGCTGGCGCAGCGGGCCATTGCCAATATCGGGCTTCCGAGCCGCACGTTCCATTCCGGCGGCGGCAGCGACGCGAACATTTTTAACGGCATGGGGGTACCGACCGTCAACTTGGCGCTTGGTTACGAGAACATCCATACCACCAAAGAACGAATCCGCGCGGCGGACATGGTCAAAGCGGCGGAAATGGTCATCAGCATTGTCCGCGAGACGACGAAATAAGGCCCAACCAACCAAAGGCTGTTACCGGCCGGCATGCCATGCCGCGGTAACAGCCTTTTTTAACGGGCCCCTCTCTTCTTGCGGCCTAATGCAGCATAACGGCGGAAGACGCTCCGTGATTGCGCATCTGGGCAGGAGTCCAGCGGGTATGCCATTCCGTAATATTCAAAATGTGCAGCGCGCGGGTAATGTTGTTCAGATAACGTTCGATTTGGAGAAAATGCTCGCTGCCGACGATCGTGTTTTCGAGCCGGGCCATCAGCGATTTTTTCGTTTGCTGCAAATAACAGGAGGCCGCGCCGAACCTCGAAGCCGAATGGTTGGGATCCGTGTTGTAAATGGCCTCAAAGATGGAAGCCGCCGTTTCGTAATTCCCTTCGTCGTATTGGATTTCCGCGGCGATGAAGCAAAGTTCAAGGGAAATCTGGCTGCGGTCGTACAAGGGGAGCTGTTCCATCCCGGCGATCCGCGAAGCGGCAAGCTCGCGGTATCCTTGCTTGTACAAGGTATAAATGAGCTCATGGTATTCATGCTCCGTCGGACTGGACAAAATAGCCAAAGCTTCTTCCACTTTGCCGAGGGCAATGGCGGTTTTGGCGGTTTCCAAAGCTTCGTAGCGTGATAAAGCAGGCATGCCGATATCTCCTCCGTTCTTACCATGCAGGCACAGTTTGCATACATGGATGGCTTCCGCGGTTCTGATCCTATGCCGGGCAGCAATCAGAAGCACGCGATCTTGCTGCATGGTTTTTCGTGATAATAGGAAAAGCGCTTCTTTGAATTGGTTTATATATATTAAGAGCGTTTTGCAGTAATCTGAGGCCTTGAGCCGTAAGGATTTTCGGACATAAAAAAGGGACTTCACCCCAACTTGGAGAAGTTTTCAAGTGACCAAACCCAAAAACCTCAAGGATGGAGGAAGTCAC
>Ga0180220_1002198_pt1 | contig 13017 bp, 10 predicted proteins | sample eDN5th37CBELigBY_FD_151335 | JGI IMG/M metagenome (GOLD analysis project Ga0180220, IMG submission 151335) | Enriched backyard soil microbial communities from Emeryville, California, USA - eDNA 5th pass 37_C BE-Lig BY (version 2) (version 2) | ecosystem: Environmental > Terrestrial > Soil >... | reverse complement strand
AGGAAAAAACCACCTGCGAAGGCCGCACATAGGCTGCATCTCCGGCGGCATAGATCCCCTTGACGGTACTTCTTCCCGCGGCGTCGACGGCAATGCCCCCGACATCATTCGTTTCATAACCCAGTTCCTCCTTAAATCCGGCTTTCGGCAAAAATTTGGGCATTATAAACGCCCCGCCTCGTTCGATGCGGCTGCCGTCCGCAAAGCGGATCGATTCCAGCTGCCCGTCATGCCCCGAAAACGCGACGACCTGCGTCCGAACGACGCGGATGCCCCTGGATTCCAGCCGCTGCCGCTGTTCGTCCGTAAGCGGGGCACCGCCGTTCGTGCATACGATTAAATCCTTGCTCCAGTTGTACAGCAGCTTGGCCGTATGAAAAACCGAAGGCTCTTCCGAGATGAGCGCAAGCGGCCGATCCTTCATTTCCCAACCATCGCAATACGGGCAATTGAACACGCTTTTTCCGTAAAATTCATACAACCCCTCGATGTTTGGAAACACTTCTTTCAGGCCAGAAGCCATGACCAATTTCCGCGCCTCGACTGCATTTCCGGAAGACGTCAAAACGCAAAAGCCGTTTTTCGTTTTCTGAATGCCGGTAACCTCGGTCTGCCAATGCCTGACGGAAGGATATGCCAGCACTTCTTCATAGGCTGCGCGCCTGAAGTCGGCAGGAGAAACGCCGTCCCGCGTTATAAACCCGTGGGAAGCATGCGTGACCCTGTTCCTTGGCTTGTTATCGTCAAAAATCGCAACGCTCCGTCTAGCCCGGCCAAGCACCAAGGCCGCATTTAATCCTGCCGGTCCTCCGCCTACAATCGCGCAATCATAAATCATTTTTATCATCCACCTTCCAAATCACATTTTCGTATAAAAGATATTAAAGATATTTTATATCTTTAATATTCTCAAAAAAATAACCGTTTTTTACACAGTTATTTTTTCACTAGATCACAGATCTTCCGGTCTCGCAATTGCTGCTCCATCGCTTCCTCGGCCGCTACCATCACTTTCCGGATATCGCATTCCTCTTCGTCATGGAGGCAGCAGCTGAACAATGAGGTCGTGCCTTCTATGGCATGAATGACGTCCAAAAAAGAGATATCTTCTTTTTTCGCCTTCAGCCTGTAGCCCCCGTTTGCACCCGATGCCGACTCGATCAATCCCGCTTTGACCAGCTTGGTCAGTATTTTGGACAGATACGTTGGCGAAACCCCTTGCTTTTCCGCAAGCTGCTGCACTCCGACAGGCTTATCCGTCGCTTCGGCAATCAAAAACAGCATCGTGTGAAGGGCGTAATCCGTTGCTTTCGAAAATTTCATGTCGTCCCTCCCCGATAAAAGACTTCGTGTATCTATAATAACTATAAAAAACGTTAGTGTCAAACAAGAGCGACCGCCGCCTATGATTTTCCCATGTATAGGCACCTCTTTCCCCTCACCCTAATATCGTATAGAAAGAGAAAGGCGGGATTGGATGTGGGCGTAAATTCGGATCAGGAAAAGCGGGCGATTTTTCTGGCGGCCGTATGCGGACAGACGTACGCGCAATTCAATAACCCGGACGGCTCTTTTGTCGTTCCGGCAAACTATGCGGTCGCGGGCGTGATCGATGCCCAATCCATTACGGGGGTATGGGAACGTTTCGGCTTCATTCTCGACGCTCCGCAGGAAATCGTCATTGCTTTTCGCGGAACCAGTTCGGCGGGCAATTGGATTTCCGACATCATCGCCTCGCAAAAGAACTTCAAATACGTGAAGGAGCCATGTCTCACGCATCGCGGGTTCACAGGCATATACGCATCGGCCCGCAACCGGGTGATCTCTGCTCTTTCCGGCATGTCGCCGGACAAAACGCTGTATATTACCGGCCATAGCCTCGGCGCGGCGCTCGCGACATTATGCGCAATCGACGTCGCTGCCAACACCCGGTTCGCCTCCCCAATCCTGTTTACATACGGCTCTCCGCGGGTGGGCGATCCGGCGTTTGCCAAAATATTTTCCAAATACGTTCGCAGCAGCTGGCGCACCTGCAACCTGTTCGACGTCGTCACCCACGCCCCGCCCCCGGTGTACAAACTGCCTAAACGGGATAAAAAGTATTATTACAGCCACGTTCCCGCTTCCTCGCCTTTGACGTTCCAAAACGGTTCGATCGGCGGGAACCACGTCATCGGCAGCTATTTCGCGGAGCTTTCCAAACTTCAGCCGCAATTTGCGGAGCTGCTTTGTTCGGCAAACCCCGGCTTTTGCCCGTCCACGTCCCAACCGGAGCAGAATGAATAAAACATTAACGCCTATGCCCCGACCTATTGGAAAAGACGGCCCAGGGATCATTTCCCTGATGCCGCCTTCTTCTAATGTCACGTATTTTTAACCGGATCGGGTCGTTGACGGTCTAAGCAAACTTAACCGTACGGGATCCTTTTGGCTGCATGTCATCTTATTTGAATGTGTTAGAAAGTGAATTTCGGATTAAAGCTGCCTTTATATGGCTCATGTTCGACGAATACGGTGATATCTTTGCCGTCTTTGTCTTTCCCGGTTCTTTTATACGTAAATTTATTGGGGTTAAGCTCCGTAAGCTCCAGAACGGCGCCGTACTTATTGGTACCGATGGAAACATGGGCTCTGATTTTATTTTCATGCGCAATATCGAAGTAGCCGTAGTCGCCGCGGCTTTCGCCTGTTTTCAGGTTGAAGAACTCATATTGATTCGTTTTGTCGTCGAATTTGGCCAGGCTAATAAAATTGGAATTAAACGCGGTGACATCGTTGCCGTTTTCGTCCCATACCTTCGTTCCGTTCCAAAGCGTGCCGCCTAAAATCCGATCTCCGTCAACGTCTTTGACGATATCGCCGGTAGTCGCATTCAACGTTTTGTCCGGATCGGTAAAAGCAAGCTTTTGCCCTTGATAAGGAACATGCTCGACAAATACCTCCACATCGTTGCCCTGCGCGTCTTTGCCTAATCTTTTATACGTGAAGATATCTTGGTTCAGCTCTGTGATGTCAACGACGGCCTGGTAGTTCATCGATTCCGAAATCAATATTCTCTTTTTTCCGTCATTCGTCATAAAGAATGTGCCTCGATCGCCGCGGCTTGCGCCTGTTTTGGCATCGAAAAATTCATATCTTCCGGACTTCGCATCATATTTCGCCAGACCGATGAAGTTCGCATTCTCTTTCGTCAAGTCGTTATGGTTTTTATCGTATACTCTTGTCCCCTGCCAATCTGTGCTGCTAAGAATGTTAGCCATTTCTTGACCTTTCGTGAGTTTTGCGTTCGGCGAAAGCATCGCTTCATGCGCCAGGTTCAGCAGATAGGCCGCTTGACCGCGCGTGGCACGGCTTCCCTCTTCATAAAAGCGTTCCGCCCAGGAAGCCACGGTGTTCATATCGCGATTCAGCGCTTTGGAAACGATTTGCACCAATTCGTCGCCCGTTACCGCGCCACGCGGATCAAAACGGCCGTCTTGCGCCTGCATGATGCCTTGTCCTACCAGCTCGGCGGCGTAATCATAAAACCAGGGCCCGGGGTTTGCATCCGCGAAGCTTGCCGGCGACTGGGCTTTGCCTTGAAGTCCGAACGTCTCCACGACCATTTTTGCCAGCTCCGCACGGGTAATCGGCTTTTCGATCCCCATGGAGCCGTCCTCATAACCTTGCATGGCATGAAGTTTGGCCAGCCCGTTTACGGCTTGTTGTAACTCTTCCGCGGACAGTTTGGCAGAAGCGGCCTCCGCATTCAGCGCGTTAAACGGTAGCGCGGCGGTTCCCAGCGCGGCCGCCAGCATGACCGCCGCCAATTTCGTGGAATATTTATTCATTAGGTTGTCCTCCTTTGAATCAACAAGAATCGTTGTTTGGTGTATACGTATATCATAAAGGAGACACCTAAAATCCCAAGAAACCGGAGATTAACGTTTTCGAAACAAAATATTAAAATTTTCTAAACGAGGATTTTGCAAAATCCTGAAACTGCATACTACACCGAAAAACGGTAGCCCGCGCCCCAAACCGTTTCGATATATTGCGGGTTGGATGGGTCGGCTTCGATTTTTTCCCGCAACTTGCGGACATGCACCGTCACGGTCGCAATATCTCCGTTCGAATCAAGTCCCCAGATCCGTTCGAACAGCTCCTGTTTGCTGAAGACGCGGTTCGGATGGCTCGCCAGAAATTCGAGCAGATCGAATTCGCGGGTCGTAATCGCCACCTCCCGATTGCGCACGAACACTCGCCGCGCGGCTTGTTCGATCACGAGCCCCCGGATATGAATTTCGGTTTTTTGTGCAGGATGCCGTTTCCCAAGAAGCCGCTCGTACCTCGTCAGATGCGCTTTGGCTCTTGCCACCAGCTCGCTTGGACTGAACGGTTTCGTGATATAGTCGTCGGCGCCGAGATTAAACGCCCGGATTTTGTCGATCTCCTCTTTTTTGGCGGAAACGATCAAAATCGGCACTTCCTTGTTCTGCCTGATTTGGTTGCATAATTCGAAGCCGTTCGCGCCGGGAAGCTGCAGATCGACGATAATGAGATTATATTCGCCGTTCAGAGCGAGCCGCAACCCTTCGTCCCCCGTATGGCATATATCGACGGCGTAACCGTTTAGTTCGAAATAATCCCGCTCCAGCTGGGCGATCGTCACCTCGTCTTCAATAATGAGGATGCGTGCCGTCATGGCTAACCTCGCCCCTTTCTTTTAATGTCCGTTTCAAGGTGAAAAACAGGCTTGTGCCTTCCCCGGGTTCGCTTTCCGCCCAAATCCTCCCCCCGTGTCCTTCGATGATCTGCTTCGCGATCGCCAGCCCCAGTCCGCTGCCGCCCGTCGCGGTATTGCGCGATCTTTCCGCCCGGTAAAAACGATCGAAAATATGCGGCATGTCATCCGCGGAAATCCCCATACCGTTATCCCGGATTTGAACGGTAACCCATTCGGCGGAAGCCGATACGGAAACGGCGATGCGTTTTTGCGGTTTATCCATAAAATGCTGGGCATTGCCGATGATATTGAGCACGGTGCGCTTCAATTTTTCGAGATCGGCCATCACCGGAATGCCGTGATTCGGCCGTCCGCTCCATTGCAGCGCAATGCCTTTTTCCTCCATCGCATAATGCATCTCGTCGATGCAGTCATCCAAAAAACGCACGATGTCCACCCTGTCGAAAGTAAAGGGAACCTGGTTCAAATCCAGCTTGGAATATAGAAACAGCTCATCGACAAGCTTGTCCAGGTCGACGGCTTTGCTAAAAATGATGTTGACGTATTTGTCCATTTTTTCCGGCGTATCCGCAACCCCGTCGCGAATGCCTTCGATGTAGCCCTTGATGTTCGTGATGGGCGTGCGCAAATCATGCGAGATGTTGGAGATCAGCTCTTTGCGGTTCTCTTCGTCCTGCAGCCTCAGTTGAACGGACTCCTGAAGCCGCTTCCGCATATTTTCAAACGCCTCGTTCAATTGTCCGATCTCGTCCCTGGTGTGCAAATCGAGCGAAAATTGAAGGTTCCCCTCCTGGATGTGTTCGGCCGAATGGCGCAGCTTGTCCAGCGGCCTGACGACGCTGCGGGTGATCCACCGGTATAACAGCAGATTCGCAACCACGATCACGCCGATCAAAGCCACGATCAAGACCGGGAGGAGCCTGCGCGTCACTTCGCCGAACGGACTCCGCTCGCGGATGACGAATACGCTGCCTTTGGCCCCGTCCGCAAAACGGAAATCGTATTTCGCGTAGGCGTAAAAACGTTCCTCGATGTTAAACGTATTGCGGATCTGGTAATTATTCAAATCGTAAGGGGGCAAATGGCGATGAAGCGCAGGCTGGTTAAACGTACGCGATTCGAATACCTGGCTGTTTTCCCTGCGCACGTAAAGGCCCGCCCTTACGGTTTTGAGCTTAAAATCATAGTCCTTCAGCAGTTCAATGTCCAGCAGACCGTCGGGATCGTTTTTCGCCATGTATTTCAATTCCAGAAAAATCGATTCCTCCTGTTCCGTGAGCGGGTTCAATTGATAATGCACCTTATAAAAATCCCTCAGGCTGTGCACATCGCCCGTTGCCGCGATGGTGAACAGCACGGCGGTCAAGACGAACACCAACAGGCTGACGACAAGCATGCCCGTATAAGAGAGCAATAATTTGATCCGGATCGACACGCTTTCACCTCCGTGGTTGGAAATAGTCTTGGATGCGTTCCATCAAAACCTTGGATGCTTGGCTTAAATATCGGTCAGAGCGGTAGATGATGGACAGGCTGCGGCATGGCGCGCCGCCATCGATGCGTATCGTGCGGAGGGCAGGATCGTTCATTTGCTTGATGAGCGGGTAGGGCTGCACGGTGGCGCCGAGACCCTCCCTGACCAGGTTGATGATCGAGGTGGCTGAGCTTGTTTCCAATATGGAATCCAGCTGGAAACCATGGCGTCGGACCGCTTCCTCCACCAAATCCCGGCCCATGAAACCTTCGGGATATATAATCATCGGCACGTGCTTCAGCTCATGGATATCGATGCTTGTCCGGCCGGCCAGCGGATGATTCGCAGATACGGTCAGCACGTACTCCTCGGTGCATAACGGGATCGAGACAATCCGCTCCGTTTCCGGCACATTCGTGCCGACCCCGATATCGACTTCGCTTTCAAGCACCTGCCGCAAAATGTCGATCGACGCGATCACCATCAGCTTCACCTGCGGAAAATCGCGATGAAAATCGACGACAAGCTGCGTGATCCGGTAATCAAGGTCGGACGGCATAATCCCGACCCTGATTTTCCCGCCGTGGACTTGGCGCAAATCGGCGATCGAATCTTTGACGTTTTGCAGCGTATCCATGATCGCCTCCGCATTGCGCAGCAGCAGCTCCCCCGCCTCGGTCAGCGAAATTTTTTTGCCGATCCGGTCAAACAGCGGCATATGCAGCTCGTCCTCCAGCGCCCGGATCTGCTGGCTCAACGTCGGCTGGGATACCCCGATTTTTTCCGCAGCCTTCGTAAAATGCATCTCCTCGCAGACCGCCATAAAATAATGAAGCTGGCGAATTTCCAAACGGGTTCTCTCGCTTTCATTCGTAATACTAATGATCATATGCAATACGATCATGTACATCAATCAAAAAATATCCGATGCCGTGCGTCAACAGGTTCGACTGTAATCATAAAGCCATGAAGGCCCCCTATCCAGAGGGCCTGAAAACGATCGATTTGAGAGGTCTCATGGTTTATAGTTTGACAAGCACCGTCATAAACGCGTCGCTCCCTCCGCTAAAGGAAAAAGTCAGTGCCTGCGGACCGTCGGGAAGCGTCGATAGATACGCCTTTTGCAGAACGACCGAGGCATCCCGGACGACGTAATCGATCCCTTCCTTCAATGGGCCTCGACTGTCATGAATCGCCACCAGCCGGTTTCCGTTTAAATCCATGCCGATGGACGCAGTGTCTTCGTTTCTTGCATGCTCGACGATGCGGGCGGACAAGCTGGCCGGTACGCGGGGCAGTCCGGATATCTGCACTCCCGTCTCCTGAAGCGGAATGGGCTGAAACTCCGCCAAGCCGGAAAAAGCTTCCGCATCATAGTTTAACTCCAGCCTTTTGCGTTTCAAATCCACGGTCCCGAGGTCGCTGAGCTTGCCGACGGAAACGTTGTTTTCAACCGTTCCCAGCTGCATGTTCAAAGGATCCCCCGTGATCGGGCCGCTACCTACGAAAATGTTGTTTCGAACGATATTCCGTTTCGGAAGGAGCGGTTCGTCATTCAAAATGTCCGGCAGCGTCGGATAACGCTCGCTCCAAACGACGCCCCGATAAGGAACCTGGTCGAATTTGCCCATCAGCGAGTTGTAATTTTTTTCGCCCGGCTTATAGTTGCGCGCCATAAAGGCGATCGAGGTGCCGGAATCGACGACGAGGTTGTTTTCCACGACGTTTTCCCGCCCGTTGGCCAGCTTGAACGCTTGTTTGCCGATATTGTAAAAGACATTGCCGCGCATCTCTACGCCGCTCATGTAATCGTCCAAATAAATGCCCGCCGTGGAGACGCGCAGGTTGCTGGCCGCGATGTCATGGATGTAGTTGTAATTGATGGCATTGCCCCGCCATACGAAACTTCGGCCCGAATAGATCGCCGAGGCATCCGCGGTCTCTTTGACCACGTCATATATATCGTTATAGGCGATGAGATGGTCATTGCCCCGAAACTGAATGGCAAAATGAGGCGCGTTGTGTATATTATTATGCGTCGCCCGGTTGCCAACGCCGTTGATTTCGACCGCCGGAGCGTAGGTCAGTTTGATCCGCGAATAATCGGATATGTCGTTGTTGTCCGCATAGTTCCCCGCCGGCGTCAGCGTGCCGGAATCGCCGCCGTTTAAGGAGATGCCGCCGTTCCCCATGCCGTAAATGCTGCTGCCGTACACGCCGTTGCCGCGGCCGCCGTCGATTTTAACCGCATATCCGCCCATGTGGCGAATGGTCATGTTGCGGATCAGATTATGTTCACCGCCTTTGATGGTGATTCCGTTCCCCCGGCTGATTTCCAGGGAGAAGCCGCTGAATATCACGTTGGACGTCCGATACGTCCGGATCATATCCTGTTCCAGCAGCGACAATTGAAGTTTGATTTGATGAAGGGGCGCCGGCGGGAATAAATACAGCATGCCGGTTTCCCTGTTCAAAACCCATTCCCCCGGCATGTCGAGCTCTTCGAGCACGTTGTAAAAATAAAACCGCTGCCCGGCTTTCATGGCATAGCTGGTGCCTTTGTAGGTTTCGATGCGCTTTTGCTGCTGGTCGATCGTTTTGATCTCCAGATCGTTGGTTGCCCAATCGTTTCCCCAGTACCCCAGCATCCAGGCATCCCGGACATCCGTCCAAACATGGGGCATGCCGTCTTTAAACGTAAACGTATAACCTTTTCCTGCCGCGTCATCCGCTTTGGCGACCACCTGATCCACCGTCGTAAAACCGCTATTGGGCCAACGCGCCAACGTCATGACATTGCCGCTCGCAAACAGCTCCGGCGCAACGGCGAGGTTATTGCCGAGCTTGCCGTAGTCCGTCAGGCCGATCGCTTTAAGGTCCATTTGGACGATTTTGCCCCGCCCCTCCTGCGGGATTTTTGCCAACGTTTCCGGATCGGACACCGGACGAAACAAGGAGGGATTCAGCGTGTCCCCGCCGACGAACGTCACCTTTTCCCCTTCATACGCCTGGTAGGTGATCGGCGCCTCCGGTGTTCCCGAATCCCGTTCGTCCAGCTCAAACGTGTGAGTGAGCCGGTATTCCCCGCCGCGAATGAGTATTTTGGCGCCGCCCGCAGGAAGCTTGCGAGCCTGAATCAGCTCGCGAACGGCGTCCCTTGCTTTTTCCAAGGTTGCAAAAGGTTTGTTTTTCGTGCCGTCATTGACGTCGCTTCCGTTTTTGGAAACGTACAGCAGCGCTTCATCTTGTTTCGCTTGCGCCGCATCGGCCTGCATGGGGGAAAATGAAGCGCCGCCGCAGAACATCAGGCATAATGCCGCAAACACCTTCAAGCCATTCATCGCTCTCAACCAAACCACCTCACAAGTGGGATCTCCGCTTGAACCAAGCGGGCCCCATCATCATACAGCGCTTGCCTGGCGGACGATAGCGGCCATTCTAACCGGAATTGTTGCAAAACAAACGACTTGCTCCGGAACATGTCGAACGCGTCGTCATCCATGATCCGGGAGGCATGCGTTCCGGTATTCGGACGGGGACACCCCCGACTTCTTTTTAAATGCGGCGGAAAAATGGGATACGTCCCTGAAACCGCTTCGGTAGGCGACCTCGCGTACGGACAGATCCGTCGCACCCAGCAGTTCCTGCGCTAGTTCCAGCCTGCGCTCATGGATATAACGCATCGGCGTCATGCCCAAATGCCTTTTGAACATCCGAATGAAATAGTTCGGGTGGAAATGCGCGCGCCGGGACAGTTCGCCAATGGTAAGCTCATCGGCCAGATGGGCATCGATAAAATCGAGAGTCGCAAGCATCTCCGGCGAAACGCAGGCTGCATCCGCATCGGGGCTTCGGATCGCGCGTTCCAGGTAATAAGCGATAATGGACAGCAGCGCGGACTGGATTCGGAGAGGGGCTGCCGGACTCCCGCTGACCCGCTGCTCGACCAGTTCCTGAAAACGGCCGTAAAGCTCGGAAGAATGGCCGGCATCAATCGTAAAAGGAAGGCCGTACAGATGAAACAATTGTTCAAAATGAACGTTGGATCGAAAATGGCACCAATATTTCGTGTAAGGCGGCCCGTTCGTCACGGAGTAAGATTGCTCCAATCCGCCGGGAATGAATACGAGTTCCCCGGGTTTGGGCCGAAACTGCTTTCGTCCTACCTGAAGCCACCCTTCCCCCTCGCAAATATAATAAAGCTTGTGGTAAGCGGGGATAAACCGATGCCTCCGCCAGCCGGCATGGCACACGGACCTTTTGGCGAGAAGCAATTGAACCCGCAACCGGGAAAGCTGATGATCCATAAATTGCCTCTGAACAAGCTCCATCTCCGATCCCCCTTCTTCATCTTTTACTCATCTACTATGCAAGCTTTACCGAGTTATTCGCACATGATCCTTTTGCTTACGGCTATTTTCATTCGAAAAACGAATGATATTCATAGAAACAATAATATTGATCAATCAAAGCCGGCCCTATACACTGGATTAGACTTGATACTCGACATAGAACATATGAGATGGAGATGAAACATCATGCGTTTTGTTTATCTGATTGCCGCGCTTTTTCTGGCTTCCCTCAATTTGCGCCCTGTCATCACCTCGGTGTCGCCTTTGCTGCGAACGATCCAGGACTCGCTCGGCATGAGCGGCTCCGAAGCGAGCCTGCTGACGTCGTTGCCGGTGCTCTGCATGGGATTTTTCGCCCCGGCTGCGGTAAAGCTGAGCAATCGCTTGAGCATCGAGCGGACCATTGCGTACTGCCTGCTGCTGATCGGCCTTGCAACGGCGGCGAGGTATTATGCGAACAGCGCGTGGCTGATGCTTCTCACCGCTTTTCTGGCAGGTGCCGGCATCGCCGTGATCGGGCCGCTTTTATCGGGTTTTATCAAAAAGAACTTTTCCAATCCTTCGGCGATCGTCGGCGTTTATTCCATGGCGATGGTCGTCGGGGCGGCCATGGGATCGGGTTTTTCCGTATCGCTCCAAAATGCGCTGGGCCATTCCTGGCAAGCTTCAACCGCTTCCTGGTCGGTACTGGCCGTCATCGCGCTTTTGTTTTGGTGGAGACCCGTCAAAAAGACAGCGGGGCAAGCCGAACCTGCTGCCGTCAGTTCCGTGCAAGCGGCCCCGGCGAGAGGTCTCGATCTGCCGCTAAAAAACAAACGCGCCTGGCTGTTGACCAGCTTTTTCGGGATGATGGCCTTCATGTTTTATTCGCTGACCGCCTGGCTCCCTCCGATCGTACAGGAACAAGGATATGACAAACATACGGCCGGCATGATATTGACTTTATTTACGCTCATCCAGATTCCGGTCAGTTTTCTGCTTCCCATTCTGGTCAGCCGGTTCCAGCATCGCGTCGTATGGCTTGTCGGCTGCGCCGCCATGGAGTTTGCCGGACTGCTGCTCACCCAGCTTCACGTGACCCCTTGGCTGACCTGCATTTTCCTGGGGATCGGCGCCGGAGGACTGTTCCCTATGGCTTTGATGCTGCCGATCGATGAGTCTGCCGGCATGGATGAAGCCAATGCGCTGTCCGCCATGACGCAGTCCGGCGGTTACATCTTCGCTTCGCTCGGACCGCTGAGCGTCGGTTTTATTCACGATCGAACGGGCAGTTTCCCGCCGGCTCTTTTCGGATTGATGGTCGTTGTGGTCATCATGATTTTGATCCAGCTCAAAATCGGCAACCGGAAGATCCGAACGATCCGTTCCTCGGATCACTCCACGGCAAACAATGGCTAGCTCCTGATGTGCCAAGCGAAAAAGCGAACGGACAGTCCGTTCGCTTTTTTTTGTATTCGGGCATTACGTCCGATCGGAAACCCGTTACCGGGCTTTTTTATGCTCCCGCCGCTCTTAAAATCCGTTCAATTTCCCGGTATCCCCGTCTTTGCGCATGCTGCAGCGGCGTAACGCCTTCGCCGTCGGCAATATGAACATCGGCTCCATGATCAACCAGCAGTTGAACGATTTGTTGATGTTTTTCCCCGCCGTTTCCCAGGATGACCGCTTCAAGCAAAGCCGTCCAATGCAAATTGTTGATATGGTTGACGTCTACATCCGAACGCGTGAGCAGTTCCTTGACCACTTCGACATGTCCCCGTTCCGATGCAGGGATTAAAGCCGTCCCCCCGAAACGGTTCGTCAGCTTGGTGTTCGCTTTAGCATCGATGGCGAGCCTCAGGATGTCCAGGAATCCTTCCGCTCCCGCATACAAAAACACGTTGTTCAGGTTATGGTCGCGTATGTTGATGTCGGCGCCGTGTTCAATCAACGCTTTTACCGTATCCGTTCTGTTGTTATAGGTTGCCGCCATCACGGCCGTTCTGCCGCGTTCGTCGGTTGCATTGACGTCCGCCCCGTCTTGAAGCAGCTTCAAAACGTTTGGCGTATCGCCTTTTTGCGCCGACAAAATCAGTTGTTGATCCATCGCGTTCACCTTCTTCTCGTTTATTTGGGTCTCGACCGAGACGGTCTGCATGGGCGCGGAATTTGAGGCGCATCCGGAAAGCATGATAACGACAATCAATGAAACAAAAAATCGGTACACCCCGATCATCGCTCCTCTCCTTGCATACGTCGATGCTATCATGAATAACGTTATATGAAAAATATACAAAAAATAATATTTCTTAATGTTTTTCATATGAAGGGATTTGCAGACAAAAATCCTGACAAACAAAGAACCCGCAAGCTCCGTTAAGTTTCAACGGTATGCTCACGGGGGTGATTGGCGCGGAAAACGGTCGCCGAATGTTATTACGCCTTGCTCGCCGACACGATAAGAAACATCGGCCTCCGGGTTTCAT
>Ga0180220_1002197_pt1 | contig 13019 bp, 9 predicted proteins | sample eDN5th37CBELigBY_FD_151335 | JGI IMG/M metagenome (GOLD analysis project Ga0180220, IMG submission 151335) | Enriched backyard soil microbial communities from Emeryville, California, USA - eDNA 5th pass 37_C BE-Lig BY (version 2) (version 2) | ecosystem: Environmental > Terrestrial > Soil >... | reverse complement strand
GCGGATCTGGGGCCGGCCCAATCAAGCTACGACGACTCGTATGTCGAGGACCACGACAACCAGATCGACATCGTGCTCTCCGGGGACGAGGCGGCCATCGCCACAATCAAGGCGGTTCAGATCCCCGCGTCCGAGGGCTACTCGCCGTTCTACAACCCCGGCGGACCGGGGAACGCCCCGACGCCAGGCGTAACCTACAGCCAACCGGGACCAAGCCAGACCCAGCCGGTGATCAACGCGCTCGCCGATCCGATGACGGTCACCTATATCGCCCCTGGTTCGGCCGCCAAGCACGCGCGTCACTCTCGGTTCGGGACCTGAACCACCCGAAGTTCTCGATGGGCGGGGCGCTTCGGTGTCCGTGGCCCCGCCCCACTCGCGAAATCAAAGGGGTCGTTCTGATTCGTGATCGGCGACTGGCGGTTTAAAGCGATTTTGTGTTGAGTGTGCCGCTTGAATTTCGGCGCGGGGCTCCGTGGCGCGGGCGGCCCGCCCGCGGATCGACGGCGGATGGCGAGCCAGCGCCGCGGCCGTGGCGGGTTGGTTCCCGGGCCGGCCACGCAGGATTCCGACCTTCCTGATCGAAAAATCCAAATTCCGCGCGGGGATTTTCAAATTTCTGAAATTGGGAGCCTTCCGCCGCTGATCGTATGAGGTGGGAAGGTCTCGCTTCCCCTTGGCTCTTTGACAATTTGAAAATCAAAGGAACGCCGCGAGTCGCGCGATTTCGGCCGAACGAACCCAATCCCGCCCCGCGGTTGTACGACGCAAGGGGCTGATGGGATTGGCTTTGGGTTCAATGACGTCCTCCAGGACGCGGCGCCGAACGAACCCAATTTTGGGAAGGGGCGGTTCGGGAGCGGTTTGGCGTTCGAGGCCCTTTTGGGGAAAGCCCAAAGGCGGAGGGGGACGGAGGTCCAGCGCTGGCGAGCCTAGCTGAGAACGCCCTCCCCGTCGGGGCGAAAGCCCGACGAATTCGTCCGAACGAACCCAACCACCATGCCGTCCCGAGAGTCGCAATACTCTGGTTCATGAGGCTTTAAGTCTGGAGACGCCGTGTCGCCGGCCGCGCCGAACGAACCCAATTTTGGGATCGTTTGGGGACTGGCCGGCGTGGGCGCGATCTCTCTTCGGCCGTATCGGCGGAGCGCGCTGGTTCGGGCCGAACCCGGCCCACGCCGCGAGTCAAGCGATTCACTCAAGGAGAATTCGCTCTAACGCGCGAACTCAGCGGATCGGGCCGCCAAGCGTGACCATCGCACGACCAGCAATCAGGGTCAAGGGCCCACGTTAGCCAGGCACTTCACGGGAAACCCGGTGCCAATTCATGTTTCGGCCTTCCGGGGTCGTCCCTGCGGACGGCGTTCCGGCGAGTGATCGAGACAAGCGGCCACCGATTCCATCCAAGCGGGATCGCCGGGTTTAACGGGGCAAGGGCGGCAACCCAGCGCGGCCGACGGCCGGGTCGGCGGCGGCCGCTTGGCTGAGATGCTCATGGAGAATCCGCCGAACCTCCTGGATCGCCTCGGGATCCTTCTGAACGCCGTGATCGGAGCGAACGACCTTCTCCGACGCCACATTCTCAAGGTGCGAACTGCGATACGGAACCACACCGTCGGTTGTCTGGGGGCGGGGTTCCGGACGCAGCGAGCCTATGATGGAATGCATCACGACGCCCGGAGCCGGCTTCATCGCCAAGATGGCCGTTAGGATCGGCGAGTCGGTCGCCAGCGTCTCGATGCTCGTCGGGAAGCGGCGAAACCGTCGGCCGAAGGCGTCGGGGTTGTTCTTGACCAATTGGGTCAAGAGCTTGTGGATGTCGTCGGGATCGGAGATCAGGCTCGTGCCGACCCGGCCGACAACCCTCCTCGACAGGTCCGAACCGCGATGCGGGGTGGCCAGAAAGACCACCCGGCTCACAAACGGCAAGGGCTCGAAGAACAAAAGCCGGCGCAGCTCGCCAAGCACTTCGGGGGGCCCCAGAATCTCCTCGAACGAGCGATCCGAATTCAGTTGCCAGAGTTCGTCGCCGCTGGAAACCACCATGCAGTGACTGAGCAGCCCTCCCATTGAGTGTCCCAGCAAAACCATCTGGTCGAAGGCCGGGTCGCGGCCGTCGGGATCGTAGGTCGCCTTGGCCCTCCCCAGCGCGTCGCGAAGCGTGGCCGCCGCGATCGGCAGCGGAACGCCCGTCGGATACATGAAGAGGAAGAACTGGTAACGTTCCTGGATCGTCGGGTCGCGCTGCAGTTCATCAAGCATCGGAATCCAGGCCAGCGGACTGCTGATCAGACCGTGGACCATGACGACGGGGATCTTGCCCGGCTCGTAAGGGCGAATCATCAACAGGTTGGCCCGTTCGAGCGCCTGGCCGGGGCGCATCAGGCCGGTCCAACGGTAGCGATCCAGGTCGGTTCGCGACCACATGTAGGCCAGGGGGGTCGTCAGGTCGGTTTCCAGGGCGACCTGATTGGAGGGGTCTCCCACGGCGCGATGCCGCACCGGATCGACCAGTTCCAGGGTGCAGCGGCGCGTCTCCTCGACGCTCTCGCCGGAGTCTCGGAGCCGCGAGTTCGGGTACAAAAAGGCCGTTAAGGGGAACGCCATCTCGTTGGGATAGAACTGCTCCTCCACGGATCGCTCATCCTTCTTGGGATCGGCCTCCCGGACGGCGATCAGGGGAACCCCCAATCCATACTGGTTGCGGCTGGACGCCAAGCCGCCGACCTCGAAGTCCGAGGCGAACATCAGCTTGTGGATGTCGGCCGCGCTCCAGGGCGAATCTCGCAGGGAGACCTGAAGCACCTGCTCGCGATTGCCCATTTTAAGGCGAATGATGCCCTGGGGATCGATCGGGTCTTTGGCCTGCGCCGCGCGGATGATCCGCTCAAGCCCCGCGTTGTAGATCTCGCAGGCCAAGCGGTAGCGCGGGTCGGAGGGCGCGCGGCCGTCGGCCAGGTCGGGATCGAAGAGGTAGTCGTGGGCGTAGGCGACCGCGTCGAGGTAGCGGTCGAGCCCCTGGGCCCGCCGCCAGCGATCCTGCTTGCAGCCGTCAACCCAGGAGAGTTCGGCCAGCGCGTAGACCAATTCGGCGTCGGGCCGGGCTCGGGCGATCTTCTCCAAGCTCAAAAGCGCCCCGTTGACGTCCTTGCGATACCGAGTCTCGAGGTCGTACCGCCTGAGCGTCTCCACGGTCCGAGGGCTTGGCCGATCGATTCCGGCGAGATTTGGTTGAAACGACAGGAACCCGCGATCCCCCTTGCTGGGCTGGATCGTGATGTCCGACCACCCCAACAGGACCGAGGCGACCAGGGCCAGTTGTGCGATTGGCATGACGGGTCACTCCCTCGATCCCGGGCTGACGGCTCCATACCCAACGAGGCGGTTTGAGGCCGCCCCGGTCGCCGCATGATGACGGCGGTTCCCCCAAGGGTCAATGCCGATCCCCAGCCTCCATGCCCGGCTCGTCTCCCCACGCGCGGTCGATTCATCCACGCGCGCTCAATTGCTTGTTAAATTTAGAGGACTCGTTTGAATCGATGGAATCCATGGCGTATATGCCTTCCAAGGCACAGGGTCGCCTTCTCTCCTCTCGATGAGTTCGATGCAAAAGGAACCACGACCGATCTCACTTCTCCTTTCGGTCGATTGACGATGGAGGTTGTCCCGACATGCTCGGCAAGTCGCTGCTTTGGCTGACGATCGCCTCGGCCCCGGTCATGATGGGTTCGCGTCTCTGGACTTGGCGCGAAGGATGGCTTCCAACCAGGCTGCCGGACGGGATCGCCTCCGGCAACGGTCGCATTGAGTCGGTTCGGGTGGATGTCGCGACGAAATACGCCGGGCGGGTTCAAACGATCCTGGCGCGCGAGGGGGATTTGGTGAAGCCGGGGCAAGCGGTCGCCCGTATGAACACCGACGAGCTGGAGGCCGAACTCGCCCGCGGCAAGGCCAGAGCCGCCGAGGGCCGGGCGGTCAAAGACCAGATCAGCGCCGAAATCACCGAAAAGAGATCTCGGCTCAGGCTCGCTCAACAACAGTTCGAGCGCGACCGGGCGCTTTACGCTCGCCAAGTGGCCTCTCGGGAAACCGTGGAGCGCTCGCAATCCCACCGCGACATCGCCGCGGCCGCCTTGCAGGCGTCGAACGCCAAGCTCCTGGCGAGCCAAATGACAATCGAGGCGGCCGAGGCCGACGTGAGGCGGATCGAGACGCAAATCGCCGACTCGACGTTAACCTCGCCGGTGGAGGGCCGGGTGCTCTACCGGTTGGCCGAGGAGGGCGAGGTCCTCCCGGCCGGAGGCGAGGTCTTCACCCTGGTGAACCTGGAGGATGTCTACATGGAGATCTTCCTGCCGGCGCGGGAGGCCGCGCTGATCTCCCACGGCGCCGACGCCCGGATCGTCACCGACCTCGCCCTCGACCGCGCGACGAGGGCCACGGTGTCCCTCGTCTCGCCCGAGGCCCAATTCACGCCCAACTACGTCGAAACCCGCTCCGAGCGCGACAAGCTGATGTTTCGCGTCAAACTCCAAATCCCCCGAGAGATGCTTCCTAAGCTCGACGAGGTCAAAACCGGGGTTCGCGGCGTCGGCTACGTCAAACTCGACAACTCGGCCGCTTGGCCCAAAGCCCTGAGGGATCGGTCGACGCGAAGCGACTCGCTCTCGTTCACCTTCCCCTAAGTTGTCCTGGCCGTACGTCAAGGTGACCTGGGGCAAGCCGGTGGTCCCTGGTCATTAACCGTGATCGGGCGGTCGGCGGCGGCGTGCCCGTGAGCGTACTTGCTCGCGCCGTCCTGAATTTGGGTGACGCGGACGGCGTCGTCATAGATGTACGTGACCGTGTTGACCGCCGTCCCGCCGCCGGCGGGGAGCCATTCCTCGGTCGTGGGCCGGTCGTTGGCGTCGTAACCATAATCGACGATCCGGCCCAGCCGGTCGGTCCTCCGGGTCAGGTTGCCCACCACGTCGCACGCGAAGGTCATGGTCTTGCCCGGGGATCGACCTCGGTCGTGGCCCGGCCGACCGCGTCGCGAGTCCACGAGGTGACGTTGCCCACCGGGTCGGTCAGGCTCGTCAACCGCGAGGCGAGGTCGTAGGCGTGGGTCGTGGTCCCGCCGCCGGAGAAGGCGGTTTGGCCGGTCAACCGCCCGCGGACGTCGTAAGAGGCCGTCGCGGCGAACCCGTTCGGATCGATCGTCAGGGCGATGTCGCCGGCCGGGTTTCCTCCCACATTACTCGATCTGATACACCGTCAAGAAGTTTGATGAGACTTTGATTTCCAGTTCGGTTTGCCCAGACGGTGTTTAAATCGCCATCTTTCGCGCCGGCGAGTAAATCGCCGCCTGTCGGCGGCCGCATGGGGTCGTCGAGTGGATGGGGCATGGCGACTGAACACCGATAAGCCAGAGATTGACAATCATCGCCTTAAGGAGAAGTTCTATCGAAGCGGCCCCGGGGCCGGCATCCGCGGCAAATTGGTGGGCCTGTATATCGGATTGACGTCTGAGGCGGACCCCATTGTAGAGGGTTTTGTTTGCCCGTGGCGATCTCGGTCTTGGAGACCTGGTTCCCCTCGTCGTCGTGGGCATAATTGTACGTCCCGTCGGAGGCGATCCGGTTGTCCACGCCGGCGGGAGAGCTTGGTTCCTCCGAAGGAAGGCTTGTTGGCGACGGGCTCCGCGCTCCCTACGGAAACCCTTCGCCGGCAAGCTCGTGAGGACGGACATCGCGCGCCGAAGAAGAGCCCCCAAACATAAGAGTTGGCCGTCTAATATACGGCGGATTCCCTCCCGGCGAATCTCGCCGGGCCGACGCGCTTTAATCAAGGCCCGGATTTCTTGAACCGGCTCGATGGGTGAGCTACCATTTTGATTGAGGAAATTGGGCGTGCTCCCGTCTTTCGTCCGATGGACGTGATTCAACCGCGGACGAGCCTCGCTCAGGCCGTTCGTTCAGAAGGTTCTCAACGGAACATGCTCAAAAAGCTGATACTTTGGCTGACGATCGCCGCGATTCCGGTCTTGCTGGGAGCGGGGTTGTGGATCTACCGCGAATGGCAACTCCAGTCCAGGCCGCCGGAGGGGATCGTCTCGGGCAACGGCCGGATCGAGTCGGTCCAGGTGGATGTCGCGGCGAAATACGCGGGGCGAGTGGAAAAGACCCTGGTCCGCGAAGGGGATCTGGTCAAGACGGGGCAGGTGGTCGCCCGAATGAACACCGACGAACTGGAGGCCGAGCTCGCCCGCGGCGAGGCCAAGATCGCCGAGGGCGAAGAGACCAAGAACCAGATCAAGGCCGAAATCCTTGAAAGGGAGAGCCTGCTCAAGTTCGCCCAACAGCAATACGAGCGCGACAGGTCCCTTTTCTCGCGCCGAGTGATTTCTCGAGAAGAGATGGAACAATCGCAGGCTCAACGCGACATCGCCGCCGCCGCGCTCGAGGCGACAAAGGCCAAGTTCTTGGCGAGCCAAAAGACGATCGAGGCGGCCGAGGCCGAGGTGAAGCGGGTCCAGACGCAAATCACCGACTCGACGTTGATCTCGCCGGTGGAGGGCCGAGTGCTCTACCGGCTGGCCGAGGAGGGCGAGGTCCTCTCGGCCGGGGGCAAGGTCTACACTCTAGTGAACCTGGGCGACATCCACATGGAGATTTTTCTGCCGGCCCAGGAGGCCGCGCGGATCCCCATCGGCGCCGACGCCCGGATCGTCGTCGACGTCGCCCCCCAATACGCGGCGCGGGCCAAGGTCACGTTCGTCTCGCCCGAGGCCCAGTTCACGCCCAAGCAGGTGGAGACGCGAACCGAGCGGGACAAGCTCATGTTTCGAGTCAAGTTGCACATCCCCCAGGATTTGATGCTCCCTTACATCGAGAGAATCAAGACGGGGGTTCGCGGCGTCGGCTACGTCAAAATCGACGACTCGGTCGCCTGGCCCGAGTCGCTCGAGCGCCGGTTCCCCTCGGCCGACTCGCTCAAATCCCCGACTCCCTCGACATAAAGTAGGCGCGGCCCATGTCCATCACGCTCGCGCCGGTCGCCACCTTGACGGCCGTCTCACACGTTTACGACGGGCAATCCCGCGCCCTGGACGAAGTGACCGCCGAGTTCCCCGCGGGCCGCATGGTCGGCCTGATCGGCCCCGACGGCGTGGGCAAATCGACCCTCATGGGGCTGATCGCCGGCGCCAAGAAGATCCAGTCGGGTCGGATCATCGTCCTTGACGGCGACATGAACGACCCGCGCCACCGCCGCGACGCCTGCTTCCGCATCGCCTACATGCCCCAGGGGTTGGGTAAGAACCTGTACCCGGAATTGAGCGTCTACGAGAACATCGCGTTCTTCGCCCGGCTGTTCGGGCTGTCGGCCTCGGAGCGCCGCGAGCGGATCCCCGCGCTCTTGGAGGCGACGGGGCTGGGGCCGTTCCCCAATCGCCCGGCCGGCAAGCTTTCCGGGGGGATGAAGCAGAAGGTCAGTCTCTGCGGCGCCTTGATCCACGAACCCGATCTCTTGATCCTCGACGAGCCCACCACGGGCGTCGACCCGCTCTCTCGCCAGCAGTTTTGGACGTTGATCGACGCGATTCGATCCGCCCGTCCCGAAATGAGCGTGCTGGTCTCGACGGCCTACATGGACGAGGCCCGCCAGTTTGACTGGCTGATGGTGATGGACGCCGGCCGAATCCTGGCGACCGGCTCCCCCGCCGACATCGAAGAGCGCACCGGCCGCGAGAACCTTGAGGAGGCGTTCGTCGAACTCCTGCCCGAAGAGAAACGGGTCGGAGCCAAGAAGCTAATCATCCCTCCGCGGCCTCACTTCGACGAGGAACCGGCCATCGTCGCCCGAGGCCTAACGAAGCGGTTCGGCGACTTCACGGCCGTCCATGAGGTCAGCTTCACGATCCCGCGCGGGGAGATCTTCGGCTTCCTCGGCTCCAACGGCTGCGGGAAGTCGACGACGATGAAGATGCTCACGGGACTTCTTCCGGCGACGGAGGGAGAGGCGTTCCTCTTCGGCGAGACGGTGGAGGCCGGCGGGCTCGAGATCCGCAAGCGGGTCGGCTACATGTCGCAGAGCTTCTCCCTCTACGGCGAGTTGACCGTCGATCAAAACCTCTGGCTCCACGCCCGGTTGTTCCACCTGGAGCCGGCGACGATCTCCGCCCGAATCGACGCCTTGGTCGAACGGTTCGGTCTGCGGCCCTATCTGAATCAGCCCTCCGAGGCCCTCCCGCTCGGCCTGCGGCAGCGGCTCTCGCTGGCGGTCGCGGTCTTGCACGAGCCGGAGATCCTGATCCTCGACGAGCCGACCTCGGGGGTCGATCCGGTGGCTCGCGACGGTTTCTGGGCGCTCCTGATCGAACTCTCGCGGCGCGACGGGATCACGATCTTCATCACGACCCACTTCATGAACGAGGCGATGCGCTGCGACCGAATCTCGCTGATGCACGCCGGGAAAGTGCTGGCCTGCGACGAGCCCAAAGCGCTGATCGCCGCCCGCGGCGCGGCCGACCTGGAAACCGCGTTCATCGCCTACATCGCCGACGCCATCGGAGAATCCGACGACGCGGAGGCCGCTCGCGAAGCGCTGGCCCGGGCCCTCGCCTCCGACGGGACGCGTCCCTCGTCCCAATCGCGTTGGCCGGTGAGCCTTGGCCGCCTGCTGGCCTACTCAAGGCGCGAAACGCTGGAGGTGCTTCGCGATCCGGTTCGGTTGGCCTTCGCGTTCATTGGCTCGGTGCTCCTGATGGTGGTCTTCGGCTACGGCATCACGACCGACGTGGAGCACGTTCGGTTCGCGGAGTTGGACCTTGACCAAACGCCCGAGAGTCGAAGCTACGTCGACGCCTTCTCCAGCACGCGCTCCTTCCTGCATCAACCGCCCAGCGCCGACCCGACCGACGCCGAGCGCCGGCTCCGCTCCGACGACATCTCCCTGGCGCTTGAGATCATGCCCAACTTCGGCCGGAACCTCAACCGGGGGGCCGACCCGGAGGTCATGGCGACCGTCGACGGCGCCAGCCCCTTCCGGGCCGAGACGATCAAGCAGTACGTCGAAGGAGTCCACCTCACGCACTTGGAGGACGTTTACAGCTCGGAGCACCGCGGCAAGACGCCGCCGATCACCTCCAGCATCCAGGCTCGGTTCATGTACAACCCGACCTTCGAGAGCATCTACGCGATGGCCCCCAGCGTGCCGGCGATCCTCCTGATCCTGATCCCGGCCATTCTCACGTCGGTCAGCGTGGTCCGAGAGAAGGAGCTTGGGTCGATCATCAACTATTACGTCACGCCGACGACCCGTCTCGACTTTCTCATCGGCAAGCAGCTTCCCTACGTCGCCATCGGCATGATCAACTTCGTGATCGTCACGGCGGTGACTCTGTTCATCTTTCAGGTGCCGATCAAGGGGAGCGCCACGGGGCTGATCCTTTGCGCGCTCTTGTACGTGACGGTGACGACGGCGATCGGTCTGGTGATCTCGGGGGTCACGTCCAGCCAAGTGGCGGCCGTCTTCGTCACCTCGATCGTCACGATTCTGCCGACGACGCAGTTCTCGGGCATGCTGCAGCCGGTCTCGACGCTCGCCGGCGGAGCGCGCGTCGTGGGCTCGATCTGGCCCACCACCTACTACATGCACGCGAGCGTCGGCGCGTTCACCAAAGGGCTCGACATGGCCCTATTGTTCCCCGACGCGCTGGCGCTCGCCGCCTTCATCCCCGTTCTGATGCTGATGGCCCTGGCCCTACTTGGCGATCGGGAGAAGTAGAGGCGTGGTGAAACTCTCCAATATTTTCTGGCTCGGCGCCAAGGAACTGCGCAGCCTTCGAAGCGACAAGGTGCTGGTCCTCTTCGTGATCTACGCGTTCAGCCTCTCGATCATCACCGTGGCGCGGGGAACGTCGTCGGAAGTCTACAACGCCTCGATCGCCTTCGTCGACGAGGACCAGTCCGCGCTCTCCAAGCGACTGATGTCGGCCTTTTATCCCCCCCGCTTCCAACAGCCGGTCGAGATCGCCGCCGAGGAGGTCGACGCGGCGATGGACGCCGGACGGTTCATGTTCGTCGTCGTCGTCCCTCCCCGGTACGAGTTGAACCTACGGGCCGGGCGCAAGGCCGAGCTTCAAGTCAATATCGACGCGACGGCCATGCTTCAGGCGAGCATCGGCGGCTCGTACATTCAGAACATCCTCACCAACGAAGTGGCCTCGTTCCTGTCGCGCTCGGATCCAACCATCAGCTACCCGGCGCGGATCGTCGTTCGCAAGGCGTTCAACCCCAACGGCGACGTGTCGTGGTTCAACAGCATCGTCGGCATCATCAACCAGGTGACGATGCTGACGACGATCCTGACCGGCGCGGCCCTGATCCGGGAGCGCGAGCACGGCACGATCGAGCACCTGCTGGTCATGCCGCTCTCGGCCTTGGAGATCGCCTTGGCGAAAGTCTGGTCCAACGCCCTGGTGATCCTGGTGGCGGTTTCGGCCTCGCTGCTGTTCGTCGTCCGGATGTTCCTGGGCGTGCCGATCGCCGGCTCGCCGGCGCTCTTTCTCCTCGGCGTGATCCTTTATCTGTTTTTCGCGACCGCGCTGGGGGTGTTTCTGGGAACGGTCGCGCGAACCATGGCCCAGTTCGCCCTACTCATCGTCCTGATCATGATCGTGCTGCAACTGCTTTCCGGGGGGACGACGCCGGTGGAAAGCCAGCCCGAATGGCTCCAACACCTGACCATCCTGCTTCCGTCGCGGCATTTTGTAAGCTTCTCGCAGGCGATCATCTACCGCGGAGCGGGACTTGAGGCGGTTTGGCCCAACTTCCTGGCCGTCACCCTTATCGGGCTCGCCTTCTTCGTCTTCAGCCTGCAACGATTCCGCCAATCGATCGCCCTGATCCGATGATCGGCGATCGATCGTTTCGATCGGAGGTCAGGCGGGTTTGGCGGCCTTCGTCCACTCCTCGTAATCATCAACGACCTGATCAATCGGGCCGTCGGCGACGAGCTCCCCGCCGCGGATCCAGAGGCCGCGGTCGCACAGCTCGCGCAGCGAGTTCATGTCGTGCGAGACCAGAATGACCGCGTGCGAGCGGCCCATCAGGTCGCGGATCCGTTGCGTGGCCTTTCGCCTGAACGTCGCGTCGCCGACGCCCAGGGATTCGTCCACCAAGAGAATCTCCGGGTCGATCGAGGTGGCCACCCCGAAGGCGAGCCGGGCGTACATGCCGCTGGAGTAGTACTTCAACGGCAGGTCGGCGAACTCGCGAAGGCCGGTGAACTCGTGGATCTCGTCGACCTTGGCGAGCATCTGCTTGCGCGTGAAACCGAGCATCGCCCCGTTGAGAAGGATGTTGTCGAACCCGGTCAACTCCGGGTTGAAACCGGCCCCCATCTCGATCAGAGGGGCGACGGTCCCCCGAACCGCGACCTCGCCGGTCGTCGGCGGATAGATCCTCGCCAAGAGCCTCAGCAGCGTGCTCTTGCCCGCGCCGTTGGAGCCGAGCACGCCGATCCGCTCGCCGCGACGGATCCGCAGGCTGATGTTCCGCAGGGCCCAAAACTCCGAATCCGGCACCGGTTTGTCCCGGCGCAGGATGAGTTGGAGGAACGCCCGCTTGATCGTATACGTCTTGTCGGCGTAATTGATGAACTTCAGCGACACGTCGCGCAGGTCGATCAACGGCTGATCGACTTCGGCCAAGTCCCTTCGCAAGCCACGGCTTCGCCCCTTAGAGTCGAAAAACCATCTTGTCTTCGTTGGACTTAAACGTGGCATAGCCGATCCCCAGGCTGACCGTCGCGAGGGCGGCGGCCGTGGCCAGCAGGCCAAGCCGAGGCCATTGCCCATCGCAGAGGATGTTGTGAAAGATCTCGATGAAGTAAAAGGCCGGGTTGAGCCAAAACCGCCACTGAATCGCTTCGGGGAAGTCGGAGACGCCGTAGATGATCGGCGTGGCGAAGTACCAGGCCTGCATGAAAACCGTCACCAAGTGTCCGCAGTCGCGGAAGAACGTGTTGGCCGTGGCCACGAACAGGGCCAGCCCAAGCGTGAAACAAAAGAGAAGCCCCATCGCCACCGGCAAGAGCAGCATCGGCCAGCTCGGCCTGGCTCCCAGGGGGATCAACAAGATGAACAAAGCCCCCAGCGAGAGCGTCGTCGTAACCAGGTTGAGCAGCACGCGGACGAGCGGGAAGATCAACTTCGGCACATAGATTTTCTTGATCAGCGACTCTTTGACCAAGATGCAGTTCGTCGACTCGACGACGCTCCCGGACAAAAGCCCCCAGGGAACCATTCCCGAAAGCAGAAAGAGGCTATAGTTCTCTCGGGTGGGAAAGAGGTTCGAGAAGACCAGCGACAAGATGGTCATCATCAAGAGCGGGTTGATCAACGTCCACAGGAAACCCATGAACGAGCGCTGATATCGAACCCGCAACTCCTGGGAGACCATGTTCTGCACGACCGGCCAGTAGCGGATCAGCTCCGCTTGGTCCTCCCGGGCGAGACGGAGCCAGCGGGCGGCCCTCATGGGGGCCGGCGCCGCGGGAAAGCCATCCAGAACGGCGGCCGAGATTTCGTTGCGAGCATCCATGACTAAGAAAACCGCCTCCGCGCCGATCGTCGACGAATTCCTTTCGCCCCAGTTTCGACGGCCGGGATCTTACGTCGAACCCCACCATCGCGAAAGGTCAACCCCGGGCCCCGCCTCCTCTTTTCCCATCAATCATCATCACGACGGCGGGAGACCGTTCGGACCCCCACCCGCGCGGCCAACCTCGCCTTCTGGGCGGTCGTGAGGCCGTCGAGGTATTGCGAACGCAGGGCGCTGAGCCAACGGATCTCGCGGCCCTCGTAGCTGACGATCACATGGGTGAGGATCGGCCCGGGCAACCCCATCGCCCGCTGGATTCCCCCGACGACGTCGGCGTTGGAGGCGATCTGGTTGTATCCGACCCCCACCCCCTGGGCGAACGCCGCGTAATCAATCCGCGCGATCTCGGTGGCCGTGGTGCGTCGGTAAACC
>Ga0180220_1002196_pt1 | contig 13023 bp, 12 predicted proteins | sample eDN5th37CBELigBY_FD_151335 | JGI IMG/M metagenome (GOLD analysis project Ga0180220, IMG submission 151335) | Enriched backyard soil microbial communities from Emeryville, California, USA - eDNA 5th pass 37_C BE-Lig BY (version 2) (version 2) | ecosystem: Environmental > Terrestrial > Soil >... | reverse complement strand
GGCGATCTGCGCCGGCGCGGATACACCAGCGCCGGCACGGTGGAGTTCCTGCTGTCGCAGGACGGGGTGATCTCCTTCCTCGAGGTCAACACCCGGCTTCAGGTCGAGCATCCCGTCACCGAGGAAACCACCGGCGTCGACATCGTGGTCGAGCAATTGCGCATCGCCGACGGCCTGCCCCTGTCGGTGGGCGAGACGCCGGCGCCGCGCGGTCATGCCTTCGAATTCCGCATCAACGCGGAAGACCCGGGCCGCGGCTTCCTGCCGACGCCGGGCCGCGTCACCCGCTTCCGGCCGCCGTCCGGGCCGGGGGTGCGCCTCGACAGCGGCGTCGAGGCAGGCTCCGAAATTCCCGCCATCTACGACAGCTTGATGGCCAAGCTCATCGTGTCCGGGCCGACGCGCGAACAGGCCCTTGTCCGCGCCCGGCGCGCCCTGGCCGAGTTCCGCATCGAAGGCGTGGCCTCGGTCCTGCCGTTCCACCGCGCCGTGGCGGAGCATCCGGCCTTTACCGCGCCGGATGGTTTTGGCGTGTTCACCAACTGGATCGAAACCGAGTTCGGCGAACTGCCGGCGGAAGCGCGGGTTGAACCGGTGGAGAGCGGCCTTGTCCGAAGCTTTGTCGAGATCGACGGCAAGCGATACCGCCTGGGCCTTCCCTCCGCGCTGCTGGCAAGCGTGAATGTGCCCGAAGCAGCGCCGGCGGCCCAGCCCCGCGCAAGGGCGGGCGCAATCACCGCCCCGGTCCCCGGCACGCTTCAGAAGTGGCTGGTCGCCGATGGCGACGAGGTCGCGGAGGGCGACGTGGTAGCCGTCCTCGAAGCGATGAAGATGGAAACCCGCATCAGCGCCCCGAAATCCGGCCGGATATCCTTGCAGGCGCAGCCCGGCGCCCTGGTCGAACTCGGGGCGGAACTGGCCGTCGTCGGGTAAGGTTCTAGAGCAATTCCGGTTCAGGTGGACTCGCCCCTCATCCCCCTGCCGGGACCTTCTCCCCGCAGGCGGGGAGAAGGAAGCCGTTTGCAACGCTGGTGACCCCCTCTCCCTGCTTGCGGGGGAGAGGGTAAGGGTGAGGGGCAGCTTCAAGGGTAAGGCGCCGTTTCCGGCAAAACCTGAAATGCTCTAGCCGCGCGGGCGCATGAGCTGGTCGATACGCCTGGCCGTGCGCGCCACGCCTTCCACGATGCGGTTGCTGGGGATCGATGAATAGCCCATGCGGAAGAAGCGGCACGGGCCGTCGAGATCGGGGAAGAAGGGCGAGCCGGTTTCGATCAGCACGCCGTCCTGCCGCAATTCGCTCATCAGCCGGTCGGCATCCATCCCCTCCGGCCCCCTGATCCAGAAGGCGGTGCCGCCGAAATCGGAGGCGCCGGCGATGTCGAAGCCCTCATGCGCCAGCGCGGCCGCCATCACCTCATGGCGCTTCTGGTATTCGATGCGCATGCGGCGGATGACCGCGTCGTAATGGCCGAGCGCCAGGAAATAGGACACCGTGCGCTGCAGATGGCCCGGCGGATGCCGCAGCATCAGGGCGCGCAGCGCGCGCGCCTCGCGGATCACCGGGGCAGGGGCGGCGAGATAGCCGAGCCTCAGGCCCGGGAACAGCGATTTGGAGAAGCTGCCCACATAGAGCACGCGCCCGTTGCGGTCGAGCGACTTCAGGGCGGGGGAGGGCGGCTTCAGGAAGCTCATTTCGAACTCGTAGTCGTCTTCCACGATGATGAAGTCGCGCCGCTCCGCCTCGGCCAGGAGGTCGAGCCGGCGCTGCATGGGCATGGTGGCGGCGGTGGGCGCGTGGTGGCTCGGCGTCACGAACACCACGTCGGTCTTTCCCGGCAGCCGGTTCGGCGGTAACCCGCCCTCGTCGACCTCGACGGCGGTGACCTGCGCGCCGCTCAGTTGCAGCGCGGCGCTGAGATCGGGGTGGCAGGGGTTCTCGCACACGGCGCTCGAACCCTGCTTGAGCATGAGCTGGATGATCAGCCACAGCGCGTTCTGCGCCCCCACGGTGACCAGTATCTCGTCGGGAGAGGCCTTGATGCCGCGGCTGGGCAGCGAGCGGGTGCAGATGTAGTTGACGAGCTGGATGTCGTCGGCGGCGGCGAAGTCGCCGGCCATCAGCTCGAAATCCTCGCGTGACAGCGCGCGCCGCGCGCAGTCGCGCCAGGCGGAAAGATCGAACAGCGTCGGGTCCATCTGGCCGTAGAGGAAGGGGAACGGGAAGCGGCTCCAGTCCAGCGGCTTGCGGATCGACTTGGCGATCGAGAAGCTGGCCTTGATCTTGTTTTGCCAGTTCACCTCGCTCCTGTCGTCCCGGTGCTCGCGGGCTGCGAAGTCCGTCTGCGGCGTGGTACCGGCGACGAGATAGGCGCTGCGCCCTTTGGCCTCCAGATAGCCCTGGGAGGCCAGTTCCTGATAGGCCAGCGTCACCGTGATGCGCGAGATGTTGAGGTAGTCGGCCAGCTTGCGCGTCGAAGGCAGCCGCGCGCCCGGCACCAGGCGGCCCGCCAGTATGGCCGACACCAGCGTCTCGCGAATCTGGCTTTGCAGGCCGGCGCGGTTCGCCCGGTCGACGAAAAAAATGGCCTCGGAAACGATTTGCTGGCTCACACATCATGCCTTTGCGTAACTGGACTCATTGAAGTTCCAGATTGGATATAAGGCAAGTCGCATTCCTCCCTTAGCGTCAGCTAATCCAGAAGAATGACCGCAGGAAGGTCGCGGCTGGGGGCGGATACGGGTTCCGCAGATTCCAATGGGAGAAAAACGATGAAATCATTTCAGGCACTGAAGAGATTTACACGCGTCGCCGCTTTTGCCGCCTCGGTATTCTATGCCGGAACGGCCCTCGCGCAGACGACGATCGTCGTCGGCTATCAGCAGATCGTGGGTCCGTTCGTCAGCGCCATCGCCGACGGCCGGTTCGATGCGGCGCTCAAGGACACCGGCTATACGGTCGACTGGAGGCAGTTCTCCTCCGCCGGCGACATTTCCACCGCGCTTGCCTCGGGCAACGTGCCGATCGGCGTCATCGGCTCGACGGGCGCGGCGGCTGCGGCCACCCGCGGCGTCGACATGCAGCTCTTCTGGATCCTCGACAATATCGGCAAGTCCGAGGCGCTCGTCGCGCGCGAGGGCTCCGGCATCGAGAAGCCCGAGGACCTCAAGGGCAAGAAGGTCGGCGTGCCGTTCGTGTCGACCTCGCACTTCCATCTTCTCGTCGGCATGGAGAAGGTCTGGAACATCGATCCGCGCGAGGTCAACATCCTCAACATGAAGCCGCCGCAGATCGTCGCCGCCTGGCAGCGTGGTGACATCGACGCCGCCTATGTCTGGCCGCCGGCGCTGTCGGAAATTCTCAAGAGCGGCAAGGTCATCTCCGACTCCGAGGTCATCGGCAAGGAGAGCGTCCCGACCTTCGACGGCATCGTCGTGGACAAGAAGTTCGCGGCCGACAATCCCGAATTCATGAACGCCTTCACCAAGGTTCTGGCCGACGCCTATGCCGACTATGCCAAGAACGGTGCCAACTGGACGGCGGATTCGCCCGAGGTGCAGGGCATGGTGAAGATGATCGGCGGCTCGCCCGAGGATGTGGTCGAGGCGCTGCAATTGCTGGCCTTCCCGACCGTCGAGGAGCAGGCGTCCAATGTCTGGCTCGGCGGCGGCGGCGAAAGCGGAGCGGTGCGTGCTTTCACGGAAAGTGCTAAATTCCTGGTCGAACAGAAGCAGATCGACCATGCGCTGGAAGACTACAGCGGCTTCGTGAATGCGGATTTCGCGACGGCGGCTGCGAAGTAACAGTTGAAATGCCGGCCGGCGGCATTTGATCGAGCATCGGAACATCCCGAAAACCGATTCCACTTTTCGGTCCGATGCTCAAGCCGCCGGCGCTCTCCGAACAGGCTCGCAGGGGCCTGTAACCCCGGCGCATGTCCGACGGACAGGACGCGAGAAGGCAAGATATGGAAACTCTCAACGTCAGCAATGTGAACCTGACCTATCCGGGTCTGCATTCGGATGAGGCGGTGATCGCGCTGAAGGGCGTCAACCTGACGATCAACAGCGGCGACTTCGTGGTGGCGCTCGGCGCTTCCGGATGCGGCAAGACCACGCTGCTCAACCTGATGGCGGGCTTCATGGCGCCCACCGCCGGCGAGATCACACTGGGCGGACGCCGCGTCACCGGCCCGGGCGCCGACCGTGGCGTGGTGTTCCAGAAGCATGCGCTGCTGCCCTGGCTCAACGTCATCGACAACACCGAATTCGGCCTGAAGCTGCAGGGCGTGCCGAAGGAGCAGAGGCGCGAACGCGCCGTGCGCAACCTCGAACTGGTCGGGCTGCAGGATTTCCACCGGCACATGATCTACCAGCTTTCGGGCGGCATGCAGCAGCGCGTCGGCATCGCAAGGGCGCTGACCTGCGACCCGGCCATGCTGCTGATGGACGAGCCGATGGCCGCGCTCGATGCGCTGACGCGCGAGACCATCCAGGAACTGCTGCTGCGCGTGTGGCAGCACACCCACAAGATGTTCTTCTTCATCACCCACAGTGTGGAGGAGGCGCTGTTCCTGGGCTCGCGGCTGATCGTGATGTCGCCGCGCCCCGGCCGCATCACCCACACCTACGAACTCGATTTCAACCGCTGTTTCCTCGAAAGCGGGGATGCGCGCGCAATCAAGTCCAGTCCCGACTTCATCGAGATGCGGGAAACCATACTGGGGATCATCTATGGCGATGAGCGAGCATCAGGAAACCCGGAGCTGGTCCATGCTTGAGCGGCTGTCCAGGGCGAAATCCGCCGAACCGGGCAAGGTCTATGGCGCACCCGGCGAGGGATACAGCGGCCACATCAGCCTCATCACCGCGCTGGTGCTGATCGCGCTGTGGTTCTTCGTGACGTCGATGGGCTGGGTCAGGCCCCTGTTCCTGCCCTCGCCGATCGCCGTCTACAACAAGTTCATCTTGGCGATGACGGACGGCGTGGCCAACTCCACGCTGATCCAGCACACGCTGGCCAGCCTTGGCCGCGTCTTCGGCGCCTTCGCGCTGGCCTGCGTCACCGCCATCCCGATCGGCATATTGATGGGCGTCAACCGCTTCGTGCGCGGCCTGCTCGATCCGATCATCGAGTTCTATCGCCCGCTGCCGCCGCTGGCCTATCTGCCGCTGGTCATCATCTGGCTGGGCATCGGCGAGTTCCCGAAGGTCTTCCTGATCTTCCTGGCGATCTTCGCGCCGATGGCGATCGCCGCCCGCGCCGGCGTCCGTTCGGTGTCGACCGAGCAGATCCACGCCGCCTACGCCATGGGCGCCAGCCGCATGCAGGTGATCTCGCAGGTCATCATGAAGGCGGCGCTGCCGGAAATCTTCACCGGCATGCGCATCGGCATCGGCGTTGGCTGGACCACGCTGGTCGCGGCCGAAATGGTCGCCGCCAGCCGCGGCCTCGGCTTCATGGTCCTCAACGCCGCCGAATATCTGGCCAGCGACACCGTCATCATGGGCATCATCGTGATCGGCGTGTTCGCCTTCGCCTTCGACCTGCTCATCCGCTACCTCGAGAAGGTCTTCATTCCCTGGAAGGGACGCGTGTGATGGTACGGCTTATACGACCTTTCACTCCGCCGCCGCCCTAGACGGCACACGGACGGCATCCCCAACGACCATTGAAGCGCGGGCGTACTGCTGCGCCCGAACCCTGGCGTGCACCCTGCCGCGCGCCGAGCAGAAGGAAAGACCTGGACATGACGACATCGCAACTCACCGCAGCCGATCTTGCAGCATTGTTCGATGCCTTCAACCGGCACGACATCGATGGGGTGATGGCCTGGTTCGCACCCGACTGCGTGTTCAACACCATCGGCGGCTCCGAAGCCTGGGGCACCCGCATCGAGGGCACGCAGGCCATTGCCGCGGCATTCTCGGGCGTCTGGGGCGCCATGAAGGACGCCCGCTGGGACCATCACAGCCACTTCGTGCATGGCGACAGGGCGGTTTCGGAATGGACGTTCGCCGGCACCAACGCCGACGGCACCCGCGTCGAGGCGGAGGGCTGTGACCTGTTCACGCTCCGCGACGGCAAGATCGTCAGGAAGCAGGCCTTCCGCAAGAACCGGCCTCTGATCGAGGCGTGACAATGACCGTCCGTGACGGACGGAGGAACCAAGCCATGGAACATCAGGCAATCGAACGCAATCGGGCCCGCAAGCCCTACGATCCGAACTATGATCCGGTGGTGGCGCCCGATCCGGGCCACGGACGCGACTACGCGCCGACCTACTGGATCGGCACTGCCGGCGAGCCGCCTGCCGACGATGGGCCCGTGAAGGCCGACATGGATGTCGACGTCGTCGTCGTCGGCTCCGGCTATACGGGCCTGTCCTGCGCCATTCATCTGGCGCGCGAGCACGGCATCAAGGCCACGGTTCTGGAGGCCAACGGCGTGGCCTGGGGCTGCTCGACCCGCAATGGCGGGCAGGCGCAGATTTCCGCCGGCCGGCTGAAGCGTTCGCAATGGATCGAGCGCTGGGGCGTCGAGGTGGCGAAGAAGCTGCACAAGGAAATCGCCGAGGGCTTCGACCTGTTCCGCTCGCTGATCGCCGAGCCCGAGATCGACTGCCTGCCGCAGGATGGCGGCCACCTCTACATCGCCCATCGCGACAAGATGATGCCGGCGCTGGAGAAGGAATCGAAGCTGCTCAACGAGGTGTTCGGCTATCCGACCCGCATTCTCGGCCGCGACGAGATCCACCGCGACTTCGTCCGCGACGAGGAGGCGAAGGGCGCCATGCTGGAGCCGGACGGCATCGGCGTCCATGCCGGCAGGCTGGCCTTCGGCTATCTGAGGCTGGCGCGCAAGCTCGGCGCCAAGGTTCACACCGACAGCCCGGTGATCGGCTACACCCATCGCAACGGCGTGCACTATCTGGCGACGCCGGGCGGCACGGTGCGGGCGCGGGCCGTGGCCTTCGCCACCGCCGGCTACACCTCGCCCGGCCTGCATCCGCTGACCAAGCACAGGCTGATGCCGGTGCTGTCGAACTCCATCGTCACCCGGCCGCTGAGCGATTCCGAGGTCGCGGCGCTGAACTTCAAGGCGAAGATCCCGCTGACCGACACCCGCACCTTGCGCCACTACTACCGGCTGATGCCCGACAACCGCTTCCAGATCGGCTCGCGCAGCGCCATCACCGGCGCGGACGCGGCCAACCAGAAGCATCTCGACCTGCTGCTTGCCGGCATGCACCGCAAGTTCCCGTCGTTGAAGGGCGTGCAGATCGACTATTCCTGGTGGGGCTGGGTCGACGTCAGTCACGACATGATGCCGCGCATCGCGCAGCCCGATCCGGCGCAGAGCGTCTTCTACGCCATGGGCTATGGCGGCAACGGCGTGATGTATTCGGCCCAGGCCGGCCGCCGCCTGGCGCAGATGATCGCCGGCAAGGGCGGCGGGCTTGACCTGCCGATCTTCACCTCGGCGCTGCCGCACCACGGCCTTCTGACGCCATTCCGGCGCATCGGCCAGCGCGCCATGTACCGCTGGTATTACCTCAGGGACGAATTGTTGTGATCGCCGGATCCCGGTGCTTCACCCAGTAAAAGGAAAGGAACGACGACGATGAAGATGACGACGGAAGAAGCGTTTGTGAAGGTCTTGCAGATGCATGGGATCGAGCATGCGTTCGGGATCATCGGTTCAGCGATGATGCCGGTTTCGGACCTGTTTCCGAAGGCGGGGATTACGTTCTGGGACTGCGCGCACGAGACCAATGCGGGTCTGATCGCGGACGGCTATGCGCGCGCGACGGGCAAGATGTCGATGGCGATCGCCCAGAACGGACCGGGCGTGACCGGCTTCGTGACGGCGATCAAGACGGCCTACTGGAACCACACGCCGATGGTGCTGGTGACGCCGCAGGCGGCCAACCGCACCATGGGCCAGGGCGGCTTCCAGGAGGTGCCGCAGATGGCGGTGTTCGAGGACATGGTGTGCTACCAGGAGGAGGTGCGCGATCCCGCGCGCATTCCCGAGGTGCTCAACCGGGTGATCGAGAAGGCCTGGCGGGCGAGCGCGCCGGCCCAGATCAACATCCCGCGCGACTACTGGACCCATGTCATCGACGTGGAGCTGCCGCAGATCGTGCGGCTGGAGCGGCCGGCCGGCGGCAGCGAGGCGATCGCGGCGGCGGCGAAGCTTCTGTCGGAGGCGAAGTTCCCGGTCATCCTCAACGGCGCGGGCGTGGTCATCGGCGGGGCGATCGCGGATTCCGTCGCCCTTGCCGAGCGGCTCGACGCGCCGGTGTGCTGCGGCTACCAGCACAATGACGCCTTCCCCGGCGAGCATCGCCTTGCGGTGGGCCCGCTCGGCTACAACGGCTCGAAGGCGGCCATGGAGCTGATCGCGAAGGCCGACGTGGTGCTGGCGCTCGGCACCCGCCTCAACCCGTTCTCGACGCTGCCCGGCTACGGCATCGACTACTGGCCGAAGGAAGCGAAGATCATCCAGGTCGACATCAACCCCGACCGCATCGGGCTGACCAAGAAGATCAGCGTCGGCATCTGCGGGGATGCGAAGCAGGTGGCGCGCCAGATCCTGGAGCAGCTTTCGGCGACGGCGGGCGATGCGGGGCGCGAGGCGCGCAAGGCGGCGATCCACCAGACCCGCTCGGCCTGGCTGCAGCTGCTGTCGTCGATGGACCATGAGGACGACGATCCGGGCACCAGCTGGAACGAGGAGGCGCGGGCCCGCGACAAGGGCCTGATGTCGCCGCGCCAGGCATGGCGGGCGATCCAGGCGGGCATGCCCAAGAACGCCATCATGTCGACCGACATCGGCAACAACTGCGCCATCGGCAACGCCTATCCGTCGTTCGGGGAGGGGCGCAAATATCTGGCGCCGGGCATGTTCGGTCCCTGCGGCTATGCCTTCCCGTCGATCATCGGGGCCAAGATCGGCTGCCCGGACGTGCCGGTGGTGGGCTTTGCCGGCGACGGGGCCTTCGGCATCTCGATGAACGAGATGACCTCGATCGGGCGCGAGGAGTGGCCGGCGATCACCATGGTGGTGTTCCGCAACTACCAGTGGGGCGCGGAAAAGCGCAACACCACGCTGTGGTACGATAACAACTTCGTCGGCACCGAGCTGAACCGCAACTTCAGCTACGCCAAGGTGGCGGAGGCGTGCGGCTTCAAGGGGGTCGTGGCCGACACGCCGCAGAAGGTGACGGAGGCGATCCGCACCGCCTGCGAGGCGCAGGCCAGGGGCATCACAACCTTCGTCGAGGTGGTGCTCAACCAGGAGCTCGGCGAGCCCTTCCGCCGCGACGCCATGAAGAAGCCCGTCCCCGTCGCCGGCATCGAAAAGGCCGACATGAAGCCCCAACAGCCAATCTGCGGATCGCAATAGTGGTGGCGTCTGTCATACGATCATCATCATCCCGCCGGGATATGTTGAAGCGGGACAGAGGGGCCATGCTGTACTCTCTGTTCCCGGCTGGCCGGGGTTGGATCATTTCCGGCCCGCCGCGTGGCGGCCGGCATTGCGGCCTGAAAAGATGCAACCGCCGAGGAACGTGCCTTCCAGCGCGTTGTAGCCGTGATAACCGCCACCGCCGCTGCCGGCGACTTCACCTGCCGCATAGAGGCCCGGCATGGGCTCGCCCTTCCTGTCGAGCACCTGTGCATCGACATTGGTGTGCAGCCCGCCCAGCGTCTTGCGGGTCAGTATATGCAGCCGCACGGCAATCAGCGGGCCGTTCCGAGCATCGAGGATCTTGTGCGGCGTGGTCACGCGGAAGATCTTGTCGCCCAGATAGCGACGCGCGTTGCGAATGCCGGCGATCTGCGCGTCCTTGGAATAGGATGCCTCCACCTCGCGGTCACGCGCCTCGATCTGCCAGCGCAAACGGTCATGGTCGAGAAGACCGTCACCCGAAAGCTCGTTCATTGCCGCAACCAGGTCACGAAGGGTATCGCGCCGGATGAAATCCTCGCCGTGGTCGAGGAAGGCGCGCACCGAAGGCGGAGCCTTGCCGCCGCGCCGGTTCTTCAGCACCGCGCGCCAGTCCTTGCCGGTGAAGTCGAGGTTCTGTTCCGAACCCGACAGCACGAACTCCTTCGCCGCCATTTTCGATGTCAGCACGAACCAGGAGTAGTCATGGCCGGTGGAAAGGATGCGCCGCAGCGTTCCGAGTGAATCATAGGAGGGGAAGAAAGGTGCTTCCAGCCGTTCGCCCAGGGCGTCGAACCACATAGGGGAGGGCGCCGACAGGATGCGGATGCCATGGTTCGGCCAGATCGGGTTCCAGTTGCGAATGCCCTCGACATAGTGCCACATCCGGTCCTTGTTGATGGTGGCGGCCCCCGCTTTCTCGGCTATGGCAAGCATGCGCCCGTCGACATGATGCGGTACGCCCGCCACCATCGATTTGGGGGCAAGGCCCAGCCGATCCGTCGGCCACATTTCGCGAACCAGATCGTGATTGCCGCCGATGCCGCCCGAAGTGACGATGACGTTCGCGGCGGCGAACTCGAATTCGCCGACCACATTGCGGCCCGACTGCTGGCCGCGGGCCACATCGGCCGGCTCCAGCACCTCGCCGGCCACGCCCGTGATTGCTCCCCCGGTCTTGACGAGCCGCGAGACCTGATGACGGAATTTCAGCGTGGTGAGGCCCTTGGCGACATGTTCGCGCACCCGCCGTTCGAACACCGCGACCACGCCGGGGCCGGTGCCCCAGGTCAGGTGGAAACGCGGCACGGAATTGCCATGGCCATGCGCCAGAGCGCCTCCGCGCTCGGCCCAGCCCACAACCGGCCACCACCGCATGCCCATGCCGTACAGCCACGCGCGCATCTCGCCGGCGGCGAAATCGACATAGGCTTCCGCCACCTTGCGCGGCCAGTGGTCCTCGGGCCGGTCGAACTGTGCCGAACCTTGCCAGTCCTGCCAGGCAAGCGCGCGGCTGTCCCTGATCCCCAGACGGCGCTGCTCGGGCGTGTCGACCATGAACAGACCGCCGAGCGACCAGTAAGCCTGGCCGCCGAGCCAGTCGCCGCCTTCCTGCTCGACGATAAGCGTTTTCCTGCCGGCGTCGCCCAGCTCCGCGGCGGCAACGAGGCCGGCCAATCCTCCCCCGACAACAATGGCGTCCCAATGTTCCACCAACTGCCCTCCGTGGACCACGGATTTGTATCTCGCCGGTGGGTTATTTCAACAGCCTGGAGCAGAACTTTCCTACCGAACAACCAGCACGGGCACGGTTGAGTGATGTACGACCTCTGCCGTCTGGCTTCCCAAAAGCAGTCGCCCGATCCCCCGCCGTCCATGCGAAGCCATGACGATCAGGTCGCAACCCTGGCTCTTGGCGGTCGCAAGAATACCTTCAGCCGGGGAGTGGTCCGAAACCTGCATGTATTTCGCTTCGACTCCCAGCTTTTCAGCCGCTTTCCGGACATCTCCCAACACCGTATCGGCGAACTCCTTTTGACTGGCGTCGTACCGGATTTGATCGTTCTCACCCGAAACCCAGCCCGTAACGTCAATTACACCCTCCATCGGGAAAGGCTTCGTAACGATGACCACCGTGGCGTTGCATGAAAGTGCCTTGGCTAATGCCAATCCATGATCAACACCCTTGTGGGATATAATTGAACCGTCCGTTGCAATAAGAATGTTGTTGTACACCTGCTATCTCCGTTGTGATTGTTCGGCCTCGGCCAGGAGCGGTATCCTGTGACGAAGGCTCTCCCGGTCCTAATCCTGCATCGCATTCAGCCCAGGTGGAGAAGATAGTTTTTCATGAACGGCCATTGATCCAAGGCAACATGATGCCGATCGTGCGGATCGAATGGTGCGTCCGTCAGCCAGGTTCTCCCTCCAACACGCAAGGCTTCAATTTTTCCACTGTTTAAAAAAGTTTCACTTGACAGAAAAATCCTACCATTAAATATTCCTGGAGGGCAACATCATTTCTGCCCATGCAAGTCACTGCTTGACGCACTTCATATGGGAGGAACCAATGGAAGCGGTCAGCATACACTTCAACACAGATAGTGAGCTGGAACAGCGCATCAGCAGAATGCATGCGCGCGATCGTGCCGGACTTATCGCGTTTGTGCTGGTCCTCTGGTGCACCCTTCTGTTCACGATAATCAGCATTTGGTCCTACATTTCGGTTCCCGCCATCCAGGTCATACTGGTGACTGCCGGCAGCTTCGTCCTTGCCCTCAATTCCGCAGCCGTCCTGGCCATGTTGCGCCACTACGATGAGGACAGGCATTTCATTTATGGCCTCGATCTCAAGCATCTCGACGAGATGCGCCAGCGGCGGAGCTGACGATGGCGTATCAACCGAAGGAACAGGGTCTGGTAGCGCAGATCATCGACGTCGTAACCTTGCTCATACTGACAGTGGGCGCGCTCTATATCCCGCTCTATATGGGGCTTGCCGGGGCAACGAAGACGCCCAACCCGATAGCCGACCCCACCTGGGAAGCCCTTGGGCAAAACGCAAGCGAACAGAGACAATGGGCTGCGTTGGGATTTACCGATCCCGCCGCGGCAAATGACATCATCACCGCGCGGTTCGACTACAGCTTCAGCTGGACGGCGCTCATCATCATGGCCGTCTTCGTCATCGGCTACTTCGTTCTTATAGTCAGGCTCTCCGACAAGGAGTACCGCGAGGTAATAGCCGAACGTTTTGCGAACAAGCGCTAGGAGGCGACCATGGATGTATGGAACATTCTGGAATATCTCGCCTGGGCACTCTCGATCATGTTCGGCGCCCTGCTTCTCCTGGACCTCGTCCGCATAGACACGACCTATGACAATGCGCTGCTGACCTCATCTCGCGAAGGCGAGATCGAGGCCACGCAAGAGCGTCACACGATCTAGGGGGGCGGCTCACATGTCAAATGTTACGACCAACGCCGGTGAGCCGGAACGGCTTCAACTGTTGCGCGTGCTCGGTCCGGCGCATGTCTGGGCGCTTGGTGTCGGCATCGTTCTCGTTGGCG
>Ga0180220_1002195_pt1 | contig 13028 bp, 13 predicted proteins | sample eDN5th37CBELigBY_FD_151335 | JGI IMG/M metagenome (GOLD analysis project Ga0180220, IMG submission 151335) | Enriched backyard soil microbial communities from Emeryville, California, USA - eDNA 5th pass 37_C BE-Lig BY (version 2) (version 2) | ecosystem: Environmental > Terrestrial > Soil >... | reverse complement strand
GCCGAACCTTCCGTTTTTTCCCCGTCACGACCCCTTGACCCGCCCGGCCGTCGCCGCAGGGCGGGCTGTCGCCCTCCCCGCTCCGTCCGGGGGAATGTCAGAGGCCATTCCCCCGGAAGACCGGAGAGGCTTCGCCCGAGGGGGCTTCCCCTTTGGGAAATTGGGAATCAAGGAGACAGACAATGAGCATCTACACCGAGACTGCCCGTTTCGACACCGGCCGCGCCCTGACCGAAACCGAAATGCGCCGCATCGCCCCGTCGATCTTCGCCGTGACCGCCCATGAAAGCAGGTCCGAACGTTTCAAACCCATCCCGACCATCGAGGTGCTGCGCGGTTTGATGAACGAAGGTTTCATGCCGGTCGGCGCCAAGCAGTCGCGCAGCCGCGTCGAGGGCAGGGCCGATTTCACAAAGCATCTCATCCGCATGCGCCGCGTCGATGACGGCAAGGTCTACAATGTCGGCGATACTGTCTGCGAAATCCTCCTGAAAAACGCCAATGACGGAACTAGCGCATACGAATTGATGGCTGGGCTTTTCCGCATTCGCTGCCTCAATTCCTTGGTGACGCAGACCGGCACCATCGACGCTATCAAGGTCCGCCATTCCGGAGACGTGCAACACAAGGTCATCGAGGGCACCTATCGCGTTCTCGGCGAAGCCGAACGCACTCTGGCGGCCCCGCAGGATTGGTCGACCATTTGCATGAACCCGGAAGAGGCAAGAATTCTGGCGGATGCCGCCCACGTTCTGCGGTTCGGAGACACCGAAGGTGAGACGACCACGCCGATCAAGGCGGAGCAACTGCTTGTGCCGCGCCGACACGACGACCGCGCCAACGATCTCTGGACGACCTGGAATGTGGTTCAGGAGAACGCGATCAAGGGTGGATTGCGTGGGGTCGGTCGCGACGACCTAGGCAGGCCGCGCCGCGTAACGTCCCGAGCCGTCAACGGCATCGATCAGGACATTAAACTCAACAAGGCCCTGTGGTTGCTCGGTGAACGCATGGCGGCGCTGAAGGCGAAATAGAGAACCGGGTGCGCCGTCGGTCGCGGCGGCGCATCGTCCTCCCCTCTCCTCCACTTCCCATTAAGCTTATGAAGGAGCCTTGCCGCCGTTTGCCTGCCCCTTGCCGCGTCGAGCGGCGCAGGCCAGGACGAGGGGTGCCCCAGAGCCCCATCCCTCGAGCTCCCTTCCCGCCCATGGTCCAGGATCAGGACGACAGTCCGTCCGGCTCACCCGCCTTGTCGAGCTGATCGCGGATATAGGCGTCGATATAGTCGAAGACTTCGACAGCGCCGGCATCCGTCTCGATCAGGTCGATCGGGCGACGATCGCCGAGATGCGGATTGACGCGGCGCGCCCATTTCAGGATTTCGCCGTCGCTGTGCAGCACCGGGCGGGCCAATTCCAGCATTTTGGCGAGGTGGTGCGGCTTCGCATACCATGAATACGGCTTGATGCTGGAACGACGCCGGCCAGGAACGACATCCGGCAATTGCGATGCACGCAGCTCGTCCTCAGTGATATGCCGGCGGACCCAGTGTGCTCGCTTCGCCAGCGAGACGTTGGCTTCACGTTCGAGGTCACCACCCGCCCCGACCTTCCGCGTAGGGATAACGAGACCGCGGACGATATGCGGGCAACGCGCCTCCAGCATTTCGAAAGCCGGTGCCAGGTCGGTATCGTTGGTGACCAGCACGACCTGGTCGATTTCGCCGCTCAGGGCGTCGTCGTATAGCTGCAGCGCCAGGTTCACGTCCGACTGCTTCTCTTCCAGCTTCCAGACCTGGATCTTGTCGCAATCGCGAGGCCACCGCTTCGGATCCTCAGCCGGGACAATATGCTGGTTGGCCTTGTAGAGCGAATAGTGGCCCATCACGAAGGATAGCCGGCCACCGCAATGCGTCGTCAGCGCATTGTGGTATTGGGCCTGCGACGAAACCGAGTCCTCCCCCTTGGAGGCACTCTCGATGATCTTGGCGGTGAAATACTTGATGGCGCAATCGGAATGCAGGACCATCGTCGCCGGCGCGGCCTCCGGAATGGGCCGGTAGAGGATCGTCGGCAGGATCTGCGTTTCGAACAGGGCGAGGACGTCGAGCCATTTGAACGCGGTCTTGCGCAGGCAACCGTAATAGAGATTGTAGCCGTCGATATAGACGCGTGTTCGTAACGCCGGCACGCCCACCCCCAAGACATAAAAAAACCGGCTTGCGCCGGCTTTTTTTCCCAACCGCCCGGAGCCCATGTCTCTCAGGATGCTGGGTTAGTTGTTAACTCCAACATAGTGTCGAGACGCCTCATGGTCAACCTATATCGGCAGCCGCGCATGCGCTGAATCCGGCGATTACGCCGCGGTCACAGGCAGAATAGGCGCTTCCATCCGGATCGACAAGACGGCGCCGTAGGCTCCGGCCGCTAGAGAATCGGAAAACGGAATCGCCGCGTCTGGTTCGTCTCCAGAGGCGCATCCCACTCTCCGAGCGCTCCCGCCGCTTGCAGGAGGTGAGATCGAAGGGACCGGAGGGCGGCCTTGCGCCTGGCCTTTCATCGCTCGGCCGAAATATCATGAAAACGCCACGAACCAACGGCGACCGGTCAAACAATGCGCTGGTTCTGATGGGTGGCGCAATCATCTCGAGCCTGGCTCTTTGCTTTGACCATACCGCCAGGCAGGTATAATCTGGTGGTCTATCTTTGGGAGCTTCGGCCATGCGTCCTGGAGTGCTCGCAGTGGGCCTGGCTAGGGCCTAATCCCCGCGTTAGCGGGTGCCCACAATTGCAAATGCCGAAACCGCGGCGTCATGTTCGAGCTCGGCCAGACATCCTGCCTGCGTGTCGATGGCGGTTCCTATCTCGCCGTTTGCGAGATGAAGTTGAACGTCTCCTCCTGGACGAAGATCCAGGACGGTTGCCCCGTGACGAAACGCATACCGTCCGAGACGACGCGCGTGAACTGATCCCGCCCTACGCCGGAGCCGCAGCTCCCTCTCCACCGGACCATCGAGCGTCTTTCCAACCCACCCACGAAGTTGTCCTCGCAGGGGACGAAGGTCATGGTGGCCACCGCCCGTTCCGGTCGGCCGCGCTCTATGCGAAGCACGGAGCCCGCCTTCGGCCGTCTCCGCCGATCCCGGTAACGATCGCTTGTCCAGTCGGCGGCTATGCCCCCGGCACTGAGGCCCGACGACGGGCCGCATTTCTGTTTCCGCCCCATGACAGCGCCGGCCGTTCGGATCAAGGGGCAGGCGCGGCAAAGCCGCTTGTCGCGCCGGCAAAAAAACGGCTTTCCGCCTGCGGCCGAACCTTCCGTTTTTTCCCCGTCACGACCCCTTGACCCGCCCGGCCGTCGCCGCAGGGCGGGCTGTCGCCCTCCCCGCTCCGTCCGGGGGAATGTCAGAGGCCATTCCCCGGAAAGACCGGAGAGGCTTCGCCCGAGGGGGCCCCCTTCGGGAAACGCAACTCAGGAGACAGACCATGACCGAATATTCCAACTTCATCCGCTTCAACGAAGACGGCACCCTCAGCGGCAACATTGCCTCCATCGCCTACGACATCGACGTCGCAGGGGAACCCTACACCAGCACCAACAAGGACGCCCCGGTGTACCGCATCTTCGCCAAGTCCCCGCGTGGGCGGCGCGTCGAACTGGGCGGTATCTGGAAGAAGAAGAACCAGAACGGCGGCGACTATCTCAGCCTGTCCGTCAGCACGGGCCATGGCCGGCTGAATGCCAATCTCGGTCGCTTTCCCGGTCAGGACGACGAAGACCTGATGGCCGTCATTCCGTGGGAATGATGCCACGACCGAAACACCGGCCGGCCGAGGGGGATCGTTCCCCTTCGGCACGCTCGGAGCCCTTCGATGATTTCAAGGATATGATCATGAATGCCCCGAACATCGACACGCTGGGCGTTGCATTGGTGGAAAAGGGCTTTGCCCCCAGCCTCGCCCTTCTCGACATCAACAATTCCCTGTCCGTCCCGCATGGATTCGACCTGCCCGCGCCGTGGAACCTTCCGTCGCGCCTGTTCCGCTTTCCCATCGAGGTTTGCCGCCCCGATGTCGATCAGCCGCGCACCCTCGGCCTTCGCCATCCCCTCTTGGCCGATCATCCCTATGTGCGGCATGTCGAAGCCGTGTTGGGTTTCGAAATCGAGCGCGCCGGTGCGCCGAACCGCCACGGCTACTCCACCGCACCCACTGCTCGCTGGTGGCACGCCGTCGATCTGGTCATGGCGGGGAAATGGCGCGAATTGCTGGCGACGCGCGAATTCACCGAGCGGGAGTGCATCATGCAGGCCGTGGCCTTCGGATGCCGCTATTCCCACCACGAAGACAAGAAGGCATCCGGTTATCTCTCCGTCGCCGACGCCCGAAAGGTCATGGACGCGGTCGGCGCGAAAGAACCCGGAGAGCGCAGCGCCACCATCCGCGCCTTTTCGGCCCCGAGCCTTTGCCGTCAGGAAAAGGGCGCGGAGCACTGGCCGATCAATACCGGCCGTCTTGGTGCCGAGGCCGCCGCGTGGGGGATGATCTTCGGCATCGAGGACGGCTGGTTTCGCCATGACCGCGCGGGTTTCCTCCAGTGGTCCGAGCTGGGACGGGAACGTTACGCGGCTGGCGACAGCGCCTCCTACATGCAGGCCAGCGGACAAGCTGCCTTCGCCTTCTAGGCGTTGGCCCGAGCGTAGAAGGAAAACGCCAGTGAGCAAGCAGACAGTCACCATCATCCAGACATTCCGAGCCGAGCGCCGGATCACGTTGGAGGTCGATGAAGACGGGTTGGAATTTGCAACGCGAGGACTACGAATGAGCCGCTATACCGTCACCCTTCTGAAAGGTGAAAGGACGGATGACGAGGCCGTCATCGGCTTCGATCCGCCGTTGCGCACCTTCTTCCTTCAGGGCTTCGAGGCCGACGACGATTTCGGCAGGCCGGAAATCTGGCTCGGCACGCTCTTGGAGGAATTCCCGACCATGGAAGGGATCATCGAGGCGGCGCGCAGGCAGGGCTACGAGGTCCGCGATCTTGATCACGCCGACATGATTGCGCTGCTGGCGGAGGCGGGCCACGACTATGGGCCGTCCATCGCGGAAAAACTTGGCTTCATCCGATAGCCCTGCCGGCGCCCCTCCTCCCCGTGGGGGGGACCAGTGCCAATGACCGCTTCGCACCCGCGTCGAGCGGGCGCGCTTCGGTGCGAGAGGAGCCCCAAAGCCCCTCCCCTCGCCCTCCCCTGCCCGCCCCGAGGCAAATCGCGACGGACGCATGTATCCCGGCCAGACGCTTTGGCGAGGGCTTTGTCGCCAGGGTCGCCGCATCGCGCTCTGCGCAGTCGCATCTTGCAACTCCGGCTCATAAGGGCTAAATGTGGTTACGTAACCACAATTGATGGAGGCTTGATATGGCCATCACCACACTGTCAGGCCGGGAACTCAATCAGGATCTTGGCCGCGCAAAGCGCGCCGCCAACGGAGGGCCTGTCATCATCACCGACAGGGGGCGGCCAGCCCATGTCCTTTTGTCGTTCGAGGAGTACAAGCGGCTTACCGGAAAAATGCGGACGCTCGGTGACATGCTGGCCGCGCCGGGGGCGGAAGACATCGACTTGCCGCTCCCGCGGCGCACCGAGCATGCGAAGCCCGTCGATCTGTCCTGATGCTGCTGCTCGATACCAATGTCGTGTCCGAGCTGCGCAAGGTTGCGAGCGGCAGGGCGCATCCGAACGTCGTGGTCTGGAACGAGACCGTCGATCCGGCCGAGACCTTCATTTCGTCCGTTGTGCTGCATGAACTGGAGATCGGTGTGCGGCTGGTGGAGCATAATGATCCCGCCGCCGGAAAAACATTGCGCAACTGGCTCGAAAACACCGTCCTCACGACGTTTTCGGGTCGGATCCTGCCTCTGGACGAGGCGGCGGCCGTTCAGGCGGCTCGATGGCATGTGCCCGATCCAAAGCCGATCAATGACGCCTATATCGCAGCGACGGCGTTCACCCGTCGCATGACGCTGGTGACGCGCAATGTCAGGGATTTCGACGGCATGGGTATCGCACTCGTCAATCCCTGGGACCTCTCGGAATAGCATTCCGGTAACGTCGGTCCCTCTGTCGTGCCCAGCGATGAAAGAATCGATGAAACTCATGCTTTAGTTTCCCGCCAGCCCTTCGCATTTTCGTGTTGCCTGTTGCCGGTGCTGTCGACCGTTTTCCAGCCGCAGCGCCGTGAGGACGGCGCGGCCGCAGCGAGCCGATAGGCGAGCGGAGCAGGCGGAGGAAACCTGCGCTCCCCAATAGCGCCGTAGGGTTTTCCGGAGCCTCGTGGGAAATGGGTGTTTTCCCGTGATGGTGATCTTCTTCGGTATTCTGGTGGGCCACCGCCCGTCCCGGTCGGCCGCGCTCTATGCGAAGCACGGAGCCAGCCTTCGGCCGTCTCCGCCGATACCGGTAACGATCGCTTGTCCGCTCGGCGGCTGGCGCCACCGGCACTGAGGCCCGCCCGCGGGCCGCATTATTGTCTCGCCCCTGACATCGCCGGCCGTTCGGATCAAGGGGCAGGCGCGGCAAAGCCGCTTGTCGCGTCGGCAAAAAAAGGCTTTCCGCCTGCGGCCGAACCTTCCGTTTTTTCCCCGTCACGACCCCTTGAGCCGCCCGGTCGCCGCCGCAGGGCGGGCTGTCGCCCTCCCCGCTCCGTCCGGGGGAATGTCAGAGGCCATTCCCCCGGAAAGACCGGTGAGGCTTCGCCCGAGGGGCTTCCCCTTTGGGAATTCGGGAACGAAGGAGACGGAAAAATGAATGCAGTCAAAGCCTTCCTGATCGAGCCGATGGCAGGGACCATTCGCCCGGTCACGATCACCCTTGAAGGCAGCTATGCCGAGATCAAGACCCTCGTGAAATGCGACATGATCGACATCGTGCGGGTGAACGGCTTCGACATCATCGTTGACGACAACGGGCTGAACGATACCGTGCCCTGCCTCACGGAGGTCGCGACAGCACCCACGCCATTGGCGGGAAACCTTCTGGTCACCAAATCGGACCGGCTGGGCGAACTGGTCGACGTGACGGAGAGCATCGAAGCGGTTGCGTCGATGTTCATCATCATCCGCCCGGCCCTGCGCCCCGTCATCGTGGTTTCGGAACGCCCCGGCGTCATCGCCGCGGAGATCGTGCATGTCGAGATCTTCCTTGACCGAAGCATCCCGAAAGCCGTGGAGACCGCCGAGGCGTGATCCAGCTTGGTGGCGGGGCGGCCACGCCGCCTCGCTACGCGCCCTCCCCTTCTCGCCCATGACCAACATAACCGGAAATCGCCACGACCTGGCCGAGGAGATCGGTGAGGTCGCCGTCGCCGGGCCGGTCTCGGTCCGCGTGCCTGGGTCTCACCGCATCGAGCGGTTCGCACCAGGTCGAGGGGCGCCCCGAAGCCCCGCCCCTCGGACTCCCCTACCCGCCCGCAACAAACGGAGCGCTGCGAGCGGCGGCAGTCGGTCCCGGCTCGCCCTTCGGGCCGCTATGCTGAGCCTCCTGCGGCTGCCGTCCTCCGCTCTCGCGCGTCGAGAATTCCCGAAATCCCGGCCACGGGCCGGCGCGATGCTGATTTCTCCGATACTCTTCATTGGTGTCGAGCCGCGCCGCCCACGCTACGCGCTGTCTGGCGCGGCTCTGTTGTTGCCGGCATGTTGTCGGTTCAAACGCGGGTTTGTTCAAAAACCAGGATCACCACCTTCTGATTGGCGATATAAGGGGCAATCTCAAAGGCACGAAATTCGTCGGCATCCCGGAACGTCAGGACGAAACCGCGGTTGCTCGACGTTGCCAGCGCGATGGATGTCAGCACACCCCCGCGCTCATACTGGCCCGCATCGTCGATCGCGAACGGAGAAGGCGGTGCAGTCTCGCGATGCAAACTGGGCAAAATCCTGTCGGGATGACCGGTCGTCGCAAGCCGTCAGGGTGCTCAGCCAGCGAGCCTTGGACGCTGCCGGTGTCGCCAACAGGATGGCGATCCCGCCGGCAACAAGGTGTTGTCGCAACTCATGGCTCATGGCCGGCGAATTGTCGGATGCATGTGCCGTCCAGAGCTGCCAGCCGTTGAACGGCACGGGTTCGCTGCCGCTCAACTCGCTATAGACATTGTGGACGACGGACATGGCGTGCGCGCTTACGTAACGCGGCAACCATCCCTGTTTGCCGCGAGCATAAGCAGGCGTTTGTTCTAGGATTTCCGTCGTCATGTGCGGTCCTGAATTTGCGCGTCGATGATCTGCGGACACTCACGGCGATCCGTAGAGGGACCCAGGGAACAAGGCCGGTGGCCGTTCCGGTCTTACCATGATCACACGCGTTCGACCATCGTGGCGGCCGATAAACTGCTCGGATAGGACGGCCGCTCCTGCCGACATTTCCGTGGTCTCCCGCTTCGCCTTCGCGATATTGTTCATGTTATGTTCTCAATGCTGGATCGGGATGTGGCCACCGCCCGAACCGGTCGGTCGCGCTCTATGCGAAGCACGGAGCCGGCCTGCAGCCGTCTCCGCCGATCCCGGTAACGATCGCTTGTCCAACGGGAGCTTTGCTCCCGGCATCGAGGCCCGTTCCGGGCCGCGTCTTTCTCTCCGCCCCATGACATCGCCGGCCGCCCGGATCAAGGGGCAGGCGCGGCCGAGCCGCTTGTCGCGCCGGCAAAAAAACGGCTTTCCGCCTGCGGCCGAACCTTCCGTTTTTTCCCCGTCGCGACCCCTTGATCCGAACGACCGCCGCCGTGGGGCGGGCTGCGCCCTCCCCCCTCTGTCCGGGGGAATGTCAGAGGCCATTCCCCCGGAAAGACCGCGGAGGCTTCGCCCGAAAGGGGCTCCCCTTCGGGAAACGGGAAACCAAGGAGACAGACAATGACCGACACCAACACAGAAACCGAAACCATCATCGTGGCCCTGAACAAGCTGGACCGCGACCCCCTGAATGTCCGCAAGACCTACACCAAGGAAGGTATTCAGGAGATGGCCGCGACCATCCGCGCCGACGGCTATCGCATGCTGCAGAACCTCGTGGTTCGTAAAGGTGACAAGCGCGGCCGCTTCTATGTCATCGCGGGCGGTCGCCGCCTTGCCGCTCTCGAGCTTCTGGCCGAGCTGGGCGAAATCGCCAAGGATTTCCCGGTCGAATGCAAGGAGCGCAGCGGCGAAGACGCCACCGAAATCAGCCTGATCGAAAATTTGCAGCGCGAGGCCATGCACCCGGTCGATGAATACGAGGCGTTCCGCGTCATGGCCGAGGCCGGGAAATCCGTCGAAGACATCGCCGCCCGCTTCGGCACCACAGAAATCATGGTCCGCAAGCGCATGGCCCTCGGTCGGGTTTCGCCCATCTTGCTTGACCTCTATCGCAACGAGGAAATGACCTTCCAGCAGCTTTCGGCCTTCACCGTGTCCGACGATCACGAACGGCAGGTCGAGGTCTGGAACAGCCTGCCGTCGTGGAATTGCGATCAGCGCGCCATTCGCGCGGCGCTGCAAGGCGAAGCCGTCAAGGCCACCGACAAGCGCATGAAGTTCATTGGCGGGCTGGACGCCTATGAAGCCGCTGGCGGCGTCGTCAAGCGCGATCTCTTCGATGAACAGAACGGCGGCTATGCGCTCGACGTCGCTCTGGTCGAAAAGCTTGTTGCCGACCGACTGGAAGCCGAGGCGGAAACGGTTCGCGGAGAGGGCTGGAAATGGGTGGAGGTCGTACCGGTCATCCCCAACGAGGCCCATCGTATGCACCGGGTCTATCCGTCCGACGTTCCGTTGACGCCGGAAGAACTGGCCGAGGAAGAGCGTCTTGAAGCCGAGTACGACGATCTGGTGGTGCAGATCGAGGCAGGGGAGGCCGACGAGGAAGCCGAACCCCGTCTGGACGCCATTCAGGCGCGACTGGCAGTTCTGTCGACGGCACAGGAAGCCTACATTCCCGAGGACATCGCCAAGGCCGGCTGCTACGTCACGATGGACTATTTCGGCAATGTCGAAATCGAGCGCGGACTTGTCCGGCCAGATGACGAGATCGAGGAAGAGGCGGAAGGTGACGGCGAAAGCGCCGTAGGCGACGAGACAGGCGAGGGAGCGGTAACGGTTGCAGCGCAACCCGAACAGCGGCCCGAGCCCACCTTCAAGATGCCTGCCCCGCTCGTGCGGGAGCTTACGGCGCAGAAGACCGCCGCCATCCGGGCTGAGCTTGCACATAATCCGGACGTGGCCCTCGCCGCCATGGTGCATGCCATGCTGGTCAACATCTTCGGCAGCTTCGGTGGCAATGACTATACGTCCCTTGACGTGACGGTGAGGAGCGAAGCTCTCGAAAGCAGCATTGCCGATCCGGCGGCGTGCAAGGGCATCGTGGCGCTCGACGAACTGAAGGAAAACTACGGTCATACCATTCCCGGCAAGCCGAGCGATCTTCTGGAATGGTGCCTTGAACAGCCGACATCGACGCTTCTCGACCTCCTAGCCTATGCGGCGGCGAAGTCCGTCAATGCCGTGCAACACCCGCACTATGAGCGCAAGTCGCAGCGCGCCCATGCCGAACGGTTGGCGCAGGCCCTCAGGATCGACATGACGCAGTGGTACGCCCCGACCGGTGAAAACTACTTCGGCCGGATCAGCAAGGCGGGCATCAAGCAGGCGGTCGCCGAAGCCGTTGGTGACGATCCGGCGCTCGGTGTTCCCGGCATGGAGAAGGCGAAAGCCGTGGACTATGCCGAACGGATGATTGCCGGAACCGGATGGCTCCCCGCACCGGTGCGGATTGCTCTCACCGCCGAGCAGGAACGGGAGCGGATGGCACTAGCCAGCGACGATGATGACGGCGTTTGCCCGTTCGACCTCGATGACAAGCCGGTAACGAACGGCGAGACGTTCCCCGAAGCAGCCGAGTAATCGGCTGCGGCAGGTCGCGCAGTCTCCGGCGCGGCCTGCTCCCTCTCCGGAATTTCCACAAAACAAGCCGCATCGAGGCGCCGAGCATCGCCCCGGCGATTGGCGAAACGCGCCCTGCGGCCCTGCCCGTCACAGGTGATACCCATGACCTCCCCCCGCCTCAAATCCATCGTCAAACTCTTCGAAACGTGCCGCTACAAACACGATCTCTACACCGTCTTCGGTAACTGGTGCGAATGCTCCGCGATCTCCATGAGCAACGTCGTCGATCTCGTGAATTTCGAGAAGCGCGAAGCGCGCTATCTCGAAATCGCCCGGAGATACGGACGTGAAACCATGACCACATTCTCGCATATCATGGGCGAGGTGGTCATGGCGCTGGAAGAGCAGCCGCAGGACATCTTGGGCGCGACCTTTCACGCGCTCGAACTCCACAACAAGGCGAGGGGCCAATTCTTCACGCCCTATCCCATCTGCCAGCTGATGGCCCGGATGGTTGCCGGGGCTGCCGAGGACATGCGGCAGGCGATTGCGAAGCGCGGTTTCATGCTTGCGCAGGAGCCGGCGGTCGGTAGCGGCGCGATGATCGTCGCGCTTGCCGAAGCCATCCGCGAGGCGGGCTTCAACTATCAGCAGCTTCTTCACGTGACGGCTGTCGATATCGATCCGCGCGCCGTCCACATGGCCTATATCCAATTTTCCCTGCTGCATATCCCGGCGACGGTCGTTGTCGGCGACAGCCTGGCGATGCGATTCCGGGAGAATTGGCACACGATGGCCCATGTCATGGGCGGTTGGTCAGCGAAGCTGCGGCGCGCAAACGATGACGCCGGGGCAGGGGACGGCGGGGTGGTAGGGTCTGTTCCGCTAACCGCGCTGCTACATGCTGCGGTGGCCGCTGGTGACCCTTCTACCACCGCCGTCCCGGCCATTGAAGGGAATGGACAACTTCGCCTTTTCTAGACCGCTGCCAAAGGTGAGAAGCTCCGACCGGATAGACCGGCCGGAGCTTCTTTGAGAGGGGGGCTGGCCGGCCCCTCTCAATCTCTCCCCCATGAGGGGGCAGGGCAGAGCCCCGCCCCCTTCAATCCCCCACCCATGAAGGGGGTGGACCACCCCCTCCAAACCTCCCCGGCCCATGCGGTCGCGGCCCCTGATCGGGACCGCGGGCTCATCTCTCTCTCTCTCTCTCTGAATTCCGAGTGTCGCATTCGCCCCTGCGCCGTAAAGGACGAGCGGTTCCCCCATGTGTGGACGGCCCGTGGAATGCAAGACTTTTGTTTGTGAGCGACCAATTAGGTTCAGTCATGTGTCCGGCCTATAATCGTGGCATCAATGCCACTGGCCCTGATGAGATCCGCAGACGGAGAGCCAATCAAATTGTCGCGCTCGAGGCGCTGGGGGAACCCCGGCTTTCCTCCGTCCCCGGTCTAACCGGTTCGCCATCAAACTAAGTCCTCCACTCCTCCATCCGGCCACACGCGGGCCGAACAGATCTTTTCAGGCGGTGGCAAAACGATAGTTTTCCCTCCGCCTGAGTATTGCCCATGCAATGCGCGCGGTCTTGTTTGCGATCGCTACCGAGACCAGCTTGGCGGGCTTGCGATCTAACAAGCGAGCGATCCAGGGAAATGACGCAGCGTCAAGACGGGCTCTGCGCACGACGGCGGTGGCGCCGACTACCAACAATCGTCGGATTGTGCGATCGCCTTGTTTGCTGATCCGGCCAAGCCTCTCTTTCCCACCGCTACTGTTTTGTCGTGGGGTCAATCCAAGCCAAGCTGCGAACTGACGGCCAGATTTGAACTCGGTGGCGTCGCCGACCGAAGCAGCGATCGCCGCTGCCGTTAGGAAACCGACGCCGGGAATGGTCATCAAACGTCGGGCAGCAGCTTCGTTGCGGCACCACCGCAGTATAATGCGATCGAGTTCAGCAATCTTGTGGGTTAGTTCCTCCAATTGTTTCCTTATGTGTTCGAACGGTTGCCAGGAGGGCTCTGGTAGGAATTCCTGGGTAGCGCTGAGCGCTTCAATTGCCGCTCTCAAGCCTAATCTTCCTTGCGACGTAACAATCCCGAATTCCGCAAGATGCCCACGCAAGG
>Ga0180220_1002194_pt1 | contig 13030 bp, 15 predicted proteins | sample eDN5th37CBELigBY_FD_151335 | JGI IMG/M metagenome (GOLD analysis project Ga0180220, IMG submission 151335) | Enriched backyard soil microbial communities from Emeryville, California, USA - eDNA 5th pass 37_C BE-Lig BY (version 2) (version 2) | ecosystem: Environmental > Terrestrial > Soil >... | reverse complement strand
TAACGAAACGCATACCGCACAACAAATACCCGCCACTGTCCATAGTTTAGCGAAGCGCTCTACGGATACAACAATAAACAGGAGTCGACTCCTAAAAACTAACCATAAAATCACACCTCCTGAGGGACTGCGGTTATGCTTTAAAAGACCAGAACGCTGTCCATTTCATTACCTAACAATCCCTCTAATTATCCGCGGCAAACACAGCATACTTAAATCTGTTATTCAATTACTTACTTATAAACACAACAACCCGCAACCTATCGCTTTTATAAAAAAAGAGGCACAACAAACACCATGAAGCGAAGCAGTTTAGCACTCACGATTGTATATTTCACCCTGGTTTTGAATAGCGGCTTTAGCCAAACATTGAAAAACAAAATCATTGCGCATAGGGGCGCATGGAATACAGCTATTCCGGAGAATTCGATTGCTTCATTGAACCGGGCGATAGCACTACAATGCGGAGGCACTGAATTTGATGTCTGGATGACAGCAGACAGCATCCTTGTTATTAACCACGACCCTGTACATAAAGGATTGAGAATAGAAGCTTCGACGTATAAGGAACTGGCAGCAAAAAAACTAAACAATGGGGAAACCATTCCGACGCTGGAAGAATACATTCTTGCAGGAAAGAGCCAGAATTTCACCAGGCTCATTCTTGAAATAAAAACTTCGGGAATAAGTAAAGAACGAACCTTAAAACTTGCTGAAAAATGTGTCCAGACTGTTAAACGTTTAAAAGCAGCGAACCTCGTCGATTATATTTCCTTTGATTACGATGCCTGCCTGAAAGTAATCGAACTGGAAAGAAAGGCCGCAGTTAGTTTTCTTCATTGGAAGGGTGACATTCCGCCTGCTAAGCTAAAAGAAGATGGCTTTGCAGGTTTAGATTATACTCTTGACGTTTATAAACAACATCCAGAATATATCCATCAAGCAAGAAAACTTGGATTAAAAACCAATGTGTGGACCATCAATGATGAAAAAGATATGAAATGGTGCCTTGAAAACAATATCGATTACATCACTACAGATAAACCTGAAAGATTATTTAAACTATTGAAGTAAATCCCATCGGTATCCGCTATCCCCGCAGGCGCTGAGAATTTAATCTTAAATTTTCTTCAGAACAGCCTGGCCCTGACAACAAACCGAAGGCGAATGCCGGATTAAATTAAAAAATACTTACCTGTTTTTGTAAGTTTGTAATAAAAACAACCCGTTATGATACTGCAATCTTTAATAGCTGAATTTGAACACGAAGTAAACAGCACCAGAAAATTACTTCAGGCTTTGCCCGAAAAGGACTTAGGTTATAAACCTTCCCCAATTTCATGGACAATGGGTGAACTTGCCCAGCATATTGCAACAATCTATTACTGGTATGTGGGAACACTCACAAAAGATGTGTATGATATGGCAGAGGATCATGTTGAACGAGGCGAGCCGGGAGACATTAAAGCAACACTTGATTTTTTCGAACAAAACGTGAAAAAAGCCAGGGAAGCGCTGACAGCAATTACAGAAGAGGATTTGCAAGCCTTGTGGACAATGCAAGCCGGAGGCCGCACCGTACTTGGCCCATTGCCCAGAGCTGTTGTGGTCCGCAGTTTCCTTTTTAATCATATTTATCATCACCGAGGCGAAATGATTGTTTACCTCCGTGCTTCCGGAAATAAGGCACCTGGGCTTTATGGGCCAACATATGAAGAAAGCAGCATGCAGAAATAACACTGCCGTTTCAGACATTGTCTTTGATAATAGATCGTACCAGTATCAGCAAACGCTGAACTAATAAAGGCAAAAAGATCGCTTCTGGCCTGCTGAAGGGAATTTACAATGCGGCCCATTTAATCCGGAATTTATAATCGGATTTTAATTTAAATTTATGAACCAGCCGTATCTGGAATAAAATTATCAAAATAATCGGCATCAGAAATAAAATAAACTCCGGCTATTCCGTTTTTTTTAACCTTATCTGTCGTTAATTAAAAAGTTTTCTCCTTAAGACCGGCATTTCAAAAAAATCAGCAGTCTTTGTCCCCGTTTTGAAAAATCAATCGTCATTAGGACAAACAAAATTTTTAAACAATGAAAGAATTTGCATTGATCTTCAGACTCAAAGACGCTGCCGACTTCCAGCCTTCACCCGAACAAATGCAGGAACGAATGAACTGGTTAGGCAGTATTGCCGCACAAAACAAATTGGCCGACAAAGGGAACACACTTTTGCCTGTTCCTGGAAGTGCTAAAACCGTAAGGCCGGATAACGTGGTTACGGACGGGCCTTATACCGAAATCAAGGAATTTATAAGCGGTTATATTGTTGTAAAAGCAGCAACTATTGACGAAGCTGTAGAAATGGCAAAAGGCAATCCGATTTTCAAAATCGGAGGGAACATTGAAGTGCGTGAGGTTTTAAAGCGTGATTAATATTGGACCCTCAGAAATCACATAAGGAACTTTTACCTCACTTATTCCAACAGGAATATGCGAAAATGACGGCTGTCTTATGCCGTCATTTTGGTTTAAAGCATATCGAGACAGCAGAAGATATCGCCAGCGACACATTTTTGAAGGCATCCGAAAACTGGGCTATTAACGGGGTCCCTGATAATCCTGCAGCCTGGCTTTATGCGGTCGCTAAAAACAAAATTAAAGATTACTTTAAACGCATTTCTGTTTTTGAAGCACAGGTTAAAGAAGTCATAAAACAAAATGAGACTGAAGCAGAACCTGATTTCGAGTTTAATCAGCAAAATATTTCTGACAGCCAGCTGGCAATGATATTTGCCGTTTGTAATCCGAACAACTCCGCTAAAAGTCAGATTTGCCTTGCACTTCAAATTCTTTGCGGTTTCAGCATAGAAGAAATTGCCAATGCTTTTCTTACAAAATCTGAAACTGTTAAAAAATGTCTGCACAGAGCCAGGACCAACCTTCGTAACGACAACTTTCAAATCCAGTCATTACGTAAAACAGAAATTCAATCAAGATTGGATACGGTTTTAAAGATATTATACCTGCTGTTTAACGAGGGTTATTTTTCGAAAACAAACGATCAGCTTATCAGAAAAAAACTTTGTTCGGAATCTGTCAGGCTGGCCTTAGTGTTAACAGAAAACTCATTAACAAACACACCACAAACCAATGCTTTACTGGCGCTGATGTGTTTCCAAAGTTCCCGATTGGAAGCCAGAACAAACAGCAAAGGTGAAGCTATCCTTTTTGATAAACAAGATAAGAGCCGTTGGGATAAATCTCTCATTGAAAGGGGCTGTTTCTATTTAGTGAACGCAACTAATGGAAATGAAATCTCAAAATATCATATAGAAGCCGGCATTGCATATTGGCATACCACACCAACTGATAAAAATAAATGGCAGCATATTCTGCAGTTATACAACCAGCTTATTCTTATTGAATACTCACCCGTAACCGCTTTGAACAGAACTTTCGCTTTTGCCAAAGTTTATGGACGCGAAAAAGCTATACCTGAAGCTGAAAAACTGAACCTGAAAGATAGCAGTTACTATCACGGACTGCTGGGTTATTTATATGCAGAGAGCGATATTGATAAAGCAGTTTATCATTACGAAAAGGCCGCTCAACTGACAAAATCCAGGACCGAAAAACAAACGCTGACAAAAGAAATCGAGCGGCTGAAAGAAGAAAACTGCAGGTAAGGGTTTTACAAGCGAATCCCAAAAATGCCTGTGAAATATGTCCTTTTATTAGAGTTTCTTACAACATTTTAAATGACATTTCAAATAGCAGAAAAGCTGATTACAGCAGCAGGATTTGCTCCGGCATACCCTATACTTCACCTAGGGAGCAGTCCAGACGTATTGCAATGCCAAAAAAGAAGTGAACAATAAAACCAGCTTTTTCAAGATTAAATAAGCTTTTTTCAATCTATATAACAATAATAAAAAGCATGACCAATTAAACAGAAAAACCGGCTGGTCGGCCGGTTTTTCTGTTTAAAGTTTAGAATATATATCCATCGTTCTGTTTCATGGTTGGATATCGGTCTAAAACCACTTGTGGAATAGGAAGCATTCGATGTTTGAACTGCTCATATCCATTGTCTTTAAGGACAGTTTGTGCCATGTTCCATCTTACCAGATTTGCGAAACGGCTGCCTTCTTTCTGCATTTCTATTTTCCAGGTCATCTTGATCGCATTGTTGATACTGTCTTTCCCTACGCCGGCACCTATAGCGGCCATGCTGCGCCGGCCGCGTAATGTATTTAAATAAGACAGTGCCTGTGCTTCATTTCCAGCAGCCAGATTTGCTTCTGCTCCGATAAGATAAACTTCTGCTAAACGTATATAAGGGCAGGACTGCCGGTTGAAGAAATAAGATGAGAATTGATAGGAAAGTGTATCCGCTCCTCCCCAAATCGTTTCTTTGCTGTCGGCATTGAAAATACTCGCAGTTTTCTCTAACAGATACTGACTGCTTTCAATGACTGTACCTGCATATTCGGCCGCTGTTGTAAAGTCTCTTGTTTGGGATGCGAATTTTGCCAATAGTGCGTTAACGGCCATCGGATTCAGTTTTCCTGCATTTCCATTTGAAAGAGATGCAGCTGCTGCCGTTAAATCATTTTTTATCTGGTTTGTAACTGAACCTGAACTGGAATTTATGACATAGCCCCGCAATGATGGTTCCAATTGGAGAGGTATGTTTACATAATAGGTTCGCATCTGCATGTAAATATATGCCCGCATGGCTTTTGCCTGTGCCTGCAGCTGCTCTTTATTTGCAATAGGAATATCGGCTTTGATAACTTTGTTAAGAGCCGAAATAATCTCGTAAGCTTTGAGCCAGTTTTGGGTAATGGTTGAATTGCTCGGATTGAGCTGGAACAAATCTATTGCGTCATATGCAGCGGAAACAGGTCCGGAATCATCGCTTAATACACCATCAAGCATCACCATATTCTTATGCCACTTATCTAGTTCTTTTGCAGCATTTTCCATAAGGCTGAGTGCTTCAGCTTCTGTTTTTGCAGGCCACATCAACACGTTGTTTTCATAGCCGATAAGAATCGAAACCTGCAGGTTTTTTCCATTGCCTGTTTCTACTGATTCACCTGGAAGCATGACTAGATCCCTAGAGTCGATTACGCCGTCACTATTAATGTCTTTCCATTTGATATTGCCAGGCATGGCATCCAATTGTTTCGCGGAGGCATTGACATCTGCAGCTGATTGAAAAACACCCGCTGCAATATGGCCCCTGAAAGTACTGTCCTGAAGATTTTCTTCCCAAAACAGAATATTTCGCAATTCATCCTTGACCGCCACGATGAAATACTTTCCATCCGGCAGGTTAGCGAATTTGATTTTTCCTTCGGCATTGGTCTTCCCCTGATAAACGCTTCTTTTGTTAGTAAAGAAATCTTTTGGTGTATGGTACAAATATACTATTGCATCTGCTGCCGGTTCTCCCTGTGGTTTTGCTTCGCTCCATAATAAGGTGTTCCATACCGTGATTTCGACGCTCGACGGAGTCGAAGGTTTGTCACTTACGAAAGTATTGGTTAATCGTTTCTGAACAACATAAACTGCTTCTTTGCTTCCGGAAGTAATGTCAGTCCCGCTGATCAACACACCATTGATCCAGAGCTTTTCTCCTTCCCTTGTGATTTTCAATTCTTTCCCGCTTAAGGTGGTCAATATTTTTCCATCAGCCAAATCAGCGGATTTTAATATCCCTTTCACAATATGATCTTTCAATGCGGCATCCGTCAGAGCAGTAGTATCCTCTGCTGATGTTTTACTGGATGAAACCGCCGCTTTTTGTTTTGATACACTTACGTCTAGTTCATTCAGAGGAGCAAAAACTGTCAATCCCATGGCAGTTTCTTCTTCTTTCAGGGAAAGGTTTTTCAATGCATTGGTAAAAGTGCTGATGCTGTCGGCATTAGACAACTGCTGGGTCAATGTTCCGATAACCTCTTTTGGAGGGCGGTTGTCAACTTTGGGCTGCGGTTTTTCTTTTTTGCAGCTGCTCAGCAGGCCGACAGCCAGCACAGCAAGTAAGAGAGAATGTTTCATTTTTGATTAAGTCAGATATTATTTTTCAAAATTGACTTAACCAGACTGAATAAAAAATACCCATTTACGGGTATTTTTAACATGACCCCAAAATGTTTACAAAATTGAGCGGCAGGCATTTTGCCAGCAGAAAGTTTTCTTTCCCCTTTAAGGTAATCGCATTATTTTCGATAGAAACCTATACCTCCGGCAATGAGGCATCAGGACTTTATGGGACTGCGCACGAAGAGAGCTGTATAAAAATACTATTAGCGATGTATTTCTATTTGTTTAAAGCAAATGCAATTGGAAGCACATAGCGAACACTTACAGGCCGGTTGAACTGCCTGCCGGGCTGCCAATCGGGCATTTTACGAATTACCCGCAAAGCTTCCGCATCCAGTTCGTCATTTACTCCCGATGTAACTCTTGCATCCACCACTTTTCCCGTTCTGGAAATGGTAAAAGCAACTTTTACTATACCGCTGACCCTATTCCTGCTTGACTGGTGAGGGTATCGCAGATTTTCCTTGAGATAGTTTTTAAGATCCCCCTGAAAAACGGGCATTACGTCTGATTGATTTGACGGCAGTTCAACATTTCCTTCCTCATTGTAATAGACCGCATGGAGAACTTTTCCTTCATGAAACTTTACCATACTTGCTATCTTTTGATTATCGTAATAAAACGTCCAATGGCCGGTCCTTTTTTTGTCTTTATAGGAACCCTCACTGTCTATGTTCCCGTTTTCATAGTATGATGTGGCCGGTCCATGCTGAATTTTCAATGCTTCGTCCTTAAATCTCTGGATAGAAACTAAACTTCCCCTTTTGTATAATTTCACCAAGAAAGAAGAATCAGTATTTGTGACCACCTTAGTATAAACCGCTCTCTTTGGAGAGATTTTCTTGTAATTATCATCCAGGTAAAGAGTATCCTGGGCTTTTGCCAATGAATAAACTGATAATAATGCTGCAATAAAAATAAATAATGAGAGGCGTTTCATATTAAAAATCTATCTGCCGCTAAAATAAATATTAAAACTACTTTCAAAAATTAAGAAAAAGGAACAGTGATTTAGCGCCCTTCACACAAGGATGGAACAAGGAACCTTATAGGATAGAACAAGGATGGGACAACAACACCGGTCAGATTCAGTCAATTCCGGTCAAAACCGGTCATTTTTTTATTTTTAAAAAGCATTACAGTCGATTTATCTGATTTGAGCGGATAAGTTTTTACAGGCCGTTCCTCAACTTTTAATGTTTTCTTCCATCTCCAGTAAAAGAACATTCAGAAAAGCGAAATTCAGGATATTTAAAAGCATCTTTCACCCCTCCTGATAAGATATACGGAGCTTGATTAATTTAAAACGAAAACACATCCGGGGCGTTTTGAACATGCCGGCTGCCTTATGCTGATAAATTTTCCGCTGTTAACATCAAGGTTTTGATTAAGAACAAGCTTCAACTTAATGGACAATAACACTAATAGTATAGTATCTGATACAACAGTATCTAATGAAGAGGAATATCTTATCTCGAGAAGTCCTGAGAAAAGCGTTGGCCAGAATACGGTCTGGGCAAAAAGACTGCGTTCATTCCCGGCGCTCCAAAATCGCAATTACAGAATTTACTTTGCCGGACAGCTTGTCTCTGTTATCGGCACCTGGCTGCAAATTGTAGCCGAAGGCTGGCTGGTACTTCAATTGACAAATTCTGCTTTTTTAATTGGTTTGGTAGCAGCACTGGCAACTACTCCATCCCTCCTCTTTTCACTTTTCGGAGGCGTTATTGTAGACCGCTTCCGCAAAAAGAAAATCCTGTTCATCACGCAGTCAGCAGCCATGATACTTGCTATGTTGTTTGGCTTATTAACCATTTTAGGACTAGTAACTGTTCCTATTATTTGTATAATTGCCTTCCTTCTGGGAACGGTAAATGCTATTGACGCCCCTGCCCGGCAGGCTTTTGTATCAGAACTCGTTTCGAAAGAACAGCTTGCTTCAGCCATTGCCCTTAATTCAGGAATATTTAATGCCGGACGGGTAATCGGGCCGGGTTTTGCAGGAATATTGATTGCACTGGTAGGTACAGGAGGCGCTTTCATTATTAATGGGTTCAGTTATCTGGCAGTGCTCATCGCACTCACTTTTTTAACAATCAGCGAAAAAACTCCATCCCGCAATCTTAAACCTATAGCCGCGATAAAAGAAGGGATTCATTACTCGCTCGCACATCCGGTGATCAGGGTACTGCTGCTTTTTACCGCTGTGACTTCCATATTCGGCTGGTCGTATACAACGATAATGCCTATCATTGCGCATAATGTATTCCATGTTGATGCCAAAGGACTAGGTTATTTGTATTCAGCAACAGGCTTAGGTTCACTTCTGGCAACATTTATTGTAAGCGCTTTTTCTAAAAGGATCCCTTCTGTGCTGTTTATCATCGGCGGCAATATCATTTTCTGCTGCAGCCTTATACTTTTTGCCAATACCAGTACTATGGCCGCGGCGCTGACACTGTTATTCTTTACTGGTTTTGGCCTGCTCTCCCAGTCGGCTACTATGAATACGATTATTCAGGGAATGGTTAGAAATGATTTCAGAGGCCGGGTAATGAGCCTGTATATTTTAATGTTTATGGGACTTGCACCTCTGGGGAACTTTGAAATAGGCTGGTTGACCGAAAAAGCGGGTATATCATTAGCCATTACGATCAACGCCTCCTTAGTGCTGATTTTCAGCCTGACCCTGCTTAGCTGGAAAAAGAATATTCGTGAAGCTTATCGGAATTACAAAAAGCTGAACCCAGATGAAATTGTGGTATAGAAATACTCTACTGCCGCTGTAAGATCATTAAGAAGGACAGCAGAACCGCTCCCATCGCTAATCATCTCAGGATGCCAATATTTTCGTGTCCGATTTGAATTCAATATAATTGTACCTTCAGAGCCAGTCAATACTGTCTGCCGCTGCTACGCGAATAAGTATTTAAATGATGAAGATTATAGAACATCTTGTAAACGGATTGAAAATAGCTGAAATCATTTCCGGCGATGTTATTATTAGAACTACGGAAGACAGCCTGGATTTGATGGGGAACATATACTATCAGGGATTCGACAAGCTTGTTATTCACGAAAAGAACATCACTCCTGACTTTTTCGACCTTAAAAATGGAATGGCTGGTGAAATCCTTCAGAAGTTTTCCAATTACAGGATTCAATTAGCAATTATCGGTGATTTTGACAAATACGACAGTAAAAGCTTAAAGGATTTTATCCGCGAAAGCAATAAGGGAAGGCTTGTTAATTTTGTTAATTCAGTGGAAGAGATATTGGGTTAATGTAATTTTGAAGAACTAATGGAATTGACTTCACAGGAAAAAGAAAAATATACCCGCGATTTCAAAGAAACCATTTTAAGCTATTATAAGGTTTCACTGGAATCTTTTGCTCTGATTGAATCCATTATTGTATTCCGACGTGTAAAAAAAGATGAGATACTGTTAAGAGAAGGCCAGGTGGCTAAACACTTACATTTTATCTGCAAAGGAGCGGTTATCGCTTTTTTCAGCGATGAAGCAGGCAATATGTATAATAAAAATATCTTCTTGGAATATCAGTTTGCAGGCTCAAAAGTATCGGCCATTTTAAAAACACCTTCCAAATTTACTTTACAGGCAATTGAAGACACGGTTCTCATCACCATTCCTTATGAGAGATACAGAGAATTGCTCAACCAGGACAATGACCTGAAAAACTTTTACATTGCCTATCTGGAAAAAAACTGGATCATAGCTAAAGAACAGCGTGAAATCTCTATAGTAATGGAAAATGCGGCAGTAAGGTATCAAAAATTTTTAGATGCGTTTCCCGATATAGACAAACGTATTCCATTACGTCACATTGCTTCTCATCTTGGAATTACCCCCACACAGCTAAGCAGGATAAGAAAAGAGTTAAAGAAAGACAAACACAATCAACATATGTAAATGCAGGACTAAAACGCGGCTTATAACTTTGACGCATGAATCAGCAATTTTTGTTTGCGTCTGCATTTTTAGGCGGCGTTTTTTTAGCCATCCAGGCAGGGCTGAACTCAAGTTTAGGAGTTCTGCTGAAAAAGCCCTTGTTAGCCACAATAGCGGCATCCCTAAGCAGCGCTATATTTGCTCTTTTATTCATATCGGTTTTCTCAAAACCGGTATTAAACACCTCCACTGTAAAGCAGGTCCCCTGGTATCTGTGGTTTTCCGGCGGGCTTTTCAGTGTACTGGGAATCACGCTTTACTATTACACTATTCCAAGGCTGGGTATTTCAAAGATGATTTCTTTAGGCCTGTGCGGACAAGTCTGTTTCTCCGTCTTCGCCGGGCATTTCGGATGGCTGAACCTTCCCTTAGACCCGATAACTTTTAAAAAAGTGCTGGGCGTTGCAGCAATGATTACTGGAATTTTTTTAATCAATGCTAAATAAAAGTATGGAAAATATAAAAGAAGCCAATATCACAAACCTGACATCTCTCTGGGAGACGGCCGGAAAACCATTCGGAGGGTTCTGTTTTGAAAATGGATTCAACTATTGCAAAGTCCGCAATTCAGATTGGCCGAATAAACTATGGCTGAAAGAGGAATTAAAGCAAAGTAACCTGAATAAGATCGCAGTGTTAATTTCATCCTCGCCGGAGCTTGTATTTACTTATTGGGATGATTTTAATAGTTCAAGCTTTGCTGCCATAGAAAACTGTGGTTTTATTAGAAAGAGTGAACAAACGGGTATGTCGCTGAAACTGAACAAAAAATTTAAAGGTTCGGAAAGATTGAAGTTTATCCAGACTGCTGAACCTGAAACAGCTAAAACCTGGGTTGAATTATACCCGCGATGTTTTGGCTATCGCATCAGCGAAGAAATTATTAACCACAGCACAGGAAAGATCAGATTCTATCTGGCGGTTTTTGAAGGCAGCCCCATCGGAACTGCCATAACCTATCGGACAGGACACGTTGCGGGCATCCACGGAGTAGGTGTTATTCCTGAAATGCGGCGAATGGGCTTTGCTAAAGAGATTATGCACTTTCTTTTACAGCAGGCCAGTGATGAAGAATCAGAATATGCTGTACTCCAGGCTTCAGCACTCGGTAAAGGGATTTATTTGCAAATGGGGTTTTCAGAGGATTTTCTGATGGTTAATTATATACTTAAGGGTAAACAGCTATGAAAATATTAGAAAATTTAGAATGGCGGTATGCAACCAAGAGGTTCGACAACAGGAAAAAAGTATCGCCCGATAATTTAGAGAAACTAAAAAGAAGCATCCAGCTTGCTGCTTCATCTTATGGGCTCCAGCTGTATAAAGTGCTGATTATCGAAGATGATGTATTGAAAAAACGTTTAAAGCCCTGCTCTTGGAATCAAAGTCAGATTACAGATTGCTCGCATTTGTTTGTTTTCTGCAATTATTCCGATATAAAAGAGCAGCACATTGATGAGTATATTGAGTTAAAATCACAAATCGAAGGAAAAGAAGCCACGCTGGCAGCGGACTATGGAAATTTTATAAAAATAAAATTGTCTGAAAAAACATCAGTTGAAAAAACAGGATGGCTCAAAAGCCAATGCTATTTAGCTTTAGGAAACTTATTATCAGCTTGTGCAGAACTTCATATTGATGCCTGCCCGATGGAAGGTTTTGATCCCGAAGATTACAACAAGATATTACAATTAAATGAAAAAGGTTTGAATGCCTGTGTCATTGCAGCTGTCGGTTATAGACATATAGATGATGAGACACAGTTTAAATCTAAAATCAGAAAGCCGATAGAAAAACTATTTGAAAAATTTTAAATGACGAAAATGGGAGATACGCTGGGGGTTACTTATCTTTTCAGGTTTCATTCCTCTCTTAAATGGACTGTCTCCCGCTTTATCCAGGCCTTGATACAACACAGAGAACCGGCCGGTTTTGAGAAAAATGAACAATCCAGAGCCGGCTCTCTCAGGGCAATTGAGCATCAACAGAACCTCAATCCTGCCGGCTCTGCTTCTGCTAAGAAAAACCGCTACACCTCCCGATGAATATCCCAGCCTTCCAGGTAATCGGCTACACGGCGGATAAAGGAACCGCCTAAAGCGCCATCAATGATCCGATGATCGTAAGACATGGAAAGGAACATCATATGGCGGATTCCGATCATATCGCCGAATTCGGTTTCAATTACGGCCGGTTTCTTTTTAATAGCCCCTACAGCCAGTATGGCCGCCTGCGGCTGATTAATGATCGGGATACCCATATCATTGCCGAACTGCCCGATATTTGTAAGGGTAAAGGTGCCGTCTTTCACTTCATCGGGCTGAAGTTTATTGCTCCGTGCCCGGCTGGCCAAATCGTTGACTGCCTTGGTCAAACCTACGAGGTTCAGCTGATCGGCGCTGCGGATAACCGGAACAATGAGGTTGCCGGATGGAAGTGCCGCAGCCAGGCCGATATTGATATCTTTTTTCTTGATGATTTTATCTCCGCTTACCGAAACATTGATCATCGGCATATCTTTAATTGCTTTGGCAACAGCTTCTACAAATATCGGCGTAAACGTTATTTTCTGCCCTTCCCGCTTCTCGAATGCGCTTTTCACTCGTTCACGCCACTTCACCAGGTTGGTAACGTCGGCTTCTACAAAAGAAGTGACATGAGGAGAAGTACGTTTGCTCATAACCATATGGTCGGCGATGAGTTTACGCATACGGTCCATTTCGATTATCTCATCCTGTCCTGAAACAGAAACAGCAGGAGCGGAAGGATAGCTCTCCGATACCGGAGATTCTTCAACAGGTATTTTTGCAGCTAATTCTGTCCGATGTTCTGCAGATACAGCCTTCCTGCTTTTTACATAATTAAGAATATCTTCTTTGGTTACCCTCCCGCCAGCTCCACTACCCTGCAGCTGTTCTAGCTCCTGTAAGGAAATACCC
>Ga0180220_1002192_pt1 | contig 13035 bp, 11 predicted proteins | sample eDN5th37CBELigBY_FD_151335 | JGI IMG/M metagenome (GOLD analysis project Ga0180220, IMG submission 151335) | Enriched backyard soil microbial communities from Emeryville, California, USA - eDNA 5th pass 37_C BE-Lig BY (version 2) (version 2) | ecosystem: Environmental > Terrestrial > Soil >... | reverse complement strand
CTGGATTGATGTTAGCGCCCGGGGCAATGGCAATGGTTCCGGTAGTGGCCGGCCCGAGATCGGAGAGAATGTCCCCGAACAGATTGGAGCCCACGATCACATCGAACCAGTGCGGATTGCGGACGAGATGCGCTGTCAGTATGTCGATGTGGAACTGCTGCGTCTTGACCTCCGGATACTCCTTGGAGACGGCGGCGAAGCGCTCGTCCCAGTAGGGCATTGAGATGGAGATGCCGTTGGACTTGGTCGCTGAGGTCACCTCTTTGCGCTTGCGCGTCATGGCGAGGTCGAAGGCATAGCGCATCACGCGCTCGCAACCCTTCCGAGTGAAGACGGCCTGCTGGAATGCCGCTTCGAGCTCCGTGCCTTCGTAGAGCCGCCCGCCGATCGAGGAGTACTCACCCTCGTTGTTCTCGCGGACAATCCAGTAATCGATATCGCCCGGCTTGCGGTCCGCGAGCGGCGATTTGAGGCCCTCGAACATGCGCACGGGTCGAAGATTGATGTATTGCTGGAACGTGCGCCGAATGGGGATGAGCAGACCCCAGAGGGAAACGTGGTCCGGCACCCCGGGATAGCCCACCGCTCCGAGATAGATGGCGTCGTAAGGCCGGAGCTGATCGAGCCCGTCCGCAGGCATCATGCTGCCGACCTTGTGGAAGCGCTCGCAGTTCCAGTCGAAATGGTCCCATTGGAACTCGAGCCCGAAGCGGCGCCCGGCAGCCTCCAGCACTCGGAGTCCCTCCGGCACGACCTCATTGCCGATCCCGTCACCTGGGATGACGGCGATCTTCATGCGCTTCTTGGGCTCCGTATTCGTGGTGGCCATGCCCGCTGCTCCCTAATTCGGCTGAGACCGAGGCGAGCATCTGCACTTGGGAGATGCTGCCCTGTTGGCTTCGGTTTAGCCGAGTTGCAGCGAGCGTCCAATCCCGAAGTCGCAAGCGGGCGACCTCAACACGTTATGAGCTCACGACCTCCGGATCAGTCCGGCGCGTGCGAGCGCGTTTGGGCGGGTGTTCCAGGAAGCGGGCGAGGGCGGTCTCGTGCGCTCCGAGCCCGCGTCGAACTGGGCCACCTCGCCGCCAGCGGCGCTCGAGCTGTCCGTTTACGAAGCTCGTGAGCACCACGTCGTGGACGTAGCTCTTCCGGGCGATAGTCGCCGTATTGCCGAGCATTTGGGCGACCTCCTTCACGACGGAGACGATCTGGCTGTTGCGTTTGCGCTCCGAGAGCTCGGGCTTGAGATCCGCGAGTCGGTCACCTGCCAGCGCCGTCGCGTGAAACGTGCGGAAGTCCTTCGCGCTGACGCGCCGGCCGGAAATGGTGGACAGGTAAGTATTGATGTCGCGAGCCGTGATGCAGACGAGCTGTCCCGCCCCGTTGCGGTAGCAGAAGAGGCGGCGCGATCGCAGGCCCAGCAAGCGCTTCAAGGCCTTCGCCAGGCGTTTAGCCGACACCTGGCATTGTTGCTCCTTGCCACCTTTGCCGGGGAAACAGAGATGAATCTGTTCACCTTCGATCCGGATATGCTGCTGCTTAAGAGTTGTGGCGCCGCGGGCCCCGGTACGCCGCAGGTGCGTTTGTTCACCGACGCGGATGGCGGTCTCGTCGATCAGAGCCACGCATCCGGCAACGGCGAGTTCGAACGTGCCGGCACGCCGGGATAGATCGCGCTTCACCGCGCGCCGGATGGCCGGCAGTGCCTTCGCGAACTCGACAAGGCGCCGCGCCTTGCGCTCCTCGCGCAGTTGATCCCACTGCTCGTGATAGATGTACTGAACGCGCCCGGCTTCATCCCGACCCACGGCCTGGATGTGTGCCATTGGATCTGCAGCAACGCGCACATCCTGCCAGGCAGGCGGAATGACGAGTCTCTGGATGCGCGTTCGCGTAGTCGGATCCCGCAAAACCTGTCCATTTTCATCAACGTACGAGAAGCCCTTGCCATGTCGACGACGCTGGATGTTGGCGGTTTCTGGCGAGAGATATTTGAGCCCGAGCCGGCGTGCCGCAGCTCGCAACCCGCTTTCCAAGACCATTGCTTTTTCCTCTGGTGCGGACGGCTAACGGCCGGGAACAAGCCACAGTTCCCCGCGCGCAACGACACGCCGCAGGCAAGGGTCAGGCACGTCCCCGCGCGGCCGCCGCCGAGGAAACGAGGACCGCTGTTGCCTCGCCGGCCGAGGCTCCATTGGCAGGGATAGCGCGAGGAACGGGCTGGCGGGGCGCAGCACCGTTGCGCGCAAACCAGGCGATCGTCGATTTGAGGCCTTCTTCCAAATCCACTTTCGGGGACCAGCCGAGCAGGGCTCTGGCGAGCGAGATATCAGGCCTGCGGCGACGCGGATCGTCGATGGGCAGCGGTTGCGTCGCAAGCTTGGACGGGGACCCGGTCATCGCGATGACACGGCGCGCAAGCTCGACGACGCTGACTTCCACGGGATTGCCGAGGTTGACAGGTCCAAGGACGGGACCGGGCAGCCACATCAGTCGTATCAGTCCCTCGATGAGGTCGGCGACATAGCAGAATGAGCGCGTCTGTTGGCCGTCGCCGTAGATCGTGACATCGCGGCCAGCAAGCGCCTGGCAGATGATGTTCGAGATCACCCGCCCGTCGTCCGCGCGCATCCGCGGTCCATAGGTGTTGAATATGCGCGCAACGCGCACCGAGGCGCAGCGTGTGCGGGCGAAATCATAGGTCAAGGCTTCTGCTGCGCGCTTGCCCTCGTCATAGCAGGCACGCGGTCCGGTAGGATTGACGTTGCCCCAGTAGCGCTCCGTCTGCGGATGCACCTCGGGATCGCCGTACACCTCGCTCGTGGAAGCGAGGAGAAATCGCGCATTCGTCTGGTCCGCCAGCTCCAGAAGATTCCGCGATCCGAGAACACTGGTCATCAAAGTGTGAATGGGATCGGCCTGGTAATGGGGAGGGGAAGCGGAGCAGGCCAGATTGAAAATGGCATCGAGACGGCGGCGCCTTGAACTGAGCGTTCCAGGTAATTCCTCGCAGATATCCGTCTCAATCAAAGAGAACCGGCTCTCCCGCTTCAGATGTGAAATGTTATCGCGTGTGCCAGTTTTCAGGTTATCGAGACAAATCACACGGGCGCCATCAGCGATCAGAGCGTCGCATAGATGCGAGCCAAGAAAACCCGCCCCTCCCGCCACGAGGACGAGTTTACCTTTTGCGCTATTCATCGAAAGGCTCTCCGGTACATTCAGGTTTAGGCGGGACCCGTCAGTTTCAAGATCTCCAACGCGCAACTCTGAATCCGGTTTCGAGCTGCAGCAGCGTGTGAAAGCGGTGTTCAACGCGCGTCGGAGGAGGCGAGCACCCGCCGCTCGCTTTGCTGCCGAAACCGCAAGGCTTCGGCGATGTGGTTCTCGAGCTCCTGAGCCCGGCTTTCAGCCGTGTGATTGGCGAGCACCCGCCGTCGCGCAGCCTGAGCTATCCGTCGGCGGCGGGAGTCCGGCATACTGAGCAGAATTGCGAGCACATCCTCGGGCCGCGTCGCGATCATTGTCTCGCGGCCGATCTGAATAATTGTCTCGAGCCCCGGCCACTGATCGGAAATAATGGCGGTTCCCGTCGCCGCTGCCTCGAAAATACGCACACTAGGGCTGAATCCCGCTCGCACCATTTCCGCACGGGTGACATTCAGAGTGAAGCGGCTCGCCGCATAAAACGCCGGGTGTTCATCCGGTGGGACATGGGCGATACGTTCCACATTTTCAGGCCAATCGATATCCTGTGGGTATTGCGCGCCAGCGACTGCAAATCGCAAATGCGGCGCACGCCGCGCCGGTTCGATGAGGAGGCGATGCAACGTCGGTTGCCGATCAGGGCTGTAGGTACCAAGGAAGCTCAGATCCCAACGGAATGGACGAGGGGAGGGGGCATAGATTTCAGGGTCGACCGAACAATAGAGGGCTCGGGCAAACGGCACGCCATAATCCGCTTCGATACGGCGAAGGATGGGACCGCCGGTGAAGGATAAATAGAGGTCGAATCCACCGATGACCTGATCAGAAAGATACGAGCACGTCCCGGACTCGACGGCTTCCAGTGTCACTGGCGTATCGATATCGTAGAAGGCGACGACGCCTCGCGCGATTTTCTGTGCGAATTGTCCGACAGCAATCCCGTCCGGGACATAAGATCCGACGATAACCACGTCCGCCGCGCCGATCTGATCCCGGAAGCGCTCGAGATCCCGCAAACTGTCGTAGAACTCCAGTCGGCAATAATCCGCTTCCTTCAAATCCCGAGCGGCTGCGTACCAGGGGACATCGCGTTCCAAAAACAGAATATCGTGGCCGCGCGCCGCAAGCGCCTTCAAAAGTGACCGGTACGTCGTTGCGTGGCCGTTGCCCCAGCTCGAGGACAGGCTCAGTCCCAAGACGACGATCCGCAGCGGACCACTCCTCACATCCGTCTCCCGTTTTGCGATTTCTCCGAGGCAATCCTGCGCAAAATGGCGTCAACTTGTGCACCCCTGCGCTCATAGGTGTGCTCGCGCGTGATGCGCGCGAGCGCTGCGCGTCCGATCTGCCGGGCGCGTTCTGGCGTAAGTTTATTGAGGTGATCGAGAACGTCCTTGCCGTCGCGGGCAATAAGCACTTCTTCACCGGGTTTCAGGAAAAGTTCGATGCCCTCCCACGCATCCGTAATGATGCACGCACCCGCACCCGCGGCCTCGAAGACGCGGGTGGCCGGCGAGTAGCCAACGGCAGCCATGCTGTCACGAGCTATATTGAGCACCGCGAGCGGCGTTGCATTGAACGCATTATGATCCCGGCAATAAACGTGCCCGAGGTGGCGTACGTTGGGCGAGAGCTGGTGCGGCTCCCAGCCATTTCCTCCCATGAGGAATTGCTTTTCAGGGGCGATCCGGGCCGGAGACAGTAAAAATTCCTCCACGCGCGCCTCTCGATCGGGAAGGCGATTACCCAAAAATGCGAGATCGGCTTCAAAACGTTCGTCCGGCAGAACAGGGTAATGGGTGGTCGGATCGAGTGCATTATAAATGGGCTCTGCGAACCGCGCGCCGAGCTCGCGATAGCCGGATACGATCGGCGGCCCACCACCATAGGTCAGCACTGCGTCGAGCTGAGGCAGACTGCGTCGCAGGAGATGCTCCGGATTGCTCCGCAAATCCGCAAGGGTAGCGGGTGCATCCACGTCCCAGAAAATTCGGATGGCATCTGGGCGAGCCTCGCGCATGATGCCGGCGAGCAGCTCAGTGTCGAAAACACCGACGCCACTCGCCTTGACAACCACGTCCGCCGATCGGGCCTCTGCAAGGACCGCTGTCAAACCCTGCGGCGTTGCGGGATAGACGCGTGACTTGGCCCAATTGGGTGGATCTATGTCCCGATGTGTTTGCCGATCGAATGCGTCAGGCTCGTAGAACGTGATTTCATATCCGCGGCGGGCTAACGCGGCGAGTAAGCCCCTGTAATACGTCGCAGCACCATTCCAGTACGAGGAAAGGAGGCTCGAGCCGTAAAAGGCGACCTTCATGCCGCCACCTCCTCCAGCCCGGTCTGCAACTTCGCGATGATGTTCAGCAACTCGAGGGCCCGGTGGCGACAGGTGTGGCGGGCTTCGATCGTTTCGCGTCCCTTCTCGATAAGGCTGCGGCGCAGATCTGCATCATTTTTGAGTGCAATCAATTGGCGTTCCATTTCGGCGGGGCTATGCGCCATCAGAAAATCCTCTCCGCAGCGAAACAGCCCTTCGACATCCTCCCACGGGGCCGAAACGAGCGGGATACCGCAGGCGAGCGCCTCGAAGACCCGAATGGTGGGAATCCCAGGAAGCTGCCTCGCGTAGAGGCGGCGGGGCACGTGAACCGTGGCCATGTGTTTGGCAAAGATCTGCGGCACACGTGTATTCGGCAGCCAACCGCGATATCGCGCACCGCAGCGCTTCAGAGCATCGAGCGCAGCTGCGGGATAGCGGACGCCATAAACATCCAGATCCAAAGCCGCGTTTTTGGCTGGTCGAAGAAGGTAGTCGGCAATTTCCTGGGACCGCTCTTCGTCACCCCAATTTCCGATCCACACGAGTCCGTGCCGATCGATTCGCGTTTCGGGCGGTCGAAAAAGGCGGGTATCGGCAGCCTCATGCCAAACGTAGACATTCCTGCCCCAGCCGCGCCGGCGATAGACCTGCGCTAGCGCCTCGCCAAAGGCAAGCACAGCGTCATAGCCGCTCAGGTCGAATTTTTCCATCGCGCGCGGATCGCTCACGGCGCGGTGGTGCGTGTCGTGGAACAGGAGTGTGAATTTTCCGCCGAGCTTGCGCAGGCGGCCGAGGCCAGTGACGAGCCAAGGCTCGTTCCATTCATGCACGACAACGACATCTGCGCCGTTCACGCAGGCTTCGAGATCGACGTAGGGGTCGTAGTCGTAGTCGATAAGCTCAAGCTCCGGATAGGCGGACCGAAAGGAATCGAGCGCGCCCGGCCCGTGATCTGCGAGCAGGTTCGTGATGCTCCAGCCCGCGCGCGGCTGATAAGCGACAGCATCGTGACCGAGCGCTTTCAGCTCCCGCAAAACACCTCTAAGAAAATGAGCATTTCCGTTATTCCAACATGAGGCGAGCGCGTGCGCGAAATAGACGAGCCTCATGCCAGGACCTCGCTGTGGGCACGCTGCCCCTTCCTCGCCAACAGGCCGCCATAGATGGCGCGAACTTTGGCAGCCATAACCTCGGCCGTATAGCGCCGCGCGCGCCTCCGTGCTGCCGAGGCAAACAGCGTTCGCTGGCGAATGTCGGATGCTAGCATTTCGACAGCTTCAGCCACGGCTGAATCGTCGTTTGGCGGCACAAATATCGCGGCCCCTTCCCAAAGCTCGCGGAACGTTTGGATATCAGAAAGAACGAGCGGGCAAGCGGCTTCCGCGGCTTCGAGAACAGCTAGTCCGAAAGGCTCGTAGCGGGCGGTTGAGACGAATATCGGCTTGGCGGCCAGCCATTCCGCGATGTGGCCGTCACTCAAATTTCCCAGTGACTGCAGGTGATTGAACTTGATGCTGGCTCTATTCGGTCCCTTGAGTGGGCCGGCAGCAAAAACGGGAATTGATAGACGACTTGCGGCTTCATCGAGCGTGCGGAGGTTTTTTCCTTCGTCCCAGAGGCGCCCGGCTGTGAAAGCAAAAGGTCCCTCGGGAACCGCCACTCCTTCCGGCAGAGGCTCTCGCACGCTCGGTCGGCGTCCGTTGTAAACTATCGTTGGCGGAGCGGCCAGATTGTAGGTTTTCGCGATGGCTTTGGCAAAAGCACCGCTCGGCGCCACGACTGCATCGACCTTGCCAAGTGCTTGGGCGACGAGATCGCGATGCCAGCGAAATTGGCGCGAAAGCGGTCGTTTGCGGATCGCGTGCCACCAGGTCGCCATGCAGGAATGGCAGACCGCTACGGTTGGAACGGAAAAGCGGGGACCCGCAGCAAGAGCTGGACTATTGAGATGAACGATCGCGCAATCGTCCTCTTCGGCTACGTTTACCACTGCAGAGGCTGCGTCGAGCACGTCTTCCGGGGTTGCGGCCGTCCAATCGAGAGGGAGGTCGAGGCAAATCAGCTTGAGACCAGGAATGCGGCGGGCCGCGGCGATCTGCTCGGGCTGCGGACGAGGTCCAAGTACGCACAGCGTCGTTTCGGTATCGTACGCCCTGAGCCCTTGGGCAAGATCGAGCGAATATTGCCAAACGCCTCCGACGGCGTCAGCGGTCATGAACACCCTGAGGGTGCCCGCCTGTGTCAACTCCGGCAGCATGTGGCCTCCAATTCCGATAAGGGGCGAGGCCGCTCGTCCTGAATATCGCTGAACCGGTCGAATTGAGCGAGATAATGGGCGTGCGCCCGCTCCCAGGCGTAGTCATCGGGCTTCCCCCAAAGCCGGTGGTAATCGGGTGAGCTCGGATAAGGGTAAAGCGGTACTGGATCGTTGGCCCAGACGCCGTGGCTCTCGAGCCTCGCGCGCCACTCGGCAATTAGCCGGGCATCATCGCCGGCCATTTTGATGAGATTCGCCTGAACGAAGGGCACCAATCTGCGCGCGTAAATAAGCCGATCCGCGAGCTCGTCGGTCGACATTCGGCAACGTTTTGCGAGGGCGTCTCGGCCTTCGGCGGTGAGGCTTTCGACACCTGCCTCGATGGAAACGCATCCAGAGCGACCGAGCAGGTCGATCATCTCCGGTTTCCAGAGATCGATGCGGGTTTGAATTCCAAAGGCAACTTTCCGCTCGGCGAGCGCTTCGAGAAGCCCTGCGTGGGGAAGGAATATCTCGTCAATGAAATAGAGATAGGTAACGCCTTGCGCTATGAGGCCGTCGATTTCTTCGAGAAGCAGCGTGAGATCGCGACGCCGGTACCTATCGCGGAAATCGAGCTTTGCGCAGAACGTGCAGGAATAGGGGCAACCGCGGGATGCTTCGACTTCCGCTCCGGGGCCATCGGGGTCGCGATCAAAGCGATGGTGGTGATGCCTATGCCGAGTGATCCACTCCCTCGGCCAATGGAGCGGAGCGAAATCGACGAATTTCGCCGCGTGCGGCCGACCGTTGATCTTTATGTCGCCGCCGGCGCGATAGGCGATGGAGGACACTTCAGCGAGCGATTTCGCATCAGCAAGATCCGCAAGGATTTCCTCACATTCGCCCAAGACAACGATATCGACGCCGAGTTTTCGCAATGCCGTAGCGGGCGTTGCCGAGCTATGCGGGCCGACTGCAACTGAGGTGCCGCCACGTCCGGCGAGGGCCAGCAGGAACTCCATGGGAACGCGGAGCTCCGGTGGTGCGCAACGCCAGAAGAGATAGCTTGGCGCGGTCGTGACCACCGTCAAATCCGGGTTGAACGCCGCGACCGAGCTCGCCAGCTCGACGCTATTCTGAGCACACAAATGGCCATCGAGAATCAGGACTTCATGCCCGGCGGCTTCAAGCAGCTGCTTGCTGTAGCCGAGCTCGAGCGGCAAATGTGGAGCGCGGCAGCCGAAATAGATGCTGTTTTCGAAATGCCAGGGAGGATTGACGAGCGCGACCTTCATGACAATTCCGCGACCCCCACGGAATCGGTTCGGTGAAAAGCCGAACCGGCGGTTTTCTCGCTCATCCAGTGGCAGAGCGCTCGCAATCCGTCGCGCCAGTGTCGCGGCTGCGGGAGCCCAAGGATTCGGGATGCCTTGCGCGCATCGGACACGTAGTAGCGCTGATCGCTTGCGCGCCAATTGGCGAAATCGATGTCAAGAGGTCGACCGGTTATCGCTCGGATTTCCGAAACGATTTGCATCAGGCTGACAGCATTTGCCGGGCCGCCACCGATGTTGAACGCATTACCCCGAGCGACGTCGATCCGTCGCGACGCCGCCAAGTATGCCTCGACCACATCATCCACGTAGAGTAGATCCCGGACCTGGCAGCCATCGCCGTAGATCGTAATCGGTGCGCCTTCCAGCGCACTGCGCAGGAAATGCGCGACCCAGCCCTGATCCTCGGTGCCGAGCTGTCGTGGGCCGTAAATGCAGCTCATGCGCATTACGGCAGCCGGCAGGCCAAAACTGCGCGCGTAATCGAGGACATATTGATCGGCGGCGCCTTTTGAGCAGCCGTAAGGTGTATGGAGCGAAAGCGGATGATCTTCGCCGATTCCATGCGTGCGCGTGTAGTTATCGCGCGGCAGGTAAGCGTCTGTGACGCGCTCGAGCTCGATCTCGCCCAGGTCGCCGTAAACCTTATTCGTGCTGGCGAAAACGAGAGGTACGCGGTCACGCCTCTGCCTCAAGGCTTCCAAGAGTAGCAGCGTGCCGCGTACATTGATCTCGAAATCGCGTGGAGGATCTTCGAGACTGGTCGTAACCGCGACCTGGGCTGCGAGATGAAAGACGGCGCTCGACTCGCGCGCAGCGGAAGCGACGGCATTTCCATCGCGGATATCGGCAATGACTGCGGAAATGCGTTTCGGATGGCGCTCCTTGAGCCAAGCCAAGTTAGCCTCGACGCCCCGACGCATGAGCGCATCGAGGATGAGGACATCGACTCCTTCACGTGCGAGGCGGTCGGCCAGATTGCAGCCGATAAACCCGGCGCCGCCCGTTATGAGAACAGGCCTTCGGGCAATTATTCCCGGCGCACTTGGCGCGCGCGCATCTGCCGTCATGCCACCAAGCCTCGCAGCTCCAGTTCTTCCCGAGCTTTTTGCACGCGATCCTGGGCCTCCTGGTTCGCGACCCACCGAGTGAGCTCCATCAATCCATCCGCGAAATTGGATTGCGGCACAAACCCGAGCTCGGTTCTGATTTTCGTCACGTCGGCAAAGCAGTGGCGGATATCGCCCGCGCGGGCCTTGCCGGTGATTTCCGGCTCTATTTCGCTTCGTCCCATGGCGGCTGCGAGCAGTTCCGCCACGTCGCAAATCGAGCGATGCTCGCCGCTACCGACGTTATAGACATTGCCTGGTGCCGCGGGATGCTCGAGAGCCAAAAGGAAAGCGCGGCTGACGTCACCAACATGCACGAAATCACGTCGCTGCTGGCCATCCTCGAAAATGAGCGGACTGCGCCCGTTGATGAGGCGGGAGGCGAAAATTGCGAGCACTCCCGTATAGGGGTTGGAAAGCGCTTGTCCGGAGCCGAAAACGTTGAACAGGCGGAGGGCAACCGCTTCCATGCCGTAAGCGGCGGCCATAAGCATCACGAGGCGCTCCTGTGCATATTTTGTGAGCGCATAGACCGATGCCAGGCTCGGTCGCTTCCACTCCGGGGTCGGCATCGGTGTGAGCGGCCGGCCCTGGGCGTCGAGAGGATCCCACCCGGCGCTGCCATTGGTGCGGCGCGCGAGACCTGGCAGATCTTCGACGTAATTGCCATCGGCATCACGGTAGAGACCTTCGCCGTATATGCTCATGGAGGACGCCACGACGATACGCTCGATCGGATTGTCGATCAGCGCCTCCATGAGAACGGCGGTTCCGCAGTCATTTGCGCTGACATATCGCGCGACTTCGTACATGCTCTGGCCGACCCCCACCTCGGCGGCCAAATGGACGACCTGGTCGATGCCTTTGAGAGCACGCCGCACAATATCGGCATCGCGGATATCGCCGATGACAGTTTCGACCTCCGGACCGAGAAGCTGGGCGCTTGCCGTCCGACCGTGCACTTGCTCGTTGAGGTTATCGAGGACGCGGACGTAAGCACCCCTGTCCAGAAGTGCGCGCGCTAAATGGCGCCCGATGAAGCCACCGCCCCCGGTGATCAGAACTCTCTTGGACATTTTTTCCGGTCTCTCGTCTTACGCTGTAGCGCTGCGGTCGACGAGCTTATTGAAACGGCTTTGCTTTCCCGAAATTTCTTCTTGGTAAAGGAACGCCAAGTTCCTTTCCTCGAAGATCTCGAAGAACTCGTCCCAGGAGATCTCATCGAGATTTTCATCCGGCTCCTGGAAATCGATGCGCAGGATACCGCCTTCGCCATCGGTTCTTACGATGGCCGGGCGACCGCCGCGTTCCTCGGCCCAGTTGCGAATCTCATCGTGATCGGTAGTGGTTTTTGCCTGTGCCACGTGCTTCTCCACACCGGTACGTCGCCTGAGCATCAAAACGCATGGCAGCTGGCTTAGTTCCCCCAGCCAGCTCACACGCGACCTGAGCTGAGCTAGCGGTTGCCTGGTGATGTGCTCTGCACCGTTCCTCTCGAGGTCCCACCTATTCGGAACACAATCGGACGCTCGTGCGTTCCTCCGGCACAATTGCGCCGACGGCATTCAGCAAGCTAAAGCGCTGCCCCCGATCAATGGCTCACGGAGTTTTCGCCTTGTGCGCTAAGAAAGTTCGTGTGGGGATCGTCGGGGTTGGAAACTGCGCCTCATCGTTCATACAGGGTCTCACCTATTACCGGAATGTGAACGATGACGATCCGCCGCCCGGTCTGATGAATGCCGAGGTTGGCGGTTATGGGATCGCCGACATCGAAGTGGTCTCGGCTTTCGACGTGAATGCAGCGAAGGTCGGAAGCGAGCTTGCAAATGCTATTTGGGCTCCACCGAACAACACGTTTCGATTTGCTGACGTGGCGACGACTGGTGTCGAGGTCGTCAAAGGTCCGCTGCTCGATGGACTAGGCAAATACCTACAAGATGAAATCGAGATATCGCCGCGTCCGGAAGTCGACGTCACTCGCATCCTGAGGCGGACAGGTACGGAGGTGCTCGTTTCCTATCTGCCCGTCGGTGCCGAGAAAGCGACGGAACATTATGCAGAGTGCGCCCTCGAAGCGGGATGTGCGTTCGTTAACTGTGTTCCCGTCTTCATTGCTTCCAATCAAACGTGGCGCGAGCGTTTCGAAAGGGCCAAGCTGCCGATCATCGGGGACGACATCAAAAGCCAGGTCGGCGCAACCATCGTTCATCGCATGCTCGCCAATCTTTTTCGAGAACGTGGGGTTCGTATCGACAGAACTTACCAGCTCAATTTCGGCGGCAATTCTGATTTCAAGAATATGCTTGAAAGGGAGCGTCTCGAGTCCAAGCGGATTTCGAAAACCCAATCGGTTGTGAGTCAGTTGTCGAGACCTTTGGAAGCCGGAAGTATCCACGTCGGCCCGAGCGATTTCGTGCCGTGGCTCGCAGATCGGAAATGCGCCTACATTCGGCTTGAAGGCACGACTTTCGGAGGAGTGCCGCTGAACGTGGAATTGAAGCTCGAGGTCTGGGATTCACCCAATTCTGCCGGTGTCGTCATCGACGCAGTGCGATGCGCCAAGCTGGCGCTCGACCGCGGCATCGGTGGCGCACTGATTGGGCCTTCGAGCTACTTCATGAAGTCTCCACCGCGGCAATTTCCAGATGCTGAGGCACGAGCATTGACTCTCGCGTTCATGCGTGGCGATGGTGAGTTCGCAGAATAGGCTTCTGATTGCCTTTCCGCTAAGCAAACGAGGTGCCCGCGACTGGCGGTTCCAGCCCGAGATGTTCCGCAACAGTAGCTCCAATATCGGCGTAAGTCGCGCGGCGGCCGACGGAG
>Ga0180220_1002187_pt1 | contig 13052 bp, 12 predicted proteins | sample eDN5th37CBELigBY_FD_151335 | JGI IMG/M metagenome (GOLD analysis project Ga0180220, IMG submission 151335) | Enriched backyard soil microbial communities from Emeryville, California, USA - eDNA 5th pass 37_C BE-Lig BY (version 2) (version 2) | ecosystem: Environmental > Terrestrial > Soil >... | reverse complement strand
GCTCCTCGATGAAGCTCGTTTCGTCCTCTCCGTGCACGTCGGACCCACCCAGGTTCGATGGGGTGTTGATGAGGACGTGCCCACCGGACTGGAGCACCCGGGCAAAATTGGCGAACACGGCACGGTCATCCTCGATGTGCTCCATCACGTCCACCGAGAGAATGAAATCGAACGGTCCCTTGGTCTGGAGCTTCGTCAGATCCTCGTAGGCCGTATGAACCTGCTTTGCATACGGTGTCTGATCGAAGAAGCGGCGGGCCTTATCGAGGTAATCCTGCTTGACATCGACGGCTACGACGCGCGCGTTGGGAAACGTGCTGGCAATGAAATAGGCGTACTGCCCGAATCCGGTCCCCGCATCCAATACATCGATCTCGCGGTTGGGCGGATAGGCGCCCAACAGGCGGCGAACTTCCCGCTTCACGTACCACGCGCGCAGGAAGAACAGATCCAGCGCGTGATAGAACGTCCGCTGCAACGCAGGACTCTTGCTGAAAAAGCTGCCGAGGCGGTCTTTTATCGGGTCGTACTGCATAGGCTCAAGATACGGTCTACCGCGGCCGAGAGATCATCCTCCACGTAATCCGCTTCAGTATCCGGCTCCGCCTCACGCCCGTATCCGGTCCTGACGAGCACAGTCGTCATTCCCATGGCCCTGCCGGCCTCGATGTCGGAATTCTTATCTCCCACCATGAAGGAGAGCGCCGGATCGAATTCCCATTCCTGCATGGCACGCTCCAGCATGCCCGTACCGGGCTTCCGGCAGGACGAGTCCGCCCGGTACTTTTCTACCGATCCGAATGGATGGTACGGGCTATAGTAAAAGGCATCGATCCGTGCTCCGGCCGTCAGCAGCTCCAACTGCATATACTGGTGTACGGTACCGACGTCTTCCTCGGGGTAGTACCCGCGCGCTACTCCGGCCTGATTCGTCGCGACGATGACCAGCAAACCGGCCTCGTTGAGCCGCCGCACCGCCTCGATGGCACCCGGCACCCACACGACATCCTCTATCCGGTGGAGATAGCCAACTTCTTCGTTCAAGGTACCGTCCCGATCCAGAATGACGGCCCGACGTACCGATTGCATGGAGGAACTACTACTTGTCTGATTGTACCCCGAATAGAAGCTGCTCGACAGCGCCACAGAGCAGATGCCCACACAATTCATGCCCCTCCTGAATACGGGCTACGTCGCCGGAAGGGATCTGAAAGAGATGGTCGCAATGAGGCGCCATGTCGGCACCTGATGCACCGGTGAATCCCACCGTTATCATGCCGATCTCACGCGCTGTCTGGAGCGCCCGCACCACGTTCGCTGACCGGCCGCTCGTGGAGATTCCGACCGCCATGTCACCGGGCTTGCCGATACCGCTAAGCGGTCTGGAGAAAATCTGGTCGTACCCGTAGTCATTGGCAATCGCCGTGATCTGCGAGGTATTTGCGGTCAGTGCGACGGCGGGAAGGCTTGGCCGTTTCATGTAGAACCTGCCGGAGAGTTCCGCCGCCCAGTGCTGGGCGTCCGCCGCGCTGCCGCCGTTGCCGAAGAAGTAGACCTGCCCGCCTGAACGGAGCACATCTGCCATGTTGGCCGCACATGCCGCAAGCTCACTCGCCATGCGTTTAACGGCCTGCTGAACTCGTAGGGCCTCATCGACTTGCGTCTCGATCCAGGCAATCATACCGGTGGTTTCTACCTGGTCCATGTCTGCATTCCTGATTCTGAAAACCCGAAGTGAACCACCTCCGCCCCGAGTGCCTGCAGGGCAGCCGTGACGTTATGCCGCCGGTCGAAGCCGGTAAAGAAGAACATGAATCCGCCGCCGCCTGCGCCGGAAATCTTGCCGCCCAGTGCGCCCTCCCGCCGCGCAGCCTCATATAGTTCGTCGATGTAGGCATTGGAGATTTTCTGGGACATCTTCTTCTTCACGAGCCAGGCTTCATGCAACAGCTTCCCGAACTCGCGAAATTGACCGGTCAGGAGTGCCCTCTTCATTGCGGTCGCGATTTCTTTCGTCTCATCCATCGCCTGCACCGGATCCACGTGCTTTTCCGTGTAATTGGTGATCTGGTCCTGGATGATGTCAGAAGATAGACGGCTCTGCCCCGTGTAGGCGAGGATCAAGGAGTATTCGAGTTCATTGACCCATTCCGGCGGAACGCGGAGCGGATTAATGAGCACTTGATCCCGGCCAAACTCCATGAAGTTGAAACCGCCGAACGCTGCGCAGTACTGGTCCTGCTTTCCCCCTTTGATTCCAAGGTCCTCGCGTTCGATGTCGTACGCGAGTTTGGCCGTTTCGTACCGGTCCAGGCCCAGACGCATCCAGGCGTCGAATACCCCGATGAGCGCGACCATCATCGTAGAGGAGGCCCCCAGACCGGATCCAGGCGGACAGTCCGTGTGGGTAAACAGGTCGAATCCCGTCCTGAGTCGATCCACCTCTAACCGCTTGATAGCACCTTTCGCCAGGTCCATCTGATAGTTGAACGGCGGCACCTCTTCATCGACCCGATATATGACCTCGTGTCCGTAGTCGAGTGACTTCAAACGGATCACGTCGCTATCGTTCGGAACGAGCGTGACGTAGGCGTAGCGGTTGATCGTCGCATTCAGTACCTGTCCACCCCGTTCATCGGCATAGGGCGATACGTCTGTGCCCCCTCCGCCGAAACTGATCCGCAAGGGCGCTCGTGCCCGGATGATTTTATTCAATGGTTTGCTGCCAGTAATCTGGTGTCCGTAGGAAGTTGCCGCGTCCTCCCTGCGAACACGGTCATTTTACGCATAGCACGCCGGCGGCCCGGGCGTAGTCCTCGGGGGTTCCGATGTCGAGAAAAATCGCATCAGAGAACACACTGCCGTACAGGCCCCAGCCGACCCAGCGGGGAAAAACGTCCCGTTCGAGCGACACGTTCCGCTCTGCCGCAATCGACTGTACCAGTTCCGGCTCCACGACGTAGGCACCCGCGTTGATCAGGGCAGGTCCCCGGAATCCTGCCTGCTTTTCCCGAAATGCCGTGACAGCGCCGGTGGCCTCATCTATCCGCACCGTTCCGTATCGCTCTGCCGACGGCACCTCCACCAGCGCAATGGTTGCCGCCGCATCCCCCCTCGCCTGGTGAAAGCTGACGAGTTGCTTCAATGACCCGGAAAAGAACGTGTCACCATTCAAAACCAGAAAAGCGGACGTCAACCCCACTCGCTCGGCGGCAAAGCGGATGGCACCGCCGGTTCCAAGCGGTTCAGGTTCCCGTGCATACTGGATGTGAACGCCCCACCGGCTACCTGTTCCGGCGTAATCTTCGACCATCTCGCCCAGATAGCCGGTACTCAGGATGATCTCCCGGCAACCCTGCTCCGCCAGATGATACAACAGGTGGCCGAGGAACGGCTCGCCGTTCACGGGAGCCAGCGTCTTGGGTCTATCAGCTACGACGGAACGAAGCCTCGTTCCGAGTCCACCGCACAGAATCAGGGCAGGCAGCATGCTTTAGTGATCATGATGCGGCAGCGTGCCGTGCTGCATGGGAGACTCGTTACCCGCGGCACGGCCGCCCACGAAGCCCTCAATGGCTTCGTAGAGCCGGTCCCAACTATACTTCAATTTCTCCTCTCGAACACCCGCCGTAAGCAGCTCGGCCATGTCCTCGCGGAAGAAGCGGATGATGCTCTCCGCTAAAGCGGCGGGATCCTCCGGCGGAACGACCAGTCCAGCCCGCTCATGCGGGACGATTTCGGCAAGCCCGCCGACATCCGTTACGATGAGCGGTTTATCAAAGTGATAGGCAATCTGGGCCACTCCACTCTGCGTTGCCGAGACGTAGGGTTGCACGATCACATCCGCCGCCGAGAAAAACACGGGCACCTGATCGTTTGGAATGTAGTCGGCATGCAGACGAACGTGCGGTTCCAATCCATGCTCAGCAATCAGTTTCCGGTAGGGCGCAGCATCCTCATAGAACTCACCGGCTACGATGAGTTGTGCATCAGGCAGTGTGCTCAGCACGTGCGGCATCGCCTGCAGCAACACGTGGAGTCCCTTGTAGCGCCGGATAAAGCCGAAGAACAGCAACACGGGCACATCCTGCGGCAGGTCTAGCTGAGACCGGGCCTCTTCAGCGGGGGGTGCGATGCCGAAGATATCGTAGATCGGGTGGGCGATTCGAACGACCGGCCTCTGCACACCGAGCGATCGGACGTCCCGCTCCACGGACTCCGACATGACGATCAGGCCATCGCAGGCGCTCAAGAGAAAGCGGCTGAGCAGGCGGTCGCCCGGCCTGCGTTCGTGCGGAATGGCGTTGTCGACGACGGCTACCGCCTTAATACCACGCCTGCGTACATAGCGGACAATCGACCCGAGAGACGGCGCGAAGAACGGCATCCAGTACTTGAAGACGAGCACATCAGGCCGGTCTCGGACGATGCGCCGCGCCGTTTTGAGCCAGCTCAGAGGGCCGATGGTATCCAGCAGGCGCTCCGCCGGGACAGGATGCTCCACGTGGCCCGTTTCTATCTGTGTCTTGCCCGGAAACAGCTTCTCCGGGTACTGCCGGGTGAAGGTCACTGCCGTAACCTCGTGCCCCCGCTCCTGCAGTCCCCAATACATCGTTTCCAGGAAATGCGCGATGCCACCCCGGTACGGGTACATGGGACCAAGGAGAACGATTTTCATCGATGGACCCTCGGATTCAAGCGGCCAATTCGGAAACGGGCTCCAGGGTAGCGGCGACCTGGTACGCCGACGTGTGCTCCATCCGTGGCCGGACAATCATTTCGCCGAGCAACCCTGTCGTGAACATCTGCGCACCGAAGAGCATGAGGAGCATGCCTAGAAATAACAATGGGCGGCTGCCAATGGGGTTGCCCAGCACGAGCTTATCGAACGAGAGCCAGAAGAGGATGAGAAAGCCGAAAAAGAACGCCAGCGTGCCTATACCTCCGAAGAAGTGCATGGGCCGGGCCGCGAAGCGCGTCATAAACACAACGGAAATGAGGTCGAGAAAGCCACGGATGTAGCGTTCCATGCCAAATTTCGAGCGGCCATACTCCCGGCGTCGATGAACGACCGGTTTCTCACCAATCCGGCCGTAGCCCTCCCATTTGGCGAGCACGGGGATATAGCGATGGAGTTCTCCGTAAAGATGAACGCTTTTCACGACATCGCGCCGGTACACTTTGATACCCGAGTTGAAGTCGTGCAATTTGATACCGGATATCTTGCGTGTGACGGCGTTGAAGAAACGGCTGGGCAGTTTCTTTTCCCAGGGGTCGTTCCGCTTCTGTTTCCAGCCACTCACCACGTCCAGCCCACCCCGCAGCATCTCAATCATTTCCGGCAGTTCGGCGGGATCGTCCTGAAGATCCGCATCCAGCGTCGCCACGTAGCGGCCCCTTACCCGTTCAAAGCCGACGGCGAGAGCGGCCGCTTTACCGTAGTTACGTTTGAATCGGATGCCGGCGAAGCGAGGATCGGATTCGTGAATGTGCTCGATAACCTCCCACGAACCATCCCGTGATCCATCGTCGATGATCCAGACCTCAAAGGAAAGACCGGCTCCTTCGCAGGCCGAACGAATCTGATCGGCCAACTTGGGAAGCGACTCCGCTTCATCTTTGGCTGGAACAACGATACTGAGATCTGGCTCGGCAGCAGGCATGGCTTGAATGAACGAGGGGCACGGCAAGCCGTGCCCCTGTCTTGACGAATCGAGTCGGTCTATACGTCCAGTGTAGCGTACTTCGCGTTTCGCTCGATGAACTTGCGGCGCGGCTCGACGGCATCGCCCATCAGGGTACTGAAGACCCTGTCGGATGCGGCGGCGTCTTCAATGGTGACCTGCTGGAGGACGCGTTTCTCCGGATCCATCGTGGTCTCCCAGAGTTGCTCGGGATTCATCTCACCGAGGCCCTTGTAACGCTGGATCGTCACCTTGCCCTTACTATCGCTGAACTGGGCAACGGCCTCCTGGAGTTGTTCTTCCGTCCAGGCATACTGCTCATCCTTGCCGCGCTTCACGCGGTACAGGGGCGGGAGAGCAATGTAGATGTATCCACGCTCGATGAGAGCCCGCAGATGCCGGTAGAAGAACGTCAGCAGGAGCGTACGAATGTGCGCGCCGTCCACATCGGCATCGGTCATGAGCACGATCTTGTGATAGCGCAGCTTTGAGAGGTCCAGTTCCTCTTCCGAGGTGGCAAGACCCGTACCGAGCGCCGTCACGACGTTTTTGATCTCATCATTTTCCAGGATCTTGTCGAGCCGGGCCTTTTCCACGTTCAGGATCTTACCGCGAAGGGGCAGGATCGCCTGGAAGTGGCGATCACGGGCCTGCTTCGCCGACCCGCCTGCGGAGTCACCCTCCACGAGGAACAGCTCGCTTTCGGAGGCCTCTTTCGATGCACAGTCGGCCAGTTTACCGGGAAGCCCGCCACCGCTGAAAGCGCCTTTGCGCTGCACGAGCTCCCGCGCCTTCCGCGCTGCCGCCCGTGCCTGCGCGGCAAGAACGACCTTGTCCACGACACGCCGGGCTTCCTTGGGGTGATCTTCCAGCCACTGGGCCAGTTTCTCGTGTACGATGGATGCAATGATGCCCTCCACGTCCGAGTTGCCGAGCTTCGTCTTGGTCTGGCCTTCGAACTGAGGCTCGGCCACTTTCACCGAAATGACAGCCGTGAGCCCCTCACGGAAGTCATCGCCAGAGAGGTCGCCTTTGAAGTTCTTAAGGAGGTTGTTGCGTTCGGCGTAGGTCTTCAGCGCACGGGTAAGTGCCCGCCGGAAACCGGAAACGTGCGTTCCCCCCTCGTGGGTGTTGATGTTGTTGACGAACGAGAGCACGTTTTCCGTATACCCGTCGTTGTAGCGCATGGCTAGCTCGACCGGCACATCCCCGCTCTGGTCCTCGATGTAGATCGTTTCGTCGTGAATCGGGGTACGCGTCTCATCCAGGTAGTGGACGAACTCGATGATCCCGCCTTCGAAGTGATAAGTTTCGCGGCGTAGCTCCTCGTCTTCTTCCCGCCGGTCCTCGATAGAGATCGTGACCTGCTTATTGAGATAGGCCAGTTCCCGCAGGCGCTCAGAGAGCGTGCTGAACCGGAAGTCGACGGACTTGAAAATTTCCGGATCGGGCCAGAACTGAACTGTCGTTCCAGTCTTCTCATCGGGCTCCATGTCACGGAGCCGCTCAACGGGTGTGAGCGGCTTGCCGAACGCATACTTCTGCCGGTATACCGCACCGTCGCGCTTTACTGTCGCGACGAGCTGGGTCGACAGGGCGTTCACACAGGAGACACCCACGCCGTGCAGACCACCGGATACCTTGTAGGTGTTCTTATCGAACTTACCACCGGCGTGCAATACGGTCATTACGACTTCCAGCGCGGACCTGCCCTCGCTGGGGTGTACTTCAACCGGGATACCGCGCCCGTTGTCCGATACGGTGATGGATCCGTCCTCGTTGATGACGACCTCGATCGTATCGCAGTAACCGGCCAGCGCTTCGTCAATGGAGTTGTCCACGACCTCATAAACGAGATGGTGGAGCCCCCGCATACCGACATCGCCGATGTACATCGCCGGGCGCTTCCGAACGGCCTCCAGTCCTTCAAGGACCTGAATGTTCGCTGCGCCATATCCGTTGGCTCCGTTGCCATCGGCCAGTGTCAGAATTTCGTCGCTCATGTATATCCTGCAATGAGGAAAAAAGGGCTGCTCAAATGCCCCCTCTCCCAGTGATTCTATCTATGTTCAAATATCTAAAAACCAACGCTTTTGATGGCGTAAAGTTCTCTTTTTGAGGCTCCAAAACAGACGTGTTCAGGGGCTGAAATGCGCCATAAAGATACAAACTAGCAGTATCAGTTATTAAGCCGCTGCTATCTCCTACCCAGTAACTCGCGATGAATTGAGTTCGTCAGAGCGAGGCCACGTTCGACAAAGCGAACCAGCCGATCCCGGTAAACCTCTTCTCCGGAATCACTGACCTCTCGCTGTAGGTGCTGGAGCAATCGGGCCTCTTCTACGAGGGCTTCGCGAACGGCGGGGTACAGGCTCAGGAGGCGTTGGTGAATACTCTGCAGTAGCACTCCGGCCTGGTTCAACATCATGAGATCGTCGAATCGCCGCACCGCAGCGACGATGTAATCCTCGTCATGATTGGCGGTAATGGCTGCACTGGTGGAAAGCTGCATGAGCAGGTCCTCAAGGTCCGCAACGCCCTCACCCAGGTATGCTTTTGCAACCAGCGGTTCCTCCTGGTCCGAAGGATCACGCCCAGCCCGCCGCTCCGAGGTTCGAAAGCGTACCTCCAGCGCCGTCAGCAGCGTGGAGAGCATGGCCACCGTCTGTAGCAGTGCCGCCTCTTGATTTTCTTCTTGCTTCAATGCGATGTGCCCAACTGTTTGGACCGACTTGCAGTGCATGGCTGGGTACAGCCCAGCGTTCCTGCGAATAGCACAAAACACGTGCCCGCGGACCCGATTTGTACCCATGAGGACGCCGCAAGATCGAATCCAGGGGGAAATTGTCATGAAACGGTTATGGTGCCGGAAGGCGATGAAGATCGATGCTCATGAACGAATCTCTGATTGAAGCCTACCTAGTTCCTTTCCCAGCCCCTATCCGAACAGCCAACAATCGCTTGCCATACACGTACATGCGGAGCACCTAGTTGAAATGCGCCCGTAATCCAAGGCCCATGTGTGTCCGCCCCCACCTACTCATCACTTCGTCAAACCCGGACGGACTATTCGTTAGATACCCCGTCGCGTAACCTACTCCCCCCTTCCCCGAAGATGGACACATGTCGAATGATTCTGAATCGAATTCCGCCGATCACGTTAGCGTCGAAACGGTCATTATCCATCCGATTTTGCAAACCAGGCTTATTCGCCTGAGCAAGGAAGTACTGCAGCCCGACTCCAGCGTAAGGGGATAGACGCCAGAACTCGGGGAAACCGTGCAGCATCGCAGCCTCTCCACCATACCAACGTATCGAGCGCTCTTCAAACTTACCCGACTCGTGCGCACGAGGGGCGATACTCTGCTTCGCTTGATAATACCCCAGTGACAGGCGAGCACTTATTGCGGGAGCAATGCGATAGGAAACTCCTAGCATCGGTGCAGCGGCATCGTTGGCGTACAACGCGATGCCGAAGCGGCTTGTCTCCTGAGCAAGACCGGGGAAAGTAACCAGGAGCAGCAAGAGAATCCCGGTCGTGATCTTGCCCATAAGCTACCCTCAGGCTGAAGGGGCTAATGAACGAGTCGGAGACCCCGTTCGCTAGCCGCCGATAGACAGATGAGCGTGGCCATTACCGCTCGCCGGCAGAAAAACCCACATCTATCGTGACATGAGTCATTTACATAAACCTGTAACTAAGATGCAACAGGAGTAATAAAAAAGCGGGTGCCGGCCGGCACCCGCTTTTACAGAAAGCCTTGCCATTATTAGACTTCGAGGTATCGCATGAATTCCTCCACGCGATTCCTCAGATCCTCCTCGTCGACTTCCTCGCCAAAGCTGGCAACGACGTTGTAGCCGTAGTGCTCCAGCATATGGCGCACCCGAACGGAATCCTTCACGTTCAGCTTCAGCGTGATCCGGATTTTCCCTTCCAGGGGCTCCGGCTCCGACGCGATGGAGAGGACTTTGACATCGTTCTGCTCGATGGTATGCACGAGCTTCGCAAGCGAGTAATCCCGCGGCTCGATCTCAAGCGCCAGAATAGCGCCTGACTCCTGGGTCGAGAGCATTTTTGCGAACTGGTCGAAGATGTCATGCCGTTCTACCAGTCCGAGATAATCACCCTCCGCGTCGGCGACGGGCAAGGTCGTCAGATCATGCTCCACCATGATCTTCGTGACTTCGAAGACATGGTGCCAGGGTCGCGCGCTAATAGGTGCGGGGCCGAGCAACAGGGAGACGCTGGCTTCTGAATCGAAGGCGTCGAGCAACTGGTCCTCGGAAACCAGACCGACGAGTTTTCCGGCATCATCCACGACCGGCAGGTGTCGTACCCGCAACTCCAAGAGCAGACCAAGCGCATGTTCAACCGTATCGTCCGGCTTGAGCGGCGGGGTTCTCCGGCTTATGAGCTGTTCTATTGTCATGGTATGCTCCACACGGAATTTGAAGCGCCCGGTTGCCCCTCCTGTGCCACGCGATTTCCAGACGCTACACTACAAACGTGCAAGTGCCGTGCCGGTTTGACTCGCAACGACTGTTTTACAGTCCGCCTGCGTGGAGGCGGCGAATGTCCGCCACGTATACACCTATTTTACAAGTGATATACGAAAAACAGACCCTCTCGCGCAAGCATCAATGGCATCCGGTAGCCGATTCGCCAGGGTAAATCGTCATGCCGAGTGGACAGGCTCGTACTCTGCAGCATTCATCAGAGGGCGCATGTGCGCGTAAGGCGCGAGCACGGGCGCGAGTTCCCTGGCATCCTTGAGCCCCAGTCGGAAGTGCAGCCGGGCTGCAGCCAGAGGGGCGTGCCCGTCGCCCCCCGCATCTACGTACAGATACTCCTCCTCGAGTACTTCGGCAACCCGGTGGATGTGTGCGATGGTTCGTGACTCCGCAGCCGGCACATAGGCCACCTGCTCCACGAAATCCTGCTCGATCAGCGCCAGGATGCGCTGTTTCAGCTCTTCCACACCGATGCCTCGCAGGGCCGAGACGAATACGGCATTCGGGAATTCCGCCCGGATCGAGCCAAAGAGCCCGTGTTCCTGGATCGCATCCGCCTTGTTGAATACGAGCAGCGTTGGCTTTTTAAGTGCACCGAGTTCTTTCAGCGTCGCTCGCACGACCTCGATGTGGTCTTCGAAGCGTGGATGCGTCGCGTCCACTACATGCAGCAGAATATCGCTTTCGCGGACTTCATCCAGCGTGCTCTTGAAGCTCTCGATCAGCCGGTGCGGGAGTTTGCGAATGAACCCGACCGTATCCGAAAGAAGGATCTGCTTGTTCTGATTCAGGTTGACCGTGCGCGTCGTCGCGTCGAGCGTTGCGAACAGGCGGTTCTCGGCCAGGACACCGGCATCAGCCAGGGTGTTCATGAGCGTCGATTTTCCAGCGTTCGTATAGCCGACCAGCGACACGCGGGTATACCGGCTGCGGCCCTTCCGCTGCGTGGCACGCTGACGGTCGATCTTTTTCAGGCGCTCCTGGAGCGTGGAGATCCGGTTTCCGATGAGTCGGCGGTCCGTTTCGATCTGCGTCTCACCAGGACCTTTCGTACCGATACCGCCCTTCTGACGTGAGAGGTGGGTCCACTGACGCGTCAGACGCGTGCGCAGGTATTCGAGCTGGGCCAGTTCAACCTGGGTTTTGGCCGTGGCAGACTTGGCACGGCCGGCGAAGATATCCAGGATGAGTCCGGTCCGGTCAAGAATCTTGCAACCCAGCGCTTTCTCCAGGTTACGTACCTGGACCGGCGAGAGGTCATCGTCGAAAATGACCAGGTCGGTGGTTCGCCGGCTTACGAGTGCTTTGAGCTCCTCGACCTTGCCTTTTCCGACGTAGGTAGCGGCATTGACGTGGCTCAGCGACTGAACCATCCGGTCGGTTACGTGAGCGCCGGCCGTATCGGCCAGCAGTTCGAGCTCATTGAGAGAGTCTTCCAGTTCCCAGGCGGTGGATTCCGGCGTGAGCACGCCAACCAAAACCGCCGATTCCGTCGTAGTATGAGTTTTTGCTTGCAAATGCAGACGTATGCTTGTTCGTATGCTGGAGATTTCCCGAGCCTACCCACCTGAGTGAAAAAGCAGGCTAAACGAAACGCTGTATTGAACTTATCGCACCTGGTTTTGCTCCCTTTTTCAGGGCCCCGGTCTGCCTTCCGTCGTCCAGGAGATGCATCCTGCCTCTATCTTTCGAGAGCGGTTTTCCCGTAGACCCTCTCGGTCCCTGAGCTGAAACGCGTATCGAGACAGAAGGCTACGATTTGCCGGAATCGCTTCGCATACGACTTTGGCGGCGTGACATCTATACGACGGCGGATGCCCTGTTCATCTACGTAGAGGAAGACGTACGTGTTGCGGGAGTTGCGGCCTGTCTCGAAATAATCAACCACCTGCCCCCAGGCCACCGTAGCGCCGGAACTGCTCGGTTTCGCTACAATCCCATGCTCGGTTATGAAGACGGCATTTCCAATCCATGAGGCCATGAACCAGAAGCCCCCGGCCGCAATGTATCCAAGTAAAATAGGGGTATTTACTGGCCGGCCTGCTGCCTGGACATACACAACGCCGATTGCCAGCAGAATGAGAAATAGCGAGGGGCGAACCGGTATACCGAACAGAGGACCGCTGCGCCACGTCAGGAGGGTGTTCCGCAGCCGGAGCCGGTTCATTACGCTTACAAGCAGCAGGAGAAAGGTCACACTGAGAAAGCCGGCGAGCAGCGTGAGATGCGCAATACTCAGAACGTTTGAAAGTGCGGCCATAGAAGATGAAGAAAAGCTACATCCGTCACAATTCTACGCCGGAGACAAGAAAAACGCTACAAGCCAGGACCGGCTCCTCACTCATGCAGTAGCCGCTTCCGGGCGCCACTGCTTTGCAACCATCATCTCCGCTACCAAAAAAAGCAACGCTAGCGTCAAAAAGACGTTCCAGAGTTCCGATCCATAGCGTTGCTCACCGATCGCCTCTACGATTCGTTCCACACGCTCCCCGGCAGAATTGAGGACCTGCACGTCACCATCTACATGCGCTGCCAGCCGCTGCTCCCCTTCTCGGGCGTCAAGCACCTCTAGATCCGACTCTCGGGCAGGCAGGTTGATCGCGATACGCCGGACCGTGTTTTCTCCTGCTAGCAGATCGTACACACCAGGAGTCCGAAGCGAGCTTCCCACCTGTAGCAACGCCGTCCCCAGCAAGGTGCGCTGCGCAGGAACGAATTCCTCTCCTAGAGGCGAAACCAGCCGTACGGCACCTCCTTCAGGAAGACCCGGCACACGTAGCTCGCCGGGGGTACCGATGGTAAACTGTTCACCCGTGGTAGCTTCACCGGAGGAGAGATAGAATACGGACCGGT
>Ga0180220_1002186_pt1 | contig 13055 bp, 6 predicted proteins | sample eDN5th37CBELigBY_FD_151335 | JGI IMG/M metagenome (GOLD analysis project Ga0180220, IMG submission 151335) | Enriched backyard soil microbial communities from Emeryville, California, USA - eDNA 5th pass 37_C BE-Lig BY (version 2) (version 2) | ecosystem: Environmental > Terrestrial > Soil >... | reverse complement strand
CGCCGGTGAGCAGGTCGAGGTTGTAGGCGATTTCCGTCGCGCTTCGGCTGGCTTCCTCGCCTCCCGGCCAGAGGCAGCCGTGGGCGTCCATGCTCTTGAGCGCGCCGTATTGCGCCCAGTAGCTCTCCAGCGAGGGAAAGGTGTAGCCTTCGCCGTAGAGGTGGCCGTCGAAGGCGCTGATCACCGGCATGATGGTGGCCTTGGCGCAGTGGTCGATCAGCACGGCGTGGGGGCGTTTGGCGAGCATCGCTTGCCGCCGCCGCCAGTTCATCTCGTGAAGCTCGATCAGGCAGTCGTAGACTTCCTCCGGATGGCCGTGTTCCTTCTGAAGCGTGCAGTTGGCGTAGGCGAGGTTGTCGTCGATGTACATGCCGTCGACGTCGTACTTGTCGAGCATCGCGTTGATGGTTTGGATTCGATAGTCGGCCAAGCCGTTGGGCGAGGCGAGGCAGGTCGCCGGCAGGTCGCAATAGGAGTCCATCGAGTCCGTGTAGCGACCGCCGTAGTTGAAGCCTTGCCAGAGCGGCCACTTGCCCGCCTTCATCATCTCTTGAACGCCCGGGGCTTTGCCGTACATCAGGTCGGCGTTGGCGGTCCAGAGAAAGAGCATCCCGGCGTCGTGAACCGTCTTGATGACCCGGTCCAACTCGTCGGCGGGTGGGCGGGGTTCGCCCGGGTTGCCGAGCCGGTGCATTTGAAACAGCGTGTAGCCGAGCCGCGCGGCGTCGTGGATTTCGTCGTCGGTCGGGTAGGGTTGTTGCTCGTCCCCGATCCAGGCGTACATTCTCATGTCGGGCTGACGGCGGTGAGGGAGCCGGTTCGGCGCGACGCTCATCCCCACCCGGAACGTGAACGGTTCGTTCGCCTTGAGGACAAAGCCCCCGTCCGCGGGCCGCTCGTGAACGATGTGCTGGACGAGCGAGACCGTCGCGGCCTCGCCGTCTTGGTTCTCAACGCTCACGGCCGCCGTGTCGACGCCGGCCGAGGCGCGGGTTGCTCCTCGGTCCGTGAAGATGGCCAGCCCGGCCTTCAGGCCGAAGACCTGTAGGCACGAGGTTGGCGTCGAGAACGTCGCCGACTCGCCGGGTTGGGGGAGGGCCGCCCAAGGCGACTCGAATCCGTTTTCGTTCCTCGCCTTGTGCATGTGGTGGCGAAACGCGCCGGTCGCCTTCGCCTCGTGGCGGATTTCCGAGACGGCCTCGTCGGTTTGTGGGAGAAGCGTGAACTCGCGAACGACGACCCCGTCGTTGTAGAACGTGCTCACCAAACGGTAGGGGAGGCCGTCGCCGGGATCCGAGCCGGTTCGCATCGTTCCTTTCGTCGTCAAAACAATCCGTTCCGGGCTCTGGGACGTGGTCTTCGTTTCGCCGGCGTTCACCCGGCCATCGGTGGCGTACCGCCCCACAACCAGCCGCGTGGCCTCGTCGAGCCGGACCACCGTCTCTCCGTCCCGGTTCGCGCGCAGGGCGACGATCGCGCCGGTGTTCCCGTCCACGGCGTATTCGAAGGTTGGCCCCGCGATGAGGATCCCCCCGTCGCGAGCCGAGAGGGCCAGCGTCTCGGGCGGGAGGGGCTCTCGAAGCACCGCGGCGATCGGTTGGCTTTGCGGAGCGGCCTCCCCATCATCGGCGCTCGCCGACCCGGGCCACGTCGCCGCCAGCAGGAGGATCAAGGGGGGGAAACATCTCATCGGGGGCTCCCTCTTATGGTGTTGATCGAACGCCGGGCCCGATTGTACCCCCCGGAAGCCCCCGTCGCCGCGCCCCGGCGGAAGACCCTCGCCCCGGCGAAATTCGGACGCCGGGTGAATTTTTGTGTCATGATATGGGCACGCGGTAGTGCGCGCCGAGTTTGCGAGCGACGAGACCGAAGAGGCGCGCCACCTCGCCGCGAACGAAGCCAATTTTGCGAACTCCCAGCGCCGGGCGAACCCCGGACGGGGCGCCGGGGAGCACTCGGAAAAATGGTCGAATGAACCCGGTTTTGCCGAGGGGTTATGGCGTAAGTCACGACATGGTAGTATGTTGCGATGTTTTATTTTGCCGACGTCCGCGATTGGCGCTTCATCGAATGAGGCGCCCAAGGGCGGGCGCGAAAAAATGACCGAACGAAGCCAATTTTCGGCCCGAGGCGGCGAGCTTGGGAGGAGGGTTGGTTTTTCGGGTCGCGCGGAATGTTTCGGGGGCGGCTAGACTGTTGGGGTGGTTTGGTTTTGTCGATCGTTGGAATTTGCAAGATAACGGAGACGTGTTGAGGCTTATGATCGCGTCGATTGAAGCGGTGGTTTTTGACCTGGATGGGCTGATTTTTGATACGGAGGCCCTCTTCTTCAAGGTCTCTTGCGAGATGCTCGAAGCGAAGGGGTCGCGGTTCACGCCGGAGATGATGGCGGCGATGATCGGTCGGCGGTCGGTGGAGGCGGGGCACGTGCTCAAGACGATGAGCGGACTCGACGAGCCGGCCGACGCGCTCTTGGCCGAGGTCCGCGAGCGGTTCCACGCCGTCGTCGACGTGGAGGTCGCGACGACGCCGGGGCTTCGGGTATTGCTCGATCATTTGAAGCGGCTGGCGATTCCGGCGGCCGTCGCCACGTCGTCGGCGCGGGGCTACGCCGATCGGCTGCTGACGAATCACGGGATCCGCGATCGCTTCGCCTTCATTCTAGGGTCCGAGGACGTGGAGCGCGGCAAGCCCGATCCGGAGATCTATCTGAAGGCGGCGGCGAGGCACGGCAAGGCGCCGGGCTCGATCCTGGTTTTGGAGGACAGCCGCGCCGGGGTCGCCGCGGCGCATGCGGCGGGAGCGTTCGTGGTGGGGGTTCCCCACGAGCACAGCCCGGCCGAGGGGCTCAAACTCGCCCACCTCGTCGTTCCCCGACTCGACGATCCCGCCCTGCTGGCTTGCCTGGATCGAACCGAGGCCGCATGATCATCGGCTCGTGAGCTCAGCTCGATTGATTGAACGCATCGCTCAACGACGCTTCACCGCTTCACCACCGCCAGGAGAACGACGATGGCCGCCCCCCCGGAACCCGAAACCGAGCCCTCGCCCGACTCGTTTCCCGTCGTCACGCGCGAGTTCCTTCCCTACATCGCGCCGATGTTCGCGTATGTGGCCCTCTCGACTTTTGAGGGGGCCTTGCCAAGCCCCTCGTGGTATCCCGCAGCCTACGGGGTGAAGATCCTCATCGTGGCGCTCTTGATGTGGATGTATCGCTCGACCTGGAGCGACCTGCGCCCCTTGCCCGGTCTCGGGACGATCGCCCTGTCGGTGGGGCTCGGGCTGTTTGTGATCGTGCTCTGGGTCGGGCTCGACGGCCTCTATCCGGCCCTGCCGTTCATGGGGGGAGAGCGTTCGTCCTTCGATCCGAACACGCTGAGCCCCGCCGGCAAGTGGGCGTTCATCGTCGAGCGGTTCTTCGGCCTGGTGGTTTTGGTTCCGGTGTTCGAGGAGCTGTTCTGGCGGTCGTTCCTGATCCGTTGGCTCATCGACCAGGATTTCTGGAAGGTGCCCATCGGCAAGGTGACGCCGATGGCGGCCGTTCTCAGTTCGTTCTTCTTCGCCCTGGCCCATCCCGAATGGCTCCCCGCGCTTTTGACGGGTCTTCTTTGGGCGGGTCTGCTTTGGAGGACCCGATCCGTCTCGGCGTGCGTCATCAGCCACGTCGCGGCGAACCTCGCCTTGGGGATCTACGTCGTCGCGACCGAGTCTTGGAAGTTCTGGTAGGCGTCCGCGTCGTTTCCTCCGTTCCTCGCCCCGCATCGGAGCCGTTCGATGATCATCCCCTGGGGAACCGACGCCCCGATCTATCACCGGCCGGTCGCGACGATCGGCGTGATGGTCGCCAACGTCCTGATCTTCGTCGCTTTCCCGTCCCGGGCGCATGAGGACTGGATGCTCGAGCTGGGGGCCGGACTCCATCCGCTCCAATGGCTGAGCAACATCTTCATGCACCTGGGGCTCGGGCACCTGCTGGGCAACATGATCTTCCTTTGGGCGTTCGGGATCATCGTCGAGGGGAAACTCGGGGCGCTTGGGTTCCTGGCGGTCTACCTGGCGATGGGCGTGGGCGAGAGCGCCTTGTTTCAACTTCTCGCGCGGCCCGAGCAAACCCAGTACATGCTGGGGGCCTCCGGGGCGATCTTCGGCCTGATGGCCCTTTGCCTGCTCTGGGCGCCCCGCAACGATCTGTACTGCGTGATCCTCTTCCGAATCTTTCCCACCGAGTGGGAGATCCCGATCGTCTGGTTCGCGGGCTTCTACATCGCCTGGGACGCCCTTGGGGCGGCGGCCGGCTCGTTCGCCGTGTCGACCGCCTTGATCCACGCCGGGGGCGCGGCGGCCGGAACGTTCGCGGGACTCTTGCTGTTGAAGCTGAACCTGGTGGACTGCGAGGGGTGGGACCTGCCTTCGCTGCTGCGCGGTCGGCGCGGGGGGAGCGGGAAATCATCGCGTTCCAAGCGACGAAGCTCGCTCGCCGAGAAGGTCCGAAAGCGGGCGAAAAAAACTTCCGGGAAATCGAGGAAGTCGGCCGACGACCAGGCCCACGACGCCCTTGAGATGCTTCGAGCGCATCTCGACGCCGACGAGATCGAGGCGGCCCTGGCCGTCTACAAGGGAGCCAGACGGAGATTCCAAGGCTGGCGGCCTCCCGATTCGGACTGGCTCCGCCTCATCAAGGTCCTTTTGGACCAGAAAGCCTGGGACGACGCCGTGGGCCTCATGCGGGCGCATCTGGACGAGTCCCAACTTCCCTCGCCGAAGATCCGATTGAAGATGGCCGAAGTGTTGATTCGCCGCCTTGACCGACCGTTCGCCGGCCTCCGCGTTCTGGAGGGCGTCGCCGATTCCGATTTGACCGCGCCGCTCGCCGAGGTCCGAACCCGGCTCGTCGCGATGGCCGAGCGGATGAGGGAGGACGGGATTTTGGAGATCGACGAAGAGATTCGAGGCGTCTGATGGCCCGACCACGAGCGGGGGCCGAATCGGAGCGGTTTTTCTGGATGAATCAATAGGGGCGAAGATATGTCACGAGGCGTCTTTGGCGATCGCCGCGCGAGCTTGCAATAGTCGCGCCGCTCCGACAGGATGGATCGGTCGCGATTTTCAGGAAAGATGGAACGACTTTTCCGCGACGGACGCCGATCCCAATCATCCTCGCGTCCGTAACGCGTTGACGGCATGAGGCCAACCTCTTGATTCGCGCCTTTGAGTTGATTCGTACAGACGGGGGTTATGGAAGCCTCCGGACGAGCTTCGAGCGACTCGGCCTGGAAGGGTTCGCCCCCCCCACGGGGGCGTGGAATGAAACGAGGACCACGACATGAGACGCATCGGTCGTTCCAGATGGATATCGTTCCTTTCGGTGGCCGCCTTGGCGGCCTTCCCGCTCGTCGGATCGAGCGGAGCGCAAACCACGGCCGACCCGGAGAGCGCGCCAACGCCAATGCCGCCAGCATCGACGTCGTCGTCGACGCCGTCGCCGAATTCCGTCGTCAAGCCGACCGACAAGGGGAAGTTCAAAGATTTCAACGAGGTGACCAAGGACGCCGAGAAGATCACCGGCCTGTTCACCCTGCACAAGACCGGCGACCACCTCTACGCGGAGATTCTGCCCAACCAGTTCAACCAGGTGCTTTTGACGCCGGCGACGATCGCCCGGGGACTCGCCAACACCGGGATGCCCGTCGGCAACGACGAGACGGCCCTGGTCTTCCGCCGCGTGGGCGACCGCGTGCAGGTCGTCAGCCGGAACATCCATTACAAGGCGCCGGCCGGATCGCCGCTGGACAAGGCGGTCCAGCAGAACTACGTCGACTCGATCCTCATGGCCTTGCCGATCATCGCGATCAACCCGGCGCGGGGGGCCGTCCTGATCGACCTCTCCGACATCTTCATGACCGACTTCGCCCAACTGGGCCTGGGGTCGATCGACCGTTCCCGAAGCACCTGGACGAAGGTGAAGGGCTTCCCCAACAACCTCGAACTCCAATTGGAGACGACCTTCAACACGGGAGGCCGGCGCGGATTCGGGGATGACGGCGTTCCCGACTCCCGAGGCGTCACGGTGGTGATCCACTACAGCATCGTGAAGGCTCCGGACGCCGGCTACAAGCCTCGCCTGGCCGACGAGCGCGTTGGGTACTTCCTCTCCGCCGCCAAGGACTTCGGCAGCAAAAGCGCCGACACGAACCTCGTGCGGTACATCAACCGCTGGCGCCTCGAAAAGGCCGACCCCAAGGCCAAGCTCTCTCCCCCCAAGAACCAGATCGTTTGGTACGTCGAGGACAACGTTCCCATCGAGTACCGGCCCTACGTCGAGGAGGGGATCCTCGAATGGAACAAGGCGTTCGAGAAGATCGGCTACCGCAACGTCCTGGCCGTGCGGTGGCAGGAGCCCGGGCGCGACGACTTCGACCCCGAAGACACCAACTACTGCACCTTCCGCTGGGTCACGACCGACGCCGGCTTCGCGCGCTCCTGCTTCCGAGCCAACCCGTTGACCGGCGAGATCATCGACGGCGACGTGATCTTCGACGCTAGTTTCATCCGCGCCTGGCAAAACGAATACGCCCTTCTGGTCGGCAACACGACGACCGCCAACGGCGAGGAGCAGGTCACGCCCCTGGCCCTGGGCGAGATCATCAGCCCGATCCTGGCCTCGAAGATGGGATACGGCTCGCCGACGAACATGCCCGCGAACGCCCTGGACATGCTCAACAGGACGCCCGGCCAGATGGTCCCCGAGCTGATCCCCGCCGATCAGGGGATGCTCCAGTGGCGGCTCGCGAAGAACCTCTCCCGCGGCTCTGATCAGGCGTTCTGCCAGCGCCGGCTTGGGCTCTCGCACGACTTCGGCCTCGCCGCGATGGTCCTCGCCGGCCCCGAATCCGCCAACGCCCCCGCCACCACCGCCGCCGACAAGGATAAGGAGAAGGACGAAGACAAAGACAAGGACAAGGACGACAAGGACAAGAAGAAGCCCGAGCCCAAGGACCAGCTTCCCGAAGAGTTCATCGGCCAGGCGCTCAAGGAGGTGGTGATGCACGAGGTCGGCCACTCGCTGGGCCTCCGCCACAACTTCAAGGCCAGCACGATGCTGACGGCCGACCAGCTCAACGACACCTCGGTCACCCAGACCAAGGGCCTCTCCGGAAGCGTCATGGACTACAACCCGGTGAACATCGCCCCCAGGGGGACCAAGCAGGGCGACTTCTACTCGGCGACCATTGGCCCCTACGATTACTGGGCCATCGAGTACGGCTACAAGCACATTGACGGCAACGAGGAGGCGGAGCTGAAGAAGATCGCCTCGCGGGCGCCCGAGGCCGACCTCGTCTACGCCACCGACGAGGACGTGGTCCTCAACGACGACCCCTTCGTCAACCGATGGGACCTGGGCTCCGACCCCCGCGAGTTCGCCAAGGGTCGAATCGAGTTGGCCGCGGAACTGCTCAAGGACCTGGATTCCCGCGTGGTCAAGGACGGCGAGCCCTGGGCCAGAATGCGCCGGGCCTTCAGCATTTTGCTGAACCAATGGGGCAACGCGGCGACCCTCTCGTCGCAATACATCGCCGGCCAGTCGATCTCGCGCGATCGCAAGTCCGACAAGGACGCCCGCGACCCGATCGAGCCGGTTTCCGGCGACACCCAGCGCGAGAACCTGAAGTTCCTCGTCGAGAACATCCTGACCGACAAGCCGTTCGAGTTCTCGCCGACGGTCCTGAGGCGGCTCGGCAACGAGCGCTGGATGCACTGGGGAGCCCCCGCCAGACGGAACGCCGACATCACGGTGTTCGAGCGGATCCTCGGCATCCAGAAGATCGTCCTGGGACACTGCCTGAGCGGAAGCACCCTCTCGCGACTCCAGAACCAGGAGCTACAGGCCAATCCCGGAACCTCCCCGCTTCGGATCGACGAGGTCTTCCGGGCTCTAACCGACGGAATCTGGGCGGACCTTGACAACCTGCCCACCAAGGACGACGAGGATTCCAAGGACGGTCTGTCCATCATTCGCCGGAACCTCCAGCGCGAGCATCTGCGGCGGCTCGGCGAGATGGTCCTCGGCTCCGGCGGCGGCTCGCTGCCGGACGGTCTGGGATTCGTGGTGCTGGTGGGCGGAGGCAACGCCTCGGTTCCCGCCGACGCCCGGGCTCTGGCCAGGCTCCACCTGAAGGAGCTCCTTGAGCGAATCACCAAGGAGCTGGACGCCAAGGGCGAGAAGCTCGACGACACCACCCGGGCCCACCTTGACGAATCCAAGGAGAAGATCGCCCGGATCCTCGACGCCCAGATCAGCGTCCGCGACCTCTGAGCCCCGCCTCGCGCGGTCGCGAGTTTGTCAACCAGACCGCCCCTCGCCGCCCCTCAACCGGCGGCGGGGGGGCGGGAAGAGGCCGTCGCCAAGCATCCTTCTCCCCCCGGGAGCGGGGGGAACCCCACTTGTGGGGTCGGGCCGGCACGGCCGGATGAGGGTCGCGGGGTCTACGGTGGGGCCTTGGCCCTCGTACTCTCGGATCGCCAAACCCTTCTCGAACTCCCACAACCCCCACCCGGCCCTTCGGGCCACCCTCCCGGCGGGAGAGGGATTAAGATCGTCTTGCCCTACGCGCCGCCCCGTCCCTCAGAGCTTCAGAAACAGCCCGTTCTTCTCCAGGTAGCGGATCAATATGTAGCAAATCCAGAAGTAGACCGCCGTTCCGGCCGCCGCGTACCAAAACGGCGCGTCCTTTGGCAGATACGGCCGTACGGCTTGGGCGACCATCGGATGCAGGATGTAGATCGCCAGGGCGTTGGTGCCGAAGGTCCGAAACACCCCCAATTGAAACCCCATCCGATCGCTCAGCACGACGAAGGCCGCGTAAACGGCCAGCGAGAATCCCGCGGAGAAGGTCATGTAAGAGACGCTTCCGGTTCGCTGGCTCATCGTCCAGAGGTCGACGACATGGCTCGGCGCGGGCGGCGTGAACGGCGGGGCCGCGAAGCCGCCTCCCAGGCTGGCGAGCCCATATCCGGCCACCATCAGCGCGGCCGACCAACCCAAAAGGCCCGGCGCGGCGCGCCATCGAGCGTGGTCTTCGCGGGAGATGATCGCGTCATACGCGAGCGAGCCGACGAGCATCGGAATCGACCAACTGAGAATCCCAAGCCACCCGCCGTCGATCACCGGCCGATTCCAGGCGAACTCCAAGTAAAACCAGTGTGACAAGCCCAGGTGCAGCGCCGCGGAGACCAGCATGTACAGCGCCCGGGTCCGACCCGACGCCGCGATCACCGGGAGGATCCAAACCGAGGTCAACGCGATCTGAACCAGCGTTTGGCACAGCTCGCGCTGAAAGCCTTGGCGGAGGAACCCCCCGAGACCAAGTTGCCGGAGGTCCTCCCAGGTCTTCGCTTCGCCGTCGAGGTGATAGAGGACGAAGCCGATCAAGATCAGCCCAAGCGCCCGGTGGACCACCGCCAATCGAGCCGGGCCGACGCCCAGCGTCTGGAGTCTCCGCAGGAAGGTCAGCCGGTAGGCGAACCCGACCGCGAAGAAGAACTGGGGCATGATCGTGTCGGCATAGCTGCAATAGGTGTTGTGGTGCTTGAAGATCGGATGAACGACCAGCAGTCCGCCGATGAAATTGACCACGATCATGCCCGCGACCGTATAGCCGCGAAACTGGTCCAACGAAGCGATTCGCGTCCTCGTCGGCGACGGCCCGGCGCTCATGCGATGTGCCTCTCGACCGCGTTGGGGCGTTCACTTCGACCCGGCGCCGACGGTCTGGGAGCCCAGATCGAGCCTGGCCAGCAATCCGGATCGCGCGACCACCGTGACCGAGCTGAGGGACATGGCCAAAGCCGCGATCAACGGGCCGTACCGGCCAAACAGGCCGAGCGCCGCCAGGGGGATCCCCAGCGTATTGTAGGCGAAGGCCCAAAACAAGTTTTGACGGATCGCGCGCAAAGTTTCCCGTCCCAACTTCAGGGCCCGGGGAACGGCGTGAAGGTCGCCGGTGGCGATCACGATGTCGGCCGCCGCCTTGGCCAAGTCGGTTCCGGTCCCAAGGGCGACGCCGACGTCGGCCGCGGCCAACGCGGGGGCGTCGTTCAGCCCGTCGCCCACCATCGCCACGCGCTCGGCCGGGTTGTCGGTCCGGAGTTTCTCGATCGTCGCCGCCTTGGCTTGGGGCAAGACCCCCGCCATGACGTCCTCGGCCGCCAAACCCAGTTGCGCGCCCACGGCTCGCGCGGTGGTCGGGTTGTCGCCGGTCAGCAAGATGATCCGAGCCCCCTTGCCGCGGAGATGGTCGACCACCTCGCGGGCGTGGGGCTTGAGCTGATCGGCCAGGGCGATCGCGCCGATGGCTTGGCCGTCGGCGGCGACGTAGACCACGGTGCGCGCCCGCGACTCCCACGCCTCGGCGATCGGGGCCAACTCGGAGACGTCCACCCCGCGCCCCTTGAGCAGCCGGGGAGAGCCCACCAGCGTCTCGACTCCATCGACCGTGGCGCTGACGCCCTCGCCCCGAACCGCCCGGAAATCGGTCACCGAGAGACCATGGCCGAGCCCCTCGAACGCGCGGGCCAGGGGATGCTCGCTTGGCGATTCGGCGCCGGCGGCCAGCGCGATCAGGCGGTCCTCATCCCAGCCGGGCAGGGCCTTGGCTTCGGCGATGCTCGGTTTGCCCTCGGTGAGCGTTCCCGTTTTGTCGAAGACGATCGTGGTCAAGCGGTCCATTCGCTCCAAGGCCGAAGCTTCGCGAATGAAGAGGCCGAAGCGGGCGCCTCGGCCGGTCGCCACGGCCACGGCCATCGGCGTGGCGAGGCCCAGAGCGCACGGGCAGGCGATGATCAAGACGGCCGCGGCGTTGAGGACCGCGTGGTTCCAGTCGCCGCCGAAGAGGCCCCAGCCCAAAAGCGTCCCCAAGGCGACCAGCAAAACCGCCGGCACGAAATGCGCCGAGATGCGATCCGCGAGCCGCTGAACGCCCGCCTTCGAGCTTTGAGCGGCCATCACCAAACGGACCATCTGCTCAAGCGCGCTGTCTCGGCCCAGCCGCTTCGCCTCGATCAAAAGCGAACCGTCGCCGTTGAGGGTCGCCCCCGTCACCCGGTCTCCGGGGCGTTTGAGAACCGGAATCGATTCGCCGGTGAGCATCGACTCGTCAACCTCCGACTCTCCTTCGATGACGTCGCCATCGACCGGAACCGTCTCGCCCGGAAGCACCCGGAGCCGATCGCCCTTCTTCAACTCGTTGAGGGGCACTTCGACCACGCGGCCATCCTCGTCGATCCTTCGGGCCGTTTTCGGGGTCAGGTCGAGCAGCCGCTCAATCGCCTCGCCGGCGTTCCCCTTCGCCCGGACCTCCAGGAACTTACCCATCGTGATCAGGGTCAGGATGATCCCCGCGTCCATGAAGAAATGGGCCTGATGCATGTGGCCCAGCCACAAATGAACCGCGCTGTAGACGAACGCCGTGGTCGTCCCCAGCGCGATCAGCGTGTCCATGTTCGTGGAGCCTTGCCGAAGCCGCAGCCAGGCGCCCCGGTAGTACGCGGCCCCGAGGAAGACTTGGAGCACCCCCGCCAGGCCGAACATCGTCCAGCCGACCCACGCCGCGCCCGCCCAGGCGGGAACGACCATCGACCCGAGCCCCAAGACGGTCAGAGGGATCGCCGCCGCGAGGCCCACGATCAGCCGGTTCCGCCAGTAAGCGACCTGCCGAGCCCGTTCGTCGCGGAGCCGCTGGGCCGCCTGAACGCCGACGATCAGATCGTCGCGGCGGGCCGAGTATCCAGCCTCGGCCACCGCGCGAACCAAGGCGTCCAAATCGACCCGCTCGGGATCGACGACCACTCCGGCCCGCTCGGTCGCCAGATTGACCCGCGCTTCCCTTACGCCCGGCACGTCGACCAGAGCCTTCTCGACCCTGGCGACGCAGCTCGCGCAGTGCATGCCGCCGATGACGAGGTCCCACTCCTCGCCCGAGGCGGGGGACGAAGGCGGGGCGGCGGCGGGCGAACCATTGACGGTCGGCGCCGACTCGGCCGGACGAGGCGACGGCTTCAGCCCGCCGATCGAAATCAAGGCCGACGGCGGGGTCTCCGCCCGCTTCGGAGACGCGGGGCCGTCGTCCGCGTCCGTCGAGTAGCCCGCCTTCTTGACGGCCTCGCGCACGGCTTCGAGCGTGGCGACGCTCGGGTCGACGGTCACTTCGGCGTCGGCCCGGTCCAAATCCACGGCCGCCGATTCGACTCCGGCGACCGCCTCGATCGCCCGCTTCACCTCCCGCTGGCAATGCCCGCAGGTCATCCCCTGGATCGGTAGGCGCCACGTTTCCATCGTCGGAGGCATGTTGGACTCTCGGGGTCTGGTCTTGGTCCGCGCTTCGGTCGGCCGCTCCGAACAACAACGCGATTCCTCAAGTCCCATTATACGGGCGCCTCGCCTCCAAAGACCCGAGAGACGAGGCGGACGCCCCCGGCGTCGGCGAATCCGTGAGCGGGGTTGCATGTCTTTCGACGAATGAGGTGGGCAAGTCTCGATCGCCAAATCTTTTGATGTCTAGTTTGGCGTTTTTCGCCGGGTTCCGCTCCGACGCTCGGCGGCGGCGCCGCCGGGCTTGGACGACGCGCCGACCGGAGTCTTGACCTCAAACCTCCGGCGGCCCGAACGCGCGATCGGATCGAGAGAGCCGAGAATGCCGCGATTCAGGGCCGCGCCGGCTTGACAACCTCGGTTGCGCGGCTCGTGATCCGGATGGCGATTCGAGCTTGCGAGACGGCGGATTGGATTCTGAAAAAAACCAGAGGGTGGGTTGACTCACGGGCTGATTATTCGTATTTTGGCGTTCGTTCGCGACATGACGGCTTTCGAGGCATCAAAAGAACGTCATGTTGACTTTCAGGCACGTTCGCATTCGTTTCCCCTCTCCGTCCGAAACCGATCCGCCGTTCAGGTGGCGCGGTCCCGCTTTTCAAAAAACTTAAGGCTCGATTCCGGGCGGCAAGGATGCGCGCGTCTGGTTCGACCTTTTTGCTGGGAGGGTTCCCCCGGTCCCACCGGA